>WNFB01001348.1_pt1 | contig 24233 bp, 19 predicted proteins | sample 5400501 | NCBI WGS metagenome assembly WNFB01 (sample SAMN13153341, study PRJNA577476) | soil metagenome | isolation source: 200 cm saprolite under Douglas fir tree site 2 hole 1 | place: USA:California | collected 2015-04-18 | reverse complement strand
CGGGATTTCCCAACCGCCATCATCCCTTCTGTAGAATCTTCGGGACTCCTGGCATTCGGAGGCAGAAATGAAACTTGCAAAGATTGTGTTTTGGATTGCCGCCATTTGGGGTCTGCTGGTCATCACCCCTCTCTACTTCCTGTTCGATCTGATCGGTCGCAACGATCCGCCGCCAATTACCCACCCGGGCTTCTACTATGGATTCGTGGGACTAGCGCTGTCTTGGCAGATCGCATTCCTCTTCATTGCCACCGACCTCGCTCGCTACCGCCCGTTGATGATTCCTTCGGTGCTCGAAAAAGTCAGCTACGGCAGGGCTGTCCTCGTCCTGGTCCAGCAGGGCCGGATGCACCCGTCGGACCTCGTCTTTGCTGGCGCTGACCTCCTCCTCGGCGTCCTCTTTGTGATCGCCTACTTCAAAACCCCGCCTCGCACCGCCTGATTCAGCCCATTCCCTCTGTCTTCGGTTGACGAGGACCAGCAGTTCTCACAAAAACCTGGCCCATCCGCAGGTAGACTGCAGGGCACGCCTTCTGAGGCGGGCCGCTCTTCTTGCTTGGTCCAGTCCCCAGAAAACCATTGACAACGGGGTATATCTTTGATAAGGTACCGATCGGGAAAATGTGTGCAATTCTAGAGCGCGGCAGCTTTCTGCCGCCTTTCTTTTTGCGGCGCTTTCTTTCGCTCTCTTTCTTTTCAATCACTTCCAAACGCCTCTACATTTCTTGCGCAAAACGTCGGTTGCTAAGTGCTTTGGATTGATACTGTTACGAACGCCATTTCCCTGTAAGCTCTTTCGTTTGATATTCTTACAGATTGCCGGGGGTGAGGGGGGGTGCCGCCAAGTCGATCAGCCGCTCAGGCCTCTCTAATCCAGCTAAAATCCTGGAAGTTCTGTCGTTTGTGGGACTTGCCCTTCTACTGCGGCCTGGAATACCGTTGGATGTTCTCGGGCACAGGAATCGCTGGATCGCCGCGCGGATCGCGCACCGGCTCTCCTGGCGTCCACTTGAACGGCAGGACACCGGTCCAGGCAGAATTCGCTATGTAGCCCTCTTCCACATCGACTGCAAACCCGGTGCGCACCTTCGCTGAGGCCTCCACCAGCGGGACGGAGACAACCATCGTCGCTTTGATCTCCTGCCCGCTCGGCGGGTCCACGGTCTGCCATCGTCCGCGGATCACGTATTCCACGAAGTCGCGCATCGCCGCAAGCTTCGCCTTTGGGTCCTCGATGACCTCGGCCTTTCCCATGACGACCACGGAGCGGTAATTAACAGAGTGGCCCATGGCCGTCGGAGCAAAGACAATGCCGTCCAGAAGTGTCACACTCAGGCAAAACGGCGCGCCGCTCGCCAGCGTCTTCATCAACCGGCTTCCCGGCGACCCATGCAAGAAAAGTTTGTCGCCCACACGCACATAATTCGTCGGCACCACGAACGGCATGCCGTCCACCACGAAGCCGACATTGCACACGAAGGCTTCGTCGAGGATGCGGTAAATAAATTCGCGATCGTAATTCGCGCGGTCCGGCTTGCGCCGGACTTTCGTTCTTGCAGTCGGTGTGAATTTGCTCATCCTCGCAGGCTATCGTGTGCCGCCGCTCCTCACAAGTGCCAATCTGGACTCGCCCAATTGACGAGGAATGGGAATCATGTAGTCTGTGGAGCGCCGCACAGAAACGTGATGAGGTAGACGCATGGCGACACCGGAGCCCATTTTCACGCGAAGCACTTTTCAGTTTTTTCGAGACCTTGGCCGCAACAACCGCAAAGTGTGGATGGACGCCAACCGCGAGCGCTACCAGCAAACTGTCGTGCAGCCTTTCCGCCGCTTGCTGGATGAACTTGCTCCCGAAGTGTTGCGTCTCGATTCAAGTTTTGATACGAGCGGCCGCGCTGGCGCGAATTTCTCCCGTATCAATCGCGACATTCGTTTCGCAAAAGACAAAACTCTTTACCGCACGCACATGTATTTGAAGTTTTCTCCGTCCTTTTCCGGCGGTGGAGAAACTGGCCAGCTTTACACCGGTATTTCCGCCGACACGGTGACCGCGGGCTTTCGCATCTACTCCGGGGGCAAGCGCAAAGACTCCGCGCTTGGACAAATCGCCGAACCGCGCATTCTTGGGCAGCCGAAGTGGACGGCGCAGCAGAAAAAACGCCTGGGCCGCCGCTACGAGAGTTACTGGTACAGGACGGAAAAAGGCCAATGGACAAAGCGCGACGGCTGGCCGCTGACGTCCGAAGACTGGAAGAAACTTCAGGGCTGGATTGTCCGCCGGAAATTTCCCACCGCGGCCGCCAGGCGCCCTTCTTTCCCCAAAGAGATCGCCAAAGTCTTTCGCGACCTCCACCCGCTGGTGAAGTTCACGTCGCTCCAGGAATAAGGAGGGGAATGCGCCTGTGAATCGCGACCACGATCGGATCAAGGCCCGGAGAAAATTCCTACGCATGCTGGCTGCGAGCCCGCTCCTCGCCAACGCGCACTTCCTCTCCGGCTCTTTCACAAGTCTTCTGGCAACCAGCGACGCGTCCGAAGGCAGGTTTCTTCGCTGGCTCGAGAGTTTTCCGCCAAGCGACGAAGTGATTTCATCGCCTGACCAGGCGCTCAATGTGCTGGACTTCGAGCCCGCTGCGCGAAAGGCTTTACCACCTGCGCATTTCGGCTACCTGGCCACCGGCGTCGATGACGATGCGACGGTGCGGGCAAATCGCGAAGGCTATTCGCGCATCCAGATCCGGGCGCGCCGGCTCATCGACGTCGAAAAAATCGACATGTCCGTGCGCCTCTTGGGAACCACGTGGAGCAGCCCGATCGTGATCAGCCCGATCGGCAGCGAAAAGGCATTTCACCCGGAAGGCGAAGTCGCGGTCGCCCGCGCGGCTCGCGCGAAGGATCATCTGCAAATTCTTTCCGCCGTGACAACCTCTTCGGTCGAAGACGTGACCGCCGCGCGGGACGCGCCGGTCTGGCAGCAGCTCTATCCAACAAATGTTTGGGATGTCGCCCGCGCGATCGTCAAGCGCTCGGAGGCGGCGGGGTGTCCCGCGATCGTCCTCACCGTCGATCTGCAGGAGGGGAGCAACCGCGAAACTCTTTTCAGGACGCAACGCATGGACAAGCGGGAATGTTCCGCTTGTCATCCCAGCAGCTTCAGCGGATATGCTCGGGGAAAGCCCGGAGCAGGCTCCGGCGGCTTCGCGCAATTTGTGGCGCGGAAGCCGATGTTCGATGGCCTCGATCTTTCCAAGGTCACATCGCATCATTCACCGAACATGAACTGGGATTATGTGAAACGGCTGCGCGATACCGTCACCGTCAAGCTGCTCATCAAGGGCATTGTGACCCGCGAGGATGCCCAGCTCGCCGTCGAACACGGTGTGGACGGCCTGATTGTCTCGAATCACGGCGGCCGCGCCGAGGAAACTCTGCGTCCGACGATTGAGAGTCTTCCGGAAGTGCTCGACGGCGTTGCCGGAAGGGTGCCGGTGATTGTAGATGGCGGCATCCGGCGCGGCACGGACATTTTCAAGGCTCTCGCGCTCGGCGCCACTGCGGTGGGGATTGGCCGGCCAACGGCCTGGGGCTTGGCTGCGTTTGGCCAGCCAGGCGTTGAGACCGTTCTCGAAATCCTGCGGCGTGAATTGCGCACCATCATGCGCCAGGCGGGAACGATTTCGGTTGACAAGATTACGCGCAGCTATGTGATCGCCCGAATCTCTTAGGTGGGATGTCCCACAGTCCTATGGGGCCCAGGTGCGGAGGCCGATGAGGTGCCAGGAAGCGAAGAAAATCGTCACGACGCAGCAGGCGAGCGAAACCAGATAGGAGTGAATGCGCACGCCGGGATGAATTTCGTTTTTCGGCGCGCGAACAACGAGGAGCAGACCCATTAGCGACAACAGCGGAAAAAGCAGGCTTCCGAGAAGAATGCCCACCGTCCAGAGATTGAGCGTCCCGATTGTCTGGCCGTCCAGGCGAATCGAGCAAAGCGGAATGGCAAGCAGAAAAAGGATGGCCAGAACCGGAACGGCGCGTACGGAAAGGTGCCGGACATGTTTCATGCCACCGAAGAGCTTGCGCAAGATCCAGATGACGGCGAAGAGAAGAGAGGTCGCCATGAGCGCGAGACATACCGCCAGAAGGGCGATGCGTGCATAAAGCAAGGCCAGACTGCTCCGCTCGGCGTAAGGAATCCCCTCCAGGCCGTTGCTCGTAAGCGCCATATTTCCAGCGCCGTTCGAGAAAAATATGGTGCTCCCTTCGGGTTCGCTCTCCGATCGAAAAACATTTTTGCCCGTGGGGAATAGCGGAACCGGCGCGCCGGACAACCCGGAACGAGTAAGCTGGCCGTGGAGCATGCGTATGCGAACCCCTTGAGTAAGGTCGTCCACAAACGCGAGGAGCTGATTCCGTGGAGCCCGCGGCGCATAATAGCCTGCGAAATTTTCCAGGTCAGACGCAGAAAGAGAAATCACCGGGTGCTGCAACTTGGGAAAACCCTTCGCGAGAAAGTCAATTGCGAGCCCGTTGAGGTCGCGGAGCGCCTGGCCCGAATTCGAGCTGTTCAGAAGAATGACATAGCCCCAGTTTTGCTCCGGCATGTAGCGGTAAGTGGACAGAAAGCCTTCGATGCCGCCATTGTGGCCGTGGGTGACAACTCGGCCCTGGAGTTGCGTGTAATTCGCGAGGCCATAGCCGAGACGGAGTCCATTTCTTGCCGCCAGCGTGGTCTCGACGAATTCCATGCGCATGATGGATTCCGGCTTGAGCAATTGTGTGTCTCCAGTTTTTCCGCGCCGCAAAAGAAATTGCACCAGCTTGGCGAGCTCGCCCGGAGAAGCTTTCAGATCCCCAGCGGGCCGCAGGTAAATCAGAGGGTAGCCCAGCAGTTTCGACGGGTTTCCTCCGTAAGCCGTGGCCAACACAGATTTGTTTGCATCGGTGAATGGAAAATCGGCAATTTCCATTCCGAGCGGCCGCAGGATCGTCTCCCGAATGTATTGATCAAACGGCTCACCGCTGATTTTCTCGATCAAGTAGCCGGCGACACCATAGCCGGGATTGGAATAGGACATGCGCGTGCCGGGAGGCCAGCGAACTTCCTGCGGTTTCCGGAAGCGCTTGAACACATCGAGGAGCGGGTAGTCGTAGGGGCCGCGCAAGTTATAGACTTCGCTGAATTCCATGTCGTCAAAACCAGCGGTGTGTTCGAGCAGATTGACGATGCGAACAGGAGTGATTATCTCCCAGGGGTTTTTCATCGGTACTTCGGGAGCGACATCCTGCAAACGCGCTTCCAGGTTGATCTTGCCGTCCTCCTGCAGCTTCAAGAGCGACAGTGCCACAAACGACTTGCTGATCGAACCGACGCGGAATTCCGTGTCACAGGTGACGTCGCGATTCGCGGCGATGTCCGCCTTGCCGATTCCGCCGCACCAGAGAAGCGTGCCACCTGAAACCAGGGCGACGCCTGCTCCAGGCACATGCTCCTTGTCGAGCACATCCTTCATCGCCTTCTGCAACTCTTCCAGCGTTCTGGGATGAGGTAGATTTTCCATTTTTTGCGCGGCGACGCGGACCGGAAGCGCGGCCGCGAGAAAGAAGCTCAGCCAGAGAAAGAGCGGGGACAGGCATAGGCGCATCTGATTCTCCTTCACGCGAATCGATCCGGTTGGTGCCAGCATTTTATCTGCTCATTCTGCGAGGACAAGCGCAATTCTTGTTCCGGATTTCGAGGAGTGGACAGTTGTTTGGCGATTGACGCTGTCAACGGAGTCGCATACGATGCCGCGCGTGCCGGCCTACCGCGGCGGACGGGCCGATCCGTGATGGCTGTTACAAAAAGGGAAAATGAAGCGCGTACTCAAAATTGCTGTTTGGACGGGAATAGCGCTCCTCGGCGCGGGCGCCCTCAGCGCGATCGCGCTGCACCGCGGGGAAGCCCTGAATGCCACGTGGTTTGTCGTGGCGGCGGGCTGCTGCTACCTGGTGGCGTTTCGCCTGTATTCGGCGTTCATTTCCGCGAAGCTGCTGGTGCTCGACGACACGCGGGCTACTCCGGCGGAGCGGCTCGACGATGGCCGCGACTTCGTTCCAACGAATAAATGGGTGCTCTTCGGCCATCATTTTGCCGCCATCGCGGGACCTGGCCCGCTTGTAGGCCCCACGCTCGCCGCGCAATTCGGCTACTTGCCTGGCACGCTCTGGCTGATCGCCGGCGCGGCGTTCGCAGGATGCGTGCAGGACTTTATCATTTTGTTCTGCTCAATTCGCCGCAACGGCAAGTCCCTCGGTGAAATGGCGCGCGAAGAAATCAGCCGGCGCGGCGGGTTCATTGCCCAGCTCGCGGTGCTGGCGATTATGATTATTCTTCTGGGCGTGGTCGCGCTGGTGGTGGTGAACGCGCTGAAGTCCTCGCCGTGGGCGACTTTCACCCTCGCGACGACCATACCCATTGCGCTTCTTCTTGGAGTGTACTTGCGATTCCTGCGCCCCGGCCGTGTGATGGAAGCGTCGGTGATCGGCGTGGGCCTGATTTTGTTCGCGGTCGTCGCGGGGCAGTGGATTGCGGATTCGCCGTTCTGGGCCCATGTTTTTACGCTCAGCGGCGTTTCGCTCGCTTTTGCCATTATGGTGTATGGTTTCGCGGCGTCGGCGCTGCCGGTTTGGCTGCTGCTTGCGCCGCGCGATTACTTGAGTGCGTTCATCAAGGCGGGCGCCATTTTTTCGCTGGCCGCGGGAATTCTTTGGGTTCGGCCCGACGTGCAAATGCCTGCGCTAACGAGTTTCATCGATGGCACGGGTCCCGTCTTTGCGGGAAAGGTTTTTCCATTTTGCTTTATCACCATCGCTTGCGGGGCGATCAGCGGATTTCATTCGCTGATCTCTTCCGGCACCACGCCGAAAATGATTCTTCGCGAGGGCCAGGCGCGGCTGATCGGCTACGGCGCGATGCTGCTCGAGTCGTTTGTGGGCGTGATGGCTATGGTCGCGGCGTGCGCGATGACGCCAGGCGTATATTTCGCGATCAACAGTCCAGCCAGCATTGTAGGCGGCACGGCGGAGACGGCGGCAACGACAATCAGCGGTTGGGGCTACCCCGTCACCGCGCGCACCATGAACGAGCTTGCGCGCGCGGTGGGCGAGCAAACTTTGTTGAATCGCGCCGGCGGCGCGCCCTCGCTCGCCGTGGGCATGGCGCAAATTTTTTCCAGCACGATTGGCGGAGAACGCCTCCTCAGCATCTGGTATCACTTCGCGATCATGTTCGAGGCGTTGTTCATCCTGACCGTGCTGGATGCGGGCACGCGCGTGGGGCGCTTCATGATTCAGGAGCTGGGCGGCCGCGTGTGGAAACCGTTCGCGCGCACGGGCTGGATGCCGGGCATTTTGCTTTCGAGCGCGATCATCGTCGGCGCGTGGGGCTATTTTCTTTATCAGGGAGTGATCGATCCGTTGGGAGGCATCAATTCTTTGTGGCCGCTGTTCGGAATCGCCAATCAGTTGCTCGCGGCGGTGGCCCTGGCCGTGTCCACGACGATCCTGCTGAAAATGGGAAGGCTGCGCTGGGTTTGGGTGACACTCGCGCCGATGGCTTGGCTGGTCTGCATCACGATGACCGCGAGCTACGAGAAAATCTTTGATCACAGTCCGCGCATCGGATTTCTCTCCTACGCAAATTCGCTTGGGGCACAGATCGCCGCGGGAAAAATCCCCGCGACAAAAATAGCCGAAACCCAGCGGCTCATCTTCAACCAGCGCCTGGATGCCGCCGTCACAGCGGTTCTCGCCCTGATGACCCTCGTGTTGATCATAGAAGCGCTGGCCCAGTGGTATGCGCTGCTGAGCCGCCACCGCGAACCGGTGCTGTACGAAGCGCCATACGTGGCGACCAAGTGGGCCGAAGGTTTCTCCGGCGCGGCCCATGGAGACGACTGATGCGTCTGCTCTCTTGTGGGACACGCTTCTGGATGTCGACTTATTTCGCTTGTTCTCGACGAGTTATCCGGGCCGCGTGGCGTGGCCTGCGCGAATGGTGTGGTGACGCCGCCTACGACCGTTATCTTCTTTCCAAGGGCAGGCACTGTGCCGATCATAGCGCGCTGACGCGCGAAGAGTTTTACGTCGAACAGCTAAACCGGCGGTATTCGCGCCCAAGTCGCTGCTGCTGAGCGTGCGCCAATATGGTTCTTGCGGGCGCTACGCTTCGGGCGGTAGACTTTCCCCTGACATTCATTCGGGCCCATTTGCAGCATCTTTTTACGGAGGATACGATGCGGCTCTTTTCACGAATAGCCATGATTCCCATTTTCGCGCTGGCGGTGAGCCTCGTTTACTTGAGTACTTCAGCGCAGGAGAAATCAGCGAAACCCGACTTTGATATGACGGCCTCGTATATTGAGGCTTGTAGTTGCGACATGTTCTGTCCCTGCTACTTCAACACCCATTCCACTCACCACATGGATGAGCACAACATGCCCGCGCATTTTTGCCGCGCTAACCTAGTCCTCAAAGTGGACAAGGGCTATTACAAGGACACCAAGCTAGATGGCGCCAAGGTCTGGATCGCCACCGACTTGGGCAGCGACTGGAGCACCGGTAAGGACTCCTGGACGGTGGTGAACTTCGATCCCAGCGTCAGCGCGGAGCAGAAGGCTGCTCTTGCAGACATCCTCGGACAGCTCTATCCGATTCCGTGGCAGCAAAAGGCAGCAAATACGGCTGCCTTTTCATGGAACGTGAACACACAGACCGGCGTGGCCCACGCCAAGATGAACGATGGCAAGGGCGAGGTCATTCTCGAACGCGTGACGGGAGATAATCCTGGCCACGAAGTGGTCATGCGCAACCTGAAATATTGGGGAGCGCAGTCGAACGACGGCTTCCGCATGTGGAAGAGCAAGCACGAAGCCTTCGAAGGCGCCGGCCACAAATTTTCCTACGACGGAACGAATGGGTTCCTGATTACCATCCACTTCTCTGGAAACGCGAAAGCCGCCGCAGCGGATTAGTTCTCACCTGAAAGAGTGCTCAGAAGCCGCGCCAAGGCGTTTCGCAGCGCGGCTTCTGGACTAAAACTCCTCGTCTTCTTCCTCTTTGCGTTTGAGTAGCGTCGTTTTGTGCGTGATGCGTATGCGCGTGCCGCGGAGCCCGTTCACGATGGCGCGGCGCGTTTCAGCCGGGAGCATCTCCGGTGCAAATACCCCTGCCAAACCGCGCGGCATAAACTTGATGAACAGCGCAGCGACGTGCGCGGTGGCGTACGCCACCGGCGTCGTGAACAGTCCCTGCCGGCGAATCTGATAGAGCGTGGGAAACATCGCGTCTGAACGGATCAAGAGGCGATGCTCTTCCTTTTTGCCGCGTTTCAAACCCGTCACCAGCACTGCGGCTGCGAAGCGCGCGTTTTGCAGGATTCCCTGGCGAATCAGCTTGGCAATAGCCCGCGGAGAAATCGTCTGCGGAAAGTGGCGCCGCGCCATGCCGCGCGACTTCGATAATTTCCCCTGCTTGTGCCACCGACGCAGGCGGTCGATCTCGTTCCCGCCGATTTTCACGTCCAGGTCGCACAGTTTGATGACGTGGGGCAACGTGGCGACCTCATCTTGCGCGGCCAGCACGACGCGCACCGTTCCGATGGGGTCGGGGAAGCGGAACTTCTCGATTTCGGAAAAGCGTTTCATCAGCCGGAATTTTCCATTGCGATACACGCGTGGGTGCGATATCGCTTCGTCGAAGGACACTTCGGGGGACCATTGCGAGATAGGGTCGTCGCTCTCGCTGCATTCGTACAGCCGGATATGCACGGCGTGGACTTCGTCCAGCAGATCGGCGGCGCGCCTGGCCAGCAGATTCGTCAGCCCCGGCGCGGCGCCGGTGTCGATCAGGGCGACGCGGTTTTTTTCTTCGAATTTCTTGGCGTAACGGAACTGTTCGGCCTTGAAGGGATGCCGCGTCAGGTGCGAGCTTAGGTCCATGTAGTGAGCGCGCAACCTTAGCGCGGCGCGCAAAACAATCTCGTTGAAGACGGAGGCAGAGGCGTTGACGATGAGCTGGCAACCGCGCGCCACGCGCACGATGCCACGCAGGTTTCGCGCGTTTACTTTGGTGATGGCGATGGTGCTTTTCTTGCCCAGAAAGCGGCGAGCGCGCTCAAGATCGCGGTCACCGCACCAGACGGTATGTCCTTGACGTTCGAGAAGTTGTGCGAGAAGGGAACCGGTTGCCCCGGCCCCGAGAACGAAGATCCGCATGGCGTGCCAAAAACTGTATCACAATCGCCCTGCTAGCCTCAGTCGCGCCGCTGCCGTTCATCGAATTGCGCACAGCGAGCATGTGGCGTAGACTAGGGCAGAACTCCGACCCCTGCGGCCTACGGGAGAGAAAGCCTACGGCGGCAAGGGCGATGCCTCGGCGATGCACACGAAGCAGTTTGTGCGGCCGGGACTGAGGGTTCGGGTGGAAACGCCCGCGCCTCCCGTGCTTGGAAAGGAGCGATTTCGCCGAGAATGTGTGTTTTTCGGCGCGCGCCCGATTCTAAGCAGCGAATCGGGCTTTCGTTTTCTTGAGCTTCCGCGGCGTGAGCCGGCGGAAGGACAAATTGCATCGAACAGCGGTGATATCGCCATGACCCTTCACGACAAATTCGGCCGACAGATTACCGACCTGCGCATTTCGGTTACGGACCGTTGCAATTTCCGCTGCGTCTACTGCCGCTCGGCCGATCCGGAGAATTACCGCGATCACGATGAAATTCTTTCTTGGCCCGAACTCGACCGCCTCGCGCACATTTTTCTGAGCCTTGGCATTCGCAAAATCCGCATCACTGGCGGAGAGCCGCTGGTGCGCGTTGGCGTCGAGGATTACATCTCTCGCCTGCATGCCCTCGGCGTCGAGGACCTTTCGATGACCACCAACGGTCATTTGCTCGCCGAGCGCTGCGAGCGCCTGATGCAGGCGGGGTTGCGCCGGATCAATATCAGCCTCGATTCACTCGATGCGGGGAAATTTGAACACATCACGCGCACGAAATCTTTTGCGAACGTGATGCATGGCATCGACGTCGTACAGAAATCGCGTCTCGCGCCTGCCAAAGTGAACGCGGTCCTCGTCCGCGGACTGAACGACGACGAAGTGGAAGCCTTCGCCGGCTTCGCCCGTGAGCGCGGCGTGATCATGCGCTTCATTGAATTCATGCCGCTCGATGCCGACCGCCAGTGGACGCGCAAACTTGTCGTTCCTGCTGCGGAGATACACCAGCGCATCCACGCGCAGTGGCCGCTGGTCCAGATTCCTCACGAGCGCAGCGAAACCGCGCGGAAATACCGCTTTGCCGACGGCGCTCCCGGAGAGATCGGCCTGATTGCCCCGGTGACGCAGCCCTTCTGCGGCCATTGTTCGCGCATCCGGCTCACCGCGGACGGCAAGCTGCGAACCTGTCTTTTCAGCAAAGATGATCACGACCTGCGCGGGCTGCTCCGTGAAGGCGCGACCGACGACGATTTGACAACCTACATTCGGTCCGTAGTCATGGAAAAAGAAGAGGGCCACCGCATCAATGCCCCCGATTTCGTGCCCCCCTCCCGTACCATGGTATTCATCGGCGGGTAGGCGGAGCCCGTTCGCTGCGCTGTGACGTTCGTTCCGCCTGCCAGCGCGTTCCGCTCGACCGCTTCGTGACTTTGCGCTAGCATCGGTTTGAGCAGCGCGATGCCGCAAGAGCCCCTCCGGCCAGCTGGAAAAGAACGGAAGCGTCATGGCAGACGAAGACGACGAACAAGAGCAGGACGAATCGCCGGAGCCGGAAGAACGGCTCTTTACGCTGACGGAGGCCGAGCGCGCGCGGAAGGATCTCGAGCCGTTCCTGGTCGAAGCCATGGAATGCCGCAAAAAAATCTCCGGTCTTGAGACCGATCTCTCCGCCGTTTCCGCGCGAATCATGATGATGGGTGGCGTGATCGTCCCTTATGAAAAACTGGCGAGGGTGCGCCTGGAACACCAGCAACTGGCGGAAACGATGAAGTCGGCGCTGAATCGGATCCTCGAAACGGGCTGCCTCATCAAGGACCTGGAAGTTGGCCTGCTGGACTTTCCTTCGATTCTCGACAACGAAGAGGTCTATCTCTGCTGGAAGCTGGGCGAAGATCGCATCCGGTTTTATCACCGGCAGGACGAAGGGTTCGCGGGGCGCAAGCCGCTCGACCCGCGCGATCCCGGCCCCGGAGACACTGTTCAATAGTTTTGGAAATACGTCATCCTGAGCGAAGCGTAGGATCTCAACTCGACCATCCTGTAGCTGCTGCTCTGTGAATTAAATCGTGCGGGTTTTGACCTCCGAAAGGGTTTCTAGTGGCGTCTCACCCTGAAAACCGTCTGAAAGATTCCGCCAGCCCGTATCTGCGTTCGGCGGCGCACCAGCCCATCGACTGGCACGAATGGGGCGACGCCGCCTTCGCGCGCGCCAAGGCGGAAGACAAACCGATCCTTCTGGATATCGGCGCAGTCTGGTGCCACTGGTGCCACGTCATCGATCGCGAAAGTTATGAGAACGTGGAGATTGCAAATATCATCAATGAAAATTTCGTGGCAGTGAAGGTGGACCGCGACGAGCGGCCCGACGTCGACTCGCGCTACCAGTCGGCCATTAGCGCGATCTCCGGACAGGGCGGGTGGCCGCTCACGGGCTTTTTGCTGCCCGACGGCAAGCCGTTCTTTGGTGGCACATACTTCCCGCCTGAAGATCAGATGGGGCGGCCGGGGTTTCGCCGCTTGCTGCGGGCGGTCGCAGATTCTTATCGCAACAAGCGCGGCGAACTGGAGCGGGCCGCGAATTCTCTAGCTGATGCCGTGGCCCAAGCCGAAATGTTTACCGGCGCCCGCGCCGAATTCGATGCCGGCGTGGTCGATGCGCAGATCGCCTCCATAACCCAGCAATTCGACATTAAGAATGGCGGCTTCGGCCACGCGCCGAAATTCCCACATGCTTCGGCAATAGATCTGGTGCTGGAGCGCTACCAGCAGACCAAAGAAAAGCATTTGCTGGCGATTGCCGAGACGACGCTCGAGAAAATGGCGCGCGGCGGCGTCTACGACCAGCTCGTTGGCGGTTTCCATCGTTATTCCGTCGACGAACGCTGGCTCGTGCCGCACTTCGAGAAAATGAGCTACGACAATTCGGAGCTGCTCAAGAATTACCTGCATGGCTGGCAAGCCACGCAGAACGCTTTTTTGCGCGAAACAGCAGTAGGCATCATCGGCTGGGTGAACGAAGTTCTGTCCAATCAGCAGAATGGCGGTTTCTACGCCAGCCAGGACGCAGACTACTCGCTCGATGACGACGGCGACTACTTTACGTGGACGCTCGAAGAGTTGCGCGAGGCGCTGCTTCCCGAAGAGGCCCGCATCATGGAGCTCTACTACGGCGTCGAGCCCCACGGCGAGATGCACCACAATCCAGCCAAGAATGTGCTCTGGATTGCGCGCGATGCCGCCGACATCGCCAAACAGGCCGGGCTCGACGAAACCACAACGAGGCTCACCATCGCCCGGGCAAAAGGGAAAATGCTCGTGGCGCGCAAGCCGCGCCCCACGCCTTTTGTCGATCAGACGATGTATGTTGCGTGGAACTCCATGTTCGTTTCCGCGTATCTCGACGCGGCGCGCGTCCTCGGAGGAACGCTCGGAGAGCAATGCCGCCGCTTTGCTCTGAAAACGCTTGACCGCACGTTGAGGGAAGTCTGGAGTGAATCTCGAGGCTTCGGCCACCGCATTGGCGGGCCCGCTCTGGATGGCTCGCTCGACGATCAGGTTTTCGGCGTGCTGGCGCTTCTCGACGCCTACGAAACGACACTCGATCCGCGCTACTTCGCCGCGGCACAAAAAACCATGGACCGCGCGATGGCCCGCTATGGCGATGCCGAAGCCGGCGGCTTCTTCGATCGCCCCTCCGATGCCGCCCCCATGGGCGGCCTCGGCGTCCGGCGCAAGCCGTTTCAGGATTCGCCCACACCGGGCGCAAATTCCGTCGCCGCGATCGCGCTTATTCGCATGCACGCGTTCACGGGAGAAGAGCGTCATCGCGCCTTTGCCCAGAGAACGCTGGAAGCGTTCGCCGGTATCGCGCCCCAGTACGGCCTGTTCGCCGCAACCTACGGCCTCGCTGCCACGCTTTTCGCGCGTCATCCGTTGCAAGTGGTCATCACCGGCCGCCCCGATGATCCCGCGGCGCAGGCTCTCGAAGCCGCCGCGCACCGCGTCTACCGCTCCGGCAAGTCCGTCCTACGACTCACTCCCGGCGCCTCGCTCGCGAATCTTGCCAGCGCGCTCAAGGATACGCTGCCGCATCTTCCTGTGGAGAAAGCTACGGCCGTCGTCTGCGCCGGCCAAACCTGCTTGCCTCCCACTAGCGATCCGGCGCAGCTCACAGCTCTCCTTGAAAATGGTGCCGCTGGGACGGCCACTCGCTCAACCTAATCATACGATTCGCCACCGGAGGCGCGGCATGTTGCGCCCCTACAGGTATACTCACCACACGTCGTGATGTTTTAATTGTCCTCGCCAAAGAAAAAATGGGCACGATGTGAGACCATCGTGCCTATTTCAGCTTCTGTCTGGAAGGCTGCTACTTCTTCGGGCGCGACTCCGGCGGGACCAGGCCGTTGATCCGGTAATACACCACCAACTGGCCGTAGTGTTCTCCCGAGTGCTCGTTTAGCCCGTAGGCCAGATCCGAAAGCCGGTACGTCCGGCCACCCAAAACCACGGTTCCGGCCATGCCGGCGTCGCCTTTGGCCTTGATCAGGTCTGCGCCGTCCTGGACGCACTTTTTGACAAACGCCACCACTTCAGCTTTGGTTTTTAGATTGTCGCGCTTGGGATCATCTGGATAGCGCGGTTTCTGCCCCTGCGCCGGGTCACTGAAGTAGTACATGGACGCGGCAACGTGCAGCAGTTGCGCCACGAACGTTCGCGAATCCGGATTGGGCTTGTAATCGTACTTGTCTTCCGGCAAGTCCTCGGCAATCGCGATCAATTTTTTTCCGATTTCGTCCCAGCCTTTCAGCACCGCCTGCGAAGGGCTTGCTACCGGTTTCGGGGGCTCGGTTTTCTTGGGCGCATCCTGGGCCGACACCGGAAGTGCAGCCAACCCCGCGGCCAACACGGCTGTCGCCATCAAACTCAGTCTTTTCATGGTTTCTCTCCTCAGTTTAGTCCGCCGAAGCGGACGCTTACTCCCTCAGACGCGCGGCTCGGCCAGACGTTTCCACCAACGGGAATGGCCAGGCCGGGCACCACCGGGGGGTTATCTTATGTAGGATCGAGGCCGGCGTCATGGGAAGTCCCATACGCCTTACATGGTAAGCTTATAGTTTGCTTCCGGGGGCGCTCTCGATTTGAACTGGACCTGGCTCATCCTGCGCGTGGCGATTGGCCTCAGCATCGTCACGCTCCTATTTCTCTCTCAACGCTTTTGGTATCGCGCCCTTTGGCGCGTCACGTCCAATTGGGGCAACGCCTGGCTGCGCGTCGCGGGGCGACTGCCGTATATCGTGGGTCTTGTGCTCGTCATCGTTGCCACGGCCGACAGCATCCGAATGGGGCACCCTCATATCTTCCCGCGGGGGACTCTGATTACCGTGCTGGCTGGCCTTTGGATTTTCAGCGCGCTTTTCGCGTACCTCGCGGTGAAGCTTGTCCGCGGCGCGGATCGGCTATGGGCCTGGATGCGCAAGGCGCTTCGCTCTAAGGCCACGACTGCGCCTCAATCGCAAGCTGTTTCGCCGGAGGCGCTGGGCACACTTGACGTAGCTGAATCGCTCTCCAACCCCTCACGCCGCTACTTCTTCCGGACCGCCACGGCGCTCGCCGGAGCAGGCCCGTTTCTTGGCGCCGTTTATGGATTTGCTGCGGAACGCCTGCGCTATCAAGTGCGCCGCGTCGAAATTCCCATAACGAATCTGCCTGCGGCGCTCGACGGCATGAAAATCGCGCAACTCAGCGACATCCATCTCAGCGGCTATATGCCCCGCGCGCAAGTCCGCCGCGCCGTCGGCATGGCTAATGAACTTGGCGCTGACCTCGCCGTGGTCACAGGAGACTTCATCACCGGCGCGGGCGATCCCATCGCCGATTGCATCGACGAAATCCGACACCTGCGGGCCCCGCTTGGCATCTGGGGCTGCAATGGCAATCATGAAATCTACGCGGGGGCCGAAGACATGGCGCAAATCCTTTTCGCGCAAGCGGGCATGAAGCTCCTGCGCCATTCGAACGCGCAGCTTACCTTCAACGGTGCTTCCTTCAACCTCATCGGCGTCGATTATCAGCGTGAACGGACACCCAGCGGGCGCAGGGTGCAGATGCTCGCGCATGTCGAGCAGCTCGTGCGCCGCGACATGCCCAACATTCTTCTTTCGCACAATCCCAATTCGTTCAATCGTGCCGCGGAGCTGGGCATCGAGCTGACTCTTTCCGGCCACACCCACGGCGGCCAGATCCAGGTAGAAATCCTCGACCATCGCCTCAGCCCGGCGCGCTTCATCACCGATTATGTCGCAGGGCTCTATCAGCGGCCGCTTTTGGCTCAAGCTCGCCCCGAAAATGCCGGAACGGATGCGCAGAACTACGCGAATCGCGAATTACATGTCGAAATTCCCAAAGCCACCCTCGCCTCTATTTACGTCAATCGCGGACTCGGCACCGTGGGGGCGCCTGTCCGGCTTGGTGTCCCGCCAGAGATCTCGCTGATCGTCTTGCGCCGGGCTTAATCGGTTCTCCTTCAAACTCCGCTGTTGAAAAAATGGGCGGATGTTGCAATTTCTTGCGTGGCCTTGTCCCTGATTTCCAATCCATCGCCCGTTCAGGCAAAATACCAGCGCAAATCCAGGGGGTCGAATGAATCGCAAAGCACTGATCGCATCCATTTTCTTTGCCGGAGCCTCGCTTGCTCCCGTAGGCTCGCACGTTGTCGCCGACGAACAGCCACTTGCCGGGTATTCGGCGGAGTCTTCCCGTGCCGAACGGCAGTGGGAAGAAAAGCTTCGGCCCATTCCGTCTCCAGAGAAACTCCGCGCTTACATGGAGCATCTTTCCGCACGGCCGCATCATGTTGGAAGCCCTTACGACAAAGAAAATGCGGAATGGATAGCCGCAAGGTTCAAAGAATTTGGCCTCGACACGCACATCGAGCAGTTCGACGTGCTCTTCCCAACCCCAAAGGAGCGCGCGGTAGAATTAGTCGAGGGCGGCCCCAAATTCGCCGCCAAGCTGCAGGAGCCGGCGCTGCCGCAGGACCCAACCTCGAACCAACAGTCCGAGCAGCTTCCCAGTTATAACGCCTATTCGATTGATGGCGACGTTACCGCGCCGCTCGTGTACGTCAACTATGGAATCCCCGAGGACTACGAGCAACTTGAGCGCATGGGAATTTCCGTGAAAGACAAGATCGTCATCGCGCGGTACTACCACTCCTGGCGCGGCATCAAGCCCAAAGTCGCCGCAGAGCACGGCGCTCTTGGCTGCCTCATCTACTCCGACCCGCATGAGGATGGCTTCTACCAGGGTGATACTTTTCCGAAGGGGCCGTATCGCTCGAGCGACGGCGTGCAGCGCGGCAGCGTCGCGGACATGCCAGTCTATCCCGGCGATCCGCTCACGCCTGGAGTAGGCGCAACCAAAGACGCCAAGCGCCTCGACTTGAAAGATGCGGCGACAATTACGAAGATTCCCGTTCTGCCGATTTCCTACGGCGATGCACAACCGCTCCTCGCAGCGCTTACCGGCCCCGTTGCGCCAGAAGGATGGCGCGGAGGTCTTGGCCTTACATATCACGTTGGCCCTGGCCCCGCCAAGGTTCACCTGAAAGTGAAATCAAACTGGGACATCAAACCGATTTACGATGTCATCGGAAAAATCACGGGTGCGGTTTATCCCGACGAATGGGTGATTCGGGGCAACCACCACGACGCATGGGTGAACGGAGCCGAAGATCCGACTGCCGGAATGGTTGCCGTGCTCGAGGAGGCCCGCGCGCTCGGCGAACTTGTCAAATCCGGCTGGAAGCCCAAGCGCACCATCTTGTACGCCGCGTGGGACGGTGAAGAACCCGGCCTGCTTGGCTCAACCGAATGGGCGGAGACGCATTACGGCGAGCTGCGTGCGCACGCCGTTGCGTACATCAACTCTGACACGAACGGACGCGGTTATCTCGGCGTGGAAGGCTCGCACACGCTGGAAAAATTCAGCAACGACGTGGCGCGCGATATTCAGGACCCGGAGACCAAGCTCTCCACCTGGAAACGAAATCAACTCCACGGCATTGCCAACGCCAAGACTCCCGAGCAGCGCCAGGAGATTCGTCAGCGCAGCGATCTGCGCATCCCCGCTCTTGGCTCGGGCTCGGATTACACCGCTTTTCTCCAGCACGATGGTGTCGCTTCGCTCAACATCGGCTTCGGCGGGGAAGATGGCGGCGGCATCTACCACTCTATTTATGACGACTTCTACTGGTTCACGCATTTCAGCGACACGGATTTCGTTTATGGCCGCGCACTGGCCCAGACTGGAAGCACCGCAGTTATGCGGCTGGCCGACGCCGACTTGCTGCCATTCGAATTCGGCAATTTTGCCGACACCATCCAGACGTACCTGAAGGAACTGGAGAATCTCTCGCAGAAAATGCAGGACGACATTCGCGAGCGCAACCGCGAAATCGAAGAAGGCGTGTTCAAGGCCACGAACGATCCAAAACGCCCGCTGGTGCCGCCCGCGGCAGAGGCCGTTCCGCCGCACCTTAATTTCGCTCCGCTGGAAAACGCCGCTGACGCGGTTGCTCGCAGCGCCGCGGAGTATCGCAAGGCGTTGGACCGCGCCAATGCTAACGGGGGTACCGCGCTTGCTGCAGGTTCTATTGCCGAAGTGAATCGCCTGCTCATTGAAAGCGAGCGAAAGTTCACAACGTCCGAAGGCTTGCCGAATCGCCCATGGTTCAAGCATCAACTCTACGCGCCCGGCTATTACACCGGATACGCCGCGAAGACAATGCCGGCAGTGCGCGAAGCCATCGAGCAGAAACAATGGAAACAGGCCGACGAAGGCATCGTCGTGGTCGCCCGTGTTTTGCAGGATGAAGCTGCGTTAATTTCCACGGCCGCGCAGAAATTGAGCGCCGCTCACTGATCATTCGGGGAGGCGCACGGCATATTTTTGGGTTGCAGCTCGCGCGAGCCGAATAATCTATCGCGTATAACGCGCTGCGTATGCCGGGACGGGGATGGACGGATCACATTTTTCGTCGGGGATCGGAGCTTCCGCAACGAGCCGCAGCGGAACGACTCCGGCCCAGACGCGCAGAGAATAATCCGCATCGTCGTCCAGGGGCGGGCCGACGCGCACTTTTGCGGAAGCTTCCGTGAGCGGCAAACGAAGAATGCTTGTGGATTTCAGCTCTTGCTCGTTAGGTTGCCGGGCGTCGTTCCAGCGCCCCGGAAGGATCTTTTCCGTGAACGCCCTCAGCGCTTCAAGTTTTTCCGTTGGCGAGTCCACGAGCGTTGCCGCCCCCAGCGCCACAACGGAGCGGTAATTCATTGAATGATTGAAGACAGAGCGCGCGAGGACTAGGCCATCCAACAGCGTCACGGTGACACAAACGTTCACGCCCTCGCCCACGCGGCGCAGCATCCGGCTCGCTGCGGAACCGTGAAAATAGATCGCGTCTCCCACGCGCGCATACATCGTGGGAATGACGAAGGTCTGATCATCGGCGGTGAATCCCACGTGACATACCAGCCCCTCGTCCAGGATTTTGTAGATTGTCTCGCGGTCATACACACCGCGCTGGGGTTCGCGGGTCACGCGCGTGCGCGCGGACTGCGGCAGACTTTCAGGCACGATTCACCTCGTCAAAACAATCCGGCGCCGATCCCTTTGCAACCGTCTATTTGCTGATCGCCGGCGCTACGGCAGCATAACTCAGCATAGTCAACAGGCGCAGCTTCGTCACCAGCTTCCTCTGTGAGAAACTAGCGAGCGGAGATTTCGATGAGCACACCCGTTTTGAAGGAATCACCCATAACACCCCTGGATAGCGCTTGGGTGAGAGCGCAATTTCCTTCGCTGCAATTGAAGGTGAACGGACATCCCGCGGCGTTCCTGGACGGACCCGCGGGGACGCAAGTTCCCCGGCAAGTGATGGAGGCGGTCCAGAACTATTTCCTGACATCGAATGCAAATACCTGCGGGGCGTTCGAAACCAGCCGGGGCAATGACGCGATGATCGCCTCGGCGCGCGGAGCGATGGCGGATTTTTTCCACTGTGATAAAGATGAAGTGGTCTTCGGGCAGAACATGACCACCATCACGTTCGCCCTGGCGCGGGCCATCGGGCGGGAACTGGAACCTGGCGACGAAATTATTGTGACTACTTTGGACCACGACGCTAATGTCGCGCCGTGGAGAGCGTTGGAAGAGAAGGGCGTGGTGATTCGCCAGGTGGACATTCGAGAAGCGGATTGCACGCTGGATCTGGACGATCTGAAGCGGAAGATTACCTCGAAAACAAAATTAGTCGCTGTTGGCTGCGCTTCGAATGCGGTGGGCACAATTAATCCTGTGGCAGAAATCACCAAGTTGGCGCATGACGCTGGTGCGCTGATGTTCATCGACGCGGTTCACTACGCGCCCCATTTGCTCGCCGTACAAGTTTTTCGGTCCGCACATGGGCACGCTCTACGGAAAACGCGAGCGGCTGCTGCAATTCAAGCCGCACAAAGTGCGGCCGGCGCCGGATTCACTCCCCGATCGCTGGGAAACCGGAACGCAGGTGCAGGAGCTGATTGCTGGGATCGGTGCGGCGGTCGATTACATCGCCGAACTGGGACGCCGCTGCGATCCCGGCGCAAAGGATCGGCGGACTGCGCTGTTGGCAGCGTACCGCGCGACGCGGCAGCATGAGATGGCCTTGCTTTCGCGATTGATCGAAGGATTGCTGGCGATTCCAGGGTTGCGATTCTACGGCATCAGCGACCCGAAGCGGTTCGACGAGCGCTGCTCGACCGTTTCCGTTCGGATCGGGAATCACAATCCCACGGAGATTGCGAAGTTTCTCGGGGATCGCGGCATTTTCACCTGGGACGGCAATTACTACGCGTTGAATCTGACCGAACGCCTCGGGGTGGAAGCAAGCGGCGGCTTATTGCGGATCGGCTTGGTGCACTACAACACGATGGACGAAGTGGAACGTCTTCTGGTCGTGCTGCGCGAGTTTGCTGCGCTATGAGCGAGCGGCCGAAACCCATTGTGCTGACCGTGCTGGATGGATGGGGTTATCGCGCGGATTCAAAGGGGAACGCGATTGCCCTGGCCCGGAAGCCTACCTACGATGGACTGCTAAAGAAATATCCGAACACCCTGATTCACACGTCGGGGCCATACGTAGGATTGCCCGAAGGGCAGATGGGCAACAGCGAAGTCGGTCATCTCAATATCGGCGCGGGGCGAATCGTCCACATGGACATCACCCGGATCGATTTGCTGATCGCAAACAAGCAGTTCGATCAAGTACCGCTGTTCCAGCAGGCGATGCAGCGCGGGCGGCAGAGGCAGTTGCACCTGCTGGGGCTTTTGAGCGACGGCGGCGTGCACTCGCATATCAACCATCTTTTTGCGCTTTTGGAAATGGCCAAGCAGCAGAAGGTCGAACGCGTGTTTGTGCACTGCTTCATGGACGGGCGCGACACGCCGCCGAACAGCGGCCGCGACTACCTCCGCCAGTTGCAGCAAAAGATGCGCGAGCTGGGGGCCGGCGAAATCGCCACGGTCGTCGGCCGCTACTACGCGATGGACCGCGACAATCGCTGGGAGCGCATCGAGCTGGCCTATCGCGCCGTCGTCCATGGCGAGGCCGGCCTATCTGCCCCGCCTGTAGCAATGATTCGTGACGATGACGCGGTGATCTTTTATAACTTCCGCGCCGATCGCGCGCGACAGATGACACGCGCCCTTGCCGAGCCGGGCTTCGATAAAATCGTGGACCCGAAGCGGCCCAAAAATCTCTTCTACGTGGCCATGACGCAGTACGACAAAAACTGGCCCTGGCTCAAGTACGTGATCGCTCCGGAAAAGCTGGAGCACATCCTGGCGCAGGTGTTTCAGGATTTGCAGTACAAGAATTTGCGCTGCGCGGAGACGGAGAAGTACGCGCACGTCACGTACTTCTTCAACGGCGGAGTCGAAAAGCCCTTTGGCGGCGAAGAGCGCATCCTCGTCCCTTCACCAAAGGCCGCGACCTACGACCTTAAGCCGGAAATGTCCGCCGCGGGAATCACGGACACCGTGGTGAAAGCCATCGAGAAAGGCGAATTCGACGCCATCATCATGAATTACGCGAATGCGGATATGGTGGGGCATTCCGGCAAGCTGGAAGCGGCGATCAAGGCAGTGGAAGCGGTGGATGCCGGACTAGGACAGATTTACCAGGCGCTGAAGCCACGCGGCGGAGCATGGATCATCACCGCGGACCACGGCAACGCCGAGACGATGATCGATCCGGCGACTGGCGGGCCGCACACCTATCACACGACGAATCCCGTGCCGTTCATTCTCCTCACCGAAGAGGCCCGCCTTCAATTGAAGCCCGGCGGCGCGCTGCGGGACATCGCGCCTACGATGCTTGGGATACTTGGCCAGCCGCACCCGGCGGACATGACCGGCAAGGACCTGCGGCTTCTTCCATGATTCAGTCATGATCCGCACCAAACCTGCAGAAACAAAACTGGTCATTTGCGTATGGCACCCGTTCACGGAGTGGCGGCCGAAGCCGTTAATGGCGGAGGCCATTCGCAGGCGGTGGCCGGAGATGCGCGTCCTGCACTTGCCGGATTACGATCGGCTCGCTCAAGAGTTGCCGGACACGGATATTTTTGTGGGTTACTCGTTGCGGCCGCAGCAATTGAAAGACGCAAAGAAATTGAAGTGGATCCATTCGACCGCGGCCGGCGTGGCGCAATTGATGTATCCCGAGCTGCGCGAGTCCGGCTTACTCGTTACCAATCCTCGAGGAATATTTTCCGTGCCGATGGCAGAGCACACCACGGGGCTTCTCCTCGCGCTCGCCCGCAATTTTCCGGATTCTGTGCGGCACCAGGACCGCTCGCATTGGAGCCAGCAGGAATTGTGGGACAAGCCGCAACACCTGACGGAATTGAACGGGCAGTTGCTGCTCATCGTGGGATTCGGGTCCATCGGGCGAGAAATCGCCAAGCGGGCAAGCGCGTTCGGGATGACCGTGTGGGGTGTAACGCGGTCCGGAAAAGGCGACCACGCAGTCGCGGAGAAAATCGTCGCCGCTTCGCAACTCAATGAAGTGCTACCACTTGCCGATTACGTGGTCATCGCCGCGCCGGAAACGAGCGACACAAAGCAATTGTTCGGCGCCGCGCAAATCGCGCGCATGAAGCGCCATGCGCGATTAATCAATGTCGGGCGCGGATCGCTTCTGGATGAAGTGGCGCTCGTCCGCGCACTGGAGAGTGGCGAATTGGCAGGCGCGGCGCTCGATGTGACCGCGGCGGAACCGCTGCCCGCGGAGAGCCTGCTCTGGAAGGCGCCGAATCTGCTGATCACTCCGCACACGAGTGCGGTGAGCGACCGCTTGTGGGAACGCGAGACCGCGCTGCTGGTGGATTTGCTGGACAGATGGTTCGACGGGCGCGAGATAATCAACCAGGTAGATTTCGCACGAGGTTACTGACGCGAGAAGAAAACAGCCAATAGAAAACCGGATTCACAGAAAGAGTGAGCCGTGAAGAGGGGCAGACAAAAATGCGTGTCCCGCCTTGCTGCGCAAATCAGTCGCCGGTCCCCGTTTTCTGGGCCTGATAGCCTTCGCGGGCGTACACCTGATATTTCTGCTTCTTGCCCTTCTGGTCCACTACCTCCAGCGGGGTGCCATCAGGCTTCACCAGCTCAATCTTGACTTTGTGAAACTTGCCGTCTTTCCCGCCACTGGTCGGAGTGTAAGAGAGACTGTACTGGTGGCGCAGGAACGCGGCGACGTCGCGGAAAATCCCCGGAATCTCCCCGTCAAACTGCGGGAACCACGCATAGCCACCGGTCAAACTCGAGAACGTACGAAGCTGGTTTTCCCCCTGGAGGTAGCTCATGTGCGAGCCCTGGGAACCATGCGATTCGAGGAAGTTGATGTAGGGCTTGTCAAGGCCCACGCAGAAAAT
>WNFB01001014.1_pt1 | contig 24257 bp, 24 predicted proteins | sample 5400501 | NCBI WGS metagenome assembly WNFB01 (sample SAMN13153341, study PRJNA577476) | soil metagenome | isolation source: 200 cm saprolite under Douglas fir tree site 2 hole 1 | place: USA:California | collected 2015-04-18 | reverse complement strand
GCCAACCTGACGCTGCTGACGACCATCATCCCGGTCTACAGCTACTTGCTGGAAGCCAACCCCAGCATCACCACGCCCGCCGAGCTGAAGGGCCGGAAGCTGGGCGTGGGCGCCTTCGGCGACTCGGGCGACCTGGCCACGCGCGTGGGCCTGCGCAAGATCGGACTGGATCCCGAAAAGGACGTGAGCATCCTGTCGATTGGCAGCACGCCGGTCCGGGCGGCGGCGCTGCGCAACGGCGCCATCCAGGCAGCGGTCACCTCCTTTCCCGAGAACCTGACTTTGGAGAGGGATGGCTTCCGCCGGTTGCTGGATTTGGCCGCTCTGAAGCTGCCGGCCGCCGGCCAGGCGACCATCGGCGAACGCGGCTGGGTCGGCGCCCACAAGAGCGTGACCCAGCACTACGTCGACTCACTGGTCCAGAGCCTGGCCAAGGCTCGCCAGGACAAGACCTACACCGTCGCCGAGATGCGAAAATGGATGAAGTCGGAAGACGAGCAGGCCATGAGCCTGACGTACGATTACTACACACAGGAAGTGTTTCCCGCCGTTCCCGAGCCCAAACCCGAGCTGTTCGCCGACGCCATCGAGCAGCTGAAGAAGACCAACGACAAAGCCGCCAGCTTCGAACTCGGCAAGCTGCTCGACGCCTCATTCGTCTACGACGCCCGGGCACGCGGTCTCGGTAAGTAGGGCATGGCAACCGCAACTGCCACCGCTGCCAAGCGCCTCCAGCTCGATGGTGTGGACCTCGAGTACTTCGAGGCCGGCCGAGGTCCCACGCTGCTGGTCCTGCACGGCTTCCTGGAGATGCCCGGCTGGTATGACTTCCACGACCGGCTGGCGCAGCGGTTTCACGTCGTGGCGCCGTCACACCCCGGCTTCGGCGGCTCCTCACGGCCCGAGTGGATGACGTCGCTCGACGACTTGGCGAACTTCTACCTCGATCTGATCGATCGGCTCGGAGCCGGCAAAACGCACGTGGTGGGCCACTCCTTCGGTGGCTGGGTGGCGGCCGAGATGGCGGTGCGCTGCTCCCACGGCTTGGGCAAGCTGGTGCTGGCCGACGCGGTTGGCCTGCCGGCACCCGGCGGTCCGGTGCGGCCGGCCGGCGGTTCAATTGCCGACTGGCTGGTGCTCGAGCCCGAAGACTTGCGGGCGCTGGCCTGGCACGATCCAGCCACTGGCGACCGGCTGAAGCTGGCAGGCGAAGACGTCACCTCCGAGGAAGAGCTGATCGCCATCCTGAAAAACCGCGAAGCGGCCACCCTGTACGGCTGGAAGCCGTTCTTCCACAGCCCTCGCCTGGCGCACTGGCTGCACCGGGCCAGCGTCCCGGCGCTGGTCATTTGGGGCGAGCACGACGGAGTCGTGCCCCGAGCCATCGGCGAGGCCTACGCGCACGGCATTGGGGGCGCTAGGCTGGAGATCGTGCCCGGCGCCGCCCACCTGCCGCACCTCGAGCAGCCCGACGAGTTCGCCCGCCTCGTGGCGGATTTCTTAGCGGAGTAAATCGATGGAAGCCTTCCATTTCACCGAGATGGCCTATCCCTACATTCCGGAGGACTACTTCGAGCGGGGCGGCGCTCGGGTGATCCTGCCCAACGCCATCTATGACCGCGAGAAGGGCCACCGACTGTATAACGACTTGCTGGACCAGCACGAGTACGCCGACCAGCTGGGCTACCACGTGTTCCTCAACGAGCACCATCAGACCATCACCTGTGTGAATTCGGCGGTTAGCGTAACCGCGGGGGCGCTGGTGCGGCGCACCAAGCAAGCCAAGATCCTCATCCTCGGCAACGCCATCTCCAACCGCGAGCAGCCGCTGCGCGTAGCCGAGGAGATCGCTCTGCTGGACTCGATCAGTTGCGGCCGCATCCTGTGCGGCTTCCTGCGTGGCGTGCCGGGCGAGGTCCACCCATCGAACGTCAACCCGGCGTTCAACCGCGAGCGCTTCATGGAAGCGCACGACCTGATCGTCAAGTCATGGACGACCCCCGAGCCGTTCGCCTGGGAAGGCAAACACTACCAGTATCGTTATGTCAACATCTGGCCGCAGCCGTATCAGCAGCCGCACCCGCCCATTTGGGTCAGCGGCGTAGGCACCACGGAAACGGTCGACTGGGCAGCGGCGATGGGCTACACCTACGCCATCTTCCTGGCGCCGTGGGACGTCACCGCGCGGCTGTTCGACCGCTACCGTGAGAAGGCGCGCGAGGCCGGCAGGCTGGAGCCGGGGCCCGACCGATTCGCCTATCTGCTGCTGCTGTACGTTGGCGAGTCGGAGGAGCAGGCCCAGCGGGACGGCCGCGGGCTGGAGTTCTACCTGCGCATGCGCCAGCGGCGGGGCTTCTGGTTCCCACCGGGGCATTCACCCGTAGACGCCACCGCTAAGGGCTGGGCGGCGGGCACCAAGAGCGCCGGACCCGGCGGTGCCGTCAAGCTCAGCTGGGAGGACTACCAGGATCGCGGTATCGCCGTCATCGGTACGCCGGACAAGGTCATCAAGCGCATTCGCGAGCTGTACGATCAGACCGGCGTCGGCAACCTGCTGATGATGATGCACTCGGGCGACATGTCGAACGAGGTCGTGATGCGCAGCCAGAAGCTGTTCGCTGCTGAAGTGCTGCCCGCCATCCGCGAGTTCGACAACACGCCCCGGCAGCCTCAAGCAGCCGCCGCCTAGGCATCAGGAAACGAAGAAGCCGCCCCCTTTCGGGGACGGCTGCTGTTGCGTGTCTCTCGCGGACTAGCGGTAGCTGGTCGAATGAGAAGGCGGACGGTGGCGCGAGAAGCAATCACTGCAGTACACCGGTCGCCCCGCGGTCGGGGTGAACGGGACCTGAGTCGCTTTTCCGCACTCGTCGCAGGTAACATCGACCATCTCACGACGGCCAAAGGACCCACGGCTGTCTCCTCCGGAAGCCTTTCGTGCCGAACGGCACTCAGGGCAGCGCGAAGGATCGTTCTCGAAACCTTTTTCAGCGAAGAACTGCTGCTCACTCACGGTGAACGCAAACCGCTGGCCGCAATCGCGGCAGGTCAGAGTTTTATCGGCGTAGCTAATCAAAAGCTGGCCCTCCTTTTTGGAATTCGGTTCGATCTAGGGCCAGCGAAAACGGGGGCGCTAAAAAGTTCCGATCTCAGTATGACACTGCGGCGGCCTCCTGCCTAATGGCGAGGTGGCGCGGTGTAGCATTCCGCTGATGGAGCCAATCGAGCAGAGTGCTCTGGCCGGATTGCGGGTCATCGACCTCACTCATCCCTACGGTCAGTATTGCGGCAAGCTGCTGGCCGATATGGGTGCCGACGTCATCAAGATCGAGCCGCCGGAAGGCGATCTGGGCCGGCGCTTCGGACCCTTCAAGGACGACCAGCCCGGCCCGCACACCAGCCTGTTCTTCGCCTACTACAACACCAACAAACGCAGCCTGTCGCTGGACCTCACCTCCTCTGGAGGCCAGGAGGTCTTTCGGGGGCTGGTCCGCGATGCCCATGCCGTCATTCACACCCCGCAGCACAGCTGCATCCCCATTCTCAACTACCAGAGCCTGCGTGAGCTGAACCCCAAAATCGTGGTGGCGGCCATCACCGGCTTCAGCGCCGGTGGCCCCTACAGCGCCTACCGCTCGACCCCGCAAGTGGCCTTCGCCCTCAGCGGGATTATGAAAACGATCGGTCCGCCGGAGGGCCCGCCGGAAGCCGCTCCGGGCCAGGTAGCCTTCGACCTCACGGCGGTGGACGCCGCCAGCGGCATCCTGTGCGCCGTCCTGAGCGGACGCGGCCAGGAAATCACCGTCGCCGCCCATGAAGTGCTGGCCTCCGAGGTGAACCCACGCGCACCCGAGCAGTTCGAGGACGTGCGACACCCGCACTCATCGAACCCGCAGCTGGCTCCCTCGGGCGCCTACCCGTGCAAGGACGGCCTGGTGACCTTCTTCACGAACCTGCCGAACCATTGGGAAGGGCTCAAACAGCTGCTGGGGAATCCGCCGGAGGTCGCCGGCCAGCAGTGGAACGACCGGCCGTACCGGGGCCAGCACCACGAGCTCCTGGACGAGCTCATGATCCGTCGCCTTGCGGACCGCACGCAAGCCGACATCGTCGAGCAAGGCCAGCGTCTGCACGTCCCCTGCGGCCCTGTTTACACCGTTGACCGCTTTGCCAACGACCCGCAGCCCGCGGCGCGCGGCTTCTTCGTTGAGGCTGGCGGCTTGAAGATGCCTGGCGCACCCTACAAGTTCAGCGACGCCGGCTGGAGTCTGCGTCACGCTGCTCCCTCTCACGCTTCGGCGCGAGAGGGATGGGGAGAGGGCCTTCTCCCTCGCCCTCTCCCACAGGAAGAGGGAATGCCGCTGCGCGGCCTGCGCGTCGTCGCGTTTACTACAGCCTTTGCCGGGCCGACGGTGGGCCGCTACCTGGCGGACCTGGGCGCCGAAGTGATCAAAGTCGAGTCCCGCCGCCGGTGGGACAACACCCGCCACGCCAGCTCCGCGGGAGTAGCCAGCGTCATGGAGCCGACCGGCGCGCCGACAGCCCCAGGCTTCGGCTATTTCAACCGTAACCAGCTGGGCATCACCATCGATTTGAGTCACGACAAGGCGCGCGATCTCATGTTGAAGTTGATCGCCAAAAGCGACGTGGTGATCGAGAACTTCAGCTTCCAGGTACTCCAGAAATGGGGCTTCACCTACGACAAGCTGACGGCGGTGCGGCCGAACGTCATCATGCTCGACATGCAGGGCTTTGGCCGGACCGGCCCGCGCCGCGACTACATCTCGTTCGGCTCGATCATCCACTCGTACTCGGGGCTGGCCAGCCTGTGGGGCTCGGCGCACGGCTTCTTCGTCGACTACGTCGCCGCCCAGCATGCGGTGTTCGCCGTGCTGAGCGCGCTTCTGTATCGCCAGCGCAGTGGCCGCGGCGTGCACATCGACATGGCCCAGCTCGAGGCGGCGGGCGCTGTGCTGGGCGTGCCCTATCTGGACTACTTCGTCAACGGCTATGTGCAGACCAGCAAGGACGGGCGCATGCAGCAGGACGCGCCGGCCGGCTGCTACCGCTGCCAGGGCGAGGATGCCTGGTGCGTCATCGAGGTCACCGGCGACGAGGACTGGCAGCGGCTGCGCCAGGCCATCGGCAACCCGGAATGGGCGGCCGACGCGCGCTTCCAGACGTCCGCCGGCCGGCTGGCCCACCGCACCGAGCTGGACGAGCAGCTGACCTCCTGGACCAAGCTCCATGGCGACCGCGGCGTCCAGGAGCGCTTGCAGGCCGCGGGCGTTCCGGCCGCGGCGGTAATTGCCCTCCGCGAGGTGTTCGAGGACCCGCACCTGAAGGCCACCGGCTTCTACCACGAGATCGATCACCCAGCCCTCGGCAAGTGGCGCTACCCCAGCCTGCCGCTGCACATGTCGGTCGCGCCCGACCCACCGCGCCGCCCCGCACCCATGCTGGGCGAGCACAACGGCTACGTCTTCGGCGAGCTCCTTGGCCTCTCAGCGAGCGACATCGCACAGCTGACCGAAGAAGGGGTACTGGCGTGAGATGTCATCCTGAGCGAAGCGAAGGACCTTCTCGCTCGGGCTGACGGGAAGATCCTTCGGCCAGCGGCCTCAGGATGACATCAGCTTCTCGCGGATCTTCCGCACCGTGGCGGTGATGTCCTCAACATCGAGCGTGAGGGCAGCCATTTGGAGCTGCTCGGCGTAGACGTCCGGCGGCAGCCCCTCCGTCACCTCGGGCTCGAGCACGTGATACACCGGGAGTCCCAACGGGATCCCAGCCAGTGGACCGGCGTAGGTCGGGTCACCCATCGTTACCGTGGCGGCGTACAACTCCGCCGACTCCGGGTTGGGTGAGCCCAGCAGCACCACCAGGTCGTCTTTACCGACGCGGTCGACGACCTGCTGGATGCTGGCCTGGTCGTCCAGATCCATGGCTCCAGCGCTCGTTCAGACGAAGCACTGGGTGATGCTGAATACCACCTCGGCGCCGAGACGCTGGGCCACGTCGCTGATGACGGTGCCCTGGATGCCATCGCGCTCGCCGATGGCGATCACTTTCTTGCCTCGAAAATCCATCTAACCTCCTTCAGCCGGTAGCCGTCGCCTGGGCCTGCATGGGCCACAAGCTGGCGGTGTCGGGACGAATACGCAGACTGACCTGCTGCCCAACCTCGTAACGGTCCCGGCGCGAGCCATAGACCAGCAGCGACCCCTGCCCGGCGATGTTCACCTGGAACTCCGTCCGGTCGCCGGCGAACAGCGCCGCCTCGATGGTACCGGCCACCGCGCCGGCCTGGCCGTTGGCGGACAGCTCGGCGTCCTCGGGCCGGACGGCGACCCACACCGGCGCGCCGGTGTGCGGCGGCTCGCCGAAGCACTGCCCGCTCACCAGGCACTCTGACGCGCCATCCAGCGCCGCCGTCACGTCCGAGGAGCTGGTGCTGTGGACCGTCGCCCTGAGCAGCAGCGTCTTGCCCAGGAAATCGCGCACGAAATCGTTGGCCGGCCGCTCGTACAGCTCGCGCGGCGGGCCAACCTGCAGCAGCCGTCCGGCGTCCATCACCCCGATCCGATCGGACAGGCTCAATGCCTCCACCTGGTCATGGGTCACGAACAGAACGGTGACCTTGATGCGCGACTGGAGAAGCTTGACCTCGATGCGCATCTGCTCGCGCAGCTTGGAGTCGAGGTTGCTGAACGGCTCGTCGAGCAGCAGCACACTGGGCTCGTACACCAACGCTCTGGCCAGCGCCACGCGCTGCTGCTGGCCACCGCTGAGCAGCGGCGCCGGACGCTTCTCCAGGCCGGCCAGGCCCACCATCTCGAGGGCGCGCCGTACCCGCTCGCGCGTCTCGTGCCGCGGCACGTGGCGCACCTTCAGCGGATAGGCCACGTTCTCCTCGACCGTCATGTGCGGCCAGATAGCATACGACTGAAAAACCATGCCGACGTTGCGTTTGTGCGGCGGCACGAACAGCCGCTTGGTGGTGATGACTACCGGCTGTTCTTTGAAGAAGATGGCCGCCTCGTCCGGAACTTCCAAACCCGCCACGATGCGCAGCGTCGTCGTCTTGCCGCAGCCGCTCGGCCCCAGCAGCGTGAAGATCTCACCCTCGCGCACCTCCAGCGAGAGGTCGTCCACAGCGGGGCTGGAAGCTCCGGGGTAGGTTTTGCTGACGTGCTCCAGGCGCAGCATGGGCATGCTCGCGTCCGCCATGGCCGCCACTATAGCCTAGGCAAGGCCAGCGCGGCGGGCGCGGGCGACGAAGTAATCCCACAGCTTGCGCCATTGACGCTCGCCCATGGTCTTGCCAACCATGTCGGCCAGCTCTTCGTCGGTGTAGGGAATGGGTGTGCCGACCTGCATGGCGAGGTGCTGGCGGAGCGCGTTCTCCTCGAGCGCGTAGGCGCCCAGGAAGGCCTCCATCAGGCTTGAGCCGACCACCGCCGTGCCGTGGTGGCGCATGATGCACGCCTGGTCCGCTCCGAGCGCCCGCGCCAATGCATCGCCCTGCTCAGGCTTGCGCACCAACCGCGGATCGGGATAGACCGGGATCGGGTCGCCGCCCAGGATCAGCGCGTTGTTGGTGACCGGCACGATGCTTAGGCCGGCAACGCTCATAACCACCGCCATCCGTGAATGGGCGTGGACCACCGCCCGCACGTCCGGACGGGCGCGGTAAATCTGTGTGTGGATGAACAGCTCGGTCGGCGGCACCTCGTCGCCGTCCACCACCTTGCCCTCGAGATCGATAGTCAGGATGTCCTCGGCGCGGACGTCATAACGGGGAGTGCCGTGCGGATGGATGAGCACCAGCTCGCCGTCGGGATGGCGAGCGCTGACGTGGCCGCTGTAGTCGAATAGCGCCTCGTTGGCGGACATGCGGCAGGTGAGCGCCAGCTGCTCCTTGAGCTCTGAAACCCTCACCCTAGCCCTCTCCCAGCGGGAGAGGGGATCTTCAAGTACCCGAGAATGCGCGCGAGGCTCTCCTCGGCCGATTCCTTATCAGAGTCGAACACCAGGTCGGGGGCGAGCGGCTCCTCATACGGGTCGGACACGCCGCTGAAACCCTGGATCTCGCCGCGCAGCGCCTTTCCGTACAGGCCCTTGACGTCGCGCCGCGCGAGCTCGTCGATCGAGCACCGAGCGTAGACCTCGACGAAGGCGCAGCCCTCAGCCTCAATCGCGGCCCGAACCTCGTCGCGGACGGCGCGGTAGGGCGATATAGCGGCCACAATCACGGCCACGCCGTTGCGGCTCAGCAGCCGGGCCACGTAGCCGATGCGCCGGATGTTGGCGTCCCTAGCCTCTTTGGAGAAGCCCAGATCGCTGTTCAGCGTTGCCCGGACCTCGTCGCCGTCGAGGACCTCAACCCCGCGGCCGGCCTGGCGCAGGACGTCTGCCAGGCGGCCGGCGATCGTGCTTTTGCCCGCGCCTGAAAGACCGGTGATCCAGACAGTGACGCCTGGCTTGCTCAAGCGGAGGTCAGGACGCGCGGTGGCAGGTGCAGGCCGCATTCCGTCTTAGGCATACCAGGCCAGCGACCAGCCCGCAAGGACTCGCCCGGCATCACCGGCCGCGTGCAAGGCATGCAGCCGATGGAGGGGTAGCCCTTGGCGTGCAGCTCATTCACCGGGACGTCATGCTCGCGCACGTAGTCCCACACCTGCTCCTCGGTCCAGTTGGCCAGGGGGCAGATTTTGACCAGGCCAAACGTCTCGTCCCACTGCACCACGTCCAGAACCGCCCGCGTGTCGGTTTGATCGCGGCGGATGCCACTGATCCAGGCTCGCTTGCCCCTGAGCGCTTGCTCGTTGGGCGCCACCTTGCGCAGGTAGCAGCAGCGGTCCGGATCCCGCCGCCACAGCTCGTCACCGTGCTCCGCCGCTTGCTGATCGAGGCTCAGCCGCGACCGGTAGGCTACGGGCGTGATGCCGTAGCGCCGCACGACCTCATCTCGCAGGGCATACGTCTCCGGGAACAGCAGCTCGGTGTCGAGGTAGAACACCTCGAGTTCGAGGCCAAGCTGGGCCACCATGTCCAGCAGCACCATGCCGGAGGGCCCGCCAAAGCTGCAGGCGAGCGAGAGATCGCGCGAATATTGCTGGCCGGCCCAGGCCAGGACGTCCTCAGGCGCCGCGCCGGCAAAGCGCTCGCTGAGCGCCGCCAGATCCGGCGGGCTCACCGGATCATCCCGCCAGCCACCGTGTTGTTGGTGGCTGGATCGATCAGGATGAAGCTGCCTGTCGCGCGGCAGTCGCGGTAGGAGTCGGCAAACAGCGGTTGGGTCGTTCGCAGCGACACGTGCCCGATGTCGTTCAGTCGCAGCGTAGCCACACTCTCGTCGCGGTCCAGGGTATTGGGATCGAGGCGATGATGCAGGGCGCTGACGATGCCCCGCACCCGGCGGGTGGTGTGCTGGACGAGATAGGGCGCATCGAGCCGTAGCGGCTGCGGGCTGAGCCAGCACAGCGTGGCGTCGATCGAGGCAGTCGCCCGCGGTGGCTCGGCGGCGCCGCAGATCATGTCGCCGCGCGACACGTCCAGGTCTTCGGCCAGGTGCAACGTGATGCTCAGCGGCGCGGACGCCTCGGCAAGCGGTCCGTCGAAGGTGTCCACCGACTCCACGCGGGTAGTCAGCCCGGCCGGCAGCACCAGCACCTCGTCGCCCGGGCGGACGCTGCCGGCAGCGACCTGCCCGGCATAGCCGCGATAGTCGTGGTGGTCGTGCGAGATGGGCCGGACCACCCACTGCACCGGGAAGCGCAGCGCGTCCGGACTGTGACGCGGCGCAGCCGGCACCTCTTCCAGGAAGTTCAGCAGCGGACGGCCGGTGTACCACGGCATGCGCTCGGACCAATCAACAACGTTGTCGCCCTGCAAAGCCGAGATCGGGATGTAGGTCACGTCCACATCCAAACCATCGGCAAACACCTCGAAGTCCGAGCGGATGTCGTCAAACACATCCTCGGCGTAGCCCGCCAGGTCCATCTTGTTCACGCACAGCACCAGCCGCGGCACGCCCAATAAGGCAGCTAGCAGCGCGTGGCGGCGGGTCTGCTCGACCACGCCGTTGCGGGCATCTACGAGGATGAGCGCCAGGTCGGAGGTCGAGGCGCCGGTGACCATGTTGCGGGTGTACTGCACGTGCCCCGGCGTGTCGGCGATGATGAACTTGCGGCGTGGCGTGGCGAAGTAGCGGTAGGCCACGTCGATGGTGATGCCCTGCTCCCGCTCAGCTCGCAGCCCATCAGTCAGCAGCGCCAGGTTCAAGTAATCAGCGCCTTGCTGGCGGCTGGCGCGTTCGATGGCTTCCAGCTGGTCGTCGAAGATCTGCTTGGTCTCGTACAGCAGCCGGCCGATGAGCGTGCTCTTGCCGTCGTCAACCGATCCGGCAGTCGAGAAGCGCAGCAAATCGCCCAAGTTGTTCCTCTCCCGCAATTCGCCGTCCGCGTAGGACCGGGAGAGGCTAGGTGAGGGTGTCGCGGCCACCAGGCCGCCCATGTAGTCGATGTCGACTGGCAAGACTAGAAGTAGCCTTCCTTCTTCCGGTCCTCCATGGCCGCGTCGGAGAACTTGTCGTCCACGCGCGTGGCCCCGCGTTCGCCGATGCGGAACGTAGCCACTTCGGCGATGACCTCCTCGATTGTGCGCGCATCAGAGCGCACCGCCGCGGTGCAGGTCATATCGCCCACCGTGCGGTAGCGGACCTGAGCCTCGAACGGCTCCTCGCCCGGCTGCAGCGGTAGATGCTCGCAGACGGCCATCAGCATGCCCGAGCGCTCGAACACGGTGCGCCTATGGGCGTAGTAGATCGGGGGCAGATCGAGGTCCTCCTGCGCAACGTAGCTCCAGACGTCAAGCTCGGTCCAGTTCGACAGGGGGAAGACACGGACGTGCTCGCCTTTGTGATGGGCGCCGTTGTACAGGTTCCACAGCTCCGGCCGCTGGTTCTTGGGGTCCCACTGCCCGAACTCGTCCCGGAAGGAGAAGATGCGCTCCTTGGCCCGCGCCTTCTCCTCATCGCGCCGGCCGCCGCCGATGGCGGCATCGAAGCCGAGCTCGCGGATGGCGTCCAGCAGGGTGATGGATTGCAGGCGGTTGCGGGAGCTGGCCTTGCTTGGATCCTCGAAAGCCCGACCCTGATCGATGGAATCCTGGACGGAGCGCACGATCAGTTGCTCGCCCATCTCGGCCATGCGCCGGTCACGGAACTCGAGCGCCTCAGGGAAATTGTGGCCGGTATCGATGTGCATCACTGGAAATGGAAAGCGGGCGGGGCGGAAGGCCTTCTCAGCCAGCCGCAGCAAGACTGCGGAATCCTTGCCGCCGGAGAACAGCAGCACCGGCCGCTCGAACTGCGCCGCGGTCTCTCGCATGATGTAAATCGCCTCAGCCTCGAGCATCTCCAGGTGCTGCGGCGCGGCGACATGAGCGCCTAGTTCCAGAACGGCTACTGCCAAACGAGCTGACCTCCACTAATGGGCCAATGTTGACTTTGTCTATCAACAAAGTCGGCTTAGGGTTGAGCATAGGCCAAATGGGCAGCCTTGTCAAACCGCGCTTGCACGTGCAAAGTGCACAATCCCGCTTGCTAGAGTTCTGGCTTTGTGCCCGATGCCAAATCCGCTTTGGGCACTTAGCATGAACGGAGGATGATGACAGAGCTGTTCGAGACGCTGGCCGTGGGCGGCGACAAGCTGTACCTGGCTATTGGCCAGGTGGTGCCCGGCTGGGCCATCATGTCGGCGGTGGCTGGCAGCTACGTTGGGCTGGGCGTGGCGATCGTGTTCGCGCTCCGCGCGCCCCTGGCCAAAGCGCGAAGGGCGGTTCGGGCTGACCGGCGCCGGTCCTAGAGATCGGCCTGTAAGAGGTACGGGCCCGGCTCTGCAATAGCCTGGCGCAGCGCGGTCAAGCAGTCTTCCGCGGTTGACACGCGGCAGCCGGGCACGCCCAGGCCGCGGGCCAGGGCCACCCAGTCGATGTCCGGGCGTCCGAGGTCTGTCAGCTGAGCAGCAGCCAGCCCCGGGTCGGCCTGGCCGGCGCGGCGCATCTCGCCGCGCAAAATGGCGTAGCTGCGGTTCGAGCACAGCACGGTCGTGACGTTCAGCCCCTCGCGTGCTTGCGTCCATAGCGCTTGGATGGTGTACATCGCGCTGCCGTCCGCTTGGACGTTCAACACCGGCCGATCGGGGCAGGCGACCGCCGCGCCGGTGGCGCAGGGCATGCCGAAGCCGATAGCGCCGCCAGTCACCGATAAGTAGCTGTGGCGGCGCCAGCCGTCGGGCAGCAGGAAACCGCCCCGATTCTGCGTGACCGATTCGTCCACGATGATCGCGTTCTCGAGTTCGAGCGCTGCCAGGCAGGCCGCCAGCGAATCGCGCGTCAGCGGCCCCTCCGGTAGTGGGGCGGGCGTGTTGCCCGCCCGCCCGGGCAGGATGCCTGCGCCACCGGCTGGCGCGCTCAGCTCGCCGGCGAGAGCCTCGAGCGCTCCGGCGGCGTCCTCGCCCGGCGCGGCCAGCACCTCGACCCGCTGCTCGGCCGAGAGCGGGCGGCTGGGCGTGCCCGGGTAACCGAAGAAGGCCACCGGCTCTCGCGCGCCCGCCAAGAGCAGGATCTCGATGTCGGCGAGCTGGGCTTGGAGCTGCTCCGGGAAATACAGCAGCCGTTCCGGCGCAGGCAGCCCCGCCCCGCGCTCGATGCGCGCCGGCACGCGCTCGCATAGCAGCCGGCAGCCTGTCGCGGCGGCCACCCGGGCGGCGGCGAGCAGCCCCGGCTCGTTGAGGCCCGATCCGCCCAGCAGCAGGCCGGCGCGCTTGGCTGTGCGCAGGGTTTTGGCGGCATCCGACACAGGTGGCAGCCTGCCTGCGCGGGCGGGCAAGATGCCCGCCCTACTCATTGGCAGCGCCTCTCCGGCCTGGCAATCCGACGGCAGGATGAGGGTAGCGATGCCCGGCCCCTCGACGGCGGCGGCGATAGCCTCGCCCATGTCGCGACGGATCTCGCCGGCAGTGCGCGTTGTTCGAATCCAGCGCGAGACGGTGCGCGCCAGCGCCTCGATGTCGCTGGCCAGCGGCGGATCGGCGTTGACGTGCCAGGTGGCGTGCTCGCCGATCAGGTTCACGATCGGCGTGCCCGCGCGCCTGGCGTTGTGCAGGTTGGCGAGGCCGTTGGCCAGCCCCGGGCCGAGGTGCAGCAGGGTCAGCGCCGGCTTGCCCGCCATGCGTGCGTAGCCGTCGGCCCCGCCGGTGCAGACGCCCTCGAACAGCCCCAGCACCGGCCGGATCGCCGGGCAGCGATCGAGCGCGGCCACCAGCGGCAGCTCGGTCGTCCCGGGATTGGCGAAGCAGACCTCGATGCCATGCTCCAGCGCGACCTGGAGCGCCGCTTCAGCACCTGTCACGGCTGCTAGGCCGTGACAGTGAGCGGGGCCAGCGAGTACGCCTGGCGAGCGGTCTCGGACAGGATCTTGCGATGGTCCTCCTCGCGGAGACCGGTCAGGTTGCGCCACTCCTCCAGGTTGCGGATGAAGCCGGCGTCGTCGGTCTCATGCGGGAAGTCGGACGCCAGGAACAGGTGGTCGGCGCCGATCAGCTTGATGGTCAGCGCCAGCGTGTGCTCGTAAGGCTCGGCTGAGAAGTAGATCTGGCAGTCGCGGATGTAGTCGCTGGGCTTCTTCTTGAGAGGCGACTTGCCGTTCGGCGACCACTTCTCGTCCATGCGGTCCATGAGGTACGGCACCCAGCCGCAGCCCGCCTCGAGGTAGCCGACCTTCAACCGCGGAAACGTCTCCAACACGCCCTCCCACATCATGCTCACCATCTCCACCATCTGGCCGACCGGGTGGTGGAGGATGACTTTGGGCTTGATGCCGGTCAGCAGATCGCGCCCGCGCGCCAGGTGCCCGCCGTGTACGCCGAGGAAGCAGCCCAGCCGCTCCGCCTCCTCGTACACCGGCCAGAAGGAACGGTCGCCCAGCGGCAGCCGCAAGCCGGTGGCCGGCAGCAGGGCGGCCGGCATGTCCAATTCGGAGTGAGCCCGCCGCAGCTCCTTGACCGCCTCGGGCACATTTTGCAGCGGGATCAGCGCGACACACTGCAGCCGTGGGCTGAAGTTCATGTAGCGATCGTGCGCCCAGCTGTTGTAGGCGCGGGCGAGATGCGCGGCCACGTCCGGGTCCTCGCACATGCCGAAGGCCAGCGCATCAGTGGGATAGATAACCGCCTGCTCGATGCCTGCCTTGTCGGCAAACGCCAGCCACTTTTCTGGCGTGGGATCCAGTCGGTAGGGCGAGTGCTGCTCGCCGGCCAGGAACACCCGCGTGCGGTTCTCAGTGGCCTGCCACGACGGGAACAGGCCATGCCCCCGGCCTACGATGGCCTCGCCGCGCAGCGGCGGATCCAGGTAGGCGATGATCTCGTCGGGCTGCTCGTCCAGGTGGCCGTCGGCGTCGACGATGGGCAGCATCATTTCGCTCCTGAGCTCTTGGTGACTTCCTCGGCTATCGAAGCGTCGACGACAGCCTTGGCGTCCAGGTTGGCCGCGGCCGTGTTGACGGCGGCGACGACCAGCAGGACGTTCTTCATGCCTTCGGGATCGACACCCGGCGGCACCTGCGCCACAGCGGCATAGAAGGACGCGCCAGGATCGGCAGCCATATTGGCGTCCCTACCGACCATGAAAGGCACCCACGCGCCAGTGACCACGTGGTAGCTGAAGCGGACCTTGGTCAGCCCGCTGGCCGCCGGTTTCGAGGCCGCGGCCGGAACGGAGGCAGGAGCCGAAGCCGGCGCTGCCGGCGACCCGGCGCAGGCGCTCAACAGCAGCGCGCAGCATGCGATGATTCCGACCCGGACGGTGTTGGACGTGTTGCTTGCTCGCCGGATGCGCATTGGGCAGAATCCTACGGCATGTCATCCTGAGCGGAGCGAAGGACCTTCCTCCGCGGCGGGCATCGGGAAGATTCTTCGCCCGCGGCTCAAATTGACGTGCTGGGGACTCCTGGCAGCTCTGGCGGCCTGCGGATCGCCGGCGCGCTCTCAGAAAGCGCTGGAGCCGGTAAATATCGCCTACAGCTCCGAAGGCACCATAGCCCAGATCACGCCTTTTGTGGCCGAGCGGAAGGGCTATTTTAAGGACTACGGCCTGACGGTCACCCGCCTGCTGGTGCAAGGCAACAGCCAATCGGCGGCGGCAATGGCGTCAGGCCAGGTGCAGGTGGCCAACTCCAGTCTGGAGGGCATCTTCAGCGCGGCTTTGCAGGGCGGCATCCAGCCACTGGTGCTCGCCACGCCGGAGCCGCGCTACGCCTACTCGATCGTCGCCACCAAGGAGATTCAGAGCGTGAAGGATCTGGTCGGCAAACCGGTGGCGGTGGGCACCGGCGGCGGCTCTGAGCTGGACTACGCCCTCAATGCCGAATTCGCCGCCCTGGGCTTGCCGCTGAAGTCCTACGTGCCGCTGCAAGCCGGCCCCAACCCGGTTCGCCTCGCGGCCCTGGAATCGGGCCGGGTGGTGGCCACGCTGCTGGATCCGCCGTACGACATGGCCATGGAGGCCAAAGGCTTCCACATCATTGCCAAGGTCTACCAGGACGTGAAACAGCCGGTCTCGGCCACCACGTTTTACTCGACGCGAGGCTATGCCGAGCAGCACCGGCCCGAGATGGTGGCCATGCTCAAGGCCATCGTCAAGTCCATCCGGTTCATGAAAGCCAACCCGGATGAGGCGAAGCAGATCCTGGCGGCGTGGACCAAGCTGGAGGATCCGAAGGGCCTCGATTACGCTTATCAGGCGTACTTCGGCGAGATGTTCACGGCCGAGCCGGTTCCGGCCTTGCAGGCGATCCAGACCAGCCTCGATAATGCTGCTGTCACGCGCGGCCAGAAGCCAGAGCTCAAGGCCGAGCAATTCACCGACGCCAGCTACGTCCAGCAAGCGCTCGACGAGCTCAAGAAGGAGGGCTAGATGGCAGGGCAATGGGTGCCCGGCGAGGGGATCGGCTTCTACGAGTGGACACACACCGGCGGGCAGGTCATCGGCAACCGCGACTTCTTTGGCGGCGGCGCCAATCGCGAACGCGGCGCCCGGCCCGCGGACGTGCCACTCGTCATCCAGGACTGCCCGCAGGTATTCCTGACTTCTCGGCCGCCAGGCAACGTCATCGAGCCGCACTTCCATGAGATGCCCCAGTACCAGGTCTTCTTCGAAGGCCACGGCCGCGTTGGTAAGCACCCGGTGCGGCCCATCACTGTCCACTACACCGATGCCTTCACGCCGTACGGGCCGATCGTGGCCTCCGAAGATGAGGGGCTGGCCTTCTACACCCTGCGCGGCAAGACCTCGAACAGCGGCGCCCACTACATGCCGCAATCCAGGCACCGCCTGGCGCGCAAGGCCGGCCGTGCCTTCACGGTGGAGGCCGAGGTTCGGGATCGCGCCGCGATGACTGCCGTGCAGCAGCTCATTCGACGCTGCGATGACGGCGTCGAGGCTACGCTTCTCTCCCTCGCCGCGGGAGATCACGTTCGGCCCGACGACAGCGGGCCCAATGGCGGACGCTTCTTGCTGGTCGTCTCCGGAGCGCTTGTGCAGGACGGCCAGGAGTTTGCGCGCCGATCGTGCATCTTCGTAGCGCCCGGCGAGGGCGCGCCAGAGCTGGCCGCCAGCTCGCGCGGAGCGCAGGTCCTCGCCCTGCAGTTCGCGCCCTACGCCGGCCGAGCCTCAGCGGGGCGCGTGAGCAGTTGGGTATCGGCTGGGAGAGTCTCGGCCGGCCGGAGATGCTGAGAATCCCCTCTTCCGCTAGCGGGAGAGGGAGAAGAGTTGCTCAGCGTTACCGTGCTTGATGGCTGCCAGCGCGTCGCCGCTCAAGGCCATCTGCTCGAGCTGGTGCTGGAAATAACCGATTGAGTTCGGGTGCGGGCTGCCGTCCGAGCCGTACAGCAAGCGATCGGGGCCGAGCCATTCGATAGCGTTGCGCATGGCCCCGCGGTCCATCCAGGCGGTGTCCATGTACACCTGATGGGCCTTGAGGCGCTCGAATGGCAGCGTACTGGTCTCCTCGCCTTCCCACTGGCTGCGGGCGATGGCGTCTCCGCGGCGCACCAGCTCGCGGAAGGCCATGTCGATGCGCGAGGCTTTGCCCCAGAAGAGCCCGCCACCATGGGCGAAGATGACCTTCAGGCGCGGGAAACGGTCGAGCAGCGGCCCGGCGGCAAAGCCGTACAGCGCCCAGGTGGTGGCCAGAGTACGCCACAGGACCAGGCCTTCGTCGTACAGCAGCCGCCGGCCCGCGGCCTTGGCGACCACCTGCTCCAAGTGCTCCTCGGGATGGACGATGAGCGGCGCGCCAAGCTCCTCGAGCGCTTCGAATAACGGCTCGGCGCGCTCATCCTGGTCCAGCCAGTCGCCCTGGAGATAGGGGTTGGCCATAACGCCGCTCAGGCCGAGTTGGCGGATGGCGCGCTCGGCTTCGCGGGCGCTGTCATCCCCGGCGAAGGGATAGATGATGCCGACCCCAATGACCTCGGCCGGATGCGCCTCCTGAGTGCGGGCGATGTGGTCGTTATAGGACCGAGCCGCGGCCAGCGGATCGCGCCCGGCCTGCAGCGCATGGCTGATGACCATCGGGCTGTACACCGCTGATTGCCCGATGCCGTGCTCTCGCTGCAGGTGCAGCAGGGCCTCGATCTTGTGCATCGGCTGCGGGTAATGCTCCGGAGCGGACAGGGAGAGATGGGTGTGGACGTCGACCAGCGGCGCAGTCATGGCCAGCTGATTGTCCCGCCCTGGACGTGACGCGCCGCGTTAGTTATTGGCGGCCGACGCGCTCGACGGCAGCGTTGATCAGCGAGAAGTCGATGAAGCGCGAGAGGTCCACCTCGCCTCTCTCACTGTGGTGGGAGAGGAACTACCATGTCTGCCATGGCCCTGTACCGCTACAGCCGGTGGGATGGCAGCCAGGCTGTGGACCCGTTCACCGCCTCCGACCTCATGGACCATGTGACGGACCGGCTGCTGGAGGATGGTGACCTGCGATCGATCCTGCGGGAGCTGCTTCAGCGGGGCGGCCAGCTCGATTCCGGCCGGCGCATACCCGGGCTGCGCGATGTGCTGGAGCAGCTGCGCCAACAGCGCGAGCAGAAGCTGCAGCGCTACAACCTCGGCTCGGTCATGGACGGAATCAAGGAGCGACTGGACAAAATCGTCCAAACGGAGCGGCAGGGGATCGATCGCAAGCTGGGAGAGGCAGGCGGACAGGACGACCAGCTCCGCAAGATGCTGGAGAACGTGGCCAATAAGCACCTCCAGCAGCTGGACCAGCTACCTGACGGCGCGGGCGGCAAGATGCAAGCGCTGCGCGAGTATGAATTCATGGATCAGGACGCGCGTCAGCAGTTCGACGAGCTGCTGAACGAGCTGCGCCAGCAGATCATGGAGAGCTACTTCCAGGGCCTCAAGCAGGGCTTGGGCGCGATGACGCCCGAGATGATGGCCCAGCTGCAGCAGATGGTGCGCGACCTCAACGAGCTGCTCGAGCAGCACCGCCGCGGCGATGACTCTGGCTTCCAGCAGTTCATGGACAAGTGGCGGCAGTTCTTCCCCCAAGGGCTCGAGAACGTCGACCAGCTGGCTCAGCACCTGGCCCAATCAATGGCGCAGATGCAGTCGCTGCTCGACTCCATGTCGCCCGAGATGCGCCAGGAGCTGGAGCACATGCTGGAGCGGCTGTTCCAGGACGGCGAGTTCCAGCGCGACCTCGCCCGCCTCATGGCCAACCTGGGCCGGCTGTTTCCCGACGACCGCGGCGAGCTGCTGCCGTTCGAAGGCGATGACCCGCTTACCCTCCAGGAAGCCATGCGCCTGATGGGTGACATGAAGGGCTTGGATGAGCTGGAGCAAGAGCTCATGGAGGCGGTGCGGACGAACGACTCCAGCCAGCTCGATACGGGCGAGATCGGCCGGCTGGTGGGCGAAGAGGCGCGCCGCATGGCCGAGGAGATCCAGGAATTCACGCGCATGCTGGAGGAGGCCGGCTTCATCCAGCGCAAGGGCAAGGACTGGGTGCTCACGCCGAGGGCCATGCGCAAGATCGGCGAGCGTGCGCTGGAGGACATCTTCGGCCGGATCGACCGCGGGCTAGCCGGCGATCACACCCTCAGCCGCTACGGCTGGGGCGTGGAGCGGCTGGACGAGACCAAACGCTACACCTTCGGCGACGCTTTTGCCCTGGACGCCCAGACGAGCGTGATGAACGCGCTGCGTCGTGAGGGTAGAAGAGTGCCGCTGGACATCACGCCTGACGATTTCGAGGTCTACCGGACGTCGTCAATCAACCAGTGCTCGACGGTCATCATGCTCGACATGAGCTATTCCATGCTCTACCGCGGGCGCTTCCAGGCGGGCCGCAAGGTAGCGCTGGCGCTGGACAGCCTCATCCGCTCCAAGTTCCCACGGGACACGCTGCACGTAGCCGCATTCTCCTATTTCGTGCTGCCGCTGGAGCCGCACCAGCTCATGGACAGCTACTGGATCGATCCGCGGGGAACCGATTTCCCCGAGGCGGTGCGTCAGGGACGAGCCATTCTGGGCAAACGCAAGGGCGGCACCAAGCAGATCATCCTGATTACCGACGGCGAGCCGCACGCCAACTCGGCCGGCTGGAACGTGGGCCCGTGGAGCATGCGGGAAGCCATGGAAGAGACCCTGCGCGAGGTCCAGCGCTGCAGCCGCGAAGGCATCACCGTCAACACCTTCATGCTCGACACCGAGCCCGTAGTGACGCGCTTCATCCGCACGATGGCGAGGATCAACCAGGGCCGAGTGTTCTTCGCCGACCCCAGCCAGCTGGGCGAATACGTGATCGTGGACTACGTCAAGAACAGACGGCGCGCAGCCTAGCGGCGCTCGCGGCTGCCGTCAGCCTATACTGAGGCAACCAACCAATCAAGGAGAAAGACCCTTTGCCGATCAAAGTCCTCGATCTGATTGACCTGGGCCATAAGCCCGACGCGCGCCGCACGGTGCTGATGAACGGCCCCAACATGAACACCTTCTTCCATATCTATCCCACGCCAGGGATGAAGGACGACATGCACTGCCACAATGCCGACGGCACCTTCCTGGTGCTGGAGGGCGAGTGCACGATGCACTTCCCCGATGGCGGAAAGTCGGTCCTGACGCCGGGCATGATCGGGCTCATCACCGGCGGCTCCTTCTATCAGCTGGAGAACACCGGCGACGGACCAATGGTCATGCTGGGCCACCACTCGCGCCCGACGCAGACGTCTAAGACCATCCTGCACGAGACGCGGAAAGAGCTCGTTCGGCTTGGGCAGCAGAAGAGCACGGAGCCGCCCAGGCACACCGAGATCCTGGTCTAGGCTGCCCCGGCCGGCTCGCGAGCGAGCAGGAACTCGGCGGCGAGCTCCTCGAACTCGCGAGCCTTGTCCCACTGGATCATGTGCTTGCAGCCGTCGAACACGTGCAGGTCCAGCTTGGGATAGCGCTGCCGGGCCAGTTCGGAGCGCTTGCCGGCCTCGCCGCGATCCTGCCTGCCGTACAGGAACTGAGCCGGCACGGGGATCTGGTCGAGGCGCGCCCAAAACGGCGGCTGCGGCGCAGGCTCCGCCGGCGTGGACTGACGGGCCAGCGCTGACTCCAGGCTCTTGCCGAGGCTCATGCGGTGCCGCAGCTCCACCAGCTCGGGCGTAATCAGCGACTGATTGAAGGTGTTCGCCTCCAGCCCGGCGCGGGTGTCCTCGATGGTTGGCTCAGCGCTGACGCGATCGTCCGGCGGGCCCATGGGCACACCCTCGAGCGGCGGCAGCAGCGTGCCGCTGCCCAGCACAATGATGCGCGTCACGCGGTCGGTCTCGGCGAACGCGGTTTCGACGGCGATCCGGCCACTGGCCGAGTGGCCGATGAAGGCGGCCCTGTTGATGCCCAACGCATCCAGGAACTTCAGCACGAACCGCCGGCGATAACCGAACGAGTGGTCGCTGGGCGCGTCGGTCAAGCCCCAGCCGGGTAGATCGGGGGCGATCACGCGCAGGCCGCGGCTGGCCAAGGGGCCTATGTTGCCCGACCAGACGTCGGCCGAGGTGCCCAGTGCCGCCCCGTGCAGCAGCAGCGCGACCGGGCCCTGGCCCTCTTCCAGATAGCGCGCGTTCAGACCGTCGATGGTGACGGACTTGTCTTGGATCATTGCTGGCTCCTTTGCGTGAGTTCCCTTAGAATACCGGCCTGCACATGAGTGCCATTGCCGTCCTCAGCCCAGGCGAGATGGGCACCCAAGTGGCCACGCGGCTGCTGCGCTCGGGCTCGCGCGTGGTCACCTCCCTCGACGGCCGCAGCGCAGCAACCGTGCAGCGCGCCGAAGCGGCCGGTATCGAATGCCTGGCCAGCCTGGACGAGGTGCTGCGCCAGGCCGATCTCGTGATCTCGCTCGTCACGCCCGTAGGCGCAACGCCGCTGGCGCGAGACGTGGCAGCCGCCATGCAGCGCACCGGCCGCCGGATCACCTACGTTGAGGGCAACTCGATCAGCCCGTCGACCGCCCAGGCGATCGGAGCCATCATCTGCCAGGCCGGCGGCGAGTTTGTCGACGGCGGCATTGTCGGCGGCGCGGCCGAGCTGGAGACGGCCACCTTCTATCTTTCCGGCGAAGACGCGGAGGCGGTCGCGCCACGCATCGAGCCAGCGGTGCGCACGTCGATCGTCGGGCCACGGGTTGGCCAGGCGTCGGGCCTCAAGATCCTGAACGCGGGGCTGTCCAAAGGCCTGACGGCGCTGGGTGTGGAACTGCTGCTATGCGCCGAGCGGCTGGACATGCTGCCCGAGATCATGGCCCGCTATCGGGAAGGCCGCTCGGGTGTGGCGGACTTCTTGGTGCGCATCCTGCCGGACCTGCCGGCCAAAGCACGCCGCCGTTCGCAGGAGATGCAGGAGCTCACCAGTCTGATGGAGGAGCTGGGCCTCACTGCCCATACCAGCCGGGCCGCCGAGCAGGTGCTGGTTATGGTGGCCGAGCGCTATGCCGCCGGCTCGGAGGACTGGCCCCTCATGTCATTCTGAGCGAAACGAAGAATCTTCCCGCGGTCCTTCGGTCTGTGGCCTCAAGATGACGTTTAGGCCTTCGCGACTCCTGCCTGAACCATCTCCTCAATCTCGCTCTCGCTGAAGCCGAGCTCGGAGAGGACCTCGCGCGTATTCTGGCCAAAGGCCGGCGCTGGGCGCGAGATGTGGGACGGCGTGTCTGATAAGCGAACCGGCGGCGACATCATTGTTACCGGGCCGACGGACGGCTGATCGAGCTGCGTCAGGAACTGGTTCTCCCACACCTGCGGGTGCCGCGCGAATTCTTCGCGGCTGAGCACCGGCGCGTGCGGGATGCCAGCCTCCTCGAGCGCCGCATCCCAATCGGTCAGAGGACGCGAGGCGAAGGCAGCCGCGATCTCGCTGGCAAAGCGCTCGGCGGCGCTTTCGCGGCCGCCCCGAGTGCTCAGGCTGGAGTCCCCGGCCAGCTCCGGCAGATCGAGCAGGCGCCCGAGCGCTTGCCAGTCGTCCTCGGTGTAGGGCATGACCACCATATGCCGGCCATCGCTCGTGGCATAGGCCTGCTGTGGCGGACGCCGCACGCGCGTTTCCTCGGAGCCGGCCGATTCGCGGAACACCAGGTGGATGGACTGCATGGCAATCTGCAGCTCCAGCTGGCTGGTCTCGACTTTCTGGCCCCGGCCAGTCCGCTCGCGCGCGAACAGCGCGAGCAGGATGCCGTAGGACAGCAGCATGGGGATGCTCATATCGGCGATGTAGAACGGCACGGCCACGGGCGTTCCGTCCGGCGCTCGGTTGTTGTCCATGACGCCGGAGAAGGCCTGGTGGAGGCGGTCGTAGCCGAGCCGGTGCGCCAGCGGACCGGTGTTGCCCCAGCCGGTGATGCTGGCGTACACCAGCCGCGGGTTCAGGCCGGCCATTTCTTCGTAGCCGCAGCCCAGGCGCTCGGCTTGGCCCGGCGGCCAGGCCACCAGCATCACGTCTGCCCGGCGCACCAGCGCCTCTACCACCTTCCGCCCGGCCGGCGTACGGATGTCCAGGGCGATGCTGCGCTTGCCGCGATTGAGGACCACGAAGCTGTCGCTCATATTGGTTCCGGGCCGGTCGATGCCGCCGTTGGGCGGCTCGACCTTGACCACGTCAGCTCCCTGATCGGCCAGGTACATGCCGGTGCCCGGACCAGCGAACAGCTGCGTGAAATCGCGAGGGGCTGTCCGGCCGCGGCAGGCACACCCAATCAACCGAGCCGTCGCGCGAGATCAGCGCGCTCGTGCGAGAGTTGCCGACTATCGCGTAATCCGCGAGCGTCCCGGTAATGGCGCGTGCTCCAGGCGGCCGCCCGGATCGAAGTCTCCGTTCCTGAGGTTCTCGTAAGGCGCGTCCAGCCGCATGCTGTGGGCAATGGTGTTGAACGACACGTAGTGCATCACCGAGCCCGTAAGCTCCACCAGCGCGCGGTCGTCGAAGCCGCACGAGGTGCGTAAGAACTGGCTGAGGTAGGCGATCCAGTAGTCGCTCTGCCGGAACTGCGCCACCGCCAGGGCCGCGCAAGCCTTGACCAGCTCGTCAAGGACGCCGGCGCCGAGCACCAGCCGGTCCTTGCGCCAGGTGGCCTCCAGCATCTTGGGATGATGGGCCATGGCGCGCCAGATCGCCGGCAGACTCTCACCGCCCAGCGCCTGCCGGCACCAGGCGCGGATGTCGGCCAGCACCTCGGCTGCGTCCGGGGCGCTTTCCTCATCCAGCAGCTTGACCAGCGAGCTCTCGCCCTCGGGCCGCAGCTGGAATGCCGCCGCCGCGGTGGTCAGGCTGGCCATGTGCTCGGCGATGGCGGCAATCTCCGCTACCGCGCGCTCGGTGCCCGTCAGCCGCAGCACGGCGGCTGAATGCATCGTCAGTCAGTAATTGCATTTGTTGGTCATCGACACGGCCACGTGCATGGCCTCTTTGGCCAGCTTGGGCAGCGCGCCCTGGAACTGATAGCTGTACAGCGTCTGCTGGTGGTTGGCCTCCAGCCAGGCCGGCCAGTAGGTCTGCACGCCGAAGATGCTCGGCTTCAGCATCTCCTCCGGCGCCATGCCCATGCGCTTGGCGATGCGCTCCAGGGCCGCCAGGTCCTCATGCGAAAAGTCCGACAACCGGGGCGTGTACAAGGTGGTCACTCGGCTGGTCCTCCGGCGCTCAGCATA
>WNFB01000944.1_pt1 | contig 24259 bp, 24 predicted proteins | sample 5400501 | NCBI WGS metagenome assembly WNFB01 (sample SAMN13153341, study PRJNA577476) | soil metagenome | isolation source: 200 cm saprolite under Douglas fir tree site 2 hole 1 | place: USA:California | collected 2015-04-18 | reverse complement strand
ACCGGGAAATAGAGATAGGCGTCCCAGACAAAATAGGCAGACACGAGATTCTGCAGATTCACACCCGAGCAATGCCACTAACCTCAGATGTGAACCTAGACCGGTTATCGGATATTTGCCACGGCTACACTGGGGCTGACATCTCAGCACTCTGCAGAGAGGCCGCGATGAAATCTCTGAGACGCTACCTTCCTCAGGTTAACCTGGAGGACGAAAGAATTCCGAGCGCGATGCTTGAGAAGATGGAAGTGAACCTAGACGATTTCATGAACGCTTACCGGGAAATTACTCCCACGGCAATGCGGGAGGTCTACGTCGAAGTACCCTCCGTGCAATGGGCGGATGTCGGTGGGTTGACGGAAGTCAAACAGGAACTCCAAGAAGCCGTCGAATGGCCGATCAAGAAACCCGAAGTCTTCAAGAGAATTGGAATAAGGCCGCCAAAGGGCATCTTGCTTTTCGGGCCTCCTGGATGCGGTAAGACTATGCTGGCGAGAGCAGTTGCTACTGAGAGCGAGGCTAACTTCATCTCGATCAAGGGTCCCGAGCTCTTCAGCAAGTGGGTTGGGGAATCAGAGAAGGGCATCCGCGAGGTCTTTAGGAAGGGGCGTAGCGCTGCCCCATCCATTATTTTCTTTGACGAGCTCGACTCGGTTGCTCCCCGGAGAGGAATGGGCTCCGATGACGGCGCTGCCTCAGAGCACGTGATTAGCCAGTTGCTGACTGAGATGGACGGCATCGAAGCACTGGTCAACGTGGTCGTCATAGGCGCGAGCAACAGGCCAGACATGATTGACCCCGCCATCCTGCGACCCGGCCGGTTCGATAGACTCATCTTCGTGCCACCACCGGATCACGCCACCCGTCTGCAGATCCTGAAGATCCACACTCGAAACATGCCCCTAGCTGAGGGTGTTGATATCGACCAGATTACCAGTCAAGCAGCAGGCTACTCGGGAGCTGATCTAGAAGCTGTTTGCAGAGAGGCGGGACTCATCTCGTTGAGGCGAAATATCGAGACGAAGAGTGTCACGATGGAGGACTTTCATGATGCCTTGGAAGAGGTCAAGCCTTCAATGACTGCGGATATGGAGAATTGGTATAAGGGATTCACGAAGAGATTCAAAAAGCAGAGAGCGCCCGTCGCAGTAGCTTAGACCCTACCGGCATAATCTATCCTTGTGACCTAGCGTTGAGCAAGATATGGAGCCCAAGGCCTATGTCCTTGGCCATAGTGGAGATCTTGGAAAAGAAGGGCTCGATGAGCGACGTTGATCTGCAAAAAGAGGTAAGGTCAAACTTCGGAGAGGTCAGTTTCAGAGAACTCAATCGGGAACTGATGAAGCTAGAGCTCGCCGGAGTCCTCTGGGTCTCCCGACTCATGAAAGGAAAGAGGCTTGTCGAGCTGACAGGGAAATCAGTACCCAGTTAGAAAGGTCAGGGGCAACCGGAGTAGAACATCAGCAGTCGTAACGGACTCACATCTTTCAACGGTAAGGTGGAAACTCGTGATAATAAACAGTCCGCCTTTGTGATCACGCAGTTCATCTATAACTAAGTTCTACGCCATACCCAGTCGGGCAGACTACTCACAAAGTGATAGAGTTCCGCGATTCGGTCTTAGGATAATCGGGGGGATTCTTCTCTGATTCCACGTTCAGTGATGACCATTAAGTCCACGCCATCCCCGCTAGATATGTCTCTGGCCATCGCAGATTTAACAGCCCTAAGGAGCACAGGCCTCGCTTCGTCAACAGACATCCCTTCATTGTATTCTGATTCCAGGACACCAATCGCGATTGGAGCCCCCGTCCCTACCGCCGCGAACGTGTCGGAAAGAACAGACCCTATAGAGTCTAACACGTAGAGTTCGGGCTTTCCGTCGCTAACGCCAGCGATGATCGTCTCGGCAAGATAGGGAAACATGCGACGGCTTGAGAGAAGATTGGCGATGACCTTTGCCGCGTTCTTTACAGTCCCTTGCCTCTCCCTCTCGTATTGGAAGATTTTCATGTATGCCCGAGCTTCCCTGGTCAGAACCTGCATATCACCCACAATGCCAGCGCACGCGACGCCAATGTTTTCCGTGATACTGAAGACCTTCTTAGCGCCTTTACTCATGACGAAGGTCCCGTACGCGTACCGACGTTCAGATGCGAGCAGGACCCCATCCTTGCAAACCATGCCAATTGTAGTGGCACCTGGCATGTAGCGCTCCTGACTCATAAGAAAGGACCAGCGGCCACCCACGCCCGCTTTGCCTTAAACCTAGTGACGTACCTCACCCCACGAACAAAATATCAAAACGACGAAGATTAGCGCAAATAACCGGGAAACTAGGTTGACTTCAAGCAAAGGTTATACTTGCCTTTGGCTTAGAGCCATTCGTGCAGACCCAGGAACAGCCGCCTTCTACAGAACAGATCAGGGAATTCGTCATCGCTGGACACGGAAACCTGGAGAAGGTGAGACAGATGCTTGCTGAGAATCCTAAGCTCCTCAATGCATCACATCGATGGAACGAGAACGATACGGAAACAGCCGTTCAGGCTTCCGCCCAAGTCGGCAGTGCCAATGTCGCCCAATTTCTTCTCAAGCAGGGTGCTCCCTTAGAGATCTGTACAGCTGCGATGCTCGGGATGCGAGACGAAGTGGAGCATAGACTGAATGAGGATCCTCGGAATGCCAACGCTACCGGGGCTCACGGAATACCGCTGTTGCCCCACGCAGTATGGAGCGAAAGCCTCCAACTAGTTCAACTGGTCTTCGAACGAGGCGCGAAATCCGGCGCTACTCTGGCGCTACACAATGCAGTATCGAGGGCTAATTACGAAATCATCGAATGGTTGCTTGACAATGCGGGGCCCGATGTTCGGGCGAAGAATTTTCAAGGTAAGACTCCACTAATAGTCGCTTCAGAACCCGGCAACGACAGAGTAGTAGCGCTTCTCAAACGACACGGCGCTATTGACTAGATTCGCAAGAGTTGAAGACCGTCTGAACCACGGCGGAGGGTTCTAGCGACGCTAGTTTACGGTTTACGTGAGGGATTCTGAGTTTGGGGATAGCTCCGCTGTTCGACGCGCCGACCAGAGCCTGAGTGGGAAGACTCGATGAGCCTCGCTACCACGATCACGCTGTCTAGTCTTGAGCTGACCAGGTTTTTCTTCGCGATGGTCCTTCTACTGTTTACCGCACACTCGTTCGGTTTCTTGTTCTATGAGGTCAAGCTTCCCCGAGTAATTGGCGAGATTTTTGGAGGATTGATTCTTGGTCCGACGTTTCTCGGCTATTTTGCGCCTAGTGCAGAGAATTGGGTCTTCAGTTCCTTCCCATCTGAGGGCGCCCTAATCTCCGTAATCTCCTATTTTGGTCTGGTTCTTCTAATATTCATCTCAGGCTTCGAAGTCCAGAGATCTTTCTCAAAGCAGGATCGTAAGATCGCAATTTCCTTCCTCCTAGGGGCAACGGTAATTCCGTTCATCATCGGCGTTCTGACACCCTACGTCTACAATTTTGCGCCATATTCAGGACCGAATGGGAACATGCTCTCGCTCGCTATCATTGTGGGTATCGGCGTTTCGGTCACATCGATCCCGGTGATCTCGAAGATCTTCATTGATCTGAGGATTATGGACACTCGGTTCGCAAAGATCGTGCTAGCGATCCGACGGTGGAGGATGTCATCCAGTTCGGCGCGCTGGCTATCGCAACGGGAGTTGGAGCATCTGCTTCGACGTCCCTATCTCTAGTGGTCTTTACTGCACTCGTGACCGTCGCTTTCTTCGCTGCAGCTCTTCTGGGTCTTCCCAGAATGATCCGTTACACCATCGGGTCCAAGTTCAACATTCTGATTCGGACCCACCCGTCAAGGTACGCCCTGTTCCTATGCTTCTCACTAGTCGCGCTAGCAAGTCTCCTCAACGTGAACATCATCTTCGGCGCCTTTCTCGCTGGCATCGCGATCGGAATGATACCTGAGGAAATATTCACGCTTGCAAAGGCCCAGATCAAATCAATATCGCTAGCGCTGTTCACACCGATCTATTTCGCAGTAGTCGGCTTGAAGCTCGATCTCATCCATTCCCTCAACATCCTCTTCTTTCTCGGCTTCCTAATCTTCTCCACTTCCCTGAAGGGTGGCGGTGCTCTGGTTGTAGGGAGACTCATCAAGCAGAAGAGACTAGCGAGCCTCAACCTTGCGATTGCGCTAAACGCCGGGGGGGGCCCGGGGATCGTCCTCGCAACTGTCGCATTTGATCTGGGCCTGATATCTGAGACGTTCCTTGTCGCTCTCGTTCTAACAGCAATTATCACATCACTGATCGCCGGGTTCTGGTTGAGATACGTGAAAAAGCGCGGCTGGGACCTCCTCTGAGATCCCTCATGCCAACAATGCACGCTCGGAGAAACGCAACCCCGCTACGTGTCGACGTGAGGAATCGAGTACACTAATTTAAAAAACGAGCCGTTTGGAGATAGACGTCGAGACACAAATGGCAACGCTAACCCAACCGAAACGAGTCCGCAGCCTCGGGGAACGGTATGAGATGCTCAGGAAGACACTGGCTCACTATCTTCTTCTCCAAGTAGGCACGTTCGTCACCGCAGCAGGCTTCGACGCCATTGCGCCCGCGATGAACATACTGACGGATATGAAGGCCAACCTGAAGGTTCAGGATATCAAAAGTAAGAGTCAAGGGAGCAGCGTAGAGGCTCTTTCCCAGAACTTGGCTGACAGCATGGGCGAGACCTTCAATAGCGACTATGAGATTGAAGGGGAAGATGGGTCCCGGACTGTTAGGCTGGACCGGTGCGGATGTATAGAATCCGTTGTCGCACAAGCAGAAGCATACGGGTTGACAAAGCTCCAAGCGAGATCGATCTTCTGCGCCACATGCATAGGCAGCTACAAGAAAGCCGCTGAAACCCTGGAATTAGGGTTCAAGGGAAGACTTCGTGGGGACCACGGCTGCTCGATGACCTTCTCCAAGAAATAGTCCCAAGAAGCAGCCAAAGCTCCCTCCAGACTTATCCTGGATTGATAATCCGAGTCGGCCTTCGAACAGTGACTTCAGCGCTCATTTGTTTTGGCTACACGGTCGTTGCGACCCGGTTATTCTCATCCGACGCCTGAGCGTTGGTCGTACCGTGTGAGGGTAGAAGTCCAGATTTCCATGGAAATATCCGGAGAAGCCTCAAATACGCTGGAAAATGGCTAGAAAACCTGAATCTTTACTTACTGAGGCATGGAGAGGCGGGCAACCGAACAGCCATTCCTGTAAAGGACGCGGAAAGATCCCTTACCGTCGCAGGTCGTAGGGAGCTGGAGGAAATAGCTGCATCCATGTTGAGTCAGGGAATGAGGTTCGACAGAATTCTTGCAAGCCCACTGAAGCGCGCCTACGAGACCGCAGCCATCGTATCGAAGACTTTCAAGACTATGAACTTGCTCGAACAATGGAACGAACTTAGACCAGAAGCAAACAGACCAGACGTCTATCGGAGACTCTCCAAACTCAAGCAAGATTCGGAGATTCTGCTCGTAGGCCATGAACCATACTTGGGCACAATGATTGGCGAAATGATATCTGGAAATGGCAACAGTCACATTACGCTCAAGAAGGGAGGTTTGGCGAAGATCAGAGTAACTTCCTTCGTTCCAAAAGCCTCCGGCGAACTGCGCTGGCTCTTGACGCCGAAGCAGATTCGGAAACTCTCTTAATGTGTCGAGTAGCGTTCCCTGGCAATTAGGTTGCTCCTGCCGTTGGCCTCCAGGTCAGTGCCTGCATGAAAATCTCAGTCATAGACCTAGGATACAACTCGCTAAAATTGGTCAACTATGACGTTCGCATAGACAACACCTTCTCAGCCTACTCCCAACATTCCATCCTCGCCAGACTAGGCGAGGGCCTGGATGAGACAGGATTCCTCAGGGACGACTCGATCATTCGAACAGTAAAAGCCCTCAAACTCCTACAGCAAACGGTCAAGTTCGAATCGTCAACACAAGTGCTACCAATCGCAACGAGCGCTGTTCGAGAAGCCGGGAACAAGGACCAATTCCTCGCGCTTGTAAGCGGGGAAACCAGGTTCGACTTCAAAGTCCTCTCAGATCGAGAAGAGGCGCTCTATTCTTTCGCGGGCTCCTACACAGCGACGAACGTTCCAGCCGGACTATTCTTCGACCTAGGAGGAGGCACCCTTGAAATGGTGATCGCAGAGAAATCCAGAGTCAGGAGAGTCTTCTCCACTCCACTTGGGGGCCTGAGACTCACCGACCTTTACGCGAGCGGTAACGGAAGATTCACGAAGAAAAATTACGCTAAGATGAGCGAACGCATTCTCGAACTCCTGCCCGATAGGAAAGAACTTCCTCAACTAGGGAAGTTGGGGCTGGTCGGTGCCGGAGGCACGGTAAGAGCGATCGCAAGGTATCATCAAATGTTGATAGACTATCCTCTCGACAAACTTCACAATTACACGATCGATCAGAACTCTGTCGAACTCATACACCGATCCCTCCGAAAGATGAGCCCCAAGCAGATCGGCAATATTCCAGTAATCGGAGAGGACAGAGCCAAGTCAATCGTCGCAGGCTCGCTAGTAATTCAACTCATGATGAGGAAGCTGAAGACTCCCCAACTCGTCGTAAGCACGCACGGTTTACGGGATGGCGTCCTGTCTGCCTTTCTGAAAGATCCAGCGGCCTACGAGAAAGGGTCCGTTGATTCGATTCTGCCTCGCCTCACGAGCGACAAGCCCGTCTCCCTGTCCGCAACCTCCTCAAGGATCATCAAAGCATTTGCATCTCGCGAGCTGCTCAATCCCCAAGAGCAGTTCATCCTGGTTCGGGCGCTTGAAGAAGCACAAAAGCTTCCCCTCTACGACCCGGAGACACTATTCTACATCATCGCAAATAAAGACAGCGTCCTGACCCATTCAGAACAGTTGCTCCTCGCCCTCTCTCTCGTCCGGATCCGAGGGTTGAGAGGCGCAGACTGGCTCTACGCAAAGTACAAGGACATGTTAGAGAAGGACGCCAAGAACACTATCAAGAGAATGTCGTCGATGATAACGCTGATCGAGGTCCTTGAGAAGACTGGCTCAGACCTACAGGTGACCCTCAGTCCGCCTCAGATTCGGCTCAGAATAAGCCCCGGAAAGCAAGACTTTCCAGCCGCACTCTTCAAGAATACCCTGAAGGATTTCGAGAATGCCTTCAAGCTAGAAGCACAATTCTCTCTGACCCCTATATCATCACAGAAACTGGCACCTGAAATCTTTTCATCGGAGAAGTCTTGAAGAAATGCAACGCCCGAAATCTGGGTCCCCCAAAAGATTCCAGATCACAGGAAAACTAATCGTAGTAGAAGGCATAGACGGGAGCGGCAAATCGACCCAGCTCCACCTCCTAGACAGGTGGCTCCGAGGCCGGGGACTACCAGTCTTCACGACAGAATGGAACTCATCACAGATCGTCCGCGAAATCACCTCCAAGGGCAAGAAGAAGGGTCTTCTCACACCCACCACCTTCAGTCTACTCCACGCTACAGATTTTGCGGATCGGTATGAGAGAAATATTCTTCCGTTGCTGCGGGGAGGCTACATCGTTCTAGCTGATAGATACGCTTACACAGCTTACGCCAGGGACGTTGTTCGAGGATGCTCTCCAGACTGGGTTAGGAAAGCGTACAGCTTCGCGGCGACACCTGACATTCGCTTCTACTTCCGTGTGCCCATTGAGGTTGCGATGAAACGAATTCTTGTGAGTAGGCCCAAACTAAAGTTCTACGAGGCAGGAATGGACCTGAACCTGAGTAACGACATACTCGAGAGTTATAGGATGTTCCAGGCCAGAATTATCGAACAATACGAACTCATGGCCGAACAAGAAGGATTCACTACCATCGATGGCTCTCTTGACATTGAAGAGCAGCAGGAGAAAGTAAGGGAAACCGTTTCGAGGCTGCTCCCAGCCCCTATGAAACAGATTGTGCAACAGGTGATCAGAACTTGAGCATTGTCTCCCGTCGCAGCCGGAAAGCGACAGCAAGGCCTCTAGAATTCTACGGCGAGGGAATTCCCTATCTCAAGGACGTGGACATCAGGGGAAGACTCATCGTTATCGAAGGCCCCGACGGCTCCGGGCGAAGCACCCAGATCGACCTTATAATCTCGAAACTGGAGGCAGACGGGCACGGAGTCCTGAATACAGGACTGAAGCGATCCGACCTGATCAAAGAAGGCATTCTTCAAGCAAAACAGATGCTGCCACTGGGAAAAAGAACCCTGGCACTCTTCTACGCGGCTGATTTTGCTGACCAGCTTGAGCACAAGATAATTCCGGCACTGGAAGCAGGTGAGATAGTTCTTGCAGATCGGTACATCTTCACGCTAATCGCCCGAAGCACCGTGAGAGGAATACGAACAAAGTGGTCCGAGGACTTGTTCGGGTTCGCTCTCAGAGCAGATCTCGTCTTCTATCTTGACGTAGACCCAAACGAGCTCTTCCATCGAGTAGTCCAGAAAAACCCCTCACTAGACTACTACGAGTCTGGAGCGGACATGGACCTCTCCGACGACCTCTTCTCCACATTCATCACCTACCAGCAGAGAATGGCGCGGGAATTCGCCACCCTAGCCAAGAAGTACGGACTGGTTCGAATAGATGGAAACAGACCCATCCCGGAAATCCATCTCGACCTCCAACAGAGAATCGACAGATACCTAGCCAACATCTAGCCGGCTCTGCCCACTTGAAGACATCCTTCGCCGCAAAGTACGCGAGAACAAGAAAAATCCTGACCAAGCGACTCAGGGCCTGCCTCAAGGATTCGAACCCGGAAAACGTTCGAAGCCTACGGATCGCCATGCGCAGAATGCAACTCTCCACAGAATTACTTCCAAAGAAGATTAGAAAAGCAAAGACGACCCTAACCTTCGTCGCCTCCCTAGAAGAAGCGTCCAAGGCGAACGCGAAAGTAAGAGATCTCGATATCATCCTCTCAAAGATATCTACCTACAAACCCGACATGACCATCGAAGAACGGATCGCGAGAATCAAAGAAATGCGTGAGTCTCAGCTTCAGGCCGCTCGCGGGCAGACAATTGCGCTTCAGAAAGAACCCATGCCGAAGATAAATGAGAAGGATCTGTCGGTCCCAAAACTTCAGAAACGGCTCGACAAGACCACGAACCAGCTCATCGCGGCAATAAACGTTCGACTGCCCCTCGTCTTGAAAGACTCCAATGATGCCCGGGATTTGCACCTCCTGAGAATGGACTGCAGAAGGCTTCGTTATCTGGCCGAACTATTCCGATCGAAGAAAACAGCCAGGTTACTATCCAGACTTCGATCCTGGCAATCTCAGCTCGGATTCATCCACGACAGCGACCTTACGATCGACTATTTGAGAAACCTAGGAGAGGCACCAGAGATGCAGCCTATATTGAACGATTTGCTGTCCCAGAGAATGCAGAGCTACGAGAAATTTAGCTCGATCGCAAGACTGATCTCTCCAGCTAGCTTGGTTCCCTAGAATTCTTACTCGGGAATCGATCCTCTAAAACGGGTCTTAGATTGCCCTTTTATAACATAGAGTGACCGTCCGGTTCCGAAACGATGGTGGATCAGGGCTCATGTGTCCACTAAGACTCTCTTCTCCCAGCATCCGTGAATCTAGATTCTGGGCCCGAGGGTCGAAGCCTCGCATCATCAGAACCATTGAAGGCTTGATTATCGTCACAGCCCTCTTTCTGTTGGTCGTTGAGGTAATCGTGAATGGCGGCTTGAATTCAATTCTCAAAAACGAACTCACCCCGATGCTTCCCCAGTTTGCAGTTTTCACATTGGGCCGGATGACGATTGCCTATGCGCTAGCGCTAGCTTTCGCGATATCCTATGGAATCGCGACGGCGATGAGCCATAGAGCCTCCCACGTCCTTCTGCCCTTGCTGGATATTTTCCAATCCGTCCCCGTGCTGGGCTACCTCCCGATCGTCTTTGCAATATTCCTCGGAACTGGTAAAACCGCCAATCCCTTTGGTCTTCAGGTCGCTGCCATCATATTGATTTTCACGGCAATGGCTTGGTCCCCGACCTTCGGCGTGATAGCAGGGATAAACGCCATTCCTGCAGACATCAAGGAAGCATCACGCGCGTACGGCCTAAGAGGCGTCAGATATCTTCGACAGATAGTGCTCCCGGCTGTCTACCCAGAACTCGTATGGACCAGCATACTTGCCTGGGGATCGGGATGGTATCTGATTCCAATTGAAGAATATGTTCCGTTCCATGGAGTCCCAGCTCCAGCAGGTGGTCTCGGCACATACATCGCTCAAGCATCTGCCAATTCAGACATTGCCTCTGCTCTCTTTGGACTAATCATCCTCGTTGGCATCATTTACGCGATCGACCAGCTCGTATGGAGACCCTTAGGGGCGAGAGCAGAGAAGTACAAGTACGAATCAGTCGCCGCTCCTAGAACAACCGCAACTACCAGAAGCGGCGTTTCCGAGGGAGTGAGGAAGTACGAGGATCGTATCGTGTCGCCTGTTCGCACTTTCTACAAGTCACAGAGATCGATCGTCGCAAGGGCTCTCGAAGTCGTCCGAGTTACGAAGCTGGTTCATATCACTGAGAGATTGAGATTTCCTGAACGTATTAGCAGGATACCTTTCTGGGGAAGATTATTGAGTTATGCGATCTTCCTGGGGCTGGTGGCGATCGGCCTTGAGCTCCTTATCGCCCCTCGATCCGAGTCGATTCTGAACGCTCTCACCGTCTTGGCTGCAAACGTGACTGCCTTCCAGCTGATCGGGCTCACTCTCTTCTCGCTCTCAAGGCTCGTCACAGCCTACCTAATCGCACTCGCCTGGACCCTAGCCGCAGGCATACTCATTGCGAGAAGCCAGAGACTTTCCCGGTGGCTCGTTCCAATCTTCGATATCGGCCAGTCAATTCCCGCCACTGCACTGTTTCCGTTGGTGGTAATAGTACTCGTCGACCCGTTCAGGAACACCCCCTATCTAGGAGTGACACTCAACGTCGCTTCGATCATACTTCTCCTGACGGGCATGCAGTGGTATCTTCTGTTCAACATAGTCGGAGCGGTTAACAGTATTCCAAACGACATAACGGAAGCAACTCAAGCATACAGAGTCAGAGGAGCACGATACGTGAAACAGATTCTGATTCCCGCCTCATTCCCCGCCATCCTCATTGGCAGCATACAAGCTTGGGGAGGAGGATGGAACGCACTCATAGTCTCTGAATATATTGACCCGAACGCAAATGTGCCTGGACTCGGATCGTTTCTGGTAGAAGCTTCAAACCTATCAAACGTCTTACTCTACGACGTAGAGATCTTCGCAGCCCTGCTCGCCATGACCGCAACCGTCCTAACCATCAACAGACTCGTCTGGAGACGATTACTGAGAAAGGCTGATCGGTACAAGTTCGAGGCGTAGAACTCTTGACCCAACCTACAGAACCCCTCCCTGACATCAAGAACGTGTCTCAGTCAGCAGAGCCACTGCTCGAAATCAAGGATATCTCCAAGGTTTATCCTGGAGAGGGAAAGAGCACGACAGTCTTCGAAGACATCAACTTCAACGTCTACAAGGAATTCCTATGTATTGTAGGGCCTTCAGGATGCGGGAAGAGCACACTTCTCCGAATAATTGATGGACTTGACCAGCCAACTTCGGGGCGGGTCCTATTCCACGGCCAGCCGATTACCGCGCCCAGTCCCAAGATCGGAGTGATCTTCCAGACCTTCGCGTTGATCCCCTGGAAGACGGTCCTCGGCAATGTGGAGATGGCCCTCCAGGCCACTACGGTTCCCAAAGACGAGCAGGTAAAGATTGCGAAGAAGTACATTCAGGATGTGGGCTTAGAGGGTTTCGAGACCGCTTATCCCAAGGAGCTCTCCGGTGGGATGAAGCAGAGGGTGGGTATTGCTAGAGCTCTGGCACTCCAGCCTGAGGTTTTGTTGATGGACGAACCCTTCTCCAGCCTCGACGCTCTTACGGCAGAGAACTTGCGACAGGAGGTGTTGGAGATCTGGAGAGACCCGGTCTATGCCACCAATTGTGTGGTGATGGTGACGCATAACGTGCAGGAGGCGGTCTACATGGCCGATCGGGTCATAGTCCTAAATCATCGTCCAGCAACGATCGTGGATGATGTGAAGATAACACTCGAGAGACCCAGGAATCAGAGGGACCCGGCTATGTTTGACTATTCCGACAGAATCATTTCCAGGATCAGCTAGGACGGTTCCCTGGGCAACAGGCTCTCGGACTGCCCATCGTACCTGAATAGTCCAGCGAACACGCCCCAGCTTATGAGCACGTTGATGATAGTCGGAAGATCTGTTGTATAGCCGAACTTTGAGCTTAGAAACCTGGCCAGTTCGAATCTGCTAATTTGTCTCTTCTCATGAACCATCCGAACTATGTCGGCGAATGGCTCAAGCCCTACTAGCCTGTCGTGAACGATTTTCTTCCGCTCCGGTATCTTACCGTTAAGGGCCTTCTTGCCGAGGTCTGTCAGGGAAATGTCTCCTTGCTGCACGGCAACGAGCCCCAAGTACTCTGCTGTATCGATTATCGGAAGTAGTTCGTCAAGGGCAATCCTCAAGTCGATGGTGAGGTTCGCGACATCGGTCTTGCCGTTGTACGCTCTTAGCAGGTCCAAGAGGCCAAAGACCCTGTTAACTCCGGCGGTTGGAAGCATCTCGTGATACGCCTCAGACGCAGCAGATTACAGGTTAAAGAACTTCCGAACAAGCCTCCGGACGAGAGTCATGCTATCCAACAGATTACCAAAACTGTCTGACATCGAGGACGCGGCTCAGCGCATAGCTGGAGTCGCTTCCAGAACCCCGCTTATCGAATCGCCGGCACTCTCACATAGATTCGGACGTAGAGTCTACTTGAAGCTTGAATGTTATCAACCAATACGCGTCTTCAAAATCCGAGGCGCCTACAACAAGATCTCGCAGATATCTGCCAAGAAAATAGTAGCTGCATCGTCAGGTAATCATGGCATTGCGGTAGCGTACAGCTCGCGGATGCTGGGAAAACAATGCACAGTAGTTATCCCGGAAGCTGCTGTAAAAGAAAAGTTGGATGTCATTCAGGAGTACGGAGCAGACGTTGTCAAATTCGGAAAGTACCATTCTGATCGAGAAATGAAGGCGCGTGAGATCGCCGGCCAGACCGGCGCAACCTTCGTTCCTCCATTCAACGATCCCGACGTTATCGCGGGCCAGGGAACATGTGGGCTTGAGATCGCGCAACAGCTCGACGACTTCGACTCAGTCATCGTTCCCGTAGGTGGAGGAGGACTCATCTCCGGCATATCTATCGCCATCAAATCACGCAAACCCTCTGCACAAGTCTATGGAGTTGAACCAACTGGCGCCGCCAAGATGCAAGCGTCCCTCAGTGCCGGGAAGATTGTTACAGTCCAAGAGCCAAAATCGATCGCTGACGGCCTAATCCCGGCTTCAGTTGGGGATCTGACCTTGGAGGCTTGCCAGAAGAACGTTGACGGAATGTTCAGCGTCACTGAGGACGAGATTCTCTCGGCAATGAAACTACTGATTCGAGAAGCTCACATCTTCCCAGAGCCGTCAGGATCAGCACCCCTGGCAGTTCTCTCAAGAGCCGAGGAGTCCAGCAAATTGGGCGACCGAATTGTCCTAGTCATTTCTGGAGGAAACGTCTCCCTTAGTCTTCTAGACCGACTGCTCTCGTAAGGGTTCATTTTAGCGGTGGCTAGTAGGGGTAGCTTGTCTTGTACTCCTCAGGATTCACGATGTTGCGGGGGCGGAGCCCTTTCAGATATCGAAGAGTGTTCTCCACTGCGAGTTGAACAGGCCTGCCTGTAGCGAGGCCTGATGGCCCCGACACATGTGGCGTACCTATGAAATTTGGCAAGGAGAGAAAGGGATAGTCTGTCTTGAGGGATTCTCGATTTTCCCTATACCACCATACGTCAGTGGCATACCGGAAATTTGGATTTGCCACGAGGTGTTCGTACATCGCCTTTTCATCAACGAGCTCTCCCCGGGCTACGTTAACCAGAATCCCGTCTTTCTTCATCTCGGACATTCGCTCTGCGTTCATGATCCTTGCGGTTTGACTTGTTAGAGGAAGTGCTAGGACTACCGCGTCCGATTTCTTGAGAAGATCGGTAAGCCCTCTTGTTCCGGTGAAGAACTTGACCCCTTCTGCCGCTGACTTTTTCCTGGAGAATGCAAAGACGTGCATCCCAAATCCTTTGGCAATTCTGCCGACAACAGTACCGATTCCGCCAAATCCGAGTATTCCGAGAACCTTCTCCCTCAGAACGGTAATCTCGCTCCCCTCGTCGAGAGTACGTTTGAGGGTCCATTTTTGTTCTCGGAGCGACACGTGGAGTTCTACAACTCTCTTAGCAGCCGAGAGGAGCAAGGCCCATGCATATTCTGCAACCTCATCTGAGTAAGCCCCGGCGTTACTGCTCACGATAACATTCTTGTCGAAACTGGCGAATGGGATGTGGTTGACGCCTGCGAGAATACTTTGAATGAAACGCAGACTAGTCATTCCCTGGAATCTGTCATTTGTCAGTTGGCTTGGCCAAGAGAAGACTAACAGACAATCAATCGATGGGAGAACTTCGTCGAGGCGATCTTCTGCCAGATCGGCAAGCTTGTAGACCTTGGAATATTTTGAGAGTGTCCTGACGCTCTTTTCGTCGACGACATCTGTCCCTATCAGAAGCCTATGATCCATTCCCGTGATGGCAACGAACAATCTGGGAAAACGTCATCCTAATAACGAGTAAGTCCTGACTGACACTCAAGATGGACTATTCTGAGATCATTCCAGAGAGGCTCTGGATCGGAGCTGCGCCCTCCAAGAACGACTTGGTTGAACTCAAGAGTAAGCTAGGGATCGAACTTGTGATAATGGACCTAACTGGAAGTTCAGAGGAGAAATCTTTGTGTCATGAAATAGGAATAACGTACGATGATAGAACACCGATAGTGCCTGAGTCAGGCCAGCCCATACCCATAAGCCGGCTCAAGATAGTGTCCGCGGTAATCGGCGACAATGTCGACGCGGGCAAGAAAGTTGTTCTACACTGCCTAAAGGGAAGAGGCAGAAGCCCAACCTGCGCCGCGGCCTATCTTATGCAGTCAGGAATGTCGCTAGCCGACGCAAAGAATACGATAACGAGCAAGCGTCAAGTCTGGGCTGGAGCCGACGAGAACTATGCGGGACTCTTGAACGACTTCGGAAAGATAATGGAGATGACAAGATCAATCTTCTAAGAGAATAATTAGAACCTACTAGGAAGCTTCCTGGGCCCTGCTCCTTCCTGCCCAGAGAAACTTTCGCTGCAAAGTTTTGGGATAAATCGACGTCCAGTCGAACTGTGCCTTTCTAGCCCAGTTCTTGTAGACCCTCGGATCGATGTAGTTTCGGAGAGAAGTGTTCAGATTATAGTCTCGGGTCCGCTTCTGAAAGTCAATATCCAGTTTGAGCTTCTTCATCCTCTCAACCAGCCTCTGAGCCTGCTTGTCAGTCTGCGTGGGACGTTTCTTGAGTTCGGCGAGGTGCTGTTGTTTCTTGTCGAGACTGCCCTCCCAGGTCTTCGGAGGGGTCCGCTTGTGGTTGCATCTGATCGCTGCCTCTAAGTTCGCAACTCGGGCATGGTACAGCTTGATGAACCCTGATTCGCTGGGTTTGAACCCGTCATGCCGGCCTAGGTAGGTTTGCACAGTCTCAGTGGCATGATGGGTTCGGAAGACTTTGGCTGTGAGACCCCGGGCGGCCTTCCCGAGAAACCGGTTAACATGTGCGGAGGTGATCCCGTCGAAGACAAGGTCCTCAGGCTTCTTGTTCGACACAAATTCTTGGAGGTTTTTTCGGATTGGACTGTCTGGACCGTCAAGTTTGAGGGTCTTCTGCCATCGTACGCTGTCTTTTCCGAGAAAGTCAAACTCGACGCCTCCTGGAAGAAATTTGACGTGTTCTACTCGAAGGGTCGAGGCACCTACTGTGTCTGCCTCGTCTTCCTCTTTCTCGTCACCGACCCTCATGGCCAAGTTGTCGATCAGGTACGAGACGGTCGCCAGCTTCCGGACCTTGACATCCGGCGAGTGAAGGTTCTTCTCGATGAACTCGCGGACATCTGACAGTTTTCTTCGAAGCTTCTTCGCATTATCATACTTCATCTTATCCCGTTCTTGACGCAGATCCGAAATATCTGAGGGCCAGACGTACTTCCTGACCTGGCTCAGCTTGTCGACCCAGTAGGCCAGCCAGATAGACTCGTGATCATGAACAATCTCCTTCCACTTCCCAGGTGGTACGGGCGCATCCTCTGAGAGATTCAGAACCACATCCTCGGGAAATATTCTCGGCTTCCAGCGACCCCGCATAGGGTGACTACCTCGCCCCATGAATATGCTCGGGGGTTCCACTATGTAGTTTGCAAACTCAGTCTTCGTCCCATCGATAACAGCGTAGCCGTACTTCTCCTTCAACTGAAGGCGAAGCTCCTTCCGCTGAGCCGCCACCTTCTTCTTCAGTTCCTTGTCAGACTTGAGAAGCTCTTCTTTCGACTGATACTCGTGGACTGGTGAGAAATTGATCTCAGAATACTTCACGTTAACAAACTTTGAGGGGAGTACTTTCACGAAGTCAGAAAGGAAGTTGCTCTGAAAGACCGGGTCCTGGACGTAAGGTGTTGTCCTCTTCTTGCCCCACGCATATGCCATCTCTTCAGCATCAGGTGAGAGTCGGACTGTCTCGGCTCTCATGTTTATCTGGAGTCCTTTGGGCTCGTAGGCTGGTGGAAACGCGACTCCATTGTGCCTAAGTTCCTTCCACTTCATTGCAAGACCCCAATAGTCACAGGCGTTTCACTGAAGACGGTAGAGGGGTATAGCTGGTCTCGCCTTTTCTTAGAACTTTGTTTTTGCTTAGCCTCTAAATGAGGGTTTCTTCTCGTATACCAGAATCAATAATGTGACCGGATAGGTTAAAGAGAATGAGAACCGCACGAAGTTACTAGAATGAAGCGGGCCGGAGCCTTCCTTGGCCCTGTTGGGCTATTCTTCGTCTCACTAGGCTACACCGTTTCGGCTGGAATCGCGCGTCTGTTCGTGACCCTGGAATCAATCTGCACCCAGCACTGTCCCGTCCTCAGAGTGGAAGGATTTAGATTTCACCACATGTACTATGGCGTCCTCTTGCTACTGGTCTCTACCGGCGTAATGATCTACGCTTCAGACGCGCGCGCAAGATGGGACAGCGCACTCGTCGCAGGCATTGGCCTGGGACTCGTAGCCGATGAGATCGGTTTGCTGATTCTCAAACTGTCCTACTGGAACCCCATATCCGTTGGGATTCTGGCGGGGGGTGGTCTCTTTCTCTATCTTGCCACCTCACTCAAGTCTTGGAGAGCCGGATTGTCCGATTTTCATTTCGTGGACAGATACCAATTCCTCGCACTGATCGGACTCTTACTCGGATTAACAGGATTCCTCTACTTTGACCGGCCGGTCAGAATGATCGTCGAGGTGACAGCCTTGGGAGCATGGCTCTCAAGCGCCGTCTTAGTCACCAAATATGGGCGCAGACACTTCTTCCTTCTCCGGAACGCTCCTCTCAACTACCCATCTCCGAACCGTTAGAAACTAGTAACGGACTCCTACATTTGCAAGCTTTGCAGCAAGGTGGTATTGAAGCCAGAGAATATCAGAGAACCATTGCAAAATCCGCGTTGACCGCTAACACTCTGGTAGTCTTGCCCACAGGGCTCGGGAAGACGATTGTGGCGTTGCTTGTAGCTGCTGACCGCCTAATCGCTCATCCGCAAAGCAAGATCTTGATCTTAGCACCTACAAGGCCGCTGGTGCTTCAACACGCCCAATTCTTCAAAGAGCATTTCCCAGACAAGGAGGCAAAATCGATAGTCCTCACCGGAGAGACCCCGGCCCCAACGAGGGAGACAGCCTTCGACGACTCAACAATTGTCTTTGCAACGCCTGAAGTCATCAGAAACGACATCTCAGCTGACCGGTACAATCTGCGAAAAGTCTCCCTTATCGTGTTCGACGAGGCTCACCGATGCGTCAGAAGCTACGCCTATTCTGAGGTGGCCCAAGCCTACAAACTGCAGGCCAGCAACCCGTTGATTCTAGGCTTGACCGCGTCTCCAAGTGCGAAGAAGAGCCGGGTCGACGAAATCTGCGAAAAACTCGCCATAACCAATGTTGAGACCCGAACCGAGGCTGACGAGGACGTCACGCCATACGTCAAAGAAGTTTCCCTGAACTATGAGCGACTCGCGCTACCTGAGAAATACAAAGAAGTAAGCAAGATCCTCCACACGGCTCTTGAGGAGAGGATAAGCAAACTGAGAACCATGCATCAGCTCCCGGCCAACGTAAGAATAAGCAAACGAATCCTATTAGACTTAGGCGAAAAGCTTCACGGCAGTTTGAGAAGAGGCGGGGGCGGCGCATTATTCGGCGCCGTACAACTCCAAGCCCAAGCGATGTCGCTGAACCACGCTATCGACCTATTGGAGACACAGGGATCACAGAGTGCTGACAGATTTCTCTCCAAGCTAGACCGTGCCAGCACGAGATCAGCTCGTGGACTAGCTCGCGATCCTCGAGTAATTGAAGCCCAGAAACTCAGCGCTTCCCTCGCAAAGACCCTGCACCCGAAGCAGAAGCGACTCCGAGAGCTAATCTCGGCGGACCTTCGATCAAATCCAGATTCGAAAGTTATAGTGTTCACCCAGTTTAGAGACAGTGTAGAGGCTATCGTCGAGGACCTCGGTATGATTGAGGCAGTCCGGCCGGTCCGGTTTGTGGGGCAGGCCAGTCGAAACAGTGAGGATTTGGGTCTTAGCCAAAGTGAACAGATGCAGACTCTCGAAGACTTTCGTGACGGTAAACACAACGTTCTGGTTACCACCAGCATTGGAGAAGAGGGCCTGCACGTGCCAGACGTCGACCATGTAATATTCTACGAGGCTGTCCCATCCGAGATTCGAATGATACAACGGCGGGGAAGAACCGGCAGAACCAGACCAGGCAAGACAACAGTGTTGATGACTGAAGGGACAATAGACGAAGCGTATTACTGGACCAGCATTAGAAAAGAAGAACGAATGCACCGTTACCTAGCGACCGTCAAGAACAGAGGCCCAAGACCGAAGCGGAAGGCCACGCTCTTGGACTACGCATAAGAGTAATCGGACTTTAGAGTAATTCGAACGAGCAAGTTAAGACACAATCCTCAAAACTTTCAGCTTCAGAACTCACGGCCATGATTGGACTCGCAGAAAGCTTCCTCACTTGGCTCGCCTCGACACTCCTACCTGCCTTCGTAGGCTTGTGCGTAATTACGTGGGCAAGTAAGAAAGTTTCTGTAAGATACATAGTGGCTTTCGGGTTTGGCATCTTGTTCTGGTTTTTTGTGGATACGATAAGTGGTTCTGCGGTTCTTGATGTGAACAGCGGATTTAGAGGAGGTCTGGCTCAGGTGGGGGTGGTGCTCCTCTTCCTCATTGGCGTAGGCTTCTTCTTTTGGGTCGATCGCAAGCGTGATATCTTATCACCACAATCGGCCGTCGGAAAATATGGCCTGACCATTCCATTGTTAGTGGCTATCGCGTTGGGGATACATGGTCTGGGTGAAGGAGCTGCTTTCGGCGCGACCGTGTACTCGACGTCGAGCACATCTCTTCTAGACGCTTTCGGGGGACTGACAGCAGGCGTGGCGTACATTCTGCATAAAGTTCTGGAACCTATGATGATAGGAGCTTGTTACTCTGTGTACAGCAAGCCAGAGAGTGGAACAGTAGGTAGCTGGCTCAGGAGCGTCTTCGTGATGAGCATAGTCTTCGTAATTCCCTCTCTACTGGGAGCTGCGATAGGCTACTTGGTCGCCTACGACACCACATACTTCTTCGCCCTCGGCACCGGTGCCGCAATCTACGTAGTGTTCAGACTAGCGGGGCCGCTGTTCGTTCTTCGAGAAGCCGCGACCAGCAGAGAGACAATTAAGGTGGCTGTATCTTGGACGCTCGGAATCATGGCGCTCTACACGTCAGCCCTCTTTCACTCCTGAAAACCAGCTGATCAAGAGATGAAGGAATGCAAAAGGCAAAAAGGAGTGATTGGACTATGCTTCAATATCCTAATCTTCACACCCCTTTACGATCCACTCTGGCAAGGTTGACAATTCGAATGGACGAGGAGGGATCCTTTGGCGCAACCGTCAAGCGATGGCATCTGAAGTCCCGAAGAGGATACTTGGTGGCTGCGACCCTTGTGGTAATGGGGGCCGGTTTTTTCATTGGCGCTTACGCGTTTCATCTCTTTGGACCTCAAACTTCGAATTGCTGGACGCGTCCTGCAAATGCTCCCAATACGGCAGTCTTTACCGTCGTGATGGCGAACCAGGCCGCGAACGTGGGGTTCAATGGAAGTGCCTACCATCCAGCGCCCTGGCCGGTTATGAACGTGACACTCGGACAGGACGTTATCATCCATATCGTCAATAACGACACGGTGCAAGCGCACGGTTTCCAAGTCATTCACTATTTCAACACTGGAATCTTAGGAGGGCTAGCACCGGGAAAGTGCTACGATGTCAAGTTCAGCGCGAACCTTGCGGGAACCTTCGCGGTGCAATGTAACATAGGCTGCTCTATCCATATCTTAATGCAATCCGGTAGGCTGAATGTCAACCCATGATATCCTGCGAGGTCGAATAATTGACCCGCATTAGCGGGAGTCGAGACAATAGTCTGAGAAATCAGGCGCTCTGAAGGGGCCTGCGGATCCTTCCCATATCCGAATGGGGAATAAAGCCAAGCGCACTGCACAGGTCTCTGTTACCATTCACCGTTACCAAACCCGTTACCAACCCAAGAAATGTTCAATTGCACTTGATCCTCGCGACGCGAAACCTGGATCTCGAAGGGAATTAACGAAAGGTAATCTTCCTCCGCCTGGCTGTCCCCCAATAGGAATCACACAGATTGTTCCGCTTGGACGAAGACGAGCCCGTATCAACCCTTGATCCGGAATCGGGGCAGACGATTTGAGATCACGCAGTTTGCACGTTGACTTGCACGCTGAGCTACATGTTATCGAAATAGCCGACCGGATGATTCTGCGCCCTCTTTCAGAAGACTCGCCCGGTTCAGATTCAACTAGCGGAACCTCTCTCCGAAAAATCTCAAAAGTAGTTGCTCCTCGCGACACAGAACGCGTCTTCGGAAGGAGGCTGCCCCGCAAGAAGAGGCTCGAACACATGCAGCACGCATCAAACAACCACAGTCCATTCCCTAACTCGCCCTTCTTGTCGATCGATGTTACTCGTCCGGTTCTGACGAGGTGACGACACAGGCTTGAGAGACGGACCGGATAGACACGCTCGAACGAGGCCAGCAGACACTCTTGCTATACAGACGCTATGACCGGAAGGGACTCGACACCATCATAGCCACCCTCCTACTCGTAGTCATAGTCGTAGTCATGACAGTCATCGTCTACTCGTGGTCCCTCGGAATCTTCGGAAGCATCCTCCCCACACCACCCACCGGCAGAGAGATATTGACCATAGAAAACCAAGGCTTCGACACCAGCAACATGAAACTGACTCTATACCTGAGAAACACAGGCTCCACTCCTACCACTCTGGCCAGCTACTACATTCAAGACCAGAACGGCAACCAATACGCAAGAACCTCTTGGACAGTGCCGCCCGCCTCTCCCGCAAGCATAGTGAACGGAACCGGGGTGTTCCTTCCCATCAACACAGCATGCACCAGTTGCACACACACCGGAAGCCCGTTCACCTTCCAATTCGGGAACAGCTACACAATCACCCTCATCACCCAGAGAAACAACCAGTTCTCCTTCACCATAATACGGTAGGGCGGACGACGGCTCCATAGAGAACCCTCGTTTCTAACCGTCAGAGAGACAGACGCTACAAAGGGGATCTCTAGCACACTAAAGGAGGTCCGAGGGGCCCCCCGAATCATGCCCGTTTCTCCTAAAGTCACATTCTGATCCAATCTAGCATTGCATCGAAGATGGAGAGTAACAAACCTTGAGCCCAATAAGCCTGACGACCATACGCGGAGGCGGCGATATTTACGAGCGCTATTTTGGCTGCGCGAAAGCTTCGGCTAATCTACCGTGGCCGGACAAAGCGACGTAACGACCCTTCCTAGACAAGGAGGATGGTTAATCGAGGGATAGGAATATCTAGAGTATGTTCTACTGACTAGTTACCGAGGAGGCATTCAATCGCACCAGGCCAAACCCAAGAAGCCCAGGTGGCGAACTAGCCTTCTCCTGTCGATAGGAATAGTCATCGTCCTTATAGTTGGAATGGCAGCTTGGGGTACGGACAATTATCTCTGGCGGCTACCCGTATCGCATGGGAAATCTCAGCCTAGAGCCATTGTGATGGATCAGCTCTCGCTCAACTACCCCGACCCTGCCTTCACTACAAACATAACGGACACGTTGAAGGCTGCTGGGTACTCTGTAGACTATTCCGGTCCCAGCCCAACCGCCGTCGACTCGTTTCAGCAACTTCCACAACAGGGTTATGATTTGATAATCATACGAGCACACACTGGCTCTAGCCAGTCAATCATAACAGCCAAGCCTTACTAAAAATCCAAGTTTGTAGCGGATCAGTTGGCGGGCAGGCTCGTTCCTGCGCAGGTTGACGGCGGACCCTGGTACTTCGCCATAACTCCAAAGATCGTACGCCAAAACATGGCAGGAAGCTTCTCGGAATCCACAATCCTAGTTATGGGATGCTCCGCCCTAGAAGGAACACAGGACATAGCCTCAGCGTTTCTGGACAAGGGAGCGAATTTCTTTGTTGGATGGGACAGCTCCGTCAGCATAATACACACAGACACTTCAACAGTCGCGTTCGTGCAGCTACTCTCTACCGGGAAAAGCGTGCCTGAAGCAACTGCCCAAGCCGGCGGCTTTGACCCAGTTTATGGAGCGAGACTGCACTATCTAGACTAGAATACTCTCGTTCAGAGCAGAGCCAGTAGCCTAATTGACAAACTCATAGTTTGGGTGACTCTGGCCGCGATTCTCATAATTGGCCCAACGGCCGTATTTGTCGCTCCGAGGCTCTTCGCCTCCTTCGACAGCGTTAGAGAACGAGTGACTATTCTAGTGAAAAGAAACAGGCCACTCAAGAGGACGGGACGCAATGAACATAGTAATGATTGATTGATGTATGAAACCTAAACCGTTTTAGCATCGATTTGCTCACTTATCATTCTGAAATCCCACGGACCTCTCTTTGAGGGCACACTCTTCAGATGACTGAGATGACCATTCTGGCCAAGCTTGTTGACGACCCAAGCCGCGAACGCGGGAGACCCTGTAGCCCCTGGAGAATTGTAATTGGTGATATGATAGGACCCTGGTCCCTTGAGCTCGATCGCTTCTTTGATAAAATTCCCGTTACGATCTATCACCTGAGCTCTCACACCAGCGATTCCTGGTTTTGTCAGATACTTTACTTTCAACTCGGGGATGAACTCTTGAGCTCGTCGCGCCATTTCTCCCTTCGAGATGGAAGAGAGCCACTCTTGGCCTGCTAGTTCAAGGAAGTCCCGATTGTAGAGCAGTGCTATCTTGTTCGCGATTGGCTGTTCAAAGATCTTCTTTATTGCCTCCGCCGGGTTTCTGAAGAATCCTCGGTAAGTGTAAGGGCCTGCGACGGGCACCGCGTTCGGTCCGATTTCTCTCCTCCCATCGGCTCTCACAATCCAGTGCGGATCTAGGAACGGAAGCTCGGGACGCTGCGCCACGGTGTAGATGTTTCTCGATGCTAGGTAGGTCCATTCGCTGCCTATTTCCCAATATTCTCCCCTGAAGTTCAGGTCGCAGTATTCGGTTCCCAGCCCCAGCATGTGAGCAATGCGCAGAGAGCTACCCCCGGCGCAGTTGATGAGAAATCGAGCTCGGATCGGCTCACTATCATTTCCCGTTGGGATGATCTCCAATGAATCTCCGTCAACTTTGACGGATCCGACTTCCGTCCGAGTTAGGAACCTGACGCCTTCGTTCTCCGCGTCTGCCCGGAGGGATTTGGTGAAAGCATGATAGTCCACCGAGGTATCCGTCTTTGACCAGATGGCACCGTGGCCACGAACATGCGGTTCGAGCTTTCGAAC
>WNFB01001118.1_pt1 | contig 24266 bp, 21 predicted proteins | sample 5400501 | NCBI WGS metagenome assembly WNFB01 (sample SAMN13153341, study PRJNA577476) | soil metagenome | isolation source: 200 cm saprolite under Douglas fir tree site 2 hole 1 | place: USA:California | collected 2015-04-18 | reverse complement strand
AGGAAGCCCAGCTGGTTCATGAACTCGATAAGCTGGAGATGGCGCTTCAGGCGAACGATTATGCTAGGGGAGGCATCGAAGCGACTAAGTTAAAGGAATTCTACGAGTCCTCTATGGCAGCAATCAAGGATCCCAAGCTAAAGCGGCTCCTAGACGAAATTTCTTCTGGGAATTGAGGTCGGGTTCCGTCCGGATCGAGGCTGGGCATGGATAATGGCTCCAGTTTATTCGACAATGGTTCGACTAGATTTGAGTAACTACTGCAACGCGGGCTTTAGCCGCCTTTGTCAGGTACTCTTTCGGAAACAAAGTCTTGAAGTCTCTAGAAAGGATCGACATGTATTCCCCGATTTCGTCTTCACTCATGAATTGGAACATGTAGCCTCCACTGTAGGGTGAAGCTTCTCCCTCACGCTTCATGAACTCGATGTGCATCAGGGGATCGCCTCTCTTGATTGTTATTGGCTGTCGCTCGTTGCTGAGGTTAACCAGTTCAAGGGCGAGACGACCTATGAATCCGCTATGGACCTTTGCAGCGTTCAGAAACGAAAGCCCCATTCTGCCATACTTACTCTTGGCAGTGAGATGCGCCACAAATTCTGGAGGGGTAAACACGATCTCATTGGAGACAAGGTTCTGGTGTTCCAGATAATGGAGAGTCCTCTCCTCCTTTACCGTAAGAACATATCCATCTCCGTCAAGCAGCCCGAAGTCAAATGGATGAATGCACTTGTGAGCCTTAATCAGGCTGACCAGTTGGTTCTTGCCAATCACGCACATAGCAAGTCGCCTATTCGAGGGTCGAATTTGATAGTTTCGGTCGGATTGTTAGACGACCGATGTCTGAACGACTTGGATCGACAAGGCAGCTGGATTCGCTAAGACCAGGGACTCATCGAAACTTACCAGCAGTAGAACGTCTCCAAAACCGTTGGGAGGGATGGGTAGCGTGAAGTTAGCATTCAATGTCGGGGTATTTGATAAAGAAACGCGAGTGGAGCCTACAAGCGCGGTCGAATTTGTCATGAATAATCGGATCGCATCATATCTGCCGCTGGTTATCTGGGCAGAGGCCACGATCTGTGGCAAAAACTGGGAGGTGATCGGGATGAGATCGATGGTCGGGGTAGTCTCATTAACGCTGACCCATCCGGCACCGAATCCGAAACCGTAAGTGTGGAATTGCAAGTTCGCGAATTTGACGTAGAGATGGTCAATGACACCCTGCGTAGTCATTCCATAGATGTGGACCTTGATGGTGCCCTGGGTGAGCGAGGGGGCTAGGGCAATGACGAGGACGACGACGATCACCGCGACGAAGATCACTCGCCGCCATCCGGGGTAGGGATACATTGGTATTATCGGACTTGAGAGAAAACACTGCTATTTAACAACCAGCAAGCTTTGACGTTCGGGCCGCGATTCGGTCAGATTCAGGTCCCCGAGCCATGAAGAAGAGGTTCATCAGCAGATTCTCATAGAACAAATTTGTATCGGCAAAGAACCTCGACAACAAAACTTTCAACTGATACTTTGAGAAATTATTGTGAAACGGTTCAGATTGGGGATGGGTCACACTTAGAACGTTTCGGAATCTCCACAAAGGGTTGCTGCTTGGAACCGAACCGATGAAAGTACCGTTGGGTCGCATTACTCTTGCGATTTCCCCGAGAGCCCGAGCAGGAAGATAGAGATGCTCGACCACTTCTGTGCAGACTACAAAATCAGCTAGACCATTTCGGAGCGGCAAGTGCTCGACGTCGCACTGTACAAAGTCGGCGTCCGGAATTCGTTTCTTTGCCCTGTCAAGGTTCCATCGATTGATATCAATGCCAACGATTCGCGAAGACCAAATGTACCTAGTAATCAAACCGGTCCCGCAGCCGATATCCAGCGCGAACTGTGATCTGCCAAGCATTCGAATCAACCTCTTAGCAACAGTGGATCTTCCCCAATGGAATATCCGTTCTAGGGCCCTAGGATCGGTTACCCAGTCGTAGAATTCGCCTACGACATAATAGCGCTTTACGCTTCGAGCGTCGTTAGGTGGGCGAGCGTCCATACCAGCAGGCACCATTAGTCAATTGAATTATCGCAATCTTATGACGTATTCGACCAAATACGACGTCCCCAGCAGGTGCACGTCACAAACATAGCTCGCCTTTAAGGGCGCAAACCTGCCGAAACCGACTAGAGCTTGATTGTACCTTCGAGGCATCATTTGAATACCCAGTCTTGCCTCGGAGAGGAGACGTTAGAGACAAAAGGAACCTCTCCTTGTTGCCCGGCTCTTCGAAGAGACAAAACGAGCTTGCGCCAGACCCACATAACGGTTCTCGCCCTCGGCGGAAACGCCATTCTTCAACGCAACCAACAGGGGACCTTCGAAGAACAATACGAGAACGTAAGATCCACAGCGACTCAAATCGCGGCGCTTGTAGACCAAGGTCTTAGAGTTGTCATCGTCCATGGAAACGGCCCACAAATAGGTGCAACTGTCATAAGGCATGAGATGGGTCGAACGAAAGTACCTCCGCTTCCCCTCCACGCTTGTGGAGCAGAAACCCAAGGATTCCTCGGCTATATTATTCAACAATCTCTTCAAGACGAATTATCCAAGCGTCAAACGACCAGGTCAGTTGCAACAGTAGTCACACAGGTCCTAGTGGACCGGAACGACCCTGCATTCAAGCACCCGTCAAAGCCCATTGGGCCATTCTACACAAAGGAGCAGCGAGATACCTTGCTGAGAGCTAGAAGCGACCTAGTTATAGAAGAGGACTCAGGCAGAGGATACAGAAGACTCGTTCCATCACCGGACCCTAAGGCGGTTATAGAGGATGGAGCAATCCGGCTTCTTGTCGACGACGAGTCAGTGGTAATTGCATGCGGAGGAGGAGGAATACCGGTCATAAAGCAAGGCAACCGGCTACAGGGGGTCGAAGCCGTGATAGACAAGGATCTCGCGGCTGAAAGATTGGCCACCTCGATTCACGCGGAAAACCTGGTCATTCTAACCGATGTTGAAGGTGTCTACATTAACTACGGTAAAGAAGACCAGCAATTATTGTCAAAGATTAGCCGAGATGAGCTCGAGAGGTACGCCAAGAACGGGTCTTTCGCTGCCGGAAGCATGGCACCAAAAGTGGAAGCTGCGATCAGATTCCTCCGGAACGGCGGAAAAAGATCGGTGATAGCTAACCTCGGAGACCTAGGAAGAGCAATCAAGGGTTCTACTGGAACACAAGTAACAAATTAAGAGCATCAAGCCATCGTCACCAACAGGGCGGCTTGTACATCATGCTCTATTCGCGAATCGTCGAGACGTACGCTAAGATCGAGGCGACCACGAAACGGCTGGAGATCACCCGCCTTCTTGTCGAACTCATAGATGCTACTCCACACTCGATTATCGATAAGGTGGTTTACCTAACTCAGGGAAAGCTATATCCAGATTTTCTCGGGATCGAACTAGGAGTAGCAGAGAAGCTCCTCTTTCGTGCTCTCGCGAGAGTAACCGGACAAGCCGAATCGAAGGTTGCAACTCTCTACAAAAAATTGGGCGATCTAGGAACAGTTGGGGAGCAACTCCTTACAGACAAGACCCAGGTGTCCTTTCAGAGCGAAGCTCTCACCGTAGAGGATGTCTACGATGTCTTCGACACCATAGCACATGAGGCGGGCGTAGGCTCCATCGACTCTAAGCTTAGACATTTGACAAACCTCTTGGGGAAAGCCTCTCCAACCGAAGCGAAATACATCACTCGAATGGCTGTCGGCAGGCTACGGCTTGGCATAGCCGACATGACCATTCTTGACGCTCTCGCGATTTCCCTTGGAGGTGGAAGAGAATCAAGGCCCACTCTAGAGCGCGCCTACAATCGCTCGTCCGACCTCGGTTACGTTGCTAGAACTCTCGCTACTGGAGGAATGACGGCAATTGAATCCCTCAGGGTCACCGTTGGGAGGCCTATCCGGCCGATGCTTGCGGAACGGCTCTCTGAGGCGAAAGCAATCCTTGCGAAGATGAATGGGGAGTGTGCAGCTGAGTACAAGTACGACGGCCTAAGGATTCAAGCGCATGTCTCCCCAAAGGGGACGACGCTCTTCTCCAGACGCCTTGAGAACATCACTGGCCAATTTCCAGATGTGCAACAATTACTGAAGAATAACCTAGAAGAAACTGAACTAATCCTTGAAGGAGAAGCGGTTCCCGTTGATTCGGCCACAGGTGAACTTCTACCATTCCAGTTAATCTCGCAACGCAGAGGCAGAAAATACGACCTTGAAAAAACGATCCAAGACATACCGGTTGCTTTCTTTCCTTTTGATCTGCTATACGCTGACGCGATTGACTATACTGGTCGGCCTTACCTTGAAAGACGCGAACGTCTCCAAGAGCTGATTGGGAAGAACGAAAGACTTGAACTGTCTAAACAGAAAATTTGCAGTGACCCCGTGCAATTAGATGATTTCATGCAGGATGCTGTGTCGGATGGTTGTGAAGGCCTAATGATCAAATCGATTAGCCCCGACTCAACGTACAAGGCGGGAGCAAGAGGATGGACTTGGATCAAATACAAACGGGACTACAAATCGGAAATGCAAGATAGCGTTGACCTAGCTGTTGTGGGAGCGTTCGCGGGCAGGGGACGGCGAGGAGGAACCTACGGCGCGCTGCTTCTTGGGGCCTATGACGAAAGCAATGACATGTTCAGAACGGCCTGCAAATGCGGTTCTGGATTTACCGATGAAGACTTGGATAAATTGCCTAAGATTCTTGAGAAATATGGAATAGATCGCCGGCACCCGAGGGTGGATTCCAAGATTGAGGCAGACGTGTGGTTCGTCCCAGGACTTGTTCTTGAGATAGTTGGAGCCGAGATCACCCTGAGCCCAATACACACTTGTGGGATGAACAGTATCAGGCAGGGAGCAGGTCTAGCCGTGAGGTTTCCACGGTTTACTGGAAAATATCGCGAGGACAAGTCCGCTGAAGACTGCACCACGACTGGTGAAATAGTAAAAATGTACCGCGCTCAGTTGAAGAAGGTCACCGAGAGTCCTGCAGTAGAAGCAGCTTAGATCTTGAGATCCCGATATCGATTCCCCGACCGCATGCGTCCCGCAACGGTCCAAGAGAGATACGAATTCTACCATCAAGAGTTCAGTACAAGTCTTGTGCGAGAATGGTTTCGAGGCTGGGCAAGACCAATAGTCTTCGCGGTGGTTATCGGACGGCACACCAAGATCTTTCCGGCCGAATATCGAAGCGATAGATATCGAACAATTCTCATTGATGAATACGAAGGGTTGCGGGATCTCCGACAATATTGCATGGAATTTCGGCCTGAATCAGTATATTACGACAGGAACGTATACAGGAACTGGAAAGATGCGAGACGTGGCCAATACAAAATCGGAGAACTAGGCAAATCGTTTGGCCAACAACTGGCTTTTGATATTGATCCCGAGAATTTCGAGTGTCCAATACACGGCACCCTTGAAGAGAAACTGATCAAACGGCAAGGATTGTCCTTTTGCAGATTAGAACTCCAATTCGCGCAAGAACATGCGCTCGGGTTGATCGACGAACTGTCTGATAATTTCGGAGAACTTCGGCTGGTTTACTCTGGGAGAGGGTTCCACGTTCATGTTCTAGACGATGATACGTTCTTCTGGACGCGGAGGCAAAGGCTCAGGTTGATTCGCTCGCTTGTTCGTAGAGGCTTTCTGATGGATGAGTGGGTCGCGGGCGGAGCAATGAGATTGATCAGACTGCCCCACTCCCTTAACGGTTTAGTAAGTCGGCTCGCCATACCGTTGGATCTGATCGAGTCCCGTTCTCTAGACCTCATGAACGATCCTCGCTGTCTCCCCGGTTTCGCCCGGAGCTAGTCAGATTATTGCTTTCGTGATTTCCGCGCTGACTTTTTCGTAGGTTTCTTTGCCTTTTTCTTTGCAACTTTCTTTGCTTTGGTCTCCTTTCCAGCATAGTAATAGTGTGCTTTTCGTTTCTTTGCCGCAGTATCGGAACGTTTCGCAGGCATATGTGGTGATTTGCTCGATGGCGGTCTTAACGTTTTGGACGCGAGTTGACGTTAGGCGCTCTCGAGCATGGAAATGATTCGTTTATGGGTTCCTTCTATGCTGTCGACGCCTGTGTTTAGAAGTAGGCATTTGACGTGGAACTTGGAAATCATCCGCCGGAAGAACTGTTCTTGGCGAGCATGGTCCAAAAGCAGCAGGTAGGGGTTGTACCAGGGTTCACCGGCGAGCTTCCCCCACATCTCTTTCGGACCTGCCCCGGGGCGCACCATGTACTCTCCCTTTCTGAGGATCTTGATCGCCTCGTCAGCGTCCAGGTGGACTTCTGGTGGACTTTTGTCGTCTCTTCGCAAGAGAACTAGGAGTTTGATTCTTGCTTGGTCTGTGACCTTTCCAGGCCCGAACACTTTTTCTCGAGGAAGGAGTGCTCTACTGTTTCCGAAGGCGTAGTAGCACCAGCGCAGCCCTTCATCGAACACGCATTTGCCGCTTGTCAGCTTGCAGCCTGAAGGGCCGTTGGTGAACTCGCAACTCTCTTTCTTCGTTGTGACATTCTCGCATTTGCTTTCGTCGAAGATCTTTCGAAGCCATGGTTTGCTCATCTGTGTCTCCGTTCTCATGTAGAGGCTCTTCTCAGGTTGCCTTCCGATCAAGTAGCCTAGTTGTTCACCTTCGTTGTGTTCTATGTAGACCCAGTCGTCTCCAACAATTCTCCCACCTGGAAGCTCCATCAATTTGAAGGCCTGAGTTGTCTTGCCCGTGCCTGTTGGAGCAACGATGATGACCCCTCTTCCGGAAACGTCGACGCAGGCCCCGTGTATGGAGTGAGTGTTCCTGTTCTCCTCCATGATTGCAGCGGCCATTCCCAGGGCCCAGCTTTTGCACTGTCCGTAGTATTCGGTATTGAAGAAAATTGATTCGTGTACTTCGGGGCAATAATACGCTGCAGGCTCATGTCCCTCAACCCCGAACGCTGAGTAGATCTTCGCATCAGGCTGGGAGGAATCAAGAGCTTCCTTCCAGTTTAGCTTCCAAAAATCGTACTGATGCTTACTGTTTCCGTAGAACTCAACTGTAACGCCGTTGAGGTTAGCTTTAGACCGTAGTGCGCGAGATTCTAGGAGTTTTTTCTCGGCAACTGCCTTGAGCGTTTCAAACTTCGCTCTTGGCACGTTCTTGTCGCTTTTGACTCGAGCGGTGGACGCTGTGATGTAGTTGTCCAGTTTCACGTCTTATTGCTCCGAGTTGACAGAGCGGCAACTGCCTCGAATATGACCTTTACACCCACCGCGGCCGTTTGGCCCGAATCCAGTTGTGGAGACACTTCGACGAGGTCTAACCCGACGGTGTTCTCTTGCATTGATGCATCAACTAATGTAAGAAGCTCGTCTGTTGACAGACCGTCTGGTTCAGGATTTCCGACACCTGGAGCGAACGCTGGATCCAGCACGTCGATATCTACTGTCACATAGCTGTGCGAAAACCCGGAGAGAAATCCTCTGATTTTCTGAGCAGTCTTTGAAATCCCTGCTTCCCTCAAATCTTGTGGAGTGACCATCGTGACTCCTGATTTCATCGTGAAGTCTAGCTCAGGCTTGGAGAAGGCACGGATCCCGACCTCCATGACATGATCGGAGCCCAGCTTCTCGGAGACTCTTCGCATGAAAGTAGCATGGGACAGTTTTTCACCGAGGAATTCATCTCGCAGGTCAAGATGGGCGTCAAAGCTCACCAGGCCTGTGTCCTCCGGCAAGGCATCAGCGGCCGCTTTGGTTATGGAATGCTCACCGCCAACCATGATAGGAATCTTCTTTGAGTCTAACAGTTCAGAACAAACAGATTTGACTCTGTCGAGGGTCTCGACAAGATTCTCAACGATGTCGACGTCTCCCAAGTCGTGAACTGCTACTTTCTCTAGATCCACTTTTGATCTAACACTGTAGAGCTCCATGTTCGCCGAAACATCTCGGAGCACCCCGGGGGCAAATCTCGATCCGGCCTTGTAAGTGCTTGTCTTGTCGTAGGGGACACCGAAAAAGACGAAGCGTGACTTGTCATAGCCCGATGAGATCCCGGTGAATGGAACTCTAGTTGAAAGGTAGAGTTTCGCTCGGCTCAAATCTGCTCGACACCATGCGGGAAGTCATTGTAAAGCTTATTGGGGAAGATGCTGACCCGCCGTCCGAACACTACAATGCCTAAGCAAGAAGCCAAGCAGGAGTCGAAAGAAGAGGCAGTTTCCGCAGGATTGGTGCGCCCAGTTGGTCTCTCTTTCTCCTCGTTCTTCTATGCCATCTCCGGTCTGTATTACCTCATCTATCCTCTTGTAGTACAGGATACGACACTGTACCCGTTGTACATCATCGGAGCCTTGTCGATAGTCGGCTCTGTGGGAATAATGAGGGTCACGAGGTGGGGTCTATGGGTCGGGCTCGCTCTCTTTCCTCTTCAGATAGTAGCCCCTTCATTCGCTCTGATGACCGCCCTTCAATACCCAGGCGTAGCCTCAAGCAGCACCGCGCTAGTCTACATCGCGTCGCTTGTAATCCTGATGTTCTTCGCATCCCTGACCTTCCTTCTCGTTCTAGACAAGAGAAGGAGCTTCAAGTAGCAGGCGGAGCTTCCCGCGACATAGGTGCAGGAATCTTACTCTTGTTAGAACCCGGTTTCGTTTCCCTAGCTTTCGTCGCATAGCAACGTGGACAAGAGACCAACGGCCGACGGCCCCTCGATCGGGCTTGGACCATTTGAAATTCACATACGTTGCAGTGGCGCGTCAAAAGTGTGAGATTGCCGAATTGAGGCAATGGAAGGGTAAAATTGCATCCAGTTTGCCACTTGCCGTTGCAACCGATGAATCTCTTGCCAGTCCCACGATTGCGAACGACAGCAAGTTTCAGCCCGCATTTCGGACAGGGAGTGTCAAAGGTAACGTCCGCTACCTTTTGTGCTACAATGACATCTGAGAGTTGTGAACCGATCTCCTGTTCGTTTTCTGCCAGCGAAAGCATTATCGGTCGAAGATGCTCTAGCGCTTCCACTAGAACGCCGCGTCTCGATGCGGTTCCCTTCTGGATGTCTTCCATCAAATTCTCCAGATTTGCCGTGAATGACGGGTCGATAATCAACGGGCAGTACGTTGAAAGAGTGTCAGTCACTTTGTCAGCGAGTTCGCTCGCTCTCATCCGTTCTTCCCTAACATATCCTCGCGCATAGAGGAGGTCGATCATGCCTGCTCTGGTAGCCTTTGTACCGATGTTAGCATTTTCCATTTTCTTTAGCAGACTACTTGGATTGTAACGGTGAGGCGGTTGTGTGAACCCCTCGACAGATTTGATGTCCTGAACCCTTACTCTGTCACCGATTCTCAGGTCAGGCAGAGGTCTTGAATCATCAAATACGTACGGACGGTAGAACTCAACCCAACCAAGTCTGACGATGCTGGAACCTGAGAGAAAGAATCTGTGATTGTTGTGGTTGAGAATTATTCGGGAACTCGCCTTGAGGCTGGAGTCAGCAAACGTGGCCATGAACCGTCGCGAAATGAGATCGTATAATTTGCCCTCTCCGCCTGACACGGGTCGTTTGGGAGATTCGCCTGTAGGGAAGATTGCAGGGTGAGCGGGATCATCTTTGGGACCATTGTTCGGATGAAGATCACCACGACTCATGAGCTTGGCGACTAAAGGACGATATTCTGCACGGGATGCGATTCCATGCAAGATTTCGCCATACCCAATATCAGGGGGGAGTTTCTGGCTGGACGTCCTTGGGTAGGAGATGAGCGCGTCGAGGTACAATCTCTCAGCCAACGCAAGGGTCCTCGCTGGAGAGTAGCCAAAGTATCGATAGGCCTCCGACTGAAGACTTGACAAGTCAAACGGGTAAGGCGGATACTGCTGAATGTCGTGAGATTCTACCGCTTTTACGTCGAGTAGAATACTTCTACACTCGTCGCAAACGCCTCTGGCTTCAGCTTGAGAGTCTACCTTGTCTTTTTCGTATTCGACACTGTAGGTTTTGCCGTTGTGAGCGATTGTCGCATCTATTGTCCAAAATGGAACCGGGACAAAACAGGCTATCTCTTCTTCTCGTTGTACAACGAAGCCGAGGGTAGGGCCTTGCACTCTCCCAGTGCTAAGGGTAGTATACCCTCTTCCTTGCCTTAGCGCTGATCCAGTTAGCAGTCGCGAGAGATTGATGCCGTAAAGCCAATCAAGCTCATGCCGACACTTTCCCGCATCTACTAGGGGAATTTCTGGTTTCGAATCTAGTTTTTGGAAAGCGAATCGAAGCTCTCTCTCTGTCATTGTACTGAATTTCATTCTGTGTGCTTTGGTATGGGCTCCGCTACAGGCGTATTGCAGAATCGTGTGACCGATGACAGATCCTTCAATGTCATAATCGCACGCGTTGATGTAGCGATCTACGTTCGTTGCGATGGATCCGATGACCCGGACCCATCGAGCCAGTCTCGCGGAGGCCCGATCAACTAGATGTTTTGGTGCCCAGTGATAGTCCCAGATAGGGTAGGAACGCCTACTTGATCGACCTTTGGAATCGACGCCATAGAGATGCCCAAGGGCTGAGCAGACGACGAGCTGTCCTTGTTTCGTGTGGCAGTCGAAATAGGGAACGCCCTGAGACTCTAGTTTCCGTGGGAGATTCTCTTCGTCAAGGGCTCTTGCGACTCGTTGAGCCGCGTCGGGCTTCTCACAAACGATGAGGGTCTTGATCTATTTCCACCTCTCAGGGTTGCGAACCAGGAACTGAGCCATCTCTCTGGCACGATCGCCAGTTTCAGGCAGTGCAATCAGTCGCTTGAGAAAACCTTCCGTCGTCAGGTTGCCGTAGGCAGCGGACCAAAACGAGTAGGCATCCCTGATCTTGTGGTAAACCTGGGAGTGGTTGGCACAAAGGCCTCTAATGACGTCTACAATTTTCATTCCACAGACAGCGCACTGATCCAAGACCTTACCTCTCGATTCCCATGATACTTAGACCTTCAAACACTAGGGTTCCGCGCTTGATTTCAGTCAACATCTGCCTATTGAGGTGAGTCCACATCAAACGGCTAGCAATCGCGCCTAAGGCAAACTGTTTTAACTGTATTACCGTAAAATGGTTCGCAGGAAGTCCAATCATTGACAGACAAAAGAGCCGTGTTACTAATCGTCGACGGAATGGCCGACAGACCCCTAATCGATCATGATTACAAGACACCTCTAGAATACGCGAACACTCCGAACATGGACAGGCTGGCTAAAGGAGGCCTTGTCGGTCAACTTGACCCGATATCTCCTGGTGTACGCGCTGGAAGCGATGTTGCAAATCTAGCCCTACTCGGATACGACCCAGCGAAGTATTACACGGGAAGAGGTGCCCTAGAGGCCATGGGCGCTGGAATAGAGCTTCGCCCAGGCGATGTCGCGTTTCGATGCAACTTCGCCACCGTCGATGATGATTTCCGCGTCGAAGACAGACGTGCCGGACGAATCCGGAAGGGAACCTCAAAACTTGCCAAGGTGGTTGATGCGATCAAGATCGATGGCGTACCCGGCATCAAGACGATTTTCAAGGCCACAGTTGATCATAGAGCGGTCTTGGTATTACGGGGCGAGAAGCTATCCCGAATGGTATCGGATGTAGACCCGAAGGAGGAAGGTGCAAAGATCGCGATTTCAAAAGCACTTGATGGAAGCGAGGAAGCGAAACGAACGTCTGCAGCAGTTAATGAATTCGTCAAAAGATCACATGAAGTGTTGAGGGAACATCCCCTGAACCAGGAACGAGCGAATGATGGTGAAAAGGCGGCGAATATTGTTCTAACAAGGGGAGCGGGAGTAGTTCCCAATCTTCCAAGTTTCAAGTCGATGTTCGACCTCCGTGGATGCTGCATATCAGGAACACCAATGGTCCAGGGTATAGCGATGGCCGCAGGCATGGAAGTCATGGATGTCAAAGGTGCAACTGGTGGAATTAAGACAGACTATGAAGCAAAAGCGAAGGCAGTAATCGAAGGAAGCAAGGACAAGAACTTCGTTCTCGTCCACGTAAAAGCACCGGACATCGCTGGCCATGATGGTGATTTCAAAGGCAAAGTCAGAACGTTGGAAGAAGTGGACACACTTGTAGGTCACATAATCGACGAAGTCGATATTGGGCTCAACTATGTGGCCCTGACAGCCGACCACGCTACTCCTGTCGGGTATGGAGCTCATACTGGCGACCCGGTCCCTGTCATTATTGGGGGTCCAGACGTTCCTGCAAGTCGAGTTCTCAAGCTTAGCGAGGCCTCGGCCGCTCGTGGAAACCTTGGAAGGATTCGCGGGCTTGACCTGATGCCGATAATTACAGACCTCGTCGGCCGAAGCAGGCTCTACGGGTCCTAGACCGTTATGTCGGTCCTCAATTCGCTGGGAACCTGTTTGCCACTCATTTCTCACGCTTGAGTGCTACGTTCGAGTCTTGCAATGAAATAGCCGGCAGTCCTGTCTCTGTGGGGATAGAACCGTCGACAATTGGTTTGGCCCCGAAGTCCCGGCGAGCCATAATCCTCCAAAATTGGACAGGTCTCGAAGTCAGCGTGTGCAGATAGAAACCTCGAAAGCACAAATTCATTCTCTTCGAGTGTGAGACTGCAAGTGCAATACAGGATGCGGCCGCCAGGGCGCGTGTAATTTGAAGACTCTTCGAGCATTCGATATTGGAGGAGTGAGAACTTTTGAACGAGTTTTGGAGAAAGATGCCATTTCATCCGTGGGTTTCGATCTAGAATGCCTGTTCCTGTGCAGGGAGGATCGACAATCACGAGGTCGAATTGTCCGGTGAGGCCTAGATTTGACGAGTCTCCGATTAGAGGCGAGGCGATCTTTACTCCGAGCCTTTCCGTTTCACTACTCCATGACGCCATCCTATTCTTGGAATAATCGACCGAAATGATTCTTCCGCGATTCTTCATCAACTGGGCCAGAGTCGCTGTCTTGCCACCGGGCGCGGCGCAGAGATCTAAGACAACGTTCCCAGGAGCAGGGTCTGCAGCCTTGATGGCTAGGTAGGAGGCCAAGTCTTGCATCTGGAAGAGACCCATCTCGAAATACTTCGCAAGGATCGAGGGTGATCCGGTTAGTAGATGAGTGCCAGAATCAGCCTCGATGAGCTGACCTGAGTATTTTCTCAATTCGACCGGAAGGCTAGTTCGTCCACGATTTCTCAAAGGATTGACCCGAATGTATCGAGGACGCGCAGGTGGGGAGAGGATCTTGAGACCAGTGTCCCTACCAAAATGGTAGAGGCAATACGAGACCCACCATGGCGGATTATGTGTACGAATGCCCACGCGCTTCGCGTCGCTTATCTCACTCGAAGTGTCGGGAGACCCGCGTGCTATCAGGGATCCAAGTAGCTGTTCGAGCTTCGGAGCTTCGAGCTCAGATGATATTCTCCTCAAGGCCTTAGCCAGATCAGCCTTTGGGCCCATATTGTCTGAAAGCATTAGTTGGGCTGCGAGACGCAACAGAGAGAGACCCCTTCTGTCTAATTTGGAGCCTGGAAATGTCGTCTGGACTGCTCTGTCCAACAGGTCGAGTCTCGAAACTACCTCAGTGACTAGTGCACGCGCTGAAGATTTCTCGCTTAGTAATTGAGGATCAGACAACGCGATTCTTGATACCGCAGATCTCTCACTCCATCCCTTTGAGACAAGAAGCAGCGCCTCGCGAGCCAGTCGCAACCGGTCCACCAGTTTCGGGTCCAACATTTTCTTGTGTCCTCACAAGGAACCTTTTTACCGATAAGCCCTTCCGGCTCTGACCCCACATGATGTCCAGCCTTGACCGGTACCTAACAAAGCCTCAGCCCGAGACTCCGAAACCCAAGGCTCTGGCGAAGCCGCAAGTCGGGTTCAAGCCTGGGACACCAAGAGAGATGGCTCAGTCATATTTTGCCGGAGCTGGATACGATGGCGAGAGAAGAGCAGTATACCTCAAACTCTACGATCCTCAAACCGAGAAGATACAATTCTGGTACGACAACACGGGCCACACGCCCTACTGCCTGTCCAAAGACACTCCCGAAAATCTCAGGAAAAACAAAGAACTGATGAACCATCCCGGACTGTTAGGATTCGAACCTGCGAGACGTTTCGACGCCCTTGAGGGCAAAGAAATCCCTGTGACTATCGTGCTTGCGAAAGACCCGCTTTCCATAGGCGGACGACCTAGCGGATGCATCAGAGACATAATTACCGCTTGGGAAGCTGACATCAGATACGTCGAGAACTACATCTACGACCGACATCTTGAGCCCGGAATGTCCTACACCATCCAACAAGGCGATCTAAAACCAGGGACCTCAGCCCAGGTTCCCGCCGTCAAAGAAGCAATCGAAGAAAAGGACGAAGACTACCGCAAACTAATGGAAAGATGGCTACGCCTTCTCGAATACCCAGTTCCAAACTACAGACGCGTGGCACTCGACATCGAGGTCTACTCCCCGATAGAAACAAGAGTCCCAGACCCGATGGCTGCAGAGTACAAGGTCATTTGCGCAAGCCTCTGTGGGTCAGACGGCACAAAAAGGGTGCTCCTTCTCAAACAGACAGGCACAGAAACCGTCGAGCTTCCCGGAATAGAAGTTGAGGTGTACGATTCTGAACCGGAACTCGTGTCAGCAATATTTACCGCTCTGAACGACTACCCGTTCGTCCTAACCTTCAACGGAGACGACTTCGACCTCCGATACTTGTTCCATCGAGCGCTAAACCATCTCGGCTTCTACAGAGACCAGATACCCATAGACCTAGGAAGAGAATCGGCCACCGTCAAATACGGAGTACACCTAGATCTCTACAAGTTCTTCTTCAACAGATCCATCCAAGTCTACGCATTTAGCAACAAATACAGGGAGGTTACGCTAGACGCTGTTTCCGAGGCGCTTCTCGAAACCGGTAAGCTGGATATTTCCGCGTCAGTATCGAGGTTAAGCCCAGCAGAACTCGCGGCTTATTGCTACCAAGACGCTGAACTCGTCATGAATCTTACGAGTTTCGATGGAGAGGTCGTGATGAAACTGATCACCGCACTCTCTCGAATAAGTTTCCTCCCTATGGAGGACATGTCCCGCCAAGGTGTCTCGGGCTGGATCAGAAGCATGTTGTTCCGCGAACATCGTTCTCGAGGTTTCCTCATTCCACGGTCGGAAGAGATTACCGCCAAGAAAGGATCGACTAGCACGACCGCTGTAATCAAAGGCAAAAAGTACAAAGGCGGAATGGTCGTCGATCCAGTTCCAGGCGTCCACTTCGATGTTGCCGTGCTCGACTTCGCTTCACTATATCCATCCATAATCAAAACATGGAACCTCGGCTACGAGACGATTCTTTGCGGACACGCTGACTGCCGATCCAACAAGATCCCCGACACCGACCACTGGGTCTGCAGACACAGAAAGGCAATGGAAAGTCAACTAGTAGGGTCCCTTCGAGATCTCAGAATACACTGGTACAAACCCAGAGCCAAGGACAAGGAACTCTCGCCGGAGAAGCTCACTTGGTATCAGGTTGTACAGAACGCTCTCAAAGTAGTGCTCAACGCGAGCTACGGGGTCTTCGGCTCAGACAGGTTCTCGCTGTACTGTCCTCCCCTCGCAGAGTCCACAGCGGCTGTTGGAAGATACGCGATAACAAACACGATTCAAGAAGCAAAACGACTAGGAATTGAGGTGTTCTACGGAGACACTGACTCACTTTTCCTTGGCACGCCGGCTCGGGAGAAACTTGACGAGCTAATCCGGTGGTCCAAAAAGGAGCTCGGGATGGAGCTAGAAGTTGACAAGAACTATCGATACGTTGCTCTCAGCCTCAGAAAGAAAAACTACCTCGGAGTTCACCCTGACAACAAAGTTGACATCAAGGGACTCACTGGTAAGAAGAGACACATCCCCGAGTTCCTCAAGAACACTTTCAATCAGCTGGTGGGGATTCTCGGTCAAGTTAAGACGCCAACCGATTTCGACGCGGCGAGGGTCCAGATCAAGGACCTCGTGCAAGATTCGTACAGCAAGCTGCGAAACCGGAAATATTCCCTGGATGACTTGGCGTTTAACATGATGATCGGGAAATCCGTCTCCAGCTACACGAAAACTACTCCGCAACACGTCAAAGCAGCGCAGCAATTGAGCAACAAGGGTGGCGACGTCAGAGCGGGCGACCTAGTAAGCTTCGTCAAAGTCACAACCGGGAGCGGGGTCAAGCCCGTTCAACTGGCAAGCATTCACGAGATTGACGTGGAAAAATACAACGAATACATCAGTTCAACCTTCGAGCAGGTCCTAGACGCAGTGGGCCTAGATTACGAAGAACTCACGGGTGCGAAGAAGCTGACATCCTTCTTCCCCGGAGCTTAGCATCGTTTTGCTCAGCATAATTCCCGTTAAAGGGATCCCAATCATTGAGTCGGGCGACAATCTAGGCGAGATCATTGTCGCTAAGCTGAAGGATCAGGGAGAGGAATTTCAAGAAGGAGATGTCACAGTCGTTTCTCAGAAAATCGTATCAAAAGCAGAAGGCCGAGTCGTAGACCTCTCTAAAGTAACGCCCTCACCTTTCGCATCCTTCGTTGCAAAGGAGGCAGGCAAGGACCCGCGCCAAGTAGAAGTTATCCTCCGAGAAACTCGGAAGATAATCAGGATGAAGGCTGGACACTTAATCACCGAAACAAGGCACGGATTCATCTGCGCGAACGCTGGTGTTGACGCTTCGAACGTCGCAAAAGGGAAAGATTCGGTTACACTTCTACCGCTGAATCCTGACGCTTCCGCTGACCGCATAGGCAAGATTATCCGAAAACTCACTGGAAAAACAATCCCCGTCATCATTACTGACACCTTCGGCCGGGCATGGAGGATGGGCCAGGTCAACTTCGCGATAGGAATCTCTGGAATGAAGCCAATCCACGACTACCGAGGAACCCGGGATATGTACCGGCACACGCTCCATGTGACTGAAATTGCCGTCGCAGACGAACTCGCCTCCGCCGGAGAACTAGTAATGAACAAAGCAGACAAGATCCCGGCAGCCCTAGTAAGAGGATACAAGATAAAACGAGGCAAAGGCACGAGTAAGGACCTTCTGAGACCAGAAGAAATGGACCTTTTCAGGTAAGAAGACGATAGGTCCAACGCTAGCCAAGTCTTAATGGCACCGAGAAGTCGTCGGCAGAGCGAACGCGAATTGACAACGGAGCCAATCAAGCCCCCAATGCCCGTACACGTTCGAGACATTCACAATTTCGCAAGGCTAGCATTGGGCCTAACAGACGGATCCCAAATGATCTGGAGCTTCGAACACAAATCCAGCAACATCCTAGCATTCTTCACCGCATACATGTACTGGGATGGAGATATTCCGATATTGGCTTACACCGAGGCGGATTTTGACAGGACCAAACCCTTCCTTGCATACAAGAGCGATTCTCCTAAAGGAGAGGAATGGCAATTTTGCGACGAGGCCGATGACACTCGGTTCAAGTACGCTTCCGTTATCGACGTGAAAAGCTTGCCAGACGCCTTTCTAAAGAGTATCGAAGGCGACTTTCCAGATGCTCCCGACCCTGTTTTGGTTGAACTTCAAGACGCAAAGTCGCTGGCCAGGGTTCTACTCACGCTTTCGATGCGAGACGGCAACGTCTTTCCTCTATGGCACTTCCGCAGAGGAGAGAAACACATACTAGGCAACTGCATACCATTCGAACACTATTATGACTCTGACGCCCTTCCAGTCTTCTTCTATACCACCACCATGTCTCCACCCCCCGGACCGTTTCTCAAATATCTTGCAGCAAAACCGTACGGAGAGAGGCTGGAATTCACAAACGCGGCTACAGATGCAAAATACTTCTACACAAAGGTCATTGACGTTATTGACTTTCCGCTCTTTCCGAAATAGGACCGGGCCAAAGACTTTTCAGCAGTAATCATTCTCTCCAGCACCGCTGATAATTGCCTTGCCAAGAGAAATTAGGGTCGCCATCGCAGGAGTTGGAAACTGCGCCTCAAGCCTGGTCCAAGGAACAGAATTCTACCGCTCTGCCCAGAAGAAAATTGGACTAATGAACGAGAAGGTTGGACCCTTCAAAGTATCAGATATCATGTTCGTGGCTGCGTTTGACATTGACGAAAGAAAGGTTGGGAAAGATCTCTCAGAAGCAGTCTACGCAGAACCGAACAACACGAGAAAAATCGTTCAATTGCGCCCCATAGGGGTCAAAGTCCAGATGGCCCAGCCGCTAGACGGAATATCGCCCATCGCCGGTGACAAGATACAGCCAAGCAACGCGAAACCCTCCAACATTTCCAAGGTTCTAGAGGACACTAAAACCGATGTGTTCGTTAACCTTACGCCAACAGGAGCGTCAAAGGCCAGTGAGATGTATGCCCAAGCAGCACTGCAAGCAGGCAGCGCTTTCATCAATGCTACGCCCGCAAAGATAGCTTCGAGCAAGGTGTGGCAAGCCAAGTACAAGAAAAAAGGAGCCCTAGTTGTCGGCGATGACATTATGGACCAGATCGGCTCAACCATCCTCCACAAGAACCTCCTATCTTTGCTAGTCGACAGGGGTACTCAGATTGGAGAAACGTACCAACTCGACATCGGCGGTGGAACGGAATCTCAACTCGCCCTTGACAAGAAGAGGTACGAGATCAAGCGAGGGATAAAGACCGCAGCTGTTGCCGCTGCCGTACCGTACAAGTTCCCGATAGTCGCAGGATCTTCCGATTTCGTGGATTTCATGGAGAACCGCCGGACAAGCTACTTCTGGATCAAAGGAGAATACTTTGCAGGAACAGACTTCACCCTCGACATGCGCATCTCCCTCGAAGATGGACCTGCATGCGCCGGCATTCTAACAGACGTAATACGAATGGTGAAGCTCGCAACCGAAAGGGACCAGACTGGAGCACTAAACGCCGTCTCATCCTACGGATTCAAAGCGCCGCCAAAACGAGTACCTCTAGAAAACCTTAACCAGGAACTAGGCTGGATGCCGAAGGGTCCAAGGCCGAATTGAGACAGAACCGCAAGATACCGTTCAAAAAACGAATCCTCCAATCTTCACTATCCAACAAGAGCCGAATAGTTCTCGCTATCGATGTTAACGATGGCGGACCCAGGGAACTGACTTACCAAGCAATCGATCTGTTCGAACAAACCCTCCCGTCAATATGTGCCGTGAAGTTCGGGCGCCAAACAATTCTGAGAATTGGCCCTGAGAGAACTACTCAACTGCTGAAGAAAATACATGGTCATGGGTTTACGACAATAATAGACGATAAGCTCAATGATATCGACGAGACAAACGCGGCGATCACCCAGGCTTATCTCAATCTCGGATTCGACGCTATAACAGTAAACCCGTTCGCCGGATGGAAGGGCGGCCTCGAAACCACCTTCAAGCTGGCTCACGAACACGGAATGGGGCTCTTAGCGCTCGTTTACATGAGCCATCCAGGGGCCTCTGAGGGATACGGACAGAAAGTGTTGAGGGGCAGATCCAAAAAAACCAGACCCGAGTTCGAAATATTCGCCGAGAAAGCCGTCGAGTGGAAGGCCGATGGCGCCGTAGTAGGTGCAACCAGGCCCAACGTAGTTCGAAGAGCCAAAGAAATACTAGGCACGCTCGTGCCTATCTTCTCACCAGGAGTTGGGGCCCAAGGCGGAGAAATAGCCGGCTCGCTCAAGGCAGGAACAGACTACTTCATAATCGGAAGATCAATTACAAAGGCGCGCAACCCCGGAAAGGCAGCAGCAGAATTAGCAAAAGCGTCTTTCGTTCTAGATGACTAGGCTTGGCCCGGCTGCCATAACTCACGTCTCAGGAGATCGCGGACAGCCGCCCTAATGGCATCGCTTCTGCTGTGATAGATTCCAGCCTTGACCAACTGGTCAACATCGTCTATGAGTTTCTCAGGGAGCTTAACGGTTACAAGCCTCAAAGCAGCGCAAGGCATCGCTGAACCATAAAGCGAATAAGGGTTTCCCCACTTTTTCCGGTAACCTATTTATCCAGCAAACCGTAGGGGAAGCGTTGACGAATCATGGGCGGCGCCAAGAAGAAAAGCATGGCACAGATGGAAAGGACCCAGGATCAGACGGACAAGAAAGAAGAACCTGGATCGAAGAAGGGAAAAGCGAAGACAGTTGTGGAAAAGAGACCGAGAGGATTGCAAAGCCCCGACATGTCTGACCCCAAGTTTCTCGCTGAGGTCCAGAAGATGGGAGCGATTACACCATTCTCGATAGCGTCGCAGTTCAACCTGAGACTTAGCGTAGCCAAGGATCTGCTGGAAGACCTTGAGAAGAAACGGCTCGTAAGGCTGGTCGGCGGGAATGCGAGGATCAGAATCTATCAGCCAGCCGCCGCCTAAACCTTCCTTATCGTTATCACCGTACCCTCCTTCACCTGCTTGAACAGCTCAAGCCCGTGGGTTATTCGGCCTAAGAGATTAACAGGACTGTAGGGCCTAGTCGGACCGTAGAAGACGCAAACTGCGTCGCCTTGCGGCCAGTAACCTAGTGATCCCACTTCCATATTGCTGCGGGGCTTCTCGGCTGGAGCCTTCACTGTGACTTGGAAATAGATCTCTTCCCCGTATCTTACCGCCCTACCGTTAAGGGGAAGGTTGCGCAGAAGAGCGTCAGATGTTCGAGGGGCGGCGAACCTAAAGAATTCTCCTTGAGCCTCCCCTAATCCTTCGATCGAAAAGGAGACTTTGGGTCGGGAAACCTCTGATGCGGGTCCTTGTGACAAGACTCTCAGCTCCGTGGGTGAACCAAGTTATATAGCTCCCTCAAGGCGGACCGCCGCCAAAGCGAGTTCACATGAAACGAGTGATCATAATTGGAGCAGCCGGCAGGGATTTCCATAACTTCAACATGGTCTTCCGGAACTCGCCCGATCATGAAGTAGTCGCATTCACAGCGGCCCAGATTCCGGGAATAGAAGGAAGAACCTACCCACCCGAGCTTGCTGGGCCGAGATACCCGAAGGGAATCCCCATATTCGCGGAGAAAGAGCTTCCCCGTCTAATCAAAGAACTGAAAGCCGACCTAGCGATACTGTCCTATAGCGACCTGTCTTACGGAGACGTGATGCACATTGGGTCCTCGGCGCTCGCCGCAGGAGCGGATTTCCAGTTGCTCGGCCCAAGGAACACCATGCTTCGCTCGAGATTGCCAGTCGTCTCGGTTGGCGCAGTGCGGACCGGAGCTGGCAAGAGTACCGTCTCGAGAAAGATTTCCCTGACTCTCCGAGACGCTGGCAAGAAAGTCGTTGTAATTCGACACCCTATGCCCTACGGCGACCTCACCAAGGAAGGAGTTCAGAGATTCGCTTCGTTCGAAGACCTAGACAAGGCGGATTGCTCTATCGAAGAGAGGGAGGAGTACGAGCCACACATTGAACACGGGTTTGTGGTCTACGCGGGCATAGACTACGAACAGATTCTACGATCTGCAGAGAAGGAAGCTGACATAATACTCTGGGATGGAGGGAACAACGACATACCCTTCATTCAGCCAAACGTCCACTTTGCAGTCCTAGATCCACTACGCGCTGGAGACGAGCTGACACACTATCCAAGTGAAGTCAACGTCAGGCTCGCCAATGTCGGAATCATCAATAAGGTCAACGTCGCGGAACCGAAAAAGATACAACTCGTAGAATCAAATCTGAAAGCATTGAACCCGACAGCTATTGTGATCAAGGCATCGTCAGAAGTCACAGTAGACAAGCCTGAGCTGGTCAGAGGAAAGCGAGTCCTGATCATAGAAGACGGTCCAACTGTCACCCACGGCGATATGGCCTATGGAGTCGGATACGTTGCCGCAAAATCCTTTCACGCCAAAGAAATCGTGGACCCGCGCAAGTATGCCGTGGGAATCGTGAAGGACATTTTCAAGAAGTACACTCATGTCACCGAAGTTCTGCCCACAGTCGGATACGGGAACCAGCAGATACGGGACATGGAAGCGACGATAGCCAAAGTGGATTGCGACACGATTATGATAGCGACACCCGCGGATATCAGGCGGATAATCAAGTTCCCGAAGCCCACTGTTAGAGTAGGCTACGAGTTGAAGGAACAAACCAAACCAGGAATCAAGGACGTTCTGCACTCCAAAGGGATCATCTAGAACATAGCTAGTATCTAGGCAATCGTCTTTCGCAGAGTTTCAGCCACGTACTCTATCTCAGTCTCCCCTAGCCTAGGATGTACAGGGAGGGAAAAGACCTGCCTCGACGCCTTCTCAGTCTCAGGCAATCGCCCTCTCCGAGCAATGTTCGAGTCCCGATATAATGGCGTAGAATGTACGGGGGATGAATAGTAGACCCCGGCTTCTATGTTCTTGTTCCACAGCTTATCCACAATCTTGTTGCGTTTCGCCGCGTTCACGCCTCTCAGTCGAACAGTGTACAAGTACCAGCTGTGCTTTCGACCTTCAGGCTCCTTCGGCAGCAAGAGTTTGCCGGTCATGTTCAGCTTCTCCGTGGTCAGCTCAGCGTTCTTCCTTCTCTTTTCAAGGAAAGAAGGTAGCTTCTTCAGTTGTGCATAACCGATTGCCGCGGCAATTTCAGGCATGTGATAATTGTGACCCGGTCTAACGGTCCAGTAGGGACGTTGTTCTCCATGAGAACGAACCATTCTCAGAGCCTGAGCATACCCATCATCGTTCGTCGTAACCATCCCTCCTTCTCCGGTCGTAATATTCTTGCCAGCGTAGAAACTGAAACAGGTCATGTCGGCGATCGAGCCGATTTTCTTCCCATCGAGCTGGGCGCCATGAGCCTGGGCCGCATCCTCAATTACAACAATATCTTTTCCACGGGCCAAGTTCGCCACCCCGGAGATGTCGGACGGAAGGCCGTAGAGATCCGTGGGAATGATCGCTTTCGTCTTCCGTGATACACACTCCTCGACACTTTCAACCCTGAGACAATACGTGTCTTTATCGATATCAGCAAAAACGGGCGTTGCACCAGTGAGTACGACAGCGTTGGCGGCGCCGACGAACGTGAACGAGGGAAGAATTACCTCGTCACCGGGACCGACATCTGCGGCAAGCAACGAGGCGTGTAACGCCGCTGTCCCATTCACTACCGCTACGGCATGCTTTGCGCCGACAAACTTGGCAAAGCTCCTTTCAAACTCGAGGACCCGGGGTCCCATCCCGCTCTTATCGGTCAGGATTCCGCTGCGTAAGACTTCGACAGCGGCATCGATCTCTTCCTTTCCAAGAAACGGTTGGTTGATCCTGATCAGTTCCCGCAAATTCTTCAGATGGCCCCCGGTTTTCAGCAACCTGCGCTCTGGTGCCTAAAAGAGTTGGCCCAAAACAAATCCCAGAGCAAAATTCTCACAAGCTCAAATTGCAAAATAGAAAAACAAATCCCGCAAGAACAGATAGGATCACGAACGTACCACAGCCCGACCTCTTACGTGTAGATTTGCACGGTCGAAAAGGGCAAATCGTCGGAAATGAGCCGATAACAAGGAATTAGAGCCGCATAACCCACCTAGGCCACGTTTGCCTCCGGTTTCGGAGCCCTAGCGCTTGATAAATTTTATATTGCACGCGAAATCTCTCGCCCGTTGAGACTTGGGGATAAGAAAGAATTGTCATCAGAATTAGCCGGTCAGCAAGTAATTATTCTAAGAGAAGGGACTTCGAGAAGCCGCGGCCAAGATGCATTGAAAGCGAACATCATGGCTGCAAAAATCATCGCCGAATCTGTCCGATCCTCGCTAGGACCTAAAGGCATGGACAAAATGCTGGTGGACGGATTCGGAGACGTAACCATCACTAACGATGGCGCCACGATACTCGATGAGATGGAAGTGCAACATCCGGCGGCCAAGATGATGGTCGAAGTTGCAAAGACCCAAGACGACGAAGTTGGGGACGGGACGACCACATCCGTTGTTGTGGCTGGAGAGCTTCTCAAGAAGGCGGAGGAACTGATCGACCAGGGAATCCATCCGACTGTAATAGTTGATGGTTACAGGCAGGCTTCGAACCGAGCACTAGAGGTGCTCGATGAAATTGCAATCAAGATCGATCCAATTGACAAGGCGATTCTTAGGAAAGTGGCTGAGGTCTCGCTGGCGAGCAAGATTCTCGCCGAAGACAAAGAGGCAATGGCAGAACTCGCAGTGAACGC
>WNFB01001433.1_pt1 | contig 24270 bp, 15 predicted proteins | sample 5400501 | NCBI WGS metagenome assembly WNFB01 (sample SAMN13153341, study PRJNA577476) | soil metagenome | isolation source: 200 cm saprolite under Douglas fir tree site 2 hole 1 | place: USA:California | collected 2015-04-18 | reverse complement strand
GGCCATGCTCTCCGCCACCGGCAGCCCGAACCCTTCGTAAACAGAAGGCATGGCCAGAAGTCTGGCCTGCGCGTACAAGCCTGGCATGCAGTCATCCGGAACAAAGCCCGCGAGCACGACCACATCACCAAGCCCCAGGTCGCGGATTGCATCGTAAATCTCCTTGGCCCCGGTGAGCACCGAAAGCTCCGGACCCGCCAGCACCAGTTGCAGGTTCTCGAACCTCCCCTGGGCCCGCAGGGCCGCCACCGCCCGCAGCAGCGTCGGGATGTTCTTGCGCTGCGAAAGCACGCCGACGTGCAGCACGTAATCCTTGCGCAAGCCGATGCTCTGCGCCCACTCCCGGTTGAGCTTTGCTCCTGGACTGAATCTCCCATGATCAATGCCGCAGTAGACCACGTACACTTTCTCCGGCGTCACTTTGTAGAATTTTAGTAAGTCCTGCTTCGCGCACTCCGAGATGCAGATCACGGCCGACACCGACCGCAGCACCGACGGCATCACATATTTCATATAGTTGCGCCAGCGCCGCTCAAAATGCTCAGGAAACATGAGGAAGCTTACGTCAAAGATGGTAGCCACAGCCGGGCAGGGACATCCAAAGGGCACCACGAAGGAAGGAGAGTGCAGAAGATCAAACTTGCCCCTACGCAACTGCAGCGGAAAATACCCGTAGCTCCAGGCCAGCCCCCGGATCGCCCGGGCCCCGCGAGCCAGCACCCCCTGGCTGCCGAACTCCCCCGGCTTCCGCTTCGCCGGGTCCCAGCCGTTGAATACTTCCAGGGCCACATCCGGTTGGCGGCGCAGCTCCTGGATCATCTGCGTCGCATAGACACCGCTTCCCGTCGGGTTTCGCCGGACCAGCGAATTGTCCCACGCCACGCGCAAAGAACCGTTGTTCATCGGCCGTTATGCTTGCTCCTCTTCCTGAACGAGTTTCTCTCTAGCTTGTAGCGGTGAATTTGCACCGTGCGGATGCGGTCTCTATAATACAGCTTCACCGGGGGATACACACACTGGAAACTGCACCGCGGCAATTACCACGCGGAGTTCGCGCATCGCTGAGGGGATTTCCGCCAAACATCCCCGCCCCGGCAACATTTTATTCGTACTGACGGTCTAGATCCGAATGAAGCAAATCAGTCTCTACGAGTTCGGCGCCAGCGAAGATGATGTGCGCAAGATCCAGAAGCCATGGGTGGACTACTTTCGCAACTTCGGCCCGGTGCTGGACATCGGTTGTGGCCGCGGCGTCTTCCTGGAACTGCTCTCGGCGGCCGGCATCGAAGCCGTCGGAGTTGACCACTCTGAGGAAGCCTTCTCCGCCTGCCGGAACAAAGGACTCAAGGTTTTTTCAGAAGACGCAAGGACATTCTTAGGCCACAGTGCGGCGAAGTTCGGCGGCATTTTCTGCAGCCATGTGATTGAACATATGCCTTATGACGACGCCATGACTTTTCTGGAACTCTGCCATGAGGCGCTGCTCCCCGGCGGCCGGCTTCTGCTCATCACCCCCAATCCCGAAGATCTGGCCGTGATCTCAGAAACCTTTTGGCTCGACCCAACGCATGTGCGGCCTTACCCCAGGCTGTTGCTGAAGGCCATGCTCAAGGCTGTCGGCTTCCAGATCAAAGTGGAGAAACAGATCCAGGGAAGTCTGAAGATGGTCGGGCGGCGCAACCTGCCGATCTACCTCTGGCGACGGCTGCTCCTGGGAAAGTATTTTGGAAAGCCCAACACCCTCGTTCTGGCGCAGAAAGACGGCAGTCGCCAGTCCGGCTGAGGCAGAATAGAAGTCCATTGACAAATCTCACTGGAGACTCTGAGGCCGTCCTGGCTCCCCGCTTTCACCGGGGACTCAGTGCCGGAATCGTCGGAATCCTCACGCTGATGGTTTCCGGGTTTGGTTATCTCCGCGAGGCCGCGCTCGCTGCCCGCTTCGGTGTGTCCTCAACCATGGATGCCTACTTCGGGGCCGTCTTCATCCCCAACATACTCTACTTCGTCCTCATCGCAGGCACGTTGTCGCCCATCTTCATTCCCATCTTATTGCAGGACAACGCCGGTGAAGACCACGCCCGGGCCTCTGAGACTTTCAGCGTGGTCACCACGTTTGCGTTGATGGTGCTGCTGGTGGCAGTCGCCCTGGGAATGATTACCGCGCCCTATTGGCTGCCGCTGCTTTTCGCCGGCTTCAGCGCTTCCACCGTTCAGACTGCCGTCCGCCTGGTGTACATCGTTCTTCCGACGGTGTTGTTCCTAGCGTTGTCAGGCATTCTCACGGCCACCCTGAATGGGTTTCATCGCTTTGCGCTGGCGGCCTTCGCTCCTGCACTCTCGAGCATGGCGATCATCGCCGCCACCTTCATGGCCCGGGGTGACAACGCGGTCTACGTGGTGGGGTTGGGGACTGCCGCCGGCTTTATCCTGCAGGGGATCTTCCTCGTCCCGGCCACCGCCGCCCTCGGACTTCGTTATCGCCCCCGCCTTGCCCTTCGTCATCCGGCCATCAAGAAGCTGTTGCGTTTGGGCGGACCCTTGCTTCTTTACCTGGTGGTTGCGAACATTGCTTCCCTGCTGGAGCGCAATCTGGCCTCTCGCCTTTCCGCCGGGGCAGTTTCGACCTTGACCTACGCTCAGCGCCTCTTCCTGGTGCCCGCCAGCCTCCTTGCGGCGCCGCTGGCCATCGTCGCCTATCCCCAGTTTGCCGCCGAGGCCCTGCTTGACCGGCGTGGCAACCTCTTTCAACAGGTCACGCGCATGTTTCGCATGGTCCTCTTCCTGTTCTTGCCTGTAACCGTGTGGGCCATTCTGAATGCATTGCCAGTCACCCGAATTTTTTACGAGCACGGCCGGTTTCTTCCCGCCGACTCTCTCATCACCGCGCGGGTCCTGGCTATCTATTGCTACGCCATCCTGCCCAATGCCATTGCCATCGTACTCCTGCGCTGCTTTTTTGCCATTGAGGACACAGTTACACCTCTGGTGACAGAGTTGATCAATCTTGCGCTCTTCGCGCTGGCTGCGATGTTTCTGACCGCCCGTTGGGGCCTGAGCGGACTGGTGATCAGCCGCACCATCACATTTGCCCTGGTCGCCATCATGCTGACCTCGGTGCTCCGGAAAATGCGATTGCTGACTTTGGACTTCAGCTTTGCCGGTTTTTTCGCTCGGACAGCGGTTGCGTCCCTGGCCATGGGCGCCGTGAGTTGGATCAGCTTCCGTTTTCTGCAATCTTTCTTCAATGCCGGTGCAACGCCCCTGCGTCTGGGAATCCTCCTCATGGTGCTGGCCATAAGCGCCGCTACTTATCTGGCCTTTGCCCGGCTGTTGGGAATCGGAGAAGCACAGCGGATCATGAGCACCGTAATAGAGTTCATACCTGGCGTCGGCAGAGCAGCGAAATGATTCGCGTTCAACGTCAAGTGCGAAGCATGGCGTCGAATTGGCAGTTCCTGTAACCGTTGCGCGCGAAATTTCTCCAGCCTTTCAACCCCACCATGGAAAGAGTCATCTGCCTACCTTCCTGTCTCGAGTGATCTGGACGACTCGCGCTCTTAGATAATCCGTCAGACGCCTTGGGCTGCTTTCGTTTCCTGTTCGCACTCCTTGATCACGCTGGAATGGACTCGCGTCGGATCTTCACCCGCCGCCAGTTGATAGAAAAGCTCTTCGTACTGATTTGTGATCTGCTCCCAGGTGTATCGGCTGCGGATCCGTTCCGGAGCATGGCGGCGGTAGCTCTCCGCAATCTGGGGCTTTTCCTCGATCAGAGTGATCTTCGCTGCAAGCTCGCCAGCGTCGCGGAATAAAATCCCGTGTTCTCCCAACACTTCCCCATTGAATGGATTATCATGAGCCAAAATGCAGTTCCCGCATCCCAGCGCCTTCAACAGCGCCGGATTCGTGCCGCCCATCATGTGCCCATGGATGTACGCGTAAGCGTTGCAATGGAGCTCCTTCACGTGCTCAATGTTCCCTACGTGGCCCAGGAATCGAACCCGGTTCCTCGCCTTCAACTTCAGCGCGTCTACAAACCGACTCCGGTAGTTCGCGTCGCCGGCGATGGCCAGTAAACGGCCGCTGTCCGCCTTTTCGAACCCCTCAATAATCATCCCGGCGTTGTTCTCCGGCACCAGGCGGCTTGCGATTAAATAGTAGTTGCCGGGTTCCAGCCCGTATTGGCGCACGACACCTGGCTCGATGGAACTTTCAATGTCGGCCCCATACGCGATGCACGCCGAAGGGGTGCCAAATTCTTCCATGTAGAGCTTGCGCATGGCATGGGCGTCGGTGATGATGCCCCGGGGAAGGATCTTTCCGGACAGCCGGGCATTTACATAGAAATAGAGCTTCGCTACCGGCCCCCATTTGCCCCTTTTCCATTCGACACCATCCACATTGAGGGCGCATTTCTTTGCGAAGATGCGCGGAATGAGACAGTGAAACGCATTGGCCACATTGGTGACCAGCATGGCATCTACGTTGCGGTGCAGGACGTCGAACATGCACGCGAGCGTGTGTGTGAAAGTCCCGAGGTTCTTGGTCTCGAGGCTTGGGAGATAGATCAGCCGGACTCCACGGTACTTGGAGAGCCTGTCTTGATATAGAGACTTCCTACAATAAACGATGACGTCGTGCCCACGCTCCACCAGGCGCGGAGCAAGCTCAATGAAAAAAGTTTCTGTCCCGCTATAGGTCGAGGGGATGCCACGGCCGCCACAGATCGCGATGCGCAGCTTCCTGCCATGAATCGAGGCCTTCTTCTGTTCGATCATCCCGCTCCGGTGTTCTCAGCAACCCTTCAGTAGTTACACAACCTGGTTTGCATTGGGGCCTTGCGCGCCGGCGATCTCATCCTCCACAGAAGTTCTTTGTACTGAGATTGCACAGGCGATCAGCCCCAGGTGCACCCAGGTGAAGGCCAGTATGGTTCCTTCGGTCACCTGGAATGACACAACATAGACTGCGGCTGAAACCAGCAGCGCCAGTAGCGCGGGATCGGATACGCGCTTCAGATGGCGCCACGATTGCCGCAGCAGCGATCCGAGGAACAGCACGAAGACGGTAAACCCGATTACCCCGGTATCATGAAGGATCCTGATCTCAGAATTTGGGATCCAAGGGGTTTCCGTGCCAAGGTCAACGCCGGCGACTTCCGGGCCAAAGAGAAGCTGAAAACTGGCTGTACCGTTGCCAAGAACGGGGCTTTCGGCGATATTTTTAGCAGCGGCTGCCAGCTGGATCAGGCGGACCAGCGTGTTCTCGTCTGCGCTAGGGTCTGCAACGCTGAGCGTGCTCAATCGCTCTGAATAGCGCGCCGCGAGCACGGGCAGGATGACGATGCCGACGCAAAGTGTGGCCGCTCCTATGTGAAGCAGTATTCGCCTGTTGAGCAATCCCATCCTCTTCGCTGAATATGCCAGCACCATCAAACCGATGAAAGTGGCGCCCAGGGCGCCGCGAGAAAGACTGACGGCCATTCCTGCTAGTGTGATCGCGTAGCCGACCAGGAACCTTCGCCGCCTTTCCTGCACGTACATCGCAAGCAGGGCCACCGAGCAGGCTCCGCAGTAGGCCCCCAGGATGTTGGCTTCGAACTGGGTGCCGTACGTGGCGGGGATTGCCCCATACTGATCAACTCCAACTCCGAACTCAGTCTCAAAGAAGAAGTTCGAGTAGTAACACACCACACCGTATGCGCCCACCAGGGCTCCCACCAGAAGGGATGCGCGGAAGGCCCATTGAAACCTGCTCTCATCATCGGCCAGCACCCGCAGAAAAAAATAAGACAGGATGGCCAGCGTCTGCTGCATCGACCACTTTAGCGTCTGTTGGGGCTCCGGGGACATCAAGAGCGAACTCAGAATGTTCAGACCGACATAAGCTGCCAGCAAGTAGTCGGCGAACATCCACGGGACTTGCCGCCGTCGCCGCCTCATTAGGAGCGGTATTGCCAAACACAGAAGGCCAGCGGCAACGTGCTCAGGCCGCGCGTTTAGCCCTCCAATGTCCACAGAACCTCGTGGCATTGCAGCTGCGACCACGAGCAGAACAACGCCCGCCTCGGCGCTTAGCGTCAGCCACTGAAACACCAGCAGGCCAACGGGTAATAGTGCGGTCCCAACCAGCAACAATCGTACCGATTCGTCGGCTACGAGTGGCGCGAATGCCAGGCATATTGCGATCAGAAACAGTATCGGTGTCGGGTCTGGAACTGAGGTAGCCCGGGACATGCTATTCATGAAGATACTGGGCGTGGTCTAAATGTGAGCTCAATTCAGGTGCCTTGCCCTGAAAAAGGGCATGGATCGTTGCGAAGCAAGAAAATCGCGAAGCCCTTTCACACGAATTGAGATCCGTAATTGATCCGCCGGGGGAATTGGGTCCGATCAAACAAGAAACCTGCCACAATCGCGCCCAGAAACCGCCGCATCGAGTCGGCGATTCAGTTTGCCCAATGGGTCCGAATCTAGGATTGCCTGAACTCTTGCTCCTCGTTCTCCTCACGCGCCGCCGACTTGCGCAGCCTGTTGGGCAACACAGATCGAACGCCAGCGTATGCACGTGATAGCACAATTCGCCGTGGATCCCGCGAATTCCACTTCTCCCACATGTCCTGCAGGATGACTCCGCAGCAAGCCAGTATGGTGCTCAACAACAGTCCCGCCAGGAGTATCTGCCAGGGACGCGGATGCCGCTTTTCCGGAAGGATGGCGGCGTCTAGAACCTTGACCGTTGGGATCTCCTTCGCCTCCTGGATTCGCACAATCTCATATTGCTGGGTGAGCATCTCAAACACCGTTTCGTGAACCTTGGAATCGCGGTAGAGGTCCGCCCACTGTACTCCGAGTATCGGCAGGTTCTTCACCGAGGGGTAGGGAAAGGTCGGGTCCTGAGTGCCGCCCGGATCCGCGCGGCCTGAATTGATCCTTCTCAATTGTCGCTCCAGTTCGGCGACTCGCGCGGAGAGTGTGACGACCCGAGTGTTCTCCAGCGAATAGGTCTGCCGCAGCCCTTCCAGTTCCGCCCGCGCGGCGATCAATTCTCCCTGCAGCCGCGCCGCGGATTCCACCGTCACCCGGATCTGCTGCGGCACGTCCAGCGCCATGGAGTTGCTCGAAAACTGGCTAAACCGCTGCTCGGCTTCCTCGAGGGCTTTCTTCTCGTCGGCCAGGCGCTGTTCAATGAACATCCGCTCCCGCCGCGCCGAAGAAGTTGAAACCCTCGCGATTACTTTGTCCAGCTCCTCGACATAAGCATTCGCCAGATCCTTAGCCATCTTGCCGTTGGCGTCCCGCACGATAATCGTGAGCACGCCGCTTTTCTTGTCTTCTTCAATTTTTGTGTTTGAGTCCAGGATTTTGCGTGCATCTTCGTTGTATCGCCTCCAATACCTTTGCCGGAGCTGGAATCGCTCCACGAGGCTGTCCTGAATGGTTCGGCTCCCCAGCACCTTGGCAAACAATGCGCCGGAGTTCTTTCCCCCCAGAAGATCCCCGGCAAGCGAGCCCAATCCGCCTCCTGCCATGTTCGGAAGCCCGGACATCCTCGAAAGCATAGGAAGCAACTGTGAACCTAGACCAGATGACGCGCCGTCGGGAGGCATCAGCTGAACCGTGCCTTCAAACTTGCAATATTTCGTGGCGAGAACTATTGAAATGACGAAGCCGAGTGCCACCCAGATGCTGATTCTGCGGCGGCGGAACCAGAGGCGCTCCAGAGTGTCCGGCCAGCTTGGCCATTCTCGGGCAGATTCGGAAAGGTCGCGGTTTTCCCGAGCACCCTGGATCTCGTTTTCGATCTTACTCAACGACATGTATAGACCTCCGGCTGATCCGCCGCGGGACATTCGCCCTTTACAATCCTTAAATCCTCTGGACCCATCCGCTTCACCCAAACAAGATGGGATGCCCCCATGTTGCAACCAATCATTATAGTCTGATGCGCACAGAAAACAGCTATTACCGCGATGCCAGAGGCAACTTTCCGTTCAAAGCGCCGATCACAGACATCTGAGGCCCGTGCGGCGGATCCCGTTCAATCTCTACGCACGTGGGGTGAGGCGGTGTACAATGCTTTCGAAGTAAGAATTGGGATGTCGGTTTGATTCCGCGGGCTGCCGGAGCGGCTCGCATTGCCTCTGGAGAGATCTTGCGCCAAAGTTCTGCTTTCACCTTCCAGACAGTTCGAATATTTTTGGCGGTTCTGGGTGCGTTGTGCTTTTGTACGTTTTATCCGCCAACGGCCGTGGCTCAGCAGGAAGACACCTCGCTCTCCGCTGATGCCATTATTCAAATCCTGCAGGAAAACCCGGACCTTCTCGCCGAGGCGAAGTCGCAGATCGTGGCCGCTTTGCGGGAACGGGGCCAGCCCGTCACCGAATCAGATATCACCGATGAGCGTCTCTTTTCCCAAATTCGCTCTGACGATCGAGTGCGACTGGTGATGAGCGACGAACTGAAAAAGCGCGGCTACGGCCTCGAGCCGGAAGCAGAGCCGGCACCTCAACCGCAAAAGCCGGGCGCGGCCCCGGCAAAGCCTGAAGCAAGGCCGGAAGCAGTCCCATCCAAGCCAGGCGCGCCGCGCACGCCCGGCGCCGAGCCAAAAGAAGCGGTTACGGGAAAGGAAAACGAAGCGGGCCGCCGCCCATCGCAGAGCCGCTATCCCTATCGCAATTTGCCCGCCCTGCGTGAACTGTATACGCCTTCCGTGGTGGGCGTCGAAAACCTGGAGCGATTCGGCGCGGCGCTGTTTCGCAATTCCGCCGTCGCCGCGGAAAAGCCTGCGCCTGATCTCCCCGCCGGCGTGGATTACGTGCTCGGCTACGGTGATGAGCTCGTCGTCCAATACTGGGGCAGCGTGTCGCAGCGGCTGCAACTGAGCGTGGATCGGGAAGGCCGTCTCACGATACCCGAAGTCGGACCGATCATGGTCGCGGGGCGGACTCTTGCCGAAGCCGAGCAACTCATCCAGAAAGCGCTCACGCGGCAGTATCGCAACATCTCGGTGGATGTCACCCTCGGGAAACTCAGAATGCTGCGGATCTACGTTGTCGGGGACGTGAAAAACCCCGGCGCCTACCAGATGAGCTCACTCTCGACCGCGCTGAATGCCGTTCTAGTCGCCGGTGGCCCAACTGATGCGGGATCGCTCCGCACGGTCAAGCACTTCCGCGCAAAGAAACTTCTGGAGGAGATAGATCTCTACGATTTGCTGTTGAGAGGAGTCGGTGGAGCCGAGGCGCGCCTGGAGTCTGGCGACAGCATTCTGGTGCCGCCGGTTGGCCCGCAAGTGACCGTTGCGGGGATGGTCCGCCGCCCGGCGATCTATGAGCTCCTTCACGAAGATACGCTCGGCCACGTACTCGAAACGGCAGGCGGCATTCTGGTCACCGGGGAATTGAGCAAGATTCGCCTGGAAAGAATCGAGGCCCACGAGCGCAGGGAGGTTCTGAGCATTGACCTGCCGGAGAAGCCTGGCGCGGCGGAAGAGGCCTTCAAGAAATTCGCCATGAAGGACGGCGACGTCGTCACGATTCTTCCCATCACGCCATACGGCAACCGCACGATCTATCTGACCGGGCACGTCGCGAGGCCCGGGAAGTATCCTTACCATGAGGGAATCACGGTCGCCGAACTTCTCGCTTCTTACGAAGATCTGTTGCCCGAACCGGCCGATCGTGCCGAAATCGTTCGCCTGCATGCTCCGGACAACCGCCCCTTCGTAATCCCCTTCAGCCTTCGCGACGTTCTGGAAAAGCGCGCGGCCGCTCCCGCTCTGAATCCGCTAGATACGATTCGAGTGTACGGTCGCTATGAAGCCGATGCGCCGAAAGTGGCCGTCTACGGCGAAGTCATGCGCCCCGGAGAGTATCCGCTCTCGGACAAAATGACGGCAACCGACCTCGTGCGCCTGGCGGGCGGATTCAAGCGCAGCGCATACACGGACTCCGCGGACCTCGCCAGCTACTCCATCGTGAATGGCGAGCGCGTCGAACTCGAGCACCACGCCATTCACATTTCGCGCGCGATGGCCGGCGAGGCGAACATGGATGTCGCCCTGAAACCCGGCGACGTCCTCACCATCAACCAGCTCGGCGGCTGGCGCAACATCGGCGGCGCGATCATTCTTTCGGGAGAGGTTCTCCACCCGGGCCGCTACGGCATCGTCGAAGGCGAGAAACTCAGCTCCATCGTGAAGCGCGCCGGCGGCTTTCTGCCGGAAGCCTATCCGAATGCCTCGATTCTCGAGCGCCAACAGGTGCGTGAACTCTCGGCGCGCAGCCGCGACGAGCTGATCCAGAATTTGCAGGCCCAGGCCGTCGGGGGAACTACCAAGGGGGAGAGCCCCATTGTGGCCCGCCAGCGGCAGCAGTTGATTGATCGCTTGAAGCAGATTCAACCCAACGGCCGGCTGGTGATTCACATCAGCGCGGACGTCTCCAAGTGGGAAAACACCCCGGCGGACATTGATGTCCGGCCCGGCGATACGTTGACCATCCCGAAAAAACCGAATTTCGTCATGGTGTCAGGACAGGTTTACAACCCGGCGGCCATCTCCTTTTCTCCAGGCAAGCGCGCGGGTTGGTACCTGAAACAGGCAGGCGGCCCCACGCGAATCGCGGATAAGAAAGCCATCTTCGTCGTCCGCTCGAACGGTTCCGTGGTTGGCCGCAGCTCAGGCGATTGGTGGGCGACCAAGGCCACGAATGTCGTCTTGCTGCCCGGCGACACCGTCTATGTGCCGGAAAACATCAGCGCCGGTGAAAAGCTGAAGACCTTCGCAATGATGGCGCAAGTCCTATCCGGCTTGGCCGTGGCCGCCCGCGTCGCCATCAGTTTCTAGTAGCATCTTCTTCATCCGCGTTGTCGGGGTCGCGGCCAGAAATCGCTTTGCACCGACTCTCAGACTTTCTGGACTGAGAAAATCCGTCGATTCGAAAGGTATTCTTGCAGCCCCTCTTTCCAGTGGCGGAACACATTGAGGCCTTCGCGCTTGAGCGCAGCGTTTTCCAACACGGAATTCCTGGGCCGCGGTACTTTGGCAGAGAATTCCCCGGGTCGTGCCTGCACGAGACGAGCCTTGGTACCCAATAGATCGAAAATGGACCGAGCAAACTCATACCATGAACAACTTCCCTCGGCGGTGGCATGAAACAACCCGTAGCGCGTTGTCCGGCTCAGCACGATCAGCTGTCGGGCAATCTCGACGGTGGGTGTCGGTGTCACAAATTCGTCAGCCACCACGCGGATCTCTTCCCGCTCTTTGGAGAGCTTCAGCATCAAATCGACGAAATTCAGTCCATCTTTTGATCGGCACGGATTCCGCCCGTAGATGCCGCAGACGCGCACCACGAAGTGACGTGGATTCGTAGACCGCACGAAGAACTCACCGCTTAGCTTGCTATTCCCATACACATTCAGCGGGCACGGACCGTCCACTTCCGTATAGGGCGTATCCTTTGCTCCGTCGAAAACGTAGTCTGTGCTGATGTGAACGATTGTGGCCCCGTGGACGCAGCAGGCCCGGGCGACATTGCGGGCTCCCAGGGCATTGACTCGAAATGCGAGCACGGGATCGGTCTCGCACCGCTCTACATTCGAAAAGGCGGCCGCGTTGATCACAATCTCAGGTCGCGCCTTCTCGAATGCCAGCTTCACTGATTCCGGCGAAGTAATCTCGACGTCCTGGTGAGTGAGGGCAGAAACCTCGTGCCCATCGGCGGCAAACGCAGCAGTGACGTCGCTACCCAACTGGCCATTCGCGCCCAGCACCACGACTCGTGTCACTGAATGCCGCCTAGGCGTAGGTTTCTTTCGAGAGGAACAGCCATTTGATGTTTTCCGGCTCCAGCATCCACCGCACCGTCTTCTCGAGGCTTGCTTCAAAGAAAGCCGGAACCGTCCAGCCCATTTCTTTCATTTTTTCCCCGTCGAGGGCGTATCTCAGATCGTGGCCGGGCCGGCTGGAATGGTAGTCCACGAGCTGGTAGTTCAGTCGGCGCCCCACCACTCGCGCGATGAACTGGGCGAGCTCCAGATTGCTGATCTCCTTCTCCCCCACGACGTTGTATTTGTCCTGGTTTTTCCCCTTCTCCAGGAGGAAAAGAACGGCCGCGGCAATGTTCCGGCAATGGATGTAAGACCGGCTTCCCGAGGACGTCTTTCCAGGGTTTGAATGGATCTGGACGACCTCATCGGCCAGAACTTTTCTCAATACCAGGGGGATGAATTTCTCCGGGTGCTGCCTTTCTCCGAAGGCGTTCATCGTGTGAGTAATCAAAATGGGGACCTGATACGTATTGCCCCACGCCAGGCAGAGCTCTTCGCCGCCGGCCTTGGTGGCGGAGTAGGGATTGCTCGAATTGTAGCGGTCCCATTCCTTGAAAGACGTTCCTTCCGGGGCCGGACCGAACACCTCGTCCGTGGAGAAGTACACGAACTTTTTCAGATTTCCCTGGGTGCGCGCGAACTGCAGCATGTGAAATGTGCCGAAGACGTTTGCCTGAACGAACACTTCCGGTTCGGCAATGGAGTTATCCACGTGCGTTTCCGCAGCGATGTGAATGATGTAATCTACCTGGCCGATCTCTTTCTGTACACCCCAGGCCGGCTTGTGTGCCAGATCGAAGGTGAGCAGTTTCACCCGTCTTGCATCGAACGCTCGGATGTCGTGCAGCCGGTCCATGCCGTTCGAAGCGTAGCTCAGGCTGTCAACGATGATGATCTCCCAGTCCGTTTTTTTCAGCAGATGTTCCACGAAGTGGTGGCCGATGAAACCCGCGCCGCCCGTAACTAGAATCCTGGTCCTCATCTTGAACTCACTCTCCCGCCAACGTCCGAATCGCCGAACTCCTTTATTATAGACTCCTGTTGTTCCCTGTTTCCGAATCCTTGTCTTTGCGTTCTATCGAGCACAAAACCCCGATGCCGGACTCAAGACCAGGCTTTCTCCGCCGATTGATAAAGAATTCTATCTGAGAGCGGCGACGCCAGCCATTGGGCCAGCGTCTGCGCGTTCCGATCGCGCTCTGAGAGAACTGCGTTCGCCAAATCCATGGGCCAATGGATGCCGATCTGCGAGTCGGCAAAATTGATGCTGCTCTCACCTCGCGCGTTGTGAATTCCCGTGCATTTGTATTGTACCTCGCATTGGTCCGTCAGAACGCAGAACCCCCGGGCAAACTCGTAGGGAGCCCAAACCTGTTTCTTATTCTCCGCCGAGACTTCCAAACCAAACCATTCCCCCAGCGTCGGAGAACCCTTTCGAATGTCTACAGCCACCAGGAATGCGGCGCCGCTCGTGACACGCATCAGCTTCCCCATCGGAGGATCCCACTGAAAATGGAGCCCTCGAAGCACACCCTTCGCGGATCGTGAATGACTGTCCTGTACGAATTCCACCGGCAAGCCCAGTTCACGAAATTGATCCGCGCGGAATGTCTCCATGAAAAAGCCTCTGGAATCGCCAAGAACCTGGGGAACGATCACAACTACATGATTCAAATGAACAGATTCAATCTGGAACGCCATCGAGGGTTTAGATCTTCCTCCCCTGGCATTCCATTGGCTCTCGCCGGAGATCTCGCGGTGACGGCGTCTCTTCGCCAGCCACGACTGGGAGATCAGGATGCAGGACACGAATCAACCAGCTTAAAGTTTTCTTCTGTTCGCCTGCAACGCTTCTCCGTGGAGTTTGACTGTATTTCGACGCACACGGCCTAGAATTCATCGCGCACCACTTTCTCCAGGGCAGGTCTCGATTTGGTCGGAACCTTGTTCCACCGCAGTCGGGACTGGACGGCCGCGCGCTCGCGGGGTGACAGCCTTCGAGTCAGATTCGCCGATAGATATTCGGCAAACTTTCCATCTGATGTGAAATCAACGGCAGGTTTTTGAGCTGTCGCCGGCACCGGACCCGCACTCAGTAACCAGACCCTCTTAGCACTTCCGGAATGGTTTTCAACAATATTCTCATGTCGCAAAAAAGGTTCCAATTGTTGATGTACTCCAAGTCGAGCATCACGTTCGTTTCAAACGACGCGTCCTGCCGTGCGCTCACCTGCCACAAACCGGTGATCCCTGGCAAAACGTCGAGGCGCCGGAGGTCCTCGAGGCGGTATTGGTCAAAGTCCTCTTGAGGATGGGGCCGCGGCCCGACCAGGCTCATGTCTCCTTTGAGTACGTTCAAGAGCTGGGGAAGTTCATCAATGCTGAACCTTCGCAGAAATTGCCCTACTCGAGTGATGCGCGGATCGCTGGCGATCTTGAAGGTGGTTCCATTGCGCTCGTTCAAGTGGAGGAGTTCTTCCTTCCGTTCATTGGCTTCGGCCACCATCGTGCGAAACTTGTAGCACCGGAACTTGCGGCCTTTGTGCCCAACGCGCTGGGCCGAGTAGATGATCGGCCCGGGCGAGTCCAGCTTGATGGCCAGCGCAGCGAGGAGCATCACTGGCGCGCCGAGGATCGTGAGCAGGCTGCCAAAAGTAAGGTCTATGAGGCGCTTGAAAAATAATCCCACGGCCGGTATCGGCTGGCGGTTCAGCTCCATCACGGGCAGTCCCCCGATGTGGTGGATCGGGGCGTTCCACCCCAGCCCGTCGTAAAGTTCCTGGATAACTTTCACATTCAGTTGCTGGCGGCAACCTTCTGCCGCCACGCGCTTCACTAGATCTCGCTCGGAGGGGATCGTGATGAAGATTTCATCAACAAACTTTGCGCGGGCCACCCATGGCAGATCCTCGATTCTACCCAGGAGACGCGGGTCGTCCCCGTGGTCCCCGTTTAAGAACCCGATGACCTTGTATCCAAGCTCCTTGTTTTCCTCCAGATGCCGGGCAAGTTGTTGTGCCACGCTCCCGAATCCAATGATGAGCGTGTTCTTCGCGCCGCTCCCGTGTGCCACCTGCCGGCTCACAAGCCGCCGCTTCCACGCTCGCCAGGCCACCAGCGTCATGAAATTCAGCGCCGTGCTGGTCCCCAGCACCGCTCGAGATACAATCTTTGCATTCGAAATAAAGATGAAGGCCGTCAGCACGAAAGTGGCGAAGCATACAGCGCGGATGACCGCCCAGCTCTCCTGTCTTATCGACCGCCCGCGCAGCGTGCGGTATAGATCCTGGCTCTGGCAGAACAACACGATCAGGATGGTGTGGAGCAGAAGGAAACCGGCGTACTGCTCTATGGGGAGCACGGGCGCAAGCTTCGGCCACAAGTGCCACAGGCCAACCCCCGGGGAAATCGCGGCAAAGCGGACAGAGAATGCCAGCAGACCATTCGTACAGATGAGCAAGACATCCACCAGCACGTATCCGAAGTGCACCCAGTTGTGCTTCCGTGGTGATGGATTCTCCCGCTTTTGGGCCGAACGATTCCCGGGCACTTGGCGCAGCCACTTCCCGGTGTCGGGGGGGGCCTCAGTCTCGTGGATAACCAGCGGGGCTGTGTCTACTGTGGCACCTGCAGTGGCAAAAAGCAGGCCACCGACGCCCGTCTGTTGCGAGCTTTTCATCGGTATCCCAGACCATCTTGTGAGGTGATATTTTTTGCCGCGCGATCCGCCAGCATTGAATCGAAGACAACTGAACCTTGCATCCTCTGTCTGATGCGGAAACACCATTCGCTCGTCGAGCAAGACACAGTAGCGAAGCCAACCCTCGGCTCCCTGCGCGCAGGTTTGTGCCCAGCCACCGACTGATTTGTCAACAAGTCGTTTAAGATCCCCGGAGCTGTATCCGCTCGCCTCTCTCTCACGGCTTTGCCTCTGCATGGGAAGGCGTCGAGGTCCCCCGTCCTTTTTTCCTCCGCCAGCCTTCCGGAGAGAAAAGGATTTGTAGCGATGAAGTGATGTTGTCCGAAGGGACGGGCCGCATCACGGGGATGAACCACCGCTCGTACTGTACGCGAATCGAAAGGGAAAGATCCGTTCGCATCTGCACTGCGCCGCCCACGCCGAAATCGCTCAATGTACCGCCCCCCGGGATAAATTGTTGACTGATTTTCTCATGCCGGAAATTCGTTTGTAGCAAGCTGTGCGCATTGAGCCAATACGTACCCCAGGCCTGCGCTCCCTGCCCATCCCGGCCTATCCAGCTGCCGATGAGGTTTCCGTCGTTCCGATATCCGCTTCGCCACGTGTCATTGAAATAGTAGAACCCGTGGCCCAGAGCGCCTCCCAACGGGTTGTCCGTATAAACGCCTTCGACCCGTAAGTCCAATTTCGCAATCCTGGGGAAGTGAGAAAGATAGAGCCCCGCATGCCACGCAGAACGGTCGAAATAACCGATGGGCGAAAACTCATCATCTGTGAAACCGTCGCCGTAGAACGTCAGCCAATTGCGCATCAGAGGGAGACGATAACTGAAGTCCACGCCCGATCGCCGGTCGCCTGGTTTGAGTGGGCTGGCCGCCACTTGGTTGCCACCGGACAAGAGGCTGCGCAGGAAAGAGCGCGTGGTCAAGGGATACCCCGGACCCCCGTATATGGTCGTCCGAAAGACGCCGAATTCGAGGTTCGGTGTGGGCTTAAAGCTGAGTTTTTGACCGTGAATGAACGGCTGTTGGGCTAATGATTCGCCGAACTGTCCGTTGAATCCCGTAGGGGAAAGAACAAATTCGTAGCCCGAAAGTTGGCCTAGGAAGAGTTCCACCCGCATGGGGCCAAGCCAGCCCAGGACGCTGGGTAACTTGAAGGGAGTGACGCGGTTCACCCGAAACATGTTGATCGGTTTGGCGTTGTCGCTGAACATCATCGGACCGCCCTGGCCGGGCCCCCACCAAAGACTCTGCCGCCCAAAGCTGAACTCCCAATCGGACATCGTCAATCCAACGTATGCATCGAGCAATTGAAACCGGTTAACCGCACGCCGCGGAGTGCCGGGGGGCGTTTGTGGAAGAATATCCACTGTCTGAATCGTTTGGCGCGCGGTCAGGGGGGGCGCCGGAGCGCTTGGAGCCGTCTGCCATTCGCCGTTCACGTAAGCGACCCACGGCCCTTGCGTCGCATACGCCGAAAAGCCGTTTATGGTGTTCCACCCTTCTGCATAGGGACGCCCGAAGTCGTTGATCACCGTCTGTCCGAAGTGATACCCGTCGCTCAGCGGAGTTCCCGAAATATACTCGGTGCGCGAATACACCGATTCCGCACGGAATGTACCGTCTCCCCCGCTCCCTTCCATTTCCGCCCTGAACTCACGGTTCAGGGCTCTTAGTATCTTGACTGTTTCTTCGGCGTTGGTTCCTTCGTCTCCAAGCTTTTCCTGAGCTTCAAGGAGCAGCCGCGCGCATTCGCGCCGCGTCCAGGGCCGCATCCCGGCAAACCCGCTGTCAACGAATCCGAGCGCCGCGAGGCGGTCCAGCGCGGGATACACCCAGCTGTTCAGCGGCACATAGGGAGACGCTGCGCTCCGCACGTCCTTCGATTCCTTCACGCTGTGGGCCTCGTCCGACGACTCCCACGGCGAGTCCCCCACTGCTGGATCATGGCGCCGGCGGTAAATATTTCGCGCCACGAGCTCCCCGATCACGCCTCCCACAAGGACGTCCGAAGGAAAATGGTCGCGCGACTTCACGCGCGAAAGGGTGACCGCCGTAGCCGCCCCGTAGGCCAGCAGTTTCGTCAGGGTATTGGGGTATTCCTTTGCGATGACCCCCGCCACCGACCAGGCGGCGGCCGCATGTTCGGACGGAAAGGAGGTTCCGCCGTTCAGGAACTTTCCCCCGCCGTCACCCTGGAAGGGCCGGCTGCGTTCTGCCGAATACTTGATGGCCTCAACGGCGATCAAACTGTTAATCAGCGCCTCTCCTGCGAGAAATCCTGTCTCCCTTCGGTGGTCCTCATGGGTCCACTTCCCCCACAGATACAACCCGCCGCCAACGCCGACCAGCGATGCCACGCCTGCATTGCTGAGCGTCCGGTAGTGTTGAATTGTGTTGGGATCGCGCGAGAGGTGCCCGCTCAATTGTCGGTCTGTCACCAGGAGTCCAGCCGTCACGCCGCCCAGGGGCACAAGCCACGTGGCGTCAGCAAAGCGGATCCTTGAGGGGCTCGTCCAGACTTGCTTCTGATCGTTAACGAAATCCTTCCAAATCCCCTCCCGGGGCTCTGGAGGGTTCTTGCTCGCGGTGTCAGCTGCGGTGGACTTTTCTGTTTTTGAAGTTGGGTTTGCGCTCTCTTGATTGCTTGTCGCACTCAGACCCTGGGTTTTGTCCGCCTTGCGCTCTGCCGCATCCGGCTTTTCCTGTCCAAGAATCTCGCTCGTCCCCAGAAATATGCAAAGCAGACAGAGCCCCACGCCGAGCCCTTTCCCCATCCTGCCTCCTGCGGATCTACCCCCTGCTTCTTCAGACTGCACCGGATCGGCTAGTCCCGGGTGCAATCTGGAGTGACCGGGCCCACTCTCTATAACAGGGAGAGGAAAAGATATTACATCACCGCGGCCATGTGCGGCGAAATAACGTTGAGGTTTTTCTTGGTGCTGTCCTCATTTAATTAGGACACTACCAGCAATTGAGGGAGTTCGCCCGGGCTCAGGCGCCTCAGGATGGCGCCCAGAGGCGTGATGCGGGGATCGTTTTTCAATTTAGAGTTTTTTTCGAACTCCTGGTGCATCGCGGGGTTGCTTCGAAGAACTTCCTCAGCATTCACGGACATACTGCGCAGCTTGAAGGCGTCGAATTCACCGCAGGTCCGATGGCGCGCCGAAGATGAATGACCGGGCCGCCGTCATGCAGTTTGATGAGAGGGGCGAAAAACGCGATCCAGCGTGAGAACAAGAGCAGGAGCGCAGACGCGCCGAGGTTGTCGAGGATTCTTTTCAGGATAAGTTTCCAGCGTGCCGTCCGGGGCGCCGGCCGCGCAAGACGCTGCTGAGTTGCTCCCGCTCCAGTGCCGAAGCGGACACTTCACGTCCCAGCATGGAGCGTTCGTGACGCCATCGTCTGTTTCAAAGCCGCCAAGTCAGCTTTCACCATCATTTCCACGAGCTGTTCGAATCTTACCTCGGGCTTCCATCCCAAGACCCTGCGGGCTTTGCTGGAGTCTCCGCAGAGGTAGTCCACCTCGGCAGGGCGGAGCAATTTCGGATCGGTCTCGACATACTGTTTCCAATCCAGGCCGACGTTGGAAAAAGCGAGTTCCAGGAAGTCCCGGACGCTGTGAGGTTCCCCCGTGGCCAGCACGTAGTCGTCCGGTTGGCTTTGCTGGAGAATCATCCACATGCCGCGAATGTAGTCGCCCGCGAATCCCCAGTCGCGTTTCACGTCCAAGTTGCCCATCTTCAATTTGTCGGCCAGCCCCAGCTTGATCCGCGCAACCTGCTGGGTGACCTTGCGGGTGACGAATTCGGTGCCGCGGCGAGGGGACTCATGATTGAAGGCGATGCAGGAACAGGCGAACAGCCCGTAGCTCTCCCGGTGGTTGACGGTGGCGTGGTGGCCAAAGACTTTGGCGACTGCGTAGGGACTGCGGGGGTGAAAGGGAGTGTCTTCGTTTTGCGATTTCCCCGTCACCTTCCCGAACATTTCCGAACTCGACGCCTGGAGGAATTTCGTCTTGGGGGCGTGGCGGCGAATGGCTTCGAGGACGCGCACGACGCCGACACCGGTGACGTCGGCGGTAAACACCGGCTGGTTCCAAGAGACGGCCACGTAGCTCTGCGCGGCCAGGTTGTAGACTTCGTCGGGCTGGACCGTCTGCATGGCAATGTCGAGCGAGCCCTGGTCGGTGAGGTCTCCTTCGACAAGCTTGATGCGGCCGGCGACTGATTCGAGACGGTCGTACTTCTCAAGACTGGTTCTGCGAACCAGCCCGTGAACCTCGTACCCCTTGTCCAACAGGAATTCCGCCAGGTAGGAGCCATCTTGCCCGGTGATCCCTGTGATAAGCGCTCGCATCCGGTATTACCCCTTTACAGGATATTGGCATTCAGCTTTCCGGGACGGCAAGGGTTCGCCAAACGATCCGGCGATATGCCGAGAGTGTGGCTTCTGTGGTCTTCCCCCACGAAAAATCCGCTGCTCGTTGTATAGCACGATCCTTCTATTTGTTCAATTCTTCCCCGCGCATTGCGGCCCTACGTGGAAAGATGTGACACGAGTAACGGAGGGTCGCGACGCTCGGCGTTGTGACGCCAAACTATCCTTACACAAGGAAAGCGAGAGTGATAGAAGTGACGCACTGGAGGACGGGAGCTGCGATGGAACGGAGTTTCTGGGACCGAACGGATTCCAACAATCCCCCAAATCTGAAGAACGACCCGCAGACACTAAGCAATGATGTCTTGTCTTAGCATGCTATCCACCAGGGAGGAAGCCATTCGAGCGTATTGTCGCTACGGCCTCGTGGCGGTCGGTCGCGTGGACCTGTTTCATGATTCGACGAATGTGGTTCTTCACCGTGAACTCGGACAGGTTTAGATTGGTCGCGATCTCCTTGTTGGACAGCCCCTTCGCGACCAGGTCCACCAGTTGGAGTTGCCGGTGTGTCAGACAACCCTTATGGCTCCCTTGCCCTCCGTTAATTCTCGGCTTCATCCGAAACTCTCGGGACAGGTGTTGGATGAGAACCATGCAGAGCTTTGGTGGGCAGACGGCTTCTCCTTGAGCGACTGCCTGGACTGCCGCAATGATCTCTGAGGCTGACGCATCCTTCAGCATGTATCCGCTCACACCGAAACAGACTGATTTCAGGAACAGATCAGGATCTTCATCCATTCCGAAGAGTACGACTCGAGTCTGCAAAGATCGCTCGATTAGCTCAGTGAGGAGGTCTGTGTCGCGGGCCGTGGGGAAGGAGTCCATGAGCAGGATGGAGCAATTGGATGTGAGAATCTCTGCCCTGGCCGATTCGGTGTAACGACTCATGCCGACAAGGGATAGGCCTCCTCGCCTCTGCAGCATGCGTGCCAAGGTTTCGCGAACGAGGCGATTTTCGGCTAATAGGTAGACATTTACCCCGGCGGAAGGCATTCCACTGAAAGCTTGCCCCACGGTGCGCTCACCTCCCAGACTTCGGCTGCGTGCCGAACAAGTCCCTCTTGAATATGAAGGGGGCCACCCTGGAAGGGGAGACACAAACAAACATGCGCATTCTAGGAGATGATTGAGTTGATTGTCAACCACTTGTACTGGTCCATTCCCACACGTCACAGGATACGGATGGTGCGTAGCAAAGAAAGGAAAGGCGCATGCGGGCGGGACCTTCTGGTGGTAACAAGGTTAGAATGGAGCATTCCCGACTAGTTCCGCTTAGGCCCTCCGGATAGCACTTGCGAATAGGTCTTCAATGACACTCCTGTGAACTTCCTAGATACTCGAGCAGAGTTTCTTGTTAGTTACAAATTGACTCTTCTTTGAGCCTTCCCAACAAGAAGAAAACACAGATACTTTCCTCGCCAACGGGAAATGAACCATGGACAAGGCGATTCGCATCCTCATAGCTAACCGCCCGCGGCTTATGCGGGATCTGATCCTCTCCACGCTCACGGACCAACCAGGAATCGAAATCGTGGGTGAAGTCTCCGATGACGCGGAGATCCCCGCTCGAGTGAAACAGAGCCTGCCCGACTTACTGTTCATCGCTCTGGATGAGCCGGGAAAGCGGCCGCACGTCTGCGACACCATTCTTCGCGAACATCCGAGCATGCGAATCCTTGCGGTCGCTTCTCAGCAGAACAGCACCATCTCTTACTGGGCTTCTCTCGATATACATTCCGATGAGATCGACTCTTCCAAGGAAGGCATCCTCAAAGCCGTGCGAAGCATGAAGCAACGTGTTGGACACTCGTAATGCTGCGGTTTGCGGGAAGGAGTAGGACCATGTTTTCGAAAAAAGGGCAGAACGATGTGTTGGCTGTCTTGTTTGTCATTCTGGCGCTCTGCGTTCCGGCTCGGGCGCAACAGACTGACACGGGCCGCGCTTCACGCGAAGAAGCCACGCCCTATCGCGTCGCGGAGCCATCCGATTTGGCTAAAGACAACATCAACCGTGTCGCCGCGTCGGCCGCGCAGATTCAGGGAGTGCTGCTGAAGGACGCGGGCCTTCTGGTAGAGCTAAAGCATTGGGTGGCTAAGGAAGCGACCGACAACGGCCAAGTGGTGGAGGACTCAGACCTAACCGACCAGTCTGTTTTTGATCGCCTGGCGCGGGATGTTGCGTTTCGCTCTGTGGCGACGCGGCTATTGCAAAGGTACGGCTATCTTCTACCGGCCGTGAATCCTGACTCGGACTTTGGCAAAGAGCAGGATCTGATGCTGAAGGAGCGTGTGCGCCGCATGGTGCAGATCGAGTCGCAAGAAGACGCACGATCCTTGCGGCCGGGTAGCGGTCAAGAACGCACAGCATCCTGCGACCCCCGCGAAGACGAGAATTGTGTGTCGTCGAGCGCGAAGGCCCCGCAGAGAGTGCAGGCTCCTCGGTCCCCCCGGGAAACAGGCGCACCAGAGATGCCCCCGGTTGTGTCTCCGGACCAGAATCTCCGGTCGCTCACGTCACCGCGCACGCTTCGCGCAGGGACCCAGCGCCAGGAAGATGGACTGACGCCTCCGGTAAACGTGGAATTAGCGGGCGCCGAAAATCTTGGAGGAAGTGCGGAGATGCCGGGGAGTGTACCGAGCGCTGGGGCGATGGCGAATGGAACTCCGCAAATCACCAGTCGCGATCTCGGGCAACCCAGCGATATGGAACCATCGAAGGGCTCGCTGGCGCACCGGCCGCGGGAGAGCACCGAGCGGCGCGCACGCGCAGAGGCGGAACTGTCTCCGGTGGCGATGGTCCATCGTGCCAACCCCTATGCGGACATCCCTTCGCTTTACGACATGTACGTGCAGGCCGCGTCGCACCAGCGAAAGACGGAGCGATTCGGGCTTGAGGTATTCCGAAACAGCGCCGCCGAGCCCGACGCGATGCCCATGGATCTGCCGGTAGGCCCGGACTATGTCGTTGGCCCGGGAGACGGACTGGCTATAGACCTCTGGGGTGGTGTCTCCCAACGCCTCTTCCGTGTCGTGGATCGAGAGGGCCGTCTCTCACTGCCCGAAGTGGGGCCATTGCTGGTGAGCGGCAAGACGCTGGGTGATCTCCAGCAATCCGTTCAACATGTGCTGCGCACGCAATTTCGCGATGTCTCGGCCGATGTGTCACTCTCGCGTTTGCGGACGGTTCGCGTGTACGTCGTCGGCGATGTGGCGGAGCCGGGAGCGTACGACATCAGCTCACTTTCCACACCCCTGAATGCGCTGTTCTCCGCCGGAGGGGTGACACCGCAAGGATCTCTCCGGTCGCTCAAGCACTATCGCGGGAAGCAACTCGTCGAGGAAGTGGACGCCTACGACCTGCTGTTGCGTGGCGTTCGTGGCGACCTCAAGCGCCTCGAGAATGGTGACACGCTCCTGGTGCCACCGATCGGCCCCCAGGTCACCATTGACGGCATGGTGCGCCGTCCAGCGATCTACGAGCTGCACGGCGAGACTTCTTTAATAGAAGTGCTCGAGTTGGCGGGCGGCATCCTGCCCACCGCAACACTGCGCCATATCGAAGTGCAGCGCGTCGCGACACATGAGAAACGCACGATGCTGACGGTAGAGCTTCCGGCCGAGGGCGGCTCGGAAGCCGTGAACCAGCAGCTTACGGCGTTCAAGATTCAGGACGGGGATGAAGTTCATATCTTTCCAATCGCCCCTTACAACCAGAGCGTTATCTATGTGCAGGGACACGTGCTGCGGCCGGGCCGTTATTCCTTTCACGACGGAATGAAGCTGACGGATCTGATCGCTTCCTATGGCGACCTGTTGCCCGAACCGGCCGCACATTATGCAGAAATCGTCCGCCTAAATCCCCCTGATTATCATCCGAGCGTCGAGAGCTTCGATTTGTCGGCGGCACTGGCGAATCCCGCGGGCGCGCCGAAGCTCCAGCCGCTCGATACGGTGCGGGTCTACAGCCGGTACGACTTCGAGCCGGCCCCGGCAGTCTGGGTTGGAGGTGAAGTACGCGCACCGGGGAAACATCTCACTTCGGGGCAAGCTCACCTGCGTGATGCCGTATATCTCGCCGGTGGCGTTACGCCGGATGCTTCGCTTGATTCCGCGCAGCTTTTCCGATCACAGCACGACGGCATGCTGAAGATTTTCAGCGTGAACTTGCGCGAGGCGCTCGATGGGAACCCGGTGGACAACATCGTGCTCCAGCCGCGCGATCACATTCTGGTGCATCGGAAACCAATGCGCGTGGATCCCCCAACCGTCCTTGTCAAAGGCGAGGTAGCCAAGT
>WNFB01000943.1_pt1 | contig 24273 bp, 17 predicted proteins | sample 5400501 | NCBI WGS metagenome assembly WNFB01 (sample SAMN13153341, study PRJNA577476) | soil metagenome | isolation source: 200 cm saprolite under Douglas fir tree site 2 hole 1 | place: USA:California | collected 2015-04-18 | reverse complement strand
CGATGCCTCCCCCGCCTTTGCATGAGAAAGTGGCGACGATCCCACCTGAAATCGAGCAGGTGGTGCTGCGGGCACTGGCCAAAGACCCCAAAGCGCGCTTTGCCTCCGTGCAGGACTTTGTCGAAGCGCTGGAACGAGCCAGCCAACTGGCTCCAGCCCATACCATGCGGCTTTCCTCCAAGCAGCCGGACCTTGGGCAGGCTGCTGTAGCAAGCTATGCTACAGTGGCTGTTGTGCCCGGTCAACTGGGCGATCCCACCGAGGTGGACTTAGCCGCCGATCAGCTCGTCGTGCCATCCAGCGAACTCGTCGCACCACCAGACTCATCTGTAGCCCCCGATCAAGCTTCGCAGATACCGGCGAGAGGCGGCCAGAATAGCATGGAACTGCTCGAACGTGACCGTTATTTCGAGCAGTTGTCGGAGCTCTTTCACACAGCCACTACCGGCAATGGGCGTACCGTGCTCGTTAGTGGGGAGGCCGGGATTGGTAAAACCGCGTTGGTGGAGCAGTTTGTGAGCCAGCAGTGCAGAGCCGCCCGGCAGTTGTGGGGCGCCTGCGAAGCCTTATTTACCCCGCGCCCGCTTGGACCGCTGTATGATATTGCTGCTCAGACTCGGGGCACCCTGTCTACGCTCATGAGTCGCGACACCCCGCGTCCAATGTTGTTCTCGGCTTTGCTTGATGAAGTGCAGAAGAGTGCTATCCCCACCGTGGTGGTGTTTGAAGATGTCCACTGGGCTGATGAAGCCACGCTGGATCTGATCAAGTTCCTGGGACGGCGCATCCCGCGCCTCACCGCCTTGTTCATCGTCACGTACCGCGAGGACGAACTCAGCCCCGATCATCCGCTGTGGTCGGTGGTTGGCGATCTGCCAAGCACAGCTGTGGCACGCCTGAGGCTCGTCCCCCTTTCTGAGCACGCCGTCACGCGCCTGGCCCGGCAGGCGCACCGATCCATCGAAGAGCTGTATGCTATCACCGGTGGGAACCCCTTCTTTGTGACCGAAGTCCTGGCCGGTGACACCCCTGGTGTCCCCATGACGGTGCGCGATGCTGTCCTCGCCCGGATTGCTCGCTTATCACCGGCTGCGCGTACCCTCCTCGAACTGGCTTCCGTCGTCCCCACCAGAACCGAACGCTGGCTGCTGGACGCGGTCCTGGGTGCGGCTGTCTCGGCGTTGGAGGAATGTCTCACCAGTGGTATGCTGTCCCTGGATCAGACGATGGTAGCCTTCCGGCACGAGATCGCGCGCCAGGCTGTCGAAAGCACGCTGTCCCAGCTCCGTCAGCAAGCACTGCATACACAAGTGCTGCAGGCCTTGCTCAGCCACGGAGATGACACATCCCAGGCAGCCCGTTTGGTCCATCATGCGGTTGGGGCCCACGATGGGGCGCTGGTGCTACGCTATGCGCCACTGGCAGCCCAGCAGGCGTCAGCACAAGGCGCTCATCGCGAGGCAGCAGCCCAGTACGCGACGGCGCTGCGCTATGCTGACCAGCTCCCTCCCGAGCGCCAGGCCGAACTGTTCGAAGGACGTGCCAATGAATGTTATCTCACCGGCCAGGTGGAGGAAGCCCTGCAGGAGCGCGAGGCGGCCTTGCGAATCTGGCGGCAGTGCGCACGACCAGACAAAGTCGGTGATACACTCCGCTGGCTGTCCAGCATCCATTGGACGCTCTGCAATTCAGCAGAAGCTGAGCAGTATGCAATGGAAGCGGTGCGCTTGCTCGAAACCCTTCCGCCTGCTGCCGAATTAGCGATGGCCTACAGCAACCGAGCGCGATTATCTATGACCGCTAACGACTACACTGAGGCGATGCTCTGGGGAGAGCGGGCCATTGCACTGGCCGAGTCCCTGGGGGATGCCGAGACGCTGGTGCATGCGTTGAACACTGTGGGAACTGCTCAGCTCTATACCCAGGAGGAGCAAGGGCGTGCCAAGCTGGAACGAAGTTTGCGGCTCGCCCTAGAGCGGGGGTGGGAGGACCATGCCTCTCGCGCGTACATCAACCTGGCCGGTCAAGCCGTCGATGTCCGTGACTATGCACGATCCTCCCGCTACCTGCAGGAAGGTCTCGCCTATTGCGCCAAGCATGATCTCGATGGCAGGGGAGCCTATCTGATGGCCGAGCAGGCCCATGCGAAGTTTGAGCAGGGTGCCTGGGATGACGCTGCCGAGGAGGCAACGCGCTTGCTCGAGCGGCATCGACTGCCTCCTGTGGTCAAACTTCTGGCCATCGTCGTCCTGGGCTGGGTAGGGGTGCGGCGTGGCGATCCGAACAGTGCAGCGGTGCTCGACGAGGCCCGCGATCTGGCGTCGGCCAATGGAGCACTCCAACACATTGCGCCCGTGGCGGCAGCACGCGCCGAGGCGGCATGGCTTCGCGGAAACCAGGAGCAGTGCCTGGCTGAAGCGCGCGTGGGCTACGACCTGGCGCTGGCGCATGATGCGGATCCGTGGATGCTCGGCGAACTGTGCGTCTGGATGTGGCGTGCGGGGGAACTTAGCAGCGCGCCTGGGCCGATTGCCGAGCCGTTTGCACGACAGATCGCCGGGGATTGGCGGGGTGCCGCTGCGCTGTGGGCAGAGATTGGCTGCCCCTATGAGCAGGCGCTGGCGCTCGCCGAGGGGGATGCCTCGGCCCAGCGAAGCGCCCTCGCGCTCTTTGAGCGGCTCGGCGCTCAACCAGCCGTGGCCTTGGTGCGGCAGCGGTGGCGGCAGCAAGGCATGCAGGGGATTTCGGCCTCTGAGGAGCAAGAGAACCAAAATCACCGTAAGCTGTGAGAAGCCTTCACAGGCTGTTTGCGGGCGCAGGAAGGGCAGTTCATGATGGGCAAAAAGGTCTGAAGAGGCATATTTGGGTACAGCCTTTCAATGATAGGCTGTACTAAGGAGGTGCGAGGATGAGTGACCGTGTAGGCCAGCAGCTTGGCAACTATCGTCTGGTGTCGCTGTTAGGGCAGGGCGGCTATGCGGAGGTGTACCTGGGCCAGCATGTGCGGCTGGAGCTGCAAGCGGCCATCAAGCTGCTGCATACTTATCTGACCGGCAGCGAGGCAGCGCAATTCCAGCAGGAAGCGCAGACCATTGCGAAGTTGACGCACCCCGCGATTGTGCGCATCTTCGATTTTGATGTGCAAGACGGTGTGCCCTTCCTGGTGATGGATTACGCCCCCAATGGCTCTTTGCGTCGGCGCTATCCCAAGGGTGAGGTCGTGCCGCTCCCGCAAATCCTCTCTGCGGTCAAGCAGATGGCGGCCGCTTTGCAGTATGCCCACGAACGCAAGTTTATCCACCGCGATGTCAAGCCGGAGAACATGCTGCTGGGACGCCAGCACGAGGTGCTGCTCTCAGACTTCGGGCTGGCGGCCCTGGCGCACAGCAGCGCCTCACTCAGTGCTCAGGAGGCCGTGGGCACCCTGCCCTATATGGCTCCCGAGCAGATCGAGGGCCATCCCCGTGCGGCCAGTGACCAGTACGCGCTCGGCGTGGTGATCTACGAATGGCTCTGCGGCGCACGCCCGTTTGAAGGCTCGATGACCGAGGTGATGGTGCAGCATTTGACGATGCCACCTCCGCCTTTGCATGAGAAAGTGGCGACGATCCCACGTGAAATCGAGCAGGTGGTGCTGCGGGCGCTGGCCAAAGACCCCAAAGCGCGTTTCGCCTCGGTTCAGGACTTTGCCACGGCCTTCGAGCAGGCCAGCCAGCTTGCTCCATCCCACACCGTGCTGCTTCCGGCCAAGCAGCCATCTCCGGGCCCAGATGCTGGGACAAGCTATGCCACTGCCGCTGTTGCGCCGAGTCAACTGGGAGATCCCGCCGAGGCGATCCTGTCCGCCGATCAGCCGATGGCGCCATGTGAGCCAACCGTGTTCCCTGGCTCCTCGGCACCAGCTGACTTCACCACACCACCCAGCCAGCCTGTTATCTCTCGACGCAAGGCCATCTTCATTGTAGGATCCGCTCTAGTGGCTGGTGGACTAGTGACATTGTTCATACGATGGCCACGAGGGCTGCCCTCTTCTCCTCCAAAAGCTCCTTTCAAGATCTATACCTACCAAGGACACACTGATGTTGTAGAGGTGGTTGCCTGGTCGCCTGATGGCACCCGCATCGCCTCTGGCTCATGGGATCAAACCGTACAGATTTGGGATGCTACAGATGGAGACAAACTGACTATCTACCGAAAACACACCGATCAAGTGTTTGCTGTTGCCTGGTCGCCTGATAGTACGCGCATTGCCTCTGGCTCATGGGATAAAACGGTGCAGATCTGGGATACGACAAGTGGACAGCTATTGAGGATTTATCAGCAGCACACTGATCGTCTGTATGCGGTGGCCTGGTCGCCCGATGGCACTCGCATTGCCTCTGGTGGCAACGATACAACCGTGCATGTTTGGAATGTCATAAGTGGTCAACGACTGATGATCTATCGAGGGCATACCCAACTCATACGGCGTGTCGTCTGGTCTCCTGATAGCCAATACATTGCCTCGGGTAGTCATGATGCAACGGTGCACGTTTGGAATCCTGCGAATGGAAACCTGATCTACACCTATCCTGGGCATACTGATCGGATCATGGGTCTTGCCTGGGCACCTGATGGGAGGCGCATTGCTTCTGGCTCAGTTGATACAACCGTACAGGTGTGGGATGCTTTCACTGGAGCAAATGCTACTATCTATCGAGGGCACTCCCAAGAGGTCGAGTCTGTCGCATGGAGGATTAGGAGTGTGACTCCATGCATTGCTTCTGGCTCAGAAGATATGACGGTGCAAGTTTGGCGTGCCACTGATCGTACGCTGCTGCAAAAATTTCATGCGTCTAAGGAAGTCGAGTCCGTTACTTGGTCGCCCGATGGCACACATCTTGCCTTCGGTTCAGCAGACAAGACCGTGCAAGTGTGGTCTACGCCATAAAGGTAAGACCCCTGAATGGAAAACAGAGCTTGAGAACGGATTTAACTCAACAATAAAACTGCGCAAGCACAAACCACTCTCTTTCGCCTTGACATTGAACCCATCATCCAGCGCGACTTCCAGCAGATCGGCATCAAGCTTGACATCCAGAACTATTCCATGAACACGTTCTTTGGCTCCTTCTTGCCTGGAGGGAAAGCCTCACCGCCGGCGGGAGCCGTGGCGGGCAGGTATGATATCAAATCCGGTTAATCAGCGTACTTTCGTGTGACAGCGAGTTGGCTTCTCTGGCCAGTTAAATGTACAGTGATCATCAGGATTTGATATGACATCGTCGAAATTGCGGAAAACCTTAACTATGATCCTGATGACTCCATCTTGTTCGCCTGTAACCAGGTCCCCCCGGTTGGCTTCAATTTCAGCTTCTACTGCAATCCTGCTCTGGATGCTCTCTATACACAGGAACAGGCGACGGTGGACCCGGGCGTGCGGCAGCAGATCTTCATCCAGATCCACAAGATCTACCTGACGCAGTTCCCGTTCGTCGTGCTCTTCAGCGAGAAATTATTTGCGCTAGCGCACAAGGGGACACACAACTACCTGCCAGGACCCTTTACCGATACCTACAACATCTGGGAGTGGTGGTGCGACAACGGGAAGTGTTAGGCGAGGATGCGCCACCGAAAGGTGCTCACAAAACAGGATCACAGGCTTCAATGCCCTGGCAGCGTGGAAGGAGAATGTATTGCGAAGATATAGACAGCGGATCGTTCGTAAGGGGTACGTAGAAGAAGGGAGGTGAAAGCAATGAGGTATGACCTACTTCCGTGGAAGTAGGTCATACCCTGGTCTCTTTTTACGAGAAGAATACACCATTGCGTTCGCGTCCGATTTCGGCAAAGACAGTGGTCGAGGTGTGTGCCGGGTCGGAAACGAACTTGAACCCCTTCTCTCGTGCCGACCAGCGGATCGTCGCTGTGTCTTCAATGAAATTACCGACAAAGTGATTCTTCGTGTCGCGAATGTGGTCTCGCTTCTTCACTCCATGCCAGCGGATGTGGAAGGAGACGCGGGCAGGTATATGGTGACCTGCCTTCAGGGCATTGGCAAGGGTGAAGAAATCCTTGACCTCCACATTGCCGAGTTCCATCGAGGCCGTTGCATCATCGAGGTCGACCTCGACGCTCTCAGGGGGGACGCGTATCGTCCAAAACAGGCCGCTTGAAGCAATACCAGGGTTGAAATCGTGGATCTGATTTGCAGGGACAACCTGCCCCTTGTAGAGATCCAGTCAGATGAAGGCGAAGGTGCCCCTATGCCGCTCCCCATCCAGCCCAATGTGGACACCCTGCATAAAACGCACGTCGACATCGAAGACGAGACGGTGCTCCTGGTCTGACCTGGTGTTTATGCCGGTCCCAGCACCCCGGAGGGCGGCGACACCAATAAAGCCATGGAAATCGGTGATGGTTGACGGTTCGCTGCCAGGTCCGGGCAGGAAGATGTGGGCACCTGGCGCAACGCCTCCCGGAATAGGCCTTGGAGCGGGGTTGTCGGCATGCGCAAGTGCTGGCATCCAAAGCCCCGAACTGAGAACGGCGCCGGTGGCAGCGACCGCGGTCTTGATGACCTGGCGCCGCGACAGCATAGCGCGTTCCCAAAAGTGTGCATGGCCGACGTAGTGTGGGCCATCGCGTGACGGCCCGTTGATCGGGCTGTCGTCCTGTGGAATAATCACTTGCCTCTCCTTTCTACTGACCGCTACCGGTCAGATACAAAACTGGTATACGGCAGTGGGCCGTGGCCGGTTCTACCAGTTGCTCTCTGCAATCCAGGTGGCCAAGCAAGGGCAAGCGCTACACATGGGCGGCTGTGTCTATACTCTTATCCCAATCGAGCGTCGATCCCTTGTAAAGATTGCAGATCGTTGCATCCACGGGACTACCAAGGGGTAAGGTAATACTGTTCTGATAAGATGCACTACAGAGAATATCCAGAGCATGGGTCAAGGTGCGAGATCGCGACGCGGGATGCTGTTAAAGAAACAATTGAGGGTTTACCACCGTGTAAAGCTTAACCAATTTACATTGTATTGTCAAGTGGGATGTTGAAGTTCTGCTCATAGTAGAGTATAGTGAGTGTGGCAGCATGTACGAGGTAGTAGTAACTACTCAGGCGAGAAATTGCAGAGGCTGTTAAAATGTTATTGCTCAGATAACACTACGTTCTCTCAAAGAGTTGTTCAAAGCCGACCGCAGAGGATATCTGGAAACAATCGTTTTCAATGGTTACGTCGATACTATTGATAGACGCGCATCCTTCACTTCGTCCAACCAGGAAAATTGTCACTCACTATGGCATACCGATCGAGGAAGGACATGTTCTATGGGTACAACAAACTTCGAGCCGGTTCCCAATGCCCCAACGCTGAGCGAGATCGAGCATGCTTGCCAGGTGATCCATGATACAATCCATGTGACGCCTATGCAGCATTCTCGCACCTTCAGCACGATGACGGGAGCCAACGTCCATCTCAAGCCAGAGAATTTGCAGCGAGCGGGATCCTTCAAGGTGCGTGGAGCCACCTATAAGATTTCCCGGCTGAGCGAAGAGGAGCGGGCGCATGGGGTGATTGCAACATCTATGGGTAATCATGCCCAGGGCGTCGCTCTTGCCGCCCAGTCGCTTGGAGTCCCTGCCACGATTGTGATGCCCAAGCATGCCCCACTGGTGAAAGTTATGGCAACGCAGGGATATGGGGCCAGCGTCGTCCTGCACGGAGCAACCTTTGCGGATGCCTATGCGCATGCACGTGAGTTGCAGGCAGCAACCGGAGCAGCATTCATCCATGCCTTCGATGATCCTCATTTGATTGCCGGACAAGGCACCCTGGGCCTGGAGATCCTCTCGCAAGTCCCTTCCGTCAATACCATCATTGTTCCTCTTGGAGGAGGCGGTCTCATCTCAGGCATCGCCATCGCGGTCAAATCGCTGCGACCGGAGGTACAAATTATTGGCATCCAGGCCAAAGGTGCAGATGCGACGAAGAGATCGCTAGAGGCGGGCCACATCGTCACCCTGCCCACTCTCAACACGATTGCCGATGGCATCAGTCTCAATGCTCCAGGTGAGCTCCCTTTTGCCATCATGCGCACCTCTCTCGATCAGGTGGTCACTGTAGATGACGAGGAGATAATGAGCGCCATCCTCCTCTTGCAGGAGCGCTGTAAATTGCAGGTGGAGGCCGCAGGAGCGGTAGGCGTAGCTGCGCTCTTACATCCAGGTCTGCTGGACGTGGCAGGCAAAGAAGTTGTGGTGGTTCTCTCAGGAGGCAATCTCGATATGAATCAACTGGGAAGCTTTATCGAGCATGGGTTGCTGATACAGGGGCGAATCCTCATCCTGAGAACATTGATCCCGGACCGTCCCGGTGAGTTAAGGCGACTATTGACGAGCATCGCAGACCTGGATGTGAACATCCGCATGATGAATTATCGCCCGACCTTGCAATCGTTGCCTGTTCAAGACATTGAAGTCACCTTCACACTGGACACCCGCAACCACAGGCATATCGAACAGTTGCTTGCAGCTTTGCAGGAGCAGGGCTATGCAGTCACGAGGCTCCAAGTGCCTTTGACAGGAGCCGACCTGCGAGGAGGTTAAATGAAGCAAGGGGGTCAGCGGAGTGGTGGTACGACAACGGGAAGTGTTAGGCGAGGATGCCCTACCCTCGAGGTGCTCACAGGAGATGGATATCGTCACTGACAGCATAGGGTCTAGTAAAATCGGGGGTCGGGATCGCCGTCACACGAAGGCCCTCAGAGATAGGTTTTTAGCTGGCGATCCGTAGGGGGCTTACACGGGTAGGTTTTTTTGAGCACGGAGACAATGGAGACAAGTGTCCCAACGGAGACAACGGAGACATCGGAGACAATGGAGACAAGTGTCCCAACGGAGACAAGTGTCGTTCCACAAGGGAACCTTGTCTGGGGACAGCTATCCTCCCCACCCAGCCTCGCTCCGTCCCTACTTACACGATGACCTCCTTCCGTAAACCTACCCCTGAGAAGGCACAAGGGTCCCCACCCAGCTCCACCCAGCTCCTGCCCCTACGGACCGTTGACACGTTCATGCAGAAGGATGGAGAACCCAACATGCGTGGATGTTGAAGTTCTGCCCGCAGTAGAGTATAGTGTGTGGCAGAATTCACTAACGTTCTCCTTAAAGAGAGGCGTTCCTTTGTACATCTTAGACGCGTTAGTGAACGCGACATGAGACCCATCTGAGGAGATGCGAGGATGAGCGACCGTATAGGTCAGCAGCTTGGCAACTATCGCCTGGTACGTCTTATCGGGCGAGGTAGCTTTGCCGAAGTCTACCTGGGAGAACACCTGCACCTCAACACGCAAGCGGCCATCAAAGTGCTGCATGCCCACCTCACAAGCGAGGGTAGTGAACAACTCCGCGCCGAGGCACGCACGCTGGCTCGTCTCATGCATCCCCATATCGTGCGTGTCCTCGATTTTGATGTAGAAGACGGCATCCCCTTTCTGATTATGGAGTATGCCCCCAATGGTTCGTTGCGCCAACGCCACCCGAAAGGCACACAGGTGCCGCTAGACACTATTGTCTCCTATGTCAAGCAAGTGGCCGAGGCATTGCACTATATCCATCAGCAAAAGCTGATCCATCGCGATGTCAAACCGGAGAACATGCTGTTCGGCCCGCAGAACGAGGTCTTGCTCATCGAAGATGGCAGCATCATCATTGCCCAAAGCACACGTTCTCAGCAGGCCCAGGATGCCGCCGGGTCCGTCACCTACATGGCGCCTGAGCAACTCATGGGTAAACCACGCCCTGCCAGCGATCAATATGCTCTGGCTGTTGTGGTCTACGAGTGGTTGAGCGGAGAACCCCCTTTTTCAGGCTCGGTTCAGCAGATAGCAAGTCGGCATCTATCGACTCCTCCACCATCCCTGCATACCAAGGTGCCGACGATTCCATCTGCGATTGAGCAAGTCGTGTTGAAAGCACTCGCCAAGGACCCTCAACAGCGTTTTGCGAATGTGCAAGCCTTTGCCATGGCCCTGGAAGAGGCCTTCAATGCGGAATCGCCTGGACGAACGCTCCTTACCCCTGCCTCTGAACACTCAGCCGAGGATGGACAAAAAAAGTTCTCTCTGCGTAGCCTCCCGACAGGAACGGTCACCTTGCTCTTCACCGACATCGAAGGTTCCACGCGCCTGCTCCAGCAATTGGGCGACCACTACGCAGACGTACTGGCAGAGTGCCGGCACCTGTTACGTGCTGCATTTCAGGAGTGGGGTGGCCACGAGGTGGATACGCAGGGCGATGCCTTCTTTGTGGCTTTTGCGCGCGCCACGGATGCTGTATTGGCTGCGGTGGACGCGCAGCGCGCCCTTGCCACTCATACCTGGCCCGAAGGCGTAGTAGTGCGTGTCCGTATTGGTCTGCACACAGGCGAACCTTCGCTGGCATCCGAGGGGTATGTTGGCATGGACGTGCATCGCTCCGCGCGCATCATGAGCGCCGCGCATGGTGGACAGGTGCTGCTCTCCCAGACAACCTGCAACCTCGTGGAGCAGGACCTGCCAGACGATGTGACCCTGCGTGACCTGGGGGAGCACCGCCTCAAGGATCTTGGGCGACCCAGACATCTCTTCCAGCTTGTGATCTCAGACATACCCGCAGACTTCCCGCCTCTCAGAACTCTCGATACCCACTCCAACAACCTGCCTGTCCAGCTCACACCGTTCATTGGCCGCGAGCAGGAACTTACAGCCGTCCAACAACTGTTACGCCGCGAGGATGTGCGCCTGCTTACCCTGACAGGCCCTGGCGGCACGGGCAAAACTCGCCTGGGCTTGCAGGTGGCAGCCGAGTTGAGTGACCACTTCGTCGATGGCGTGTTTTTCGTGAACCTGGCTCCCGTCAGCGATCCCGCGTTGGTTGTGCCCACCATCGCCCAGACGCTCGACATCCGTGAAGTAACCGGCCAGCCCTTGCTTGAGCGCATGCAGGAAGAGTTGCAGCGGAAGCACATGTTGCTGTTGCTGGATAACTTTGAGCAGGTGGTGACAGCGGGCGTACAGATAGTAGACTTGCTAGCTGCCTGTCCGCAACTCAAGGTCCTGGTGACAAGTCGCGAAGTGCTGCATGTGCGGGCAGAGCACGAATTCCCTGTGCCCCCGCTAGCGCTACCCGATCCGAAACATCTGCCCGATGTTGCAGCATTATCACACTACGCGGCGGTGGCGCTCTTCCTCCAGCGGGCTCAGGCCGTCAAGCCCGACTTCCAGATCACCAACGCCAATGCCAGGGCCATCGCCGAAATCTGTGTGCGCCTGGATGGGCTGCCGCTGGCGATAGAATTGGCGGCGGCCCGTATGAAACTGCTCCCGCCACAGGCACTGCTCGCACGACTGGACCAACGGTTGGCTGTGTTGACAGGCGCCTCGCGCGATGTACCAACACGCCAGCAGACGCTGCGCAGCACTATCGCGTGGAGCTATAACCTGTTAGATGCCGCAGAGCAGCGACTCTTCAGGCGGCTCTCCGTCTTCGTCGGTGGCTGTACCCTGGAGGCTGTAGAGGCAGTCTGCGCTGCACGTAACGATGGCGACGAAGCAGGGCAAGTATTGGATAGAGTTGCTTCGCTCATCGACAAGAGCCTGCTGCAGCAGATCGAGCAAGAAGGCCAGGAGCCACGCTTCGTGATGTTAGAGACGATCCGTGATTACGGCCTGGAGCGCCTGACTGAGAATGGGGAGATGGAGGCCACACGGCAGGCTCACGCTGCCTGCTACCTGGCTCTGGCAGAGCAGGCCGAGCCAGAGTTTGCAGGTCCACGGCAAGCCATGTGGTTAGAGCGCTTGGAGCGGGAGCATGAGAATCTGCGAGCAGTAATGCAGTGGTCACTGGAACAAGCGGAGGGTGATAGAGGAGATACGAAGACCAGGGAGATGGCCTTGCGCCTGGGGGGAGTATTACGGCAATTTTGGTATATGCGATGTTACTTCAGTGAAGGGCGGGATTTCCTGGAGCGAGCACTGGTGCGAAGCGATGGAGTGGCAGCATCTGTACGGGCAAAGGCGCTCTATGCTGCTACAAGACTGAATGAGGTCCAGGGCTATCTGGATCGAGCGGAGGCGCTATGCGAGGAGAGCCTGGCGCTGTACCAGGAACTGGGGGACACGGCGGGCATTGCCTACTCCCTCCATCTGCTCGCAGATATAGCCTGGGGGCGGGGTAACCTTGCGATGGCGCGCTCACAAGCGGAAGAGTCCCTGATACTCTTCAGGGAGTTGGGTGACAAGGGGTCAGTCGCCTATGTACTGCTCCACCTGGGGAGTCTGGCCATCGATCAAGGTGAGTACGCCAAGGCACGCACCCTGCTCGAGGAAAGTCTGGCGATACACAGGGAACTGGGAGACACAAGTAGCATTGCCGACTCGCTCTTCAACCTGGCACGGTTGTGCTATTTGTCTGGAGGTGACCTTACGCAAGCACACACGTTGCTTGAGGAGAGCTTCGCACCCTATCGAGAGTTGGGCGACAAAGAGAGTATCGCCTACTGCCTCTATCTCTCAGGGCTGCTCGCCATCAGTGAGGGGGATACGGCCTCGGCACGCTCGCTCAGTGAGCAGGCGGTGGCGCTCTTCAAGGAGATGAGACAGCAGCATGGCACAATCGTCTCACTCTACGCATTAGCGCAGGTGGCTACTGCTCAGGGGGACTACACGAGTTCCCAGGCTCTTTACCAGGAAGGCATAGCGGTGGCGCGAAAGGCGGGCGACAGACGAAATACCGCCTTTGGCCTGGAAGGTCTGGCGTCCGCAGTTGCCGCGCTGGGGCAGTGCGCATGGGCGGCGCGGCTCTGGGGTGCGGCGGAGGCTCTGCGCGAAACTACTGGTGCGCCCATCCCACCTGTCGAACGTCCCGCCTATGAGTCCTCGGTCGCCGCCGCTCGCGCTCAACTTGGAGAAAAGCCCTTTGCCGCCGCGTGGGCCGAGGGCCGCTTGATGACGCCGGAGCAGGCTCTGGTCACCCCTGGAAGGGTTTAGTGAAGTCATTGTTCATGTCAAACCCGCTTCTCGCCTCCACTGAAATCCCAAAGGGCAGGGTAGCATTGGCCGGTCAGAAGATTCTCAAATGGCGAAAAAAGCGGCTCCGGCAATGCATCCCATGAGAACCAGTCTACTGCTGACATTTCATCTGCTGCATTCATCGTTGGTTCACCGGAGACATATCTCCCCGCCATCCAGATGGTCACATAATGCTTTCCCTCTGCATCAAACACATCGTTGGTGATCGCGAGAAAGGTGATATCGGTGATCGTCACGCCTGTCTCCTCCTGCGTCTCGCGGATGGCGCACTCTTCTAGAGATTCTCCATATTCCAGGTGTCCCCCGGGTGTTGACCATGTTCCGTCTCCATGCGCGTTCCTGCGTTTCATCAGCAGCACCTGGTCCTCTTGCGTGATGATCACACCTATTCCTACTTGTGGTTGTTTTGACATAGTTTGCATTTCTCTTTTTCCATAAACTCTCTTTATTAGTGATGAAAGTATAATTACTAGAGGTTGCTCATGTCATCGGAAGAACCTCCAAATATACAAGGTCTTTTTGGTGTGGCATCATTGCCTGGTATGCGAAGAAATACCCATTCGATGCAACGACGTCGGAGCGAACTCGTGTATGGTAGGGGCAGTAGCTTGGGGGAATTAAGCCAATCCGTGGCGGATGGCAAAGGCCGCCGCAGAGGCCCGGTTCTCACTGCTTGTCTTGTTGAAGATGTGGGTCAGGTGATGGGCGACCGTTTTCTCGCTCAGACTCAACTCCCGGGCGATCTCGGTGTTGGTCAGCCCGCGTGCCACAAGGCGTAATACCTCCACCTCGCGTGCCGTCAGCCCTGCGGGATAGGTTGGTGTCGAGGTGATCACCGGCGCGGCTGCGGCTGAGACCACCACACGTCCTTGCGCGGCGAAGGCCTGCTCCGGTGTCATTGTGCGTCCCTGCGCCCAGGCTGTTTCAAAAGAGGGCGGAGGCAAGCTCGCGCCCCTACTAACCCGGGTTGGTAGGGGCGCGAGCTTGCCTCCGCCCTCTTCACCCAGTTGGGTGCGTGCGGCAGAGACCGAGCGTTCATAGTCGGCACGCTCGACAAACGGAATGGGGACGCCACCGGCCTCGCGTAGAGCCTCTGCCGCACCCCAGAGTTGTGCTGCCCACATGATGACCTGTTCCCCAGGAGGAATTTCCACAAGGGGTATCCCTACCTGCTCCTGCGACGCGACTATACTCGCCAATCCCTCCAGGCAGGAAGCAATTACCCACTTATGATTCGTTTCCCTGGCGGTCGCCAGGCCCTCCTCGTATACCCTGCGTGCTGCCGTATGGTCGCCCTGGAAAGAGACCACCCGCGCTAACAGAATGAGTGAGATGGCAATACCTTGCCGATCCCCTATCTCCTTGTAGCGTCTCACACTCTCCTCGGCCAATGAGCGTGCTGTGGCACCATCACCCTGTCTGAACGCCACCTGCCCCGAGAGGAAGACCGCGTATGCAGTACCCCTTGGGTCTCCGAGCTCCCTCCATAGCACGAGACTTTCCTCCAGTAGCGAGTGTACAATCGCAGGATCAGCCTGAGACTCCAGGCGTGCCTGGGCTAAACAGTAAAGTGACCAGGCAAGACCAATTTTGTTCCCTTGCTCTCTGAAGAGCGTGAGGCTTTCCTCGAGCAACGCACAAGCTCTGGTATATTCTCCCTGGATAGTATCCAACGATGCTAAGGCGAAAAGCGACCACACAGTGTTCTCCTTGTCGCCCAGAGACCTGAAGAGCGCTAGAGCTTCCTCTACGAAGGAGCGTGCTGCGGAAAAGTTGTCTCTATCCCTGGCCACCCATGCCAGCAGGTAGAGGGAATATGCGATACCTGCTTGGTCTCCGAGTTCCCGGCACAATGCCAGGCTCTCCTGGCACAAGGCTTCTGCCTGTTCATAGTCGACCTGGTTGACGGCCAGGTTCGCGGCAGCGATGAGCGCTTTTGCCCGCATAGGTGCCGCGATTCCCTCGCTTGCAGCCAATGCGCGCTCCAGGAAATCTTGTCCCTCGCTCCAGTAACCACGTAATATCCAGAATCGTCGCAGTGCCCCCCCCCAGGCGCAGGCCTATCTCTATACGGTGCTTAGCCGCGCCTTGCTCTATCGACCAGTGTAACACTGCACGCATGTTGTCATGCTCCCGTTCCAACCGTTCCAACCACACTACTTGCTGTGGTCCTCCGTAATGCGGCTCCGCCTCTTCGGCCAGCGCCAGGTAGTAGGCGGCATGCGCCATGCGCGTGATCTCTTCCTCCCCGCTGGCGCTCAGGCACTCCAGGCCATACTCACGGATCGTCTCAAGCATCACAAAGCGTGGCTCCTCGTCACCCTGCTCACTTTGTTGCAACAAGCTCTTGTCAATGAGGGAGGCTACATTGTCCAACGCCGATGCTGCTTCATCGGCAAATGCGCCACAAATGGCCTCTATCGCCTCCAGGGTGCAGCCGCCGACGAAGACGGCGAGCCGCCGGAAGAGTCGTTGTTCCGCCGCGTCTAGCAAATGATAGCTCCATGCAATAGTATTGCGCAGTGTCTGCTGCCGCGCAGGGACATTCTGTGTTCCACTCGTCAATACCTCCAACCGGTGTGTCAGCCGCTGAAGCAATGCTCTTGGAGGCAGCAGTTTCATACGGGCCGCTGCCAATTCAATTGCCAGTGGCAAGCCGTCAAGGTGCTTGCAAATGGCGGCGATCGCATGCACATTCGCTTTGGTGATGGTCAGGTCAGGCTTGATGGCCAGCGCTCTGTCCAGGAAGAGGGCCACTGCTGCATACTGCGAGAGGTCCTCGCTCGCTGATAGATGGGTGCCCTTGGGCAGTGCCAGTGGGGGGACTGTGAACTCGTGTTCCCCCTGGACATGCAGTACAGCGCGACTGGTCACCAGGATTTTCAGATGTGGGCAGGTAGTGAGCAGGTCAGTAAGCTCTGGAGCCGCCATCACCACCTGCTCGAAGTTGTCCAGCACCAACAAGAAGTGCTTATCGCGCAGGAATGTTTTCAGGTACTCCGTGTCTTCCTTGCTCAGGTGTGGTCTCAACTGTTGGTGTTCCAGGCCGAGCGTGTGGGCGATGGTATGCATGACGAGTGTGGAATCGCTGACGGTGGCCAGTGGTACGAACCAGATCCCATCGGCGAAGCTGTCGAGCAACTCGGTCGCGACTTGCAGGCTCAGGCGTGTTTTGCCGATGCCTCCCATGCCGGTGAGAGTCACAAGACGGACGTCCGTATGTTGAAGCAGAGCACATATCGCCACTACCTCCTGCTCGCGCCCAATGAATGAGGTGAGTTGCATGGGGAGGTTGTTGTGGTAGTTGCCCAGTTGCTGCCTCACGCGATCAGCTACAGTCGCACCTCCTCTTGGGAGTGTACTATGAGTGCTGCCGCCTCTACTATACGCTATTGTGAGCAGGATTTCAACTCTCCGCGTTGCATCGTTGCATGCCTCCCCTCGACGACGACTGCTGATTCTGCTACAATGGCGCAATGATGCTAAATACATACAGGGAGGGAGCGTTGTGAAGCAGCAACCAACACGCGAATCTGTGGAATATGTGTTGACACGAGGTGTCGCACGCATTGAAAAAGAAGACGACCTGCGCCGCTTGCTTCTAGAAGGAAATAAGGGCGAGCCACTGCGCATCAAGCTCGGCATAGATCCCAGTCATTACGATCTGACGATCGGGCATGCCGTCGTTTTACGCAAGCTACGCCAGTTTCAACAACTGGGTCATAAGGCCGTGGCCCTCATTGGCGACTGGACGGCCCGTCTAGGCGACCCAAGCGAACGGGAAGAAGCCCGCAAACCGCTTACCGCCGAGCAAGTCAAGGCTAACGCTGCTACCTACCTCGAACAGTTTTATAGGATCGTAGACCCCCAACAGACCGAGGTGCGCTGGCAGAGTGAGTGGTTCAATGATTTCGGCCTGGCCGATGCTATTAAACTTCTCAGTCATAAAACCGTGGCACGCATGCTGGAACGGGATGACTTCTCGAATCGCTACAAGAGTGGTGTCGAGATCTACCTCTCCGAGTTCATGTACCCACTGTTGCAGGGGTATGACTCGGTGGCTCTGTATGCCGACGTCGAGATTGGCGGCACCGATCAGACCTTTAACCTGCTGGTTGGTCGCGAGTTACAGCCTCATTTCGGACAACCTCCGCAGCAAATCCTGACCTGCCACCTCATTGTTGGGCTGGATGGCGTCAAGAAGATGGGCAAATCGCTGAGCAACTACATCGCGCTCACTGCGCCTGCCAATGATATGTATGGGAAGCTCATGTCGCTACCTGACCATGTGATGATGAGCTACTTTGAGGCGTTGACGGATGTCCCACAGGCCGAGCTGGATGAAGTCAGTCGCAAGATGGCGGATGGTTCGTTGAATCCGGTAGTCGTCAAGCGACGCTTGGCGCGTGAGATCGTCAGCGAGTTTCACAATGCGGCTGCTGCCCAGGAGGCCGAAGCTGCATTTATCGAGCAGTTCTCGAAGGGGAAGTTGCCTGCCGACATTGCTGACTACCAGCTTGGTGAGCCGACGAACATCCTCACTTTCATGGTGGAGGCAAAGCTGGCATCGAGTAAGAGTGAGGCCCGCCGCCTGGTGCAGCAAGGTGGCGTGACGTTCTTCCCTGAAGGAACGGAAGAACGTTCACAGACCGTTGAGGACGTTGGGTTTATTGTGCCGGTCATCGATGGAGCAATCCTCAAGGTAGGCAAGAGACAATACGTCAGAATCAGGAGGTAACAAGCAATGGACAAAGTAAACCTCAGCCAGAAATTTGCTCTTTTTCAGGAGTACTGGAGTCCGAAGATTGCAGGGGAACTCAATGACTCCTACATCAAGCTGGTAAAACTCAAGGGCGAGTTTGTCTGGCATCTACACGAGAACGAGGACGAGTTGTTCCTCGTTGTGAAAGGACAACTGCTGATCAAACTGCGGGATCGTGATATTCACCTGAAGGAAGGCGAGTTTGTAGTTATTCCCAGGGGAGTGGAACACTTGCCTATCGCTGAAGAAGAAGTGCATGTGCTCTTGCTTGAGCCGAAATCAACTTTGAACACAGGCAACGTGCAAAACGAGAGAACAGTCACCAACGAGGAATGGGTGTAACTACTCAGTACTCCTCACCACCTCCGGTGGTTCGCAAGAGATTTTTTACTGCGGACTGTGCTGCCAGCGGCAGCACAGTCCGCAGTAAAAAAGGCCCGAGCCGTCGTAGGCGGCGAGGAATCAGGCACCTCAATGGTTACGAGTGGGTTTAAATTTGAGTAAGGAGATATTATTTATGCCACGTGCAAGTATTGGCGTCATCGGCGGCAGCGGACTGTACAATATGGAAGGCATGAACGATGTTGAAGAGATCGCAATACACACCCCCTTTGGTGATCCCAGCGATGTGATCATCGTTGGCAAGGTAGAAGGCGTCTCAATGGCCTTCTTGCCTCGTCATGGGCGAGGACATCGCATTAGCCCCACGGAGATTCCCGTGCGTGCCAATATCTGGGCGCTCAAGAGCCTTGGGGTTGAATGGCTGATCGCGGTCAGCGCCGTAGGGAGCCTGCGCGAGCACATCGCACCCCGCGACCTGGTTATCCCCGACCAACTGTTTGATCGCACGAAGAGCCGCGTGAACAGCTTCTTTGAAGGTGGTATCGTGGTGCATTGCCCGTTTGCAGATCCGTTCTGCTCCACGCTCAGCCATCTCCTGCTGGAGTCTGCGCGCGAGCTAGGTGATGTGAAGGTGCACGAGGGCGGCACCTACGTTTGCATGGAGGGTCCACTCTTCTCCACCAGGGCTGAGTCGCATACGTACCGTAGTTGGGGCATGGATATTATCGGTATGACGGCCTTACCGGAAGCAAAACTGGCGCGTGAGGCCGAGTTGTGCTATGCCACCGTTGCCTGCGCCACCGATTACGACTGCTGGCACGAGTCCGAGGAATCGGTCACGGTCGAATTGGTGTTAAGCAACCTCAGTGCCAATGTTGCCAATGCCCAACGCATCCTGCGCAGCGTCGCCAGGAAAATCCCAGCTGATCGTAGCGCCAACACCTGCAGCTGCCCCAGCGTACTGGCGACCTCGATTCAGACCGACCGCAGCAAAATTCCGGCGGAGGTCAAGGAGAAGTATAGCCTGCTGATTGGGAAGTACATTTCTTGACATTTCGCCTTCGTAGGAGTACAATACGGCTGTTCTACTGTAGACCCCCGATTTATCGTGGGGTAACGGGCCGGTTTTCTTCCGGTCCTGCCGATCGGCGTAATCGGGTCCTGCGCGACAGATGTCTTCAAACCCCGCTAGGTCTGTGAGGAAGCAACGGTACGATGACCTCTCTGGGTGCCGTAGGGTGGCCTGGTTACGCTGATCGGCAGGACCGGGCGAAAATCGGCTTTGTGTTTTCGGCTTCGATTCTGGTTGAACCCTGGTGATCTATCATTGGGCATGGCAGCGGGAGTTGTAATATGGCCTCACAGTCGCTCTACCGCAAATGGCGCTCTCAGAAATTCGGTGAACTCATTGGTCAGGAACCGATTATCCGCACGCTCAAGAATGCTCTGAGCAGCGGCAAACCGGCGCACGCCTATCTTTTCACCGGACCGCGAGGTACCGGCAAGACCAGCACTGCCCGTCTACTTGCCAAAACCATCAATTGCGCCAATCCTCACGACGGTGAGCCATGCAACGAATGCCAGCAGTGCCGCGAGATCACCGCAGGCAACTCGTTCAACGTGATCGAGATTGACGCTGCCTCTAATCGCGGTATCGATAGCATTCGTGACCTGCGCGAGAAGGTGATGATGCCTCCCTCGACGGGTAAGTACAAGGTCTATGTGCTTGACGAAGCGCACATGCTCACGACAGAAGCGTTCAATGCCCTGCTCAAAACGTTGGAAGAGCCACCAGGCTACGCCATCTTCGTCCTGGCAACCACAGATGTGCATAAGATGCTGCCCACCGTCCTCTCGCGTTGCCAGCGTTTCGACTTCAAACGCATTACCACGCGACAGATTGTGGAGCACCTCAACTTCGTGGCTGAGCAAGAGCATATCACACTGGAGCGAGCCGCCGCTGAACTGATCGCCAGAGCCGCCGCCGGGGGTATGCGCGATGCACTCAGTCTGTTAGACCAGGCCATTGCGTACTGCGGTGAAACAATATCCCTGGCTCAAGTGCAGACGATGCTCGGCGTGGCCGACCCACGGGCTATCCACAAACTTATCATGCATGTAGCCGACCTTAACAGTTCTGGTGGGCTCCACCTGATCCACGAACTCGCCGAAGCTGGCGCTGACTTGCGCCAGATCAACGCCCAGGTGGGAGAATACTGGCGTGCGCTCATGCTTGCCAGGGCGGGTGCCGACATTGCGACGATTCTGGACCTGACCGAAGACGAGACCAGCGAGATTACACAAACGGCCCGGCTGTTTGGGCTGGAGGAATTGACCGAATGTGCCCGTATCTTCGCACAGAATGACCTGGTGCAAAAAAACCAGGGGACACCGCAACTAGGCCTGGAACTGGCCTTCCTGGCGTGTGTCGAGCTGCATCGCCGCCCACAAGCGAGTCAATCCCCGGATGTAGCGGTGCAGCCGCGTAGCGTTGTCTCGCAAACACTAGCTCCTGTTCAACCTCAGGTTGGTCCAGTGGCTCGCCCATCATCGCCCCAGAAAAGGGTGCTCGAGGAAGCGTCTGGCCCACCTCCGCTGATGACGAGATTAGACAGAGCCCGTTTCCGCCAGAAAATGGCGGAGGGGTCCAGTCCACTGCCAGACTGGGACGATGTCCCGCCTCCCGTTGAGGAATACGATGTTCCTGAACCCGCTTCTGCTGGCGAGCGCAGCGATGCCGAGTCTCGTAGGGGCCGATTTATCGCGCCCACCGCCGATTTATCGGCCAGCGTCTCTACCAATTCGCCAGTAGTATCCGAAACATCAACGCCAGCAACCGCACAGGGCGATGCCGATCTGCCAGCATTGACGGTACAGCAGGTAAAACATGCATGGGATAGAGTGGGGAAGCGCGTGAAGCAGAGGAGTCCGACGACGGCAGCCATGCTGAAATACTACGATATCGTTGGTGTGGAGGATATGGCTGGGCAGTCCGTCGTTGCCATACAGGCGCAGAAACAGGGGCACTACAACTACGTCCATGAGAACGATCGCTCTAAAGACATAGAGTGGGCCCTGGCTACCGAGTTTAGTCGACAATGTAAAGTGCGCCTGTTGCCTCCCGGTCAAGCTCTGCCAGGCGCTTCTGCTCCTCCGTCCTGGGAGGCCAGTAGCCACTCGGCAAGTGCGGCCCCGGTCATCGCACCACAACAATCTGCGCACCTCGAACGAGGGCGTACCTGTCCCCCAGACAGGATTCCGCAAGAGTCGCCCCTACCGCCTGCGCCGTCCAGTCAGGGAGAGGCAGAGGTACCGAATGGGCTCGTGCAAGATGGGCGTTTTTCTTATGATACTGATGCAGTTCAATCTCCATCTCTTGCCAGAACGGACATTGTGAGCGAGAATACTAGTATAGTCTCGTCGCAAGAAACCATCGAGCAAAAGGCTCGTCGTGACCCGATCGTGCAGGAAGTGATCAAGACGTTTGCAGCGAGAATTGTGAGTATTCAACCCAAGTAAGGAGTTATTATTGCCATGAATATGCGCGATGTCCAACGGATGCAGCAGAAGATTTTGAAAATGCAGGAAGAACTGGAGGGGAGCCAGTTCACCGGCACCGCCGGCGGTGGTGCAGTAACCATCACTATGAGCGGTAAGTTTGAAATCACTGCTGTCAAGATTGACCCTGAGGCGTTTAATGCAGAAGACATCGCCGAACTTGAGGTGATGTTCCTGGCTGCTGCCAAAGATGCCTTTACCAAGGTCGCTGATGCACAGCAGAAAATAATCGGCAGCGCCACGGGTGGTATGAAAATTCCAGGACTGTTCTAGCTTTATGAGTGACATCGCACCACCAGTGGTCGCCCTGATCGAAGAGTTCTCGAAACTGCCGGGCGTTGGCGTGAAGACTGCGCAGCGCCTCACCTTCTTTATTCTGCGCAGTCCGACCGACCAGGCTCGTCGTTTGGCTGAAGCCATCCTACGTGTCAAAGAAGATATCATCTATTGCTCGCGCTGTTTCAATATTACCGAAACCGATCCCTGTCCGACCTGTAGTAACCCCAGTCGCGATCAGGAGGTGATCTGTGTTGTGGAGGAGCCTCTTGATGTGATAGCCTTGGAGAAGACCGGCGTGTACAAGGGATTGTATCATGTGCTGCATGGCGCACTCTCCCCTGTAGAGGGCATTGGACCAAAAGACTTACGTATCGATGAACTCTTGAAACGTGTCAACGGTAGTACAGTGCGCGAAGTGATCCTGGCGACCAACCCCAGCCTTGAGGGGGAATATACAGCCTTCTACCTCAAGCGGGAGTTACAGCCCTTCAGTGTGCACATCACAGCCCTGGCGCGTGGCCTTCCCCGTGGCAGTGATCTGGAGTATGCCGATGAAGGCACGCTCAGCCTCGCACTGGAAGGCCGCCGGGAAATGTAGGGGCGCGGCAGCGAGTTCCGAGCGAAGCGATGGATAGTGCGTATGGGCCCTCAGCGAAGCTTGCGGAGCGCGTTTCAATCCTGCGCGCCCGTGGGGTGGGGCGCGGCCAATGCGCCCTGGTCAGGTCAGCCACTTGACATACAAATGTGCTTGTGGTACGCTTGTTCTACGCTCGGAAAATAGACGCAGGGAGAGAAGTCTGTTTCCGCTTTTTCATCCTTGTCAGAGAATACTCCAACGAGGGAACTAAAGCAAAGGCCTATGGTAACCAGCTACTGACTTACTATTTACTGCCTTAAAAGAAGGAGGAATGCAGGGGATGGTGAAGCGGGAGAGCAACAACCCTGTCTACATCTCTCACCCTGTAAAAGAACATGGCGACGACTAAGAAGGAAAAACCCGCAATCGACCGAAGCAATGGTGCAGTTCCTGCCAATATGAGCGAACGTGAGAAAGCAATAGACCTGGCGCTGCAACAGATCGAACGTCGTTTCGGCAAAGGTGCAATCATGAAGCTAGGCGAAGCTGCGAGAATTCACGTTGAAATCATCTCCACAGGCTCCATTGCGCTCGACCTGGCCCTGGGCGTGGGCGGCATACCACGAGGCCGCGTCACAGAGATCTATGGCCCTGAGGCTTCCGGCAAAACGACGCTCTGCCAACACATTATCGCCAATGCACAACGTGCTGGCGGCTACGCAGCTTTCATCGATGCTGAACATGCACTCGACCGCACCTATGCAGCCCGCTGCGGAGTTGACACTGATAACCTGCTGATCTCCCAGCCGGATACGGGCGAGCAGGCGTTGGAAATTGTAGACTCGTTGGTGCGTAGCAACGCCCTCGATGTGGTCGTCATCGACTCTGTGGCTGCACTTGCCCCGCGTGCTGAACTCGAGGGCGAAATGGGCGATGCACATGTCGGTTTGCAGGCTCGCCTGATGAGCCAGGCCATGCGCAAGCTCACATCCGCCATTAGTAGCTCTAATACCGCCGTTATCTTCACCAATCAGCTGCGCGAAAAAGTTGGCGTGATGTTTGGGAATCCTGAGACGACAACCGGTGGTAAGGCGCTAAAGTTCTATGCTTCCGTGCGCCTGGACATTCGCCGCATAGACTCCATCAAACAAGGACAGGAGGTGCTGGGTAGTCGTACACGTGTCAGGGTGGTCAAAAATAAGGTTGCGCCACCGTTCCGCGTTGCGGAATTCGACATTATGTACAGCGAGGGCATTTCTCGCGAAGGTGGTTTGATCGACCTCGGCCTGGAGATGGGGCTTGTGAAGAAGAGCGGTGCGTGGTTCACCGTCGGTGATATTCGTCTGGGCCAGGGGCGTGAGAATGCCAAAGAGTTCCTGCGTCAAAACAGCGACGTTGCCTCTGCTATTGATGAGCAAATTCGTGGCAATATCGTCTCCTTCAAAGCCGGTGAGATCGGTGCTGCCGCTAAGGAAGAAGAAGAAGAGGTGATCGAAGAAGTGTAGGGCAACCTGGGCACCCGCAAGGGGTGTAGTGGCACCCCTTGCGGGTGCCAGGCCAGGCTAGTCCTCCTGTTCCTGTTGATCAAGAATCTGGTTTAACTCTCGTTCCAATTCAGGTGCGGGAAGGCGAACGAGTGGCTGCTCCTGCTCCGACAGGAGCGGCTCCAACTTCTCACTCTCGATAAGTGGTGGCTCCA
>WNFB01004110.1_pt1 | contig 24282 bp, 18 predicted proteins | sample 5400501 | NCBI WGS metagenome assembly WNFB01 (sample SAMN13153341, study PRJNA577476) | soil metagenome | isolation source: 200 cm saprolite under Douglas fir tree site 2 hole 1 | place: USA:California | collected 2015-04-18 | reverse complement strand
CACTCGTCATGCTAGTTAATTTGTGATAGAGTATCACTAGGATGGTGGATCGGTAGCTCCGATCCACCAGGAGGACAACACATGGAATCCCGAACATCGCCTGGAAAGAGAGGCAGTGTGCAACCCATATCGGAATACCTAATGGGCGCTGCTCGTCTTTCTTGCCTGGCTTGGGTATCCAGACTCGTCGGACGGGCTGTGTTTTCTGCTCCTTCCAGTGTTTGGGGTGGATCTGTTTTGCCAGGTCGAGTCGACGTGAAGGAGCCACGGATTTCACGCCGTCTACTCCTGCGGTCTTCTTTCCCTGATTGTCTTGAGTCACCCGTCGCACGGCCAACAGCCGGGCCGCCTCAGACTTCGTCAGGAGTTTTTGAAGCTTCTGGACTGTCCGTGTCTTGTCACGCTTGCGGGCTTGATAGATTCTCTTTTGGATGCGGTAAACATGTTGCTCAAATTTTCGCCAGGGCAACGCATTCCAAGCCTCACTCTCAGGGTCGAGGGGTGCCTTTTCCCTGGGTGCTTTCCTTTTTGCCATCCTACTTGGTCCTCTTTCTTCCATACAGCAGTGTCTACGTCAGCATATCCGAGGCATTACTCTCGGCGTTGGCTTCTTAGACAATCCTTCTCTGTCATTGTATGAGGTGAGCACCAGCTCATCGTATCGACCGCCGATGAGTGACAACGACAGAGTTTCTTCGTTCCGACTCCCTGTTTTGCGCTCCCTGTAGGCCCGTACTTTCCACCGAACACGTCTGCGAGTGAGGGGGTGATGAAAAGCTTCATCATTTGAGAGAGATATCAGCGGTCCCTCTCCGCTGTGTCGTACCGTTTTGGTCAAGCCATTGAACCTGCGTAGGCTTGGTCTGCTTCCCGATGGGTCAATCATACGTTCGCGCCTCGTCTTGGTAGACGAGCATCTAGCCATAGGAGCCAGCTAGGGGGAGGAATGCATCCAGTAGGGGTATTGCTATCCGTTGCTCACTTCATGGGTTGGGAATTGCGCCCAACATCAAGGAGTCAGTTGTGAAAGGAATACTCCTTTCCAGCCCATCCCCCCACTTTCGCAGGTTTCGGGCTAACGAGTCGCACGCTAATGAAACAGGTGTAGTACTGGATAGGCTGGCTCAGCAATGAGGGAAGATAATCAAGCAAGATGGCCGGTACCCCTGCCTCACGCAGAAACCCCTCCGGAATGTGTCCCTCTGAGCGATAGAGGGTATCAATCCCGATGCTGGAAGGGAAACTGTGCGTAACGGTTTCAAGCCCCTTAACCTCACGCAGGTCAACATTCCCAAAGGTGGTAGCACCTACTGTTGCTCCGCTGAGCTCTGCCCCGCTGAGATATGCCCTACTGAGGTCTGCCCAGCTGAGGTCTGCTCCGGTGAGGTCTGCCCAGTTGAGGTTTGCTCCGTTAAGGCTTACCCTACTGAGGTCTGCTCCGGTGAGGTCTGCCCAGTTGAGGTTTGCCCTGACGAGGTTTGCATCGCTAAGGTTTGGTCGTATCTCAGGATGGTCTTTTCGCCAAATATTCCAAGCATTTACTCCTTGCTTGAGAAGACCGAGATAATGCTGATCTGCCATAGAGTGCCTTCCTCGTGTTCATGAGTTGTGCTTAATTATAGAGAAAAGTGCTTAACGAGACAAGCACCCCTCTCGGTACTGTTACGAAAAAAGTTTCCTCCGCTTGGAGAGCCAATTCAACAAAAGACAAGCGAGCGTTAAAGGGACATGATTCAAAGTGGCGTGAAGTGGCGCGACAAGCGAGATTAAGGCGGTTTTTGTGCGGTTTGTTTTTGAGCCATCGCCGCCAGTATGCGAATAATTGGCCTGTGGCGCGTTTCTATGGGTGAGAGTTGACAGGGCTTTAACAAGCTCTTAATAGACCGTTAAGATGTGCATTACACAGTGAAACAGTGATGCAGGAAACAGTTTTTTTGTCCCAATAGCTTTATACTTAGAACAACGCTATCACCCATACCATATGCTATAGAAGAAATATGCTGTTTTTTATCAGGAAGAGATACCAATGCGTTTTTGCTTTATTATTGAAGAGCAATACCGGAGAGAACCGATGCCCCTGGTGATTGCCGACCAGCTTCTCCAATGGGGTCATACCGTTGATCTGTTAGAACCACAATCCATGGTCGTGTGTTTGTCTGATCTTATGGAAGACGGATACGATGCCTATGTGCTGAAAACGCTTTCCGATGGTCCTGGACTGAGTATCCTGGAGGCGGCAGAGGCCGTAGGTATTCCGACTATCAACAACTCGCGAGCGATTCGCCTGGTACGGGATAAGGCGGTAGCGGCGGCCTTTGCGCGTGCAAATGGTCTACCTATCCCCCTTACCTATTTTGTAGCTCACCCGCGCCTTTTGAAGCAGATCCCGGCGGAGGACTATCCAATTGTTGTCAAACCAAGCAATGGAAGTTCCTGTCGTGGCATTTATCGACTGAACAGCCCGGCTGAACTCATGGCATTGGAGATTGCTGAGGCGAACGATAGCTTCTTCCTGGCGCAGCGTTACGAGGAAAATAGCGGCTTCGATATAAAACTCTATGTCACAGGCAAAGAGGTTTTTGCCATTGCGAAGAAATCGCCTCTTCACCCGGATGTGGATGAAAAGCTTATGCCGTTAACGCCGCAGTTGCGCAAGCTGGCACTGGATGTTGGCAGGCTTTTTGGGCTGGACATTTACGGCTTAGACGTGGTCGAGACGCCCCAGGGACTGGCAGTCATAGATATCAACGATTTCCCAAGTTTCGGCCTGGTACCGCGAGCGGTGGCGCGAGTCTCTGAGTACATCCTCCATGCCGCGAAGCGAGCAGAGTTACAACGTTCTGCTCGCGTCAAGCGCAGCCTGCGCCGCCGTACAGCAGCAATAGAAAAACGGTCAAAGATGGTGGGAGGGAAGAAGATACAGAGTGATTTGCAGTCTGTAATCTGAGTGGTACCAATGCATACCAAATGAGGAGTTCGCAGATGGACATCTGTCTTATCATGGATAATCCAGAAACACCCAATCATCCCGTGATCGGAGTGGCACTACATAAACTGAGTGCCAGGCATACAGTGCGGCTGCTTGACGTACACCAGCTGACCGCTGCGCAAGCTATCACACAAGCAGAGGCACATCTTCCAGCAAGCATATACCTGCTGAAGTCTCACGCCCCCCAGGCATTAGCACTTGCACATCACCTGGAACAGCGTGGTGCCTTAGTGGTCAATAGCTGGGCATCATCAATGGCCTGCCAGGACCGCGCCCTGATGGCGCAGCGCATGAGAGAAGCAGGTTTGCCCTGGCCGCGAACGTGGAATTTCCCAACACTGGAGCATCTACTGTCGCAAGATGATCTGCTGGCAACACTGCCATTTCCATTGATTATTAAAAGCTACTACAGTCATCGGGGCGACCTTGTTGATAAGATGTATACTGTCGGACAGCTACAGGCACTGGCGCAGGAGTGGAGGCAAGAGCCAGTCATCCTTCAAGAGTTCGCACACGGCGACGGCTGGGATATCAAGCTATGGGTGATCGATGCGCACATTTTCGCCGCCCGCCGCCGCACGCCATTGGAAGCAAATGCGCCGAAAGAAGATCATCCCATCTCCGAGGAGGATCTTCCAAAAGCCTGGAGGCAGATTGCCCTGGAGATTGGCCATGCCTTCGATCTGCGTCTCTATGGCGTTGACCTCCTGATGACCGGAGGAGGGCCGATGGTTGTTGATGTAAATTCATTCCCCGGTTTTCGCGGCGTACCCGGTGCTGATGACGCACTGGTGGCCCTGGTTGAACGCCTGGTTGAGGAAAGGCAGACCGCCCTATGAAACTCGACAACTTCGACACGAACCTGTCTATCCTGGAACTTCCATCGGTACTTATGCAGCTCTTCAAGCGAGCAAACCGTCCACTGCTGCCAGGAGCTACACAACCGCTACGTCTCTTCGTGCGCTACCTGCGCCGGAAGCCAGGACGCGGACTGGCGGTCATCTATACAGTTGATGAAGTACAATCCGTGGGCAATCGGACTCCCTCCCGCAAAGCATCGGGAAATGACCCCCATCGCTCAGTCAGCTTAACACTCGACGAAAAGGCACTGGATGGAGCGCACATCCGCTTTAGCGCAACACAGGCAGATCAGGCACCGCTCGAGGTGCAACCATCGGGCGTTTTATGTGCCAGTGAATTAGGCCTTTCCGTGCAGGCATTTCCTGCCGATAGTCACCTTTCCGCGCTGGCTGCAAGCTGCGATACCGCCCCGAATAGCCCGCTTTTTCAGGCTTTAGAAAAAGCGGCACAATTACAGTTAGGGCAACCAACCTGGCAGCTTGTCTCTGCAATGGCAGTTGCGGTTCGCTATAAGCCGTCAAGTCGCTGTGTTATACGTTACCAGCTGAGTTTGAAGAACAGCAAAACGTCGGCGCAGAGGACAGTGACGATCTTTGGCAAGGTATATGCGGAGCCTGAGCAGGCATGTACCGTCCAGGCCTTAATGGAACAACTCTATCATGAGCAGTTCCAGGCCGGGCTGGCAGTCCCTCTTCTCCCACGTCCACTTGGTATGGTTGATGCACTGGGCTTAGCCTTCAACGAAGCAGTACAGCCTGACGATGGGCAAGAAAGCTCCCTGCGTACTGGTACCCAGGCACTACAGCCGCAGCTAAAGCGAGGACGGGGAGGAGAGATTACCAGGGTGATGCTCCCAGGAGAGGAACTACGACTTACGGCAAGAGCATTGGCTCGTTTGCACAACAGCACCTTTTCCATTGATGAACGTTCACCGCGCACAGGCGCAAAAGAGGCGAAAAGAGTTCGGGAAAGAGCAACTCTCATCGCCGGGAGCAATCCAGCACAGGCAGGAGAGATACTGCACCTTGCGCAGCAACTTTCCGCACGCCTGGAGACCTTACAACCTGGCGCTTACCGACCGGCACACGGCGGTTTTAAGGCCAGCCAGTTGCTTTTCCACGGCCACCAGGTCTTTGTGGTAGACTTTGATGGCTTCTGTCTCGCAGACCCTGCTCTTGATGTGGGTTACTTCCTTGCTTACCTTCGCCCTGGTGGACTCTGGTACCGGCGTCCTGGTATGCGCGAATGGTTTTCAGAGGCGGCAAAGGAATTTATCAGCGCCTATCGACAGGCGATGCTCGAATACGGTGTTGCGCAATCTGCCATCGATGGCATTCTAGATCGCACACCGTTCTATGAAGCCGCACTGCTCTACAAAATTGCGACTCGCCGCGTCAACCGGCTCAATAGTCCGCGCCCAGGAGAACTATCTGCTATACTTAGTGAAGTTGCACGCTGCCTGTCAAATGAAGTAAAGGGAAGCTGACCATGGTTCGATTTCTGTTTCGCAACTTGAAAGGATACCGCTTTCTGATCTTCGTTGCAATCGCCATGACGTTTGCGGAAGTGGGAGCCGACATCTTGATCGCCTTTCCGCTCAAGTTCATCCTTGATAAAATCGTAAATCACCGCGACCCGAGTTACCCATTCCTGGGCGGGCTGCTGAACCTCTTTGATCACTTCGGCACGAGAGAGGGCCTGTCCAAAGGGGAAGTGCATACCTAGCTAGGGGTAATCGTTTTCTCAGCGACAATGCTGGTTGTACTTGGCCTGCTGAGCGCAGTATTGTCGTATGTTCAGCTCTTCCTGGCATCGTATATTGCACAAAATCTGAGCCTGAGCACATTGGGCAATGTGGATGAGGTCATTGTGCTCAAGGGCGGTCGCATTGTTGAGCAAGGTGGCTTCCAGGAACTGAAGCGTAAGGGTGGTGTGTTTGCCGCCCTCCTCGAAGAGCAAAACCGCTATAATGCAGATCGGGCCGATGAAAAATCTATCATGCGTTCGGCATTTACTCCGCTGCCGATCAATGGAAACGGCAAAGCCCAGGTACCATCCGCACCACGCAGGCAATCAATGCAACCAGTGCCGCCACCTCCTGCTCCCATTCCTGTTACCCCTCAATATCACCCACAACAACAGCCTATAGGATTTGCACCCGTCCCAGCGCAGGCATTTCCGGTGGCTCAGCCACCTGTCAATTATCAGAACATGCGACAGCCAGAACACATCCCGCCGGGAAACCAGTTTCCACATGCAGCACCCACGCGGAACGCTCGTATATTGATCGAGGTTGATGGAAAAATCATCGGCGAACACTCTCTCAATAGGCCCATGCTGACTGTTGGTCGCCTTTCAGGAAACGATGTGCAGGTGCCATCGCAATGAGTTTCACGCTTACACGCGAAGATTCGTTGGGAGAACGGAGCGTGGTTGATCGAGGATGCGGAAAGCGTCAACGGATTAATGTATCAAGGAAGTCGCGTTGAACGCCTTGTCCTCAGAGACGGTGACAGGGTGTATGTGGCTCCTACGGCGATTCTTCACTACAAAGACACGTAGTGGTACAATCGCTACTTTGTCTGGTCGGCAGAAAGGAACCCATCATGATACGCTTGCGCAGCGAATGGATTCTCTGGAGTGTATTCGCGATATCGTTGGGGCTGGTACTCTATAATATGATTACTGGTCAAAAGCCCAGCCAGCAGGTCATAATGATTCAGTTGCTTGGACTTGGGTGTGGGTTGATAGCTATGATGCGTCGACGCGCGAAAAAATAGGGAAGTTCCTTCCCATTCATGTGCTTATGTCAGTTTATATTTTTGGGCAAGTTCAATGTAGGCATCTTGCAGATGATGCTCAATCACCAGCGCATCGACACTTTCCTGGAGAAATTTGCGAGCGGGATGTCCCAAACGCTTATCAAGATGGAGTGCCTGCATCCAAAATTCCAGGGCGAGCCGAGGTTGATCCTGCGCCTGGCTGAGTAATCCCTGGCGGCGCAGGACCGCGCATCGCTCGGCGGGAGTATCAAGCTCACTGGCAATCTTGAAAGCATCCTGGAAGTACCGTTGGGCGTCAGCAAAGCGATGCAAGGTGCGTGCTACATCACCTAATCCTCGTAAAGCACGACCTTCGATCTGGCGTGCTCCCTGCTCCAGTCCAATGCTCAGTGCTTGCTCGTAGTACTCTTTGGCCGCCAGGTGTTCGCCATCCAGAAACGAGATAGCTCCCATCGAGTTCATGACCCGTGCCAGGTCGACACGATCGCTCAGATCACCAAAAATCGCCAGGGCTTCTTCGTAGTAGCCACGAGCATCGCCTACATCGTGACGCTCTAGCGAGATATCACCCATCGCTCGCAATGCCCATCCCTCACCCCGGCGGATGCTCTGTTCGCGAAAGATGGCGATCGCTTCACTACAGATCTGCTCCGCCAGGTCGAGTTTCCCTTGATCGGCATACACCACGCTCTGGTCAGCCAGCACCCAGGCTTGCCCTGCACGCAAGCCCAATCCATTGAAGAGGCGGAGAGCTTCTTCAAAATCTGTCAGTGCTTTGCTGTACTGTCCCATGGCTTCATAGACTGTACCGCGGTCTCGCAATGCCGAGGCGCAGCCTTCATCATTGCGCAGATTGCGAAAACTGGTAAGAGCCAGGTCAATATGTCCCAGTGCGTCATAATAGTTCCCCAGGCCACGCCTAACCTCGCCAATCACCATCTGCATCCACGCCTCGCCCTTGGTATCGCCCGCCTCACGGAACGTTTGCAGAGCATCCTGGGCATATTGGCCAGCTTGCTGGAAATTGCCCTCTTCTCGAAAGAGCATGGCCAGTTCGTAGAGTGCCCAGCCAGCCTCGTCGCGCTCATGTTGTTCGCGATGCAGAGACAGACTGCGCATGAGACAGCCTATAGCTTCACCATACCGACCGAGCTGACGCAAAATCGCTCCCAGGCAACACTGGATCCGGCCTTCTCCGGTTGTATCGCCCATGCTCAGCGCATGAACTTCCGCCCGGCTCAACATGCCAAGCAACGCCCGTGCGTGACCACGTCCATTCATCGCCCATGACGCATCAACCGCCAGGCGAACCGCCTCTTGCAAATCCTGGGCTTCCCCTGCCCCTTCGAGATAGTCATAGGCCACAAACCATTCCTCTGGACTGGGCTGTGGTTGGCTGCGATAATAGCTTGCAACCACACGATGCACACGGCGACGTTCTTCCATGGGCAGGTACGCGAGGGCAAAATTGCGCACCTGGGCATGAATGGTGTAGACCCGCCCATCAAATTGCAGAAACGATGCCTGCACCAGTTCATCGCGTGCATCACGCCAATGCTTCGCAAGCTCGGCTGAAATCGTATTCCCAGCAGAAGCTTGTGTTTCTGGAGCAACCAGCATCACGATCTGCTCACTGCTGAACGGCAAACGAAAGGCGGCAAGATAGGAAAGCAGCGACTGGGCAAGGGGCGTTAAACGGCGATAAGCCACGTCGAGAACAGCCGTGATACCGGCAAGTTGGGTGTCCCGCAGTTCGTCACGAACCTCAACCAGCGAACGGGTTGCAGCCTCCGGTGTATAGACTTTCCCCTCGATAATACGTGCCGCCCCAAAGATCAGCTCAGCACCCAGAGGATACCCCTCCAGCAGCGTGCAGATCTCACGTAAGATCGCTTGCTGCTTCGGGTCATCCAGGTGGATTCGCTGGTCTAACCCGCTTTCGGCAGCCAGGTCCGCAAAGAGTTTGAGCAGATCTTCATCTGCCATTTTCCCCAGATTATATTCATACCAACGATTGGGTGCGCCTTCCAATACCGCGATAGCGGCAGGATTGGAGCGTGAGGAAACCAGCACAACCACCTCCTGGGGCAAGGAGCTGAGGAAACGATGCCACAGTTCTAACTGGGTATGTTCTTTGATATCTTCAAAGCTATCCAGCAGCAGCAAACATGGCAAATCTCGACTGGCTCGCGAACGAAGGACGCTCAGCACCAATTCTTGCCGGTAGGTGAGGTCATCAGTATGGAAGGTTCTGGTCGAAACATGTAAGTGATGCGCGATGTCCATCAATGCTTCACTGAAGAGCTTGCCCCCTTGCAATGAAATGCTAATGACCCCACCTGAGAACTTTTCTCGATTGCGCCGGGCCACCTCAAAGGCCAGGGCACTCTTGCCAATCCCTGCCGGACCCGTTAAGGCAATGTGATGGGTTCCGGGCCGTAATTGGTAGTGTCCGTTGGGCCCATCAGATGTTACCCCCTGTTCATCACCTCTGGCGGCGGCAGTCAGAAGGGCACTCAGATCGTGTAGTTCTCGTGTACGTCCAACAAAAGTGGTCGAGGCGCCCGCGTATGCTAACTGATGATCGTGTTCTTCAGGGTTATCGCGGCCTGCAAGCAGGGCAACCGGTCCTTCCTGTCCTTCGCCCACATGGCGATAGAGCACCGGAATAAACCACCCCTGGTGGTTATGCTTGGGCAACATGGCATGGCGAGCACGCGAAAGAGCCTCTTCCAGTGTGCGCCCCTGCGCCAGAGCCTCGTAAAAATGGAACATGAAGGTCGGGCTGAGGTCGTCCTGTAACGAAAACGGCATCGCCACCACCGCCGGTACCTCTGCCATCACCAGGGCGGTCGCCAGGGTGGTATCAAACGAGATGTTGCGATGATGTGTACGGGAGTGCTCTCCTACCATGGTCGCCGTCTCGCAGGCAGAGAACACCGCCAGGCGCACATCGCTACTGACAAAGAGTTCTCGCAAGGATTGAGTATCGATGTAGCGGTTATTGCCTTCCTCGTCACAGAAACTGAGATAGGTCTGAGGCTTGATCTGACCGAGCGGTGCATGACACTTCACACATTTGCTCACCTCCGCCTCGTTCATCTGCTGGCACTCTTCATTTGAACAGAGATGGCCAAAGGCTCCATGCCCATCAAAGTGAACCACATAACAGGGCAGTAATGTCTCACTATCGTCAAAGACTCCCAGGCCACCACGCGAACTGAGATAGCCAACGAGGTCATCGTAGGTAACCTGTTCTAACCGCTCCAGCAGAATCTGGCCATTTTCAATCAGGTCAGAGAGTGCTCGTTGAAGAGCTTGATAGCTGAGCTCGGTTTCTAACGAAATACAGTTTTTGGGAGAGGCACTAATATAAAGCATTCGCATGGGTGGATGGACAGGCAATTCGCCGCCGACCCCTTCCCCTGGACGCAAAAGGGCACGAGTGAGGGTGAAGACGCCCGAAGCCAGCAGAAAGTGTTCGCCGTTATAGAGCAGTTCCCAGGGATAGCGCACAAATTCATCACAGCCGGGAGCAAAGCTAAAGGTCAGAGCCACCGTTCCACGCCGCCGTAGGGTGCGTTGAATGACGCTGCGCAGCATCGATTGCACCGATTGTTCAGATAAATCACGGCGATTGGTGCCAGGGGTTTCAGAGCCGCATAAGGCTAAAAAGAGGCGATGTCCAATGTCACACAGGTCTTGTGGGCTATTTTCCAGTTTATTGAGCTTCTTCTGCAGGGCATTGAGTTGTCTATTCGTGTAGGGTGGAACAAAACTTCCGCTGACGGTACGTCCAGACCAGTTCTCTTTCACTTGTAACTCAAAGGTGCCGTCCTCGCGGCTGCGAAATAGCAGGTTTAATGTCTCTCCCATGTGCCCGATTTTCTCGCATTCTGTTTGTTCTTTAGTGGTAGTGCTTTAGCGGCTCTAAATGTACATATTGCGATTATATCACAATCTTGTGTGACATAGAAGAAAAGTGGATGAGTTGAGATAATGTTCATTTTGCATGGCTGGGACAAACCCAGCCATGCAAAATGAACATTATCTCAACTCATCCAAATAACCTCATTCGCCCCAATATAATTCAACTTTGCCGAAGCGCACCGTATCACCCACTTTTACCCCTGCGGCCTCCAAAGATTTTGTAACGCCCATCTTTGCCAGGGTTATTTGCAGACGCTGCATACCCTCTTCGTTCTCAGGGTCAGTCATGCTCACTGTGCGCTCTACACGCTTTCCCCGCACAATATAGATACCATCCTCTTTGCTGATAGTAAAAGCATCTTCTGGCTGCGGGCGCAGCACTGTACCGGCTACATCAACATTCACCTGCGCTGCCGCTCGCTCCAGCTCCTCCTGTTGAAGCTCGTGCAATCTGCGAGCGGTAAACTGCATAAGTTCATCAGTTCCCTGGTGAGTCGCGGCGGAAATGGCAAAAACGGGATAGCCTGCTCTCTCAGCCTGTGCCTTTAGTGCGGGCCAGCGTTCCCGCGCTTCTGGTAAGTCAATTTTATTCAAAACTACTATTTGTGGGCGACGGGCCAGTTGTTCATCGTACTCGCGTAATTCCTGGTTGATGGTTTGAAAGTCCTGCCATGGAGCTCGTTCGAATGAAGCACCATCCAGCATATGGATCAAGAGGCGAGTACGGCGCACATGGCGTAGAAATTCATGGCCAAGACCGACGCCCTGGGCGGCTCCCTCGATCAGGCCGGGAATATCGGCAAGCACAAAACCAAACTCATCACCACTGCCAGCTTGACCGATTGCCACAACTCCGAGATTCGGTGCGAGTGTGGTAAAGGGGTAATCAGCAATTTTTGGGCGTGCGGCGGTAACTACCGAAAGCAGGGTTGACTTGCCTGCATTTGGGTAGCCAACCAGCCCAACATCAGCAATCAGGCGCAACTCAAGCAGTATCCAACGCTCTTCACCCGGCTCACCCTTCTGGGCCTCCTGCGGCGCCTGGTGCGTTGAGGTGGCAAAATGGACGTTCCCCAGTCCACCACGTCCACCACGTGCCACCATCACCCGCTGTCCCTCCTCTACCAGGTCTGCGATCAACTCTTTGCTATCGGCATCGCGCACCACCGTACCACACGGTACAGGCAGTACGATGTCTTCACCTTTGGCTCCATGCATTTTCTGGCGCAATCCCATTCCACCTGCATCAGCCTTGAAGTTATGGCGATAGCGATAATCTATCAGGGTATTCAAGTTGGTTGTTGCTTCCAGGTAGACACTACCACCTCTGCCACCATCCCCACCATCGGGACCGCCAAGTGGTGCGAACTTTTCACGGCGAAAGTGACGAGAACCGTTTCCGCCGTCACCTGCCTTCACAAATATTTTTGTATGATCGTAAAACATGATGTGATCCTACCCTCCAAAAATGTTTGGAGACAAGGTTGTCAAGACAATCATCAGTGTCAGCACTGTCATAACCACGGTCGTAACCCAGGCGACGCTATTAAAGATTGGTCCATTGACGTAGCGTCCCATCAGACGACGATCGTTACACAGCAGAATCATCAATACCAGGATAACTGGTAGGAGCATACCACCAACCACATTGGGAAGATTGAGTACAAAAACAAGCCGCTCTTTCGGCACGAACAAGGTAACAAACGCTCCCACCGCAATGATAAAGGTATAGAGCGTCAGAAACTGGGGTGCTTCCTTGAATGAGCGATTGACGCCGCGCTCCCAGCCAAATGCCTCGGCAATCGAGTAAGCCGTGGAGAGCGGCAGTACACTTGCAGCCATCAGAGAAGCATTCAGTAGTCCTACACCGAACAATATTTCAGCAATCTGCCCATTGCCAGCTACAAGCGGCCTCAGCGCTATCGCCGCATCCTTTGCCTCGTTGATGGAGATGTGGTGAACATACAAAGTAGCACCGGTACATACGACGATAAAGAACGCCACGAAGTCCGTGAGAAAAGCACCCACATAAGTATCAAGCCGCTCATAATTCAAATGTTTAATGGAGATCTGCTTGTCCGCGATAGCCGACTGCTGGTAGAACTGCATCCACGGCGCAATGGTCGTACCAATAACGGCAACCAGAGTCAGCAGGTAACCCTGGTCAAGTCTCAGCGGTGGCACCACCGTTTGATGGAACACCTGCGCCCAATCAGGATGAACGAGAATGCCGCTGATGATATAGGTAACATAGATCAGGCAGAGTACCAGCAATATGCGCTCAACGTATTTGTAGCTACCACGAATTACCAGGAACCAGACCGTTACTGCCGCGATAGGAATGGCTATAAACGGGCTGACTCCAAAAATGTCCATCGCTCCCGCCACGCCCGCAAATTCGGCCACCGTAGTGGCGGCATTGGCGATGAGCAGCAAAACCATGCTCCAGAAGGTGATACGCACACCGAATTTTTCGCGAATCAGGTCCGCCAGCCCTTTACCGGTGACCACACCCATACGCGCCGCCATTTCTTGCACAACCGCAAGGCTAATGGTGACGAGCACAATTGCCCAGAGCAGGCCATAGCCATATTGCGCCCCCGCGAGAGAATAACCGGCAATGCCAGTTGCATCGTTATCAACATTGGCGGTGATCAGTCCGGGGCCGATGACGGAGAGCAACAGCAGCAATTGGCGCATCCAGACGCGGCGCACCTTGCGCTGCCGCGTCATCACAACTTTGTTCATATATGAACCTCCTTGACGGGGGTAGGCCCAATAAAATTGCCCCCTGGTCATGAGGGAGCATATCGCAATTGCAGCTTATTCCCCCTCTAGTTGAGCTTTGGCACTGTATGACGTAAGGGAGCACTGGGTGCTTACCAGCCACTTCGGGTCCCGCCTTATGCCGACGAGACCTGGCCTGATCGTTGGCGTCTCTCGACGTTTCTGATCAGTGGCCTGTGTTCATACAGCCGCCTCACCTAACGAGGTAAGACAGGTATTTCCTGTTCTTAACTATACTCCTTTTCTAAAGCCATGTCAAAGGCAATTTAGCAAAATTAAGAAAAGAGCAAACCATGAGCATTGACATGCCATATTGGGGATGCTGAGCACCGGTCCCATGTCTGGTTATGCAATTAAAAAGGCAATTGAACAGAGCGTAGCCAACTTTTGGCATGAGAGCTACGGGCAAATTTATCCAATCTTGAAGCAACTTGCTCGCGAGGGACTTACAACCAGTCACGCTGAAAAGCAAGAGGGGAAACCTGAACGCTACGTCTACACGCTCACCGATCGGGGTCGAGAAGAACTGCATCGCTGGTTAACTGAACCAATCGAGTACATGGTAGAACGCAATGAGCTACTGCTCAAATTATTCTTTGGTCGACAGACACCCGTCACCACCAACATTGAGCATGTTCAGGAGTTTCGCAACGTACAGATACAGCTTCTGAACAAATACATAGGTATCGCTGAGTACCTTCAAGTATGTTGCTCTGAAAAGCCTGAACTATTGTACCAGCTTATCACTGTCCGTTATGGGCAATACAGAACCCAGGCTCTGATTGACTGGTGTGATGAAACACTCGACATCTTGAAAAAAGTTGCTGAGGAAACGCATACTATATTTGCATGAACGACTGTTGATGCTCCCATCCTCTTTTCTAGAGGAAGGACAGGTGTAGGAGCGCAATATACATAATTATACAAGGAGGACACATGTGGATCGGCACATTCCCATTGTGATCAGTGAGGGGGAACCCTTTACTCGTGGAAAACAGCTGGGCGAAAGCGAGGCAGGGCGGGTAAAACAGAGCGTCACTGCCTACATGGCGTTATTCCGGCAGCGTGCCGGACTGACTTATGGAGAAGTGCTGGTCCAGGCTGAACGCTTCATGCCCAGCATTGCAGCATATGCGCCTCACCTGCTGGCAGAGATGCGCGGTATCGCGGAAGGAGCAGGTTGTGACCTGCGCGAGATCGTCGCTATTAATGCACGTACCGAGTTAATGTATGGGTTGAAGCAAACGTCGGAATGTACTGCTGTCGGTGTCAGCCCAGCAGTTTCGAGCGATGGACATATGCGCCTGGCGCAAAACTGGGACTGGCATCCTGCCCTGACCGGTGCGATTGTGTTGTGGGTCATACGAGGCGAGAACGCTATTGATCTGATAACGCTCACCGAGGCGGGCATAGTTGGCAAGATCGGCGTGAATGCGGCAGGCATGGCAATGTGCATCAATCTTCTGACCTCGGATGGCGACTTCAAGGGGCCCGCTGTGCCCATGCATGTGATCCTGCGTCGTGTACTGGAAGAGGCTCGTTCGGTTGAAGAAGCTATCACTATCATCGCCGCCGCAGAACGTTGCACGTCATGTAATCATCTATTGGCCGATGGCTCTGGCTCGCTGGCAGATGTTGAGGCAACTCCTCTCGGTCAACGGGTGCTCTATCCAACCAATGGGGTACTGGCGCATACCAACCACTGCATCAGTGCAGATCTCTTTGTCCACGACAGTAAGGCACGAGAGGACCCGGAGACCCTGGTTCGCGGTGAGCGTGCGCAGTTACTGGTCTCGGCTCAACCGATCGATGAAAAATATCTCCATATAGTTCTCAGTGATCATGCCACAGCTCCCGGCTCGATCTGCCTGCACAACTCACCCGAACTGCCATTTGACGAGCAAGGCGAAAGCATCGCCTCGATAGTCTTTGACCTGACAGATGGCACCCTGGATATCGCAGACGGTCCGCCCTGTCAATATCCATATCGCCGCCTGATGCTGAACGATTACCTCAGACATTATATTCCTAAAAAGCATTGATAGATCCATACAAACATATCACGAAAGGAAGTTTGATGACCTGGAAAAGTTTGCGCGGGATAAAACTGATCCACATCTAAGCGCGTGGCATCGATATAGCAAAGCTATCGGTACAGATGGCAGCGTTGGCATCTTCCACGAGACCTATCTCGTTGCGGCTGGTCGCTACGAGGCTCTATACGGAAATATGCCCGTCTTTGGCCTGGCCTCTGCAACCCGGCATGTGCCTGCCACCGGAAAGCGCGAAACAGCACGCCGTCGCCTTGGACAGGAGAATGAACCGGCAGTAGCATCGCCAGCAAATCCAGTTTAAAAAAAGTACTTCTGACCATTCAGTTACCCTCTTCTTATCCTGCTTACGGAACATTTTGCCGTGTTTATACGTTTATACAGTAGGGATATTTGGTGGTCATTAGTACCATTTTTTCTGATATGCAGTAACATATCAACACTCCCAACGATAATATACACAAACGGCCCAAAAACGTTGGCATGGGAATATGCACATACAGCCATCTGGATCAGAAATATTTCAATATATTTGATAACACACTATATTTTTTTGAGAGGACGAGGACGAGCGTGGTAATTGAAAGCAACCTGTTACTCGGACACTCCCTCGGAACATGTACGCTGCAAAGTCTGCTTGGGCGCGGGGGTATGGGCGCAGTCTACCTCGCTCAGCAGTCTCGACCGCGCAGAGCTGTGGCCGTGAAAGTGCTGATGCCCGGCCTGCTTCTGGAGACGCGCATACGCGCAGAATTCCTCGCACGCTTCCGCCGCGAGGCCGACGCCATCGCCGCCCTCGACCATATCAATATCATGCCGATCTACGAATATGGTGAACAAGAGGAACTGGCCTATCTCGTCATGCCCAATGTGACGGGGGGCACCTTGCGCGAAGTACTGGAGAAACGCGCCAGGCTCCCCTTCTCCGAAATAGTACCAATCATTGAACAGGCCGCCGCAGCCCTTGACTATGCCCATGCACAGGGCATCATCCATCGAGACCTCAAACCAGGCAATATTCTCTTTCATGCCGATGGGCGTGTCGTGCTGGCCGATTTTGGCCTCGCCAAGTTACTCAATGAAACCACCGAGGCCGACCACGAGGCCTCGTCGGGCCTGACCAGCGCGGGTGCCATTATCGGCACACCAGAATATTTCTCGCCAGAACAATCAACCGGCAATCCGGTCGATAAACGCACGGATGTCTACTCGCTCGGCATTGTTTTATATCAAATGCTCAGCGGACGGGTACCCTTCACCGGCCCAACAGCCGTTTCCATCGCCGTCAAACACACCATCGAGGAACCACCGCCGCTCACGCAACTGAATCCGACCATACCACACAGCGTCGAGGCGGTAGTGATGAAGGCCATCGCCAAAAAACCCGAACATCGCTATGACAGTGCAGGCGAACTTGCACGAGCGTTACGCGCCGCCGCCCCTGATATTTCCTCTTCTCAGTCACTCAATGCAAACTCTGAAGAGAGAACAGAGCGCATCACGCCCATCACGTTGATGAGCAACGATACCATTTTAGAAGTCCCCATTGTATCTTCGCACGAAGCACCTACGCTAAATACTCATGAAGCTCTCACCGTGAAATCGCCACAAGTGCCTAACCCTAACCGTAACACTCCATGGGAACGCGGCTTCAGTCCAACGCCATCGCCCATGCAGCAACATGCGGAGAAGCGCGGCTGCCAATCTATGTGGATGATGATCCTCGGCGCAGTACTTGCACTTTTGCTGGTGATCGGCGGAGCCGCCACGTATTTACATTCTTTGTCAGGTGGGTCTTCTAGCTCCATAACATCAAGCCAGTCAAGCAAAACTGCAACCCCACCTCACAATTCCCTAACGCAGGCACCTGGGCCGCAGCTACCCTCCGCCATGATAGCAGCAGGCACCATGCTCTATGGCACCTCCCTGCCAGCATGTGACGCGCAGCGCGCATTATGGAGTAAAAGTAGCAATGCCAGAGTCACCTGTGGTGCGTCCGCGACCGGGTTGAGGGACGGCAGTCTCGTATATTTAGCCGGTACATTCCTGGACAAGTTCCCCAATGGCTACGGCATACCAAACGATTACGTATTACAAGTGCAGATCAATGAAGCTCTCAACTCCCACGGCGGCTTCGGTGTTTTCTTCCGCAACCAGCCGGGGCTTATTCACCAGGGAACGTTTACATTCTTACTATTCCCTTCGGGCCGCTGGGAAGCCAATGTCTACAACGACAAAACAGGTAAGAGAACATTGTTACACTCAGACCGGTCCTCCGTTCAACTTGATGGTTTAATCACTATCGACATTCTTGTACAGGGCAATACCTTCACCTTCTACCTCAACGGCCATAGACAGGGAGAAGCCATCAGTTCCTCGTACCCCAGTGGCACGATCGGCCTGGCAGCGGATACTGGTGCCGATGTCTTCTTCAGAAATCTGGCGATCTATAGCCTGCCAGGTTCATAACTCTATGATTCCTATTGAAGGAAAAAAGCCTCGATTGCTATTTTCTTACACCAACTAAAAACTGTACTCTTACACGTCTACCCCCTTTTGAAGCACACGTGAAGCCTGTTTTTCACGTCGCTATGAGCCTGCAAAAAAGGGCAGCATAGCTAAACGTGAAAAGTCACATGTTTGCTTGTTCATACGTGTTATAATCCTGAATGGTCGCTGGTCATTACCTTCTGCTCGGAAACAGCATCCAATGCAACCGCTTCCTCTGTTCGCCCACTCTCCCGTAAGAGTTGGGCGGCGCGTCTGCGCGTGTCTACTGTATGTGGGTGCTGCAGGCCCAATTGCTGTTCTCGAATGGTCAGAGCCTGCAGGTAAAGCGCGAGGGCCTCCTCTGGCTGTATTCGCATCTCGTGGAAGCGAGCAAAATCATGCAGACTTTCTGCCGTTTCGAGATGTTGCTCTCCTCGTTGGCGTTCCCGAATGGTGAGTGCATGCTGGTAGAGCGGTTCCGCCTGCTCGTACTTCCCCTGCTCTCGGTAGATGTTGGCCAGTCCGTTGAGGGGGTACGCAACCAGAGGATGCAGCGGTCCCAGCACCTGCTCAAAGATGCTCAACACACGCTGGTAGAGCGGTTCGGCCTGTGCATACTTGCCCTGGCTCTGATACAGTTCGGCCAGATTGTTGAGGGGGTAGGCAACCAGGTAATTCGGCCCCTGCTCAAAGATATGTAACGCACGTCGGAGGAGCGATTCGGCCTGTGCATACTTGCCCTGGCTCTGGTACAGTTCGGCCAGATTGTTGAGAACTATGGCAACATTGGGATGCTCCTGACCCAGCGCTTGCTCGCGTATGTCCAACGCACGCCGGTAGAGCGGCTCGGCCTGTGCGTACTTCCCCTGATCTCGGTAGAGTTGGGCCAGTCCGTTGAGAGTAGTTGCGACATCGGGATGTTCTTGACCCAGCGCTTGTTCGCGGATGTCCAACGCGCGCTGGTAGAGCGGTTCCGCCTGCTCATACTTCCCCTGATCTCGGTAAAGTAGAGCTAATCCATTGAGAGAAGTGGCAACATGAGGATGCTCCTGACCCAGCGCTTGCTCAAAAATGTGCAACGCACGCCGGTAGAGTGGCTCGGTCTGCTCGTACTTGCCCTGCGCATTATAGAGCAAAGCCAGCTCATTGAGAATGTTCGCTACCTCGACGTGTCTGGTCCCCTGTGCCTGTTCGCAAATGGCCAGGGCCCGCTGATACAACGGCTCTGCCTGCTCGTACTCGCCCTGCTCATAGTAGAGTGATGCCAGTCCACTGAGGGTTTGCGCTATCTCAGGATGGTCTGGCCCCAGAAGACGCTCGTGCAGCGCAAGCGCCTTTTGGTAAATCGGCTCACCTTCAGCATATTGGGCACGCGCCTGTAAATACTCTCCCATTCGGTGCAGCAGCCGCACTGCTTCAAGGAACTCCATCTGCCACTGATCGAACAGCGTGACGCAGATCTGCCCGTGCGGGAGATACTGCTGGCAGGCGTCCCATGTTGCAAACTCCACCTCTGGAAACACCCTGCTGACGATCCGCACTGTCCGTTCTGCCCATTGCCTTTGTGTCTCGCTATCCATGTCATCCCAGATTATAGCTTGCACCAGCCGGTGAATGACGAGAATCTTCTTCTCAGGGTCCCGCTTGATCAAGGAATATTTGTGAAGTTCCCCAATGGCCTCGTTGAAGTCGAACTCCTCCCTCACCACTGGCTGAAGGACCGGACCGAGTTCCGCCGCTGCTGCAACAATCATAGACTCCGGGATACTATCGGGATGCAGCAAGGCCAGGAGGCGCAGCAGCTCAGCAGCGGCAGGATTGGCCTGCTTGATCTTCTCCAGGGAGAGTGACCAGGTCGTCGCCACCGGTTCTGGATGCCCTGCTGCATCCTGCCCACGCGTACGCAGTAGCCGCTGGCGTCGCGCCCGGTACAGCTTGAGATAGTCGCGCAAGCTGCACCTGGTTTCCTCAATGTAGGCTCCAGCCTGATCTAGCGCCAGCGGCAAGCCATCCATGGCCTCGACGATGGCGCGAGCCAGGCTCCACACGCTCTCCGGGATATTATCGAGCGGAGTACTCATCCAGGTGCTCTTGATGCGACGCAGTAAGAAGAGCATCCCTTCCTCCACTGTCATGATTTCCAACTCAATGCGTCCGGCAATGGTGCCGGTTGAAAACGCCCGGGTCGTGAGCAACACCTGTCCGTTCCCCGAGGAGGGGATAAAGGCGCGTGAGGTCTCGAGGTGATCGGCATTATCCAGGACGAGTAACCAGCCTTGATGCGTGTCAAACCAGCGCAGCACCGCGTTGACAATCTTGCGTTGATCTTGCTCGTTGTGCTCGGGCAGCTCCAGCAATACGGCGATGGCCAAAAAATCGGATATGAGCAGGTCAACCGACTCCGCCCGTACCCAGAGCACGGCAGAGTAGTCATCGCGGTAGCGATAGGCATATTCGATGGCAAGTTGGGTTTTGCCAATGCCGCCCAGTCCGCTAATGGCTTGTGGCTGGGTGATGGCAATGTGGTGCGTGTGCGCCCTCAGGGCAGCTCGCAGCCGCTCCAGCACCTCCTCCCGTCCAGTGAAGAAGCTGTTGCGCCCATAGGGCACATTCCATACTGGCAGATCTGGCGCATCTGAGGAGGATGTCTCGAAGAGGGATGCTCGTTGTTGCTGTTGCAGTGTGGGATCAACAGGTCGTTCCTCGATCAAGCCGAGTTCGGAGGAGCTTTTCCCGAACACCTCGCACAGTTGCTGCCGGAAGTAGGGACCCGGCACTGTCTCACCACGTTCCCAACGGCCAACATTGTTGGGTGTTGTGCCCACTCTATCCGCCAGGTCCTGCTGCGACCAATCATGCCGTGTGCGTTCATCCCGTAATGTCTGATTGGGGATGGGCTTTGCTTCAGTCATCACGATCCCTTTTCTCTTGGCACTCTTCTTATGCTCTCCCTAACTATTTTACCACAGCTACTACTCTGCTAGCGCCTTGACTTTGAATGCCTGAGCTGATCGGAAAATGGTGTGTAAATGGTGTGTGATGGTGTTCTCATTTGCCCTCCATTGACTGCATACTCTAGACATGAAGTGAAGGCGAGTGCCTAACACAAAAAGCATGCTCAAGCTCATCCGTCATTTCGAATCTTTCTCTAGTGATTGTGTTGTTTTGTATTTCTGTTAGGAGAAACAGGGATGAAAAGATTTTCCCGGTCAAACGTCGTTCTATCCATCACTGCGCTGGTCATGCTCACGGCTGTCCTTGCCATCCCGCTGTCCAGCTCGCCTGGTCTCGCGCGTGCCACATCAGGCCCTCCTGCCGACCTGTCGCTGTTTGGAGCATCCTTGATGCACGCCAGGAACAGCCACGTGAGGATCAGCCCATGGGTGTTCAGATTCAAGGGCACCCACTTTCTCTACGTTGATGACGGCACGTGCCCCGACTCCATCGACGTGTATAAGCTTAGCAATACTATCACTCACGTGGGCAACTTTCCCAACACCGGCTGCAACGGCACCCAGGGTATCTATTTCGGAGACCAAAGCATCGCTGTCACCGGAGCAAACCGCACCCATGGACCCTGCCTGGTTTTCGGTGATGCAGGGAACGGGTTTGTCGACAGCTTTCCGATCAACGCAGACGGATCGCTAGGTGCTCAGGTCAGCCACGTGGCGGATCTCGCCAACATCAAATCCAAAGATGTCCACATCAGCACTAATGGCAACCTCGTCTACGTGGCCAGCCCGAGCTTGACGGGTACAACGTCCACCCTGGAGTCCTACGCACTGGGTGCAGGGTGTGTGCTGACGACCTTCACGCAACTCTCGACCAGCCAATTTTACATCTCGATCGCGCTCGTCAGTCAAACCCGCATGGTGACAGATGATTCGAACGCAGGCACCATTGACACGTATTCTCTGAACTCAAAAGGCGGTATCTCCCTGCTGAATTCCGTGCCAGGCCAGTTCGGCTTCCCGGATTCCATCACGGTCCAGAGCGTCAACACACGCTCTGGCACAGTTACCAACGTCTTCACCGGCCGGGCGTTCAACGGCCTGTCAGAGGTGCAAGGCGGACAGTACACCAGGACGTCAGGAGCCATCACTTTCCTGACAGGGAGTCCGGCCTCAGACCCCAGTGGCGGCGACGGCGCTGCCGTGACCTTCAGTAAAGCCGATAGCTTGCTGATTCAAGGGGAGCAGGTCAGTGGCACGTTAGGGGTCTACAGCGTCCAGCCAGGCACCCCGGGAGTCCCGGGAAGTATCACGTTCATGGAAGAGACTCCCCTGGCGGTAAGCGGTGAGGAACCTGAAGCCTTTGCGTTTGACGGCTCGACCCTGCTCGTAGCTCCGCGCTTCAATGGTGACGTTGAGGCCTGTACCCTGTCCCCTGCTGGCGTCTTAGGGTGCCAATCCATTGCAGTGCTCACCAACACAGGCGGCCTCGAGGGCGGGATAGCCGTCCTGTAGGGGGTACAAGAACCTGGGTGCCGTGGCAGCACTAATGGGCCTATTAGGCCCGCCGACGGAATGAGAGCCTCGCGTTGTAGATTTCATTAGCGGGCCTAATAGGCCGATATAACGGCTGCTGAACAATGATGAAACTGGCTCAGGCCGATTAGTATCGCTGGTCGTAACCAATAGTCTCGATCAGGAGGAACCTCTTATGCGTACACATCGCTCTTACTGGCGCATCTGGATAGCAATGCTGGGACTGATGCTGCTCTTGACGGCCTGTGGTGGCAGCGGAACCACAAGCTCGACAACCGGCGCAAACAGCACGGGTACGCCACATGCGACGAGTACTACCCCATCTCCTGGGAGCATTAACACCACCAGCACCGTGAGTTTTACCGCCTCCGGGGGGCTCACCGGCGCGTACACCATCAGCGACAATACCACGGGGAGTAACTATAGTAAGAGCGCTCTGGCCTTCGTAGTGCATGGTCAGAGTTGGCTATTCACTCTGGAGTATACCGGCTATAAGGGCCCAGGAACGTATACCTTCAAGTTCACCCAGTCCCGCCCGCCCTGGGGGAAAGTTGCATTAGCCAGCAGTGATGGCACGAAAAGCTGGGAACTCACGTTTTCTACATCATGCCAGTTGACTATCACCAGTGACACTTCTTTGAATTCTCAGTATCACGAGGTAAAGGGGAGCTTTTCCTGCTCATCATTGGCATCACAGTCGTCTTCAATTATGCTCACGAACGGACAGCTCGATATCGTGGCACTGGTAGTTTCACAGTGACCAGGGCAATCGCATCTAAATGAGGGGTGATAGAGTTGAAGGCGGCAAAAATGACTTTTCAATCGCCCTGACAGTTTATACGAAGTGTTGTTATCAGATTGAGTTTACCTCCCTGATTTCTTTACTTCATGAAGAGTGATGCCATCAACCATCGCTCCCGTCTTAGAAAGGAGAGCCTACTATGCGGAGACTCTGCTACCACTGGCTTATTTCGCTAGCAATGTTCGGACTGATCATAATACTGGCGTCATGCGGCGCAAGCAACACCGGCTCGACAACAGCCACTCCCGGAAATGGAAGCAATAGCACCAGCAACACCACTTTGGGGAATGACACGAGCACCCTCAGTTTCACGGCTTCAGGGGGACTGAGTGGAAAGTACATGCTCACCGCACCGCTTCTACAGAGTCTGAGTCAACTCGAAATAACTTCCCAAAGAGGCAAAAATTTACACATAGATGTCCAGAACGATGTCCTGCATATCAGGCTCACTGTTTACCCCTATACGGGTCCAGGTTCCTACACGCTCTCCCACGTGTCAGCCTTCGATAACAGTGAGAGTATGATTCTCGTGAAAGGCGCGAAATTTTGGGGAGGGCGCAACCCGTTATGCCCGCTGACCATTGCCAGCGACACTGCCGCAACCGACGCCGCCGCAATCGTCAAAGCATACGGCCAAGGGTATGATTTCCGCGAGATAAAGGGGAGCTTCACTTGTTCACAGGTGCTCTCTGAGACTCACACTGACCCATCGGTTGATCTCAGTAATGGTCAATTTGACGTGTTCGTCCGAGTTCTTAATTCTTAAAGGCGCTTGAAAATTTAGATGCGATTGCCCTGGAATATCTTGCTGGCCGGGGCACGGCCAGCAGGGACGGACTCCGTTGGGAGTTCGGTCGAACTGAGAAGCCCCCAGCTTTAGCTGTGGGGAGTTGTCACGAACTACCCAGGTTCGTATACGCCTGCGAGAAATCTTCCCCAGAGGGAATGATATTCTGCGTGACAAGGAACTGCTCCATGGACTGCCAGGTGGCACTATCGTTATAGCCTGGCTTCCTATTGCTGTTCTGCCAGAGAGGAATAGTCGCCTGCAACACACTCATCGCCCGCTCAGCATCCATCCCTGGTATATAGCTTTTACTGA
>WNFB01001184.1_pt1 | contig 24282 bp, 21 predicted proteins | sample 5400501 | NCBI WGS metagenome assembly WNFB01 (sample SAMN13153341, study PRJNA577476) | soil metagenome | isolation source: 200 cm saprolite under Douglas fir tree site 2 hole 1 | place: USA:California | collected 2015-04-18 | reverse complement strand
CTTTTCTTTTACCACTCCCGGTCTGTTGTCTGCCCTAGTATAGGGACTTTGTTCGATACTGCTTTTTACTTTACTGCTTTTTATCTCTTGTGCTTGCGGTGAGATATCCAAAGTAAACCATGTTCTTTCGGTACATGGATCATCCCGATAGTTACAATGCCACGGTTCCAGATTGATGTGCGCCAGCAAGCCGGCGGATATTACCGGCCCGATACCGATTATCGACCGCGCCCATTGGCCTATCGGCTTTGAGGTGGCATAGGCATCAAGCGCGCGCAATATTTGCCTTTCCAGTCTCCCGGATTGTTCTGCCAACCAGCCGATAACGGTATGCGGTTCCTCTGATTCATCCAGTGCGCGTTCCTGGTTATAGGAGCGTTTTCGATTTTCCTGCATCTGGTAATACGCATCTACTAGGAATCGCGCCTCATCGGTGGATAGCGTAATAGACGCATCGCGGAGATCGCGCGTTAATCGTTGGATTGGTTCGAGATTCATTAATTTTCTCCTCAGTGGCTTGCGTGTGATCAGATATTTAGCCTATCACAAATACGAGAGATATAGCGGTTACTGTCATAAATATCGCCTTCGGCGAGCGCTTCGCCGGCGGAGCGCAATTCGTCGCCGGTGGAGAAGAACGCCACGCGCAGGCGGCGCTTCACTGTTATCTCCACGAACCCGAGCGATGCAAGCAACCCCAATTCCGCGGGCAGGAGTTTTTTTCCCGCGGCGAGCACTATTCCGCCTTTCGCAATGTCTTCTCCCGCCTGGCGCACGTTTTGGCCTGGACGGTTGCCGGACCCGATGCGGATGACGTCGCCAACGCGTTCCGCACGCTCCTGCATGACGACGGTATCGGCTCCCGACGGCATTTTCGCCCCGGTCATGATGCGTACACATTCGCCGGGCCGGACAACACCGGTAAACGGCCGGCCGGCCCAGGCGGTGCCGATAACGCGCAGTTCACGGCTGCCGCTTTCCGCAAGATCCACCCCGGCGACCGCGTAGCCGTCCATGGCGGAATTGGTGTGCGCCGGGACATCGATGTGCGAATGGACATCTTCCGCCAGCACGCGCCCCAGGGCGCTGCGCACGGCCACACGCTCGATGCCGCTGATCGGCGTAATTTCGGAATCAATGCGGCGCAGCGCTTCGGTAACCGGTAACGAATTGGGATCGTAGTCGTCGGCGCAACTCGGTTCGATCCTGATGCTCGTGTTTTTCATGGTCTCACCTGTTCGTTCCGCAGCACTTATCCGGTACGCAGCCGCGTGGACTTGATAAATCGTTCGACGATAAAGTCCGCAACCTGTTCCGGACGATTAAGATCCAGCAACGGCAGCGGCGGCGGGTCGCGTAATGGCGTATCCGTCGCCACGGCGATAATCGAGGGGTCGCCGGCATACATTAAACGATGTCCCAGGCTCGGCCGGTGCAACTCAATCTTGGGGAAATGGGTTTGTTTAAAACCTTCCACCAATATCAGATCGAGGCTGTCTTGCTGCAATGCCGCCAGCAGTTCATCCAAGGCCGGCTCCTCATGCCGCTTAGTCTCCACCATCAGCGCCCAGCGCCGGCGCGAGGCGATCAGCATTTGCGCGGCGCCGGCCTGGCGCAACTCGTAACTGTCTTTCCCCGGCGTATCGACGTCAAACGAATGGTGCGCATGCTTGATCATGCCGATACGCAATCCGCGTTGCGTCAGCAGCGGCAACAGCTTGATTAATAATGTAGTTTTGCCCGTGCCGCTGAAAGCGGCGAATCCAAGTATAGGTAAACGCGCGTTTTTCAGCATCATGCCGTTTCGTCTTGGTGGGTTACGGCCTTCGGCCTAACCCACCCTACATTTTTATGAGCCAGCGCAGGATCATCAGGTGTATTTTCCGCGCAGTTCGTTAATGACCATCGCGCCATCAAGCAGTGTGGTTTTTCCGCTATCGATCTCGGCGCAACGGCGCCGGATTTCCTCCAGCCACTCCGGCGAGACCGGATAGTCCTGTTCCAGGTCGAGGCTTTCCAGAAGCGTTTCCGCAATGAAGGCGCGCGTTGTGGGCTCCAATTGCATCGCCTCGTCGAGGATTTTCCTGGGGTCGGGTTTGGTAGGCATGGCGTTCCTCCTTCAGGCGGCAATATTTAAGTTTTCCATTATGGGCGTCAGGTCTTTGCTAAACAACTGGTAGGCCTTACCTAGCCCACCTTGCCGCTGAAAGCGGCGAATCCAAGTACAGGCAAACGCGCGTTTTTCAGCATCATCCGGCTTTAACCAGTTTTGCTTCCAGCTCGGCGCGGTCTTCCGGCGTATTGACGTTCAAAAAGGTCTCCGGGCTGTCGGTAAAATCGGCAATGGCGAGTTTGTGCTGGGCGTACCACAAGTCAATCTTGCGCTCACCCGATTGCAAATACGCCAGCATGCTCGCGAGCAAATTACAGCGCAGCAGACTGAATACCGGTTGCATGCGGCCGCCGTCATGGGCCACGCTGATATCGGCCTGATCGCGCGTCAACGCGGCGGCCAGGCGCACCGCGAGATCAGGCGGTAATAACGGCGAATCGCAGGGCACGGTCAGGATATACTCGGTACCGGCAGCCTGCATCGCGCTCGCCATGCCCGCAAGCGGGCCAAAGTAATCGCCCAGCATATCCGGCACCACTTTGTAGCCGTAATTGGCATAACGCTCAATATTACGGTTGGCATTGATCAATACATCACTTACTTGCGGGCGCAGCGTAACAAGTATGTGTTCCAGCATCGGGATACCATTCAGAACGACCAGACCCTTATCCATCCCGCCCATGCGCGTTGCCCGCCCGCCCGCCAGGATTACGCCGGTGATCTTGCCTTTGGGTATAGTATCAGCGTGTATAGGGTCAGCCCAACTCATCGTCTGGTTAAAACTCTCTGATAGGAGCCGCTTACATGAATGAAGAAGCTTTTAATATGGAAGTCCGCAAGTTTTTAAAAAAAGTCGGCATCACCGCGCAGCGTGAGATCGAAAAGGCGGTGCGCACCGGTCTGGATACCGGCAAACTCAAGGGTAACGAACGGCTACAGGCTATGGTAACTGTGAAGATCGCCGAGCTTGGCATGTCTCTCAACATTGACGGCCAAATCGGGTTGGAATAGGTTAACGTACGAAGCTCTCAATGCGGCGTGACGGCGGTTACTCGGCATCCGTGGCGTAGCGCTCGGCCGCCCGCACGGGCGGGGGCGCGTCAAACAGGATATCTCCATTGAATGCCAGGAAATGCCTGCCTTTGGCGCGCGCTATCATGGTTACCCCGACTTTTTGCGCCAATTCCAGCCCCATCTGGGTTATGCCGGAGCGTGAGAGCAATATCGGGATGCCCATTTGCGCCACTTTGATGACCATTTCGGAAGTAAGCCGGCCGGTCGTGTAGAAAAGCTTATCGCCGCCGCTCATGCGTTCCAGCCACATGTAGCCGGCGATGGCGTCAGCCGCGTTGTGGCGCCCGACGTCTTCGACAAACATGAGGATCTCCTCACCCCGGCATAAAGCGCAGCCATGCACCGCCCCGGCCTGTTTGTAAACCTCATTGTAGTTGGCCAGGTTGTGTAACAGACGATACATCTCAGACTGGCGCAGTTGCACCTTGGGCAGTTTAACCTCGTCCAATTTGTCCATCATGCTGCCGAACACCGTGCCCTGGCCACAGCCACTGGTGACGGTGCGCTTGGCCATCCGCTGCTCTATGCCTTTAACGCCATGGTGGGTTACCACCACTACCGATTCCGTTTCCCAGTCCGCCTGTACCGCTTTAATCTCCTCGATGTTTTCGACCAGCCCCTGATTGCGCAGATAGCCTAGCGCCAGCGCCTCGGGCCGGTTACCCAAGGTCATGAGGGTGACAATCTCGCGCTTGTCTACGTATAACGTAAGCGGGCGTTCGCCGGCAATATAGGTTTCGCGCTGCGCGCCGTACTCATCGGTGGCAATGACCGCGTGCGTAGGCGACAAACCGGCGTCGGTCAGTTGCGGGCGATAGTATTTTGCCGCTTCCTGCGCCTGGGTCATTCATCCTCCGGTCATATTCATGTAGCGCACAATAACCGGCTTGGCGCTGAGATTAAAATCATGGCCCTTGGGTTTAATCGCCATGGCGCCGATAATCGCCTGTTTGAGGCCATCGTCGTCGCCAGGATCGCGGCGTAACACCTGGCGCAGATCGAGCGAGTGCTCCTGGCCCAGGCACAGCAAAAGCCGCCCTTCGGTAGTAACGCGTACGCGGTTGCAACTACTGCAAAAATTGTGACTGTGCGGTGAAATAAAGCCGACCCGGCTTTGGCTGCCGACCACTTTATAATACTTGGAAGGACCGCCTGTGGTCTCGGTAGTAGGAATGAGCTCAAAACGCGTTTGGATATCGCGGCGCACGGCATCGCTTGAATAATAAACTTCCGCGCGATCGTGCTCAGCTATGACGCCTAACGGCATTTCTTCGATAAAGCTGATGTCCATGCCTCGATCGACGGCAAACTGCACCAGGCCCAGAATCTCATCGTGGTTACGGCCTTTCATCGCCACTGTATTCAGCTTGATGCGGAACCCGGCGTCCTGAGCGGCCTCGATACCCCGCAGCACTTTCTGCAAATCGCCGGTACGCGTGATCTGATGGAAACGCTCAGGCTTAAGGCTGTCCAGGCTGATATTGACCCGTTTGACGCCGGCCTTGCGCAGCGGATGGGCCAGTTTTTCAAGTTGGGACCCATTCGTAGTCAGCGTGAGATCCTCAAGACCTGTGAGCGTTCCCAATTGCTGGAATACCCAGAGGACGTTTTTGCGCACCAGCGGCTCGCCGCCGGTGATGCGTATTTTGGTTACCCCCAACTCGCAGAACGCAGTTCCCAAGCGGACGATCTCTTCCAACGTCAGCACCTGGTCGCGCGGCACGAACGTCATGTCTTCGCTCATGCAGTAGACGCAGCGGAAGTCGCAACGGTCGGTTACGGAAATACGCACGTAACTGACGTGGCGATCGAAGCGGTCGATCAGTTGTGGCGCGGGCGCTGTGGCATGCATCGTTCTATCTCCGGCAGCAGGCTGCGGGCAGTCGTCGTGGTCTATCTATTTCATACGCTACGTTATATCACTGAATTTATTACACTCTTGTTAGCATCCCCGGTCAAGGGCTGGGCGGATACTCTTGGACATGCGGCATCTGCCGTGGAATCAAGCCGGTCTAACGATTTTTACGCAAAAAAAATGGGGGGTATCCTCCCCCCATTTTCCCACAGTGTAGGGTTTAAGGATTACTTTTGTTTCTTAACGAATTTCTCCAACGCACCGGCCGCCCATTTTTGGCCGCCAATCCCAAACGCCAAGGCTAGCGCCAGGCAGGTCGCCCCGAACAAAATGCGGAAAGCTTCCATCAAAATCTCGGCGCCGATATTGACTTGCACTAACGCGGTAATGACGACGAAAATCACAATGGCATAGCGGGTAAGACGTCCCATCAACTCCGCGTCCTCTATACCGACATTGCGCGAGTACGCCATCACGGTGTCCGAGATAAATCTGGCGAAATATAAACCGATCGCCAAGATTAATACCGCCACAATAACATTAGGAATGAACAATGCGATACGGCGGAAGAGTTCCGACACCACTCCTAATCCGAGGGAATTAAACGCGGTCAGCAAGGTCAGCAAGATCACCAGCCAATACACCAAGATGCCCAGGATGTCGATAGTAGTTTTCTTAATTCCACCTTGTTTGATAAAACCATCGATTCCAGCTGTTTGGGTCAGCACATCAAAATGAATTAATTTTAAACCTCTAACCACGATGAAATGGAGAAACTTGGCAATCAATAGGCCCAAGATCAAAATGACAAGCGCGGCGAACAATTGGGGTAAAAATTGCCCTACTTGAATCAAGAAGCTTTTAACGGATTCCACGATGATATTAATTTGATTTTCTACCATACATTTCCCCCTTTTTGGGTATGTTGATGTTGGAAAAAAAATCGCTGCCCCGACCTTAAATCTATCCGAGCTACTTCTACAGTAGCATACACCTGAGCAATGGGTAAGGTTTTATTGGCCTGTTTCCCGATTCCGATCGCTACAAAAAACTGGATTTTTCTTCCTAAATCTCTAAAATCGCGGTTTGCCGCTGCCACAGTGGACTACAATATTTAGATTTAGTGTTTCTTTTTTCAAGGTTGGCCCAAAAACATCATGAAATTTCTGTTTGACCTTTTTCCGTTATTAACCTTTTTCATCGCCTTTAAAATGTATGACATCTACGTCGCTACTGCGGCGAGCATTATTGCCTCATTCATACAGGTGGGCTGGTATTGGGGCAAACACCGGCGCTTCCAGCCCCTGCCCTCAATCACCCTGGCGATCCTGGTCGTATTCGGTGGCATGACTCTGGCTTTACAAAACGATATTTTTATCAAGTGGAAGCCGACGATCATTAACTGGATTTTTGCCGCGTTGATTTTCGGCAGCCAATATCTGGGCAGGAAAAACGTCATCGAGCGCCTGCTCGGCAATCAGTTCGCCTTAGCCCGGCCTATTTGGCTGCGGCTTAACTTAAGCTGGGGCATCTTTTTTTTGCTCCTCGGAGCGCTTAATCTTTATGTCGCTTTCTTTTATGGCCCAGACCTGGATGCAGAAACCCGGCGCAGCATTTGGGTAAACTTCAAAGTGTTCGGCTTGCTGGGATTAACGCTGGCTTTCACCCTAGCCCAAGGCCTTTTTCTCAGCAAATATTTAGAAAAAGCCGAAAAGGATAAATCCTGACTGATACCGGCCCATCTAACTGCAACCGCGGATAATTTTTGCATGCAAAGGCGCCTCTAAATGGAGCGGTTAGAATTAATAGAAATTCGGCTGCGCAGCGCCTTGGAGCCGGAAATTCTGCAGATTACCGACGATAGCCACTTACATGCCGGCCATAGCGGCGCGAAAAGCGGCGGCGGGCATTTTTCCGTGACGATCGTCTCGCGGCATTTCAAAAATAAAACGACGGTTCAACGCCACCGCATGGTCTATGACACCTTAAAGGATCTTATACCTAAAGAGGTACACGCACTCAGCATACGCGCACTTGCCCCGGATGAACCGGGATAATTTTCCGCACTTGTGCTTAATCTCCCCTGCCTGCTGTTAGCGCGGTTTTTAGCGGTTGTCATTGTTATCCCGGCCGGTTCTGGCTTGGCGCTGGATAAGCCTTTTTCAATCACCGCCAAATCCGTCGCCCTATCGCAGTCGGCAAATCCGATCGGGAAAATACGCCCGCTCGGCATGCTGGAATTGTCCAGCGTCAATATTAACGGTTTGCGCTTGGCGGACTTATCCGATCTGGCTTGGGATGAGGACGATAACGTGTTATACGCCCTGTCCGATCACGGAGCCTTATTCTGGTTACGCCCTATTTTTCATAATGGCATGCTGGTCGATGTGATGCTGCTCAAGGCGGTGCCGTTACGCGAGTTAGGCACCGATAATACGCTAACCGGGAAGCGCACGGATTCAGAAGGTATGGATATTTTGCGTGGACATAACGGCATTAAAGGCGACGCCGAACTTCTGATTAGCTTCGAACGTGTCCCGCGCATTGTTCGCTACCGTCCGGATGGACATGCATTGCATGAATATACTTTGCCCGCTGCCTTAAGAGAGATCAAGGCGTACCGCGGGCCCAACAAAGCGCTGGAAGCGGTCGCTTTCGATGCCAGGCACGGCATTTTAACCGCACCCGAGTATCCGCTTAAATCCGAATTGGAAGGATACAACCGGATTTTCAGCCTCTCGGGATCGTCCTGGCTTTATCCTATCGCACCAAACAGCGGCATAACGTCGATGAAATCCTTAGGCAACCGCGGCCTGTTAATCCTCGAACGCGACTATAAAAGCGTGCTGGGTGGCTTCCTCATCGCATTAAAAAAAGTCGCAGCCGTTCCCGCCAATCCATCAACCCCGCTGACTGTCGAGACCCTGGTGACCTTGGACAGCAGCAAAGGATTCAACATTGATAATTTCGAGGGATTGGCCCAACACCGCAATAATCGATTTTTTCTCATCAGCGATAATAATGATACGTTTTTTCAACGCACACTATTGCTCTATTTTGAATTGTTGGAATAAATCCGGGCGATATTATTTACTTGCAATTAATTTCCGCAATTGGTCTTCGTCCAAGGTTTTGATCCCCAGTTCCACTGCTTTGCCGGCTTTGGACCCCGGATCCGTCCCCACCACCACAAAATCGGTGTTAGCGGAAACGCTGCCGCTGATCTTCGCGCCTAATGCCTGCAGTCTGGCCTTGGCTTCCTCCCGCGTCATGGATGCTAATGTCCCGGTCAATACAAAAACCTTGTCCGCCAGCGGCAGATTTGCTTGCTCGCGCGGCTTGATCGCAGGCCAATGCACGCCGCCCTTTTTTGGATTTAACAGTTTTTTAATCACCGCGCGATTATGCTTTTCGGCAAAAAAGTCATAAATGCTTTCCGCTACGACCGGCCCGATATCGGCGACCGTCTGCAAGACCTCCCGGTCCGCGGCCATGATCGCTTGCAAGCCGCCGAAATGATTCGCCAGTGCCAGGGCAGTGGTTTCCCCCACTTGCGAAATGCCGAGCGCATATAAAAAACGCGGCAATGTGGTATTTCTGCTTTTATTAATGGCCTCTAATAAATTCTGTGCGGATTTCTCCGCCAGGCGCTCCAGGTCCACCAGCTGCTCCCGGCGAAGCAGATAGATATCGCCGACGTCGTGGATTAATTGCCGTTCGACCAGTTGGTCGACCATTTTGTCACCCATGCCTTCGATATCCATGGCGCGGCGGGAAGCGAAGTGCCTGATGCTTTGCTTACGTTGCGCGCTGCAAACCAAACCGCCGCTACAACGGGCGATGATGCCGTTGCCTTCGCGCACAATCGCGGAGCCGCAGACCGGGCACTTATCCGGGAACAAATACTTTTTTGCGCCGGGCGGGCGCTGGTCTTTAACAACCGAGACGATTTCCGGAATCACATCACCCGCGCGGCGCACACTGACGGTGTCGCCGACCCGCACATCCTTGCGTTCCAATTCCTGCGGATTATGCAGGGTAACATTGGTCACGGTTACGCCGCCGACGAACACCGGATGCAACCGCGCTACCGGCGTGATCACGCCGGTGCGTCCCACCTGGACTTCAATGGCCTCCACCACGGTTAGCGCTTCCTGCGCCGGAAATTTATGCGCCATCGCCCAACGCGGCGCGCGCGCGATAAAGCCGGCGGCTCGTTGCTGCGCGAAACTATTGACCTTGTACACCACGCCGTCGATTTCATACTCCAGAGAAGTTCGTTTGATCTGCATTTGCCGGTAATATTCCAGGCACTCCTCATGGCCATGCACCAAACGGGTTTCCGGGCAAATGCGCAACCCCCACTCGCGCAGCTGCATAAGCACTTCGTATTGCGTCCCGGGCATCTCGCCCTGCTCGGTCTTGCCCAGCGCATAACAGAATATCTGCAAACGCCGCTCGGCGGTGATGCGCGGGTCTAATTGGCGCAAACTGCCGGCAGCGGTGTTGCGCGGGTTGACATACACCTTAAGCCCGTTTTTCTTTTGCCGTTCGTTAAGCGCAATGAAGTCAGCCTTGGGGATATAAACCTCGCCGCGCACTTCGAGCGTGCGCGGGTAACCCTTGCCCATCAAGCGCAGAGGCACCGACGCGATGGTGCGCACGTTATGCGTCACGTCCTCGCCGACAACGCCGTCGCCACGGGTTGCGCCGCGCTGTAACACTCCATTGACATAAGTGAGGCTGACCGCAAGCCCGTCTAATTTAGGCTCGGCATTGTATTCGATGCGGGTTACGCCCAATCTTTCGCGCATACGGCGGTCAAAATCAACGATCTCTTGATCGCTGAACGCATTAGACAGGGACAACATGGGAAGCTCGTGCGTCACTTGCGCAAATTCCGCGCGTGGGCTTGCGCCGACACGCTGGGTCGGGGAGTCGGGGGCAATTAAATCCGGATGGGCCTGTTCTAACGCCTGCAGTTCTTTGAATAGGCGGTCATATTCGGCATCCGGTATCTCCGGGTCGTCTAAAACATAATAGCGGTGGTTGTGATAATCGATCTGGCGGCGCAATTCTTTGATGCGCGCAGGAACATCTGTAATCGCGCTCATGTACTAAAGAGGCGCAACGCGGAGGCGCTCCCGGGGATGATGCCGTAATTTTGCATGTCGACGGCGATTTGTTCGATCTGCGAGCGGATAACCAGTAAGCCCTTTTCCGTCAGCGGACGACGCTCTTGATCCAGCATGCGGCCATCTAAAATTTTGCAGATTCCATTTGCAGTTAGCACCATTTTATCAAATACTTTCAACGGATTGTACACGCAGGGCACAATCATGAACAAAATCAGTCCTTGCGTCTTAAAGGTATCCAGCGTTTTGAGATTGAATTCTCCTGGTTGAAATAAGTTAGCCAGGCTGAACAAGTGCCGACAACCGACTGAATGGACATTTTTCATATGAAAAATGTTCATCGCACCGAATTGCATACCCTGCCGCACCGCCGCCTGCCCGATCGCACGGCCGCTAAACCCTTCTTTGCTGTTGGGGAGAATGAGGATATTCGCCAGAACATCGTAGGTTTGGCAAAACTTATCCAGTTGCACTGCTTGCTCCAATGCCTGTTCAAAGCTGATGGAAAATTTGGTCGAACGACGCAGGGCATCGGCAAGCTTCAGCGCCAACTGGGCGAACGCATTCAGTTCGGATTCGTTAATGGGTCCTTTGCGATCCGCCATTTGCGTCGCCAACGCAAGGTCGCTATACCTGGGACCCTCCTGGTCTTGCTCAACGTTGCTCCATACCCCGATCGGATGCTGTAAGCCATATAGTTTATGAGGCTTGTCCAGTGCGTATTCATTTTGCTTGTAAATCCCCAGCGCCCGATCGCGCTCCACCGGCTTACCGGCCGGAAGATAAACAATAAAATCGATGCTCTCATCAGGGATAAACTGATTCTCGCCCGCGACCGCGATTTGTGCGCTTGCGGAGAAATCGACATTTACCGGCATCACCGCGACATGTTGAATATCCTGTAGCTCATCCTTTAATAGGAAATCGGTGGACTTAATTTGCGGCGGGGAGACCGGGGCATCGGCTTTTAAAAATCGCTGATGCGCCTCATCAGGCGGGCCGGGGTTAATATCCAAACCGGAAAAGCCGGCGGCCGGTTTGGCGCCGAAAGGAAGCGCTTTTTTTGTTTGCGGCGGCGGATTATTTTGCGCCGGGCTTGCGGCAGGCGCGGATTTCTCAGCCTGATAGCGCCTGGCCGCCCGTGTCTTGTCATAAACGTTCAATGCAACCGCGCCGACAATAAAAATTCCCAATAATAATAACGCCGATTGCAGTTCCATGGTTACGTGCCTGCTGTTTGTGTACCTGCCTGCACGCTCGAAGGCGTGCCTGGTTGCTGGTTTTGGGCAACCAACTCTATCGCCTCATCCACATCGACCGCGACTAAGCGTGATACACCGGGTTCGGACATGGTCACTCCCAGCAACACCTGCGCCATCTCCATGCTGATTTTGTTGTGCGTAATATAAATAAGCTGGGTGCGCTGAGACATGGTTTTGAGAGTCTCGGAGTAACGCTCGACATTGGCATCGTCGAGCGGCGCGTCCACCTCGTCCAGTAAACAAAACGGCGCCGGATTCAATTCAAATATAGCAAACAGCAAGGCCACCGCGGTCAATGCCTTCTCGGCGCCGGAAAGCAAGTGGATCGTGCTGTTGCGCTTGCCCGGCGGCCGCGCCATGACCGCCACGCCGGTGTCCAGTAAATTATCGCCCACTAATTCAAGATGGGCCTGGCCGCCGCCGAACAAGCGCGGGAAGAAGATTTGAAAACCGGTATTCACCTTGTCAAAGGTGTCTTTGAAGCGGGTGCGCGTTTCGCGGTCGATCTTGCGTATCGCTTCTTCCAGCGTATTGAGCGCCTGCGACAAATCCTCATATTGTTTATCCAAAAACGCCTTGCGCTGCGACTGCTCCTCGAATTCTTGAATGGCGATCAGATTAATCGGCCCTAAGCGCTCTATCTTCACCAACAATTGCTCCAATCCGGTCTGACAACTCTCCTCCGATTGTGCCTCCGGAAGATCTTGTAGAACTTGCGTGGGCTCGTGACCGCTTTCACGGATTTGTTCTTGTAAAGTCTCGCGCCGTACTACCAGTTCTTGGCGGGCGATGCGCTCTTGCTCCACCAACTCGCGGCTTTGCTGGATCTTTTGCTCTTGCTGCAATCGCGCCTGCGCTTGCGAGTGTAACGCCGCCTCAAGATCGGTCGTCGCCTTGCGCGCCTCAGCCAGCCGCCCTTCCATCTGTAAGCGCTTGCCTAAGAATTCTTCCAACCGTTGTTTAAGTTCCGCTTCCGGTTGTTCCTGGTTAGTGAGCAAATTCTCCAATTCGGCGCGCCGCGCGTGTAAATGCTGCAATTGGCCTTCAAGCCGCTCGATGCTTTGTTGAGTTGAATCCAATGCCGTCTGCGTTCCCTGCCACTCCACCTCGACGCGATGCAAGGCCTCGCCCGCGGCGTTGGCCGCCTGACGCGCCTGCTCCAGTTTGCCGCGCAGCGCATCCCGGCTTTGTAATAACTCCGCGCGCCGTTGTTCCTGCACACTGGATTGTTCATCCACCTCGCGCAACAGGCCTTGGGCAATCGTTAACTCCTGCTCATTAGCGCCCAGGTGAGACTTCAGTTCAGTGCGCTCCAGCGCAATTTGTTCATGCCGCCGGCTCCGCTGCGCTAACCGTGCCTCCTTATGGCCAAGCTGGGAATGCAGCTCGGCACGCTCGCGATTGTAATCGCTGAATTGCCGCCTGCGCTCGGCAATCTCCGCCTCCAGCGCCTGCCGGCGCTGCTGAATCTCGGCCAATTGCGCTTGTTTACGGCGCAGCTCTTCTTGTAATGCATTCAGCGCCGCGCTTAGCGCCTCTATTTCCCGCTCACGGCCTAATATTCCTGCGCGCGCGCCTTGTTCGTCGGTAACACCCAGCCAATTCTTACCTAACCACACTCCCGAACGGGTGACCACAGATTCGTGTGCCGCGAGGCGCGGGCGCATCGCCATCGCTTCGGCAAATCCCTCCGCGATATACACGCCTGATAACAAACTGCTGAGATCGATCTGGGAATGGATTTTGTCGTGCAGCGTTGCGCGACTAATAGCAAGCTTTTCGCCGGCTTGCACCGCCAAATCGAATACTACCAAATCCGATTGTTTTAACTCCGCGAGGTCACCGGCCCATTGCTCTAAATTGGTAACACATACCGCGCCTAAATCCGCGCCCAATACCCGCTCCACGGCTTTTTCCCAACCCGGCTCAACCGATAATAAACCGGCCAAACGCGGGGCGCTGTCGAGCGCACGCTGCGTTAACCAGGCGTTTAAACCGGCATCATGCTTGCCTAAAGCAGCGGCCTGCAGCTCGCGCAACGAGGCCAGCCGCGCTTCGGTTTGTTGCCGGCTCCCGCGCAGTTCTTCCAATTGCAAAGTGATCTCTTCTTGCCGGATGCGCGTCTGCCGGCTTTGTTCCTCAAGCTGCTCCAAACGCTGAGCTTGTGTTTCATAGAGCCGGTCGCGTTCACCTACTTGCTGCCGGAATGCACCCGCATTTTCTTCGCCTAATTCCCGCTCGATCGCGCCGGCCTCTTCTTCAAGCCGCATCTGCCTCTCGATTAAGAGGCTGATTTGCTGTTCCAACTGGCGAATGCGCTCGCGTTGGATGGCAAGCGTTTTGGCTGATTCAGCCGTGAGCCCGGCAAACTCCTCCCAGCTACTCTGCCATGCCTCCATGGCCAACTCGGCTTGCTTGAGATTCGAGCCTTCATCAATACGCCCGGCCGAAAGCGCAGCCAACTGCGGCACCAGCGTTTCCAAAGCCTGGCTCAACTGTTCGCGCCGCTCTTTATCCGAGCGCAAGTGTAACTCGGCTTCTTGCCAAGACTGGTTGATCTGTTGCTGCTCGCGTAGGCGCTGTTGTTGGGTGTCGCGCGCGTGCTGGATAGTTTGTTCGATCGCCGAAATTTCAGCGCTGATGGCGTAAAACTGTGCCTGTATTTCATTGAAGTAATCGCCGGCTTCCGTCTGGCGGGCGCGGATTTTCTCGATTTCGGCCTCAATGCCGCGCTGCCCGGCAATCACGCCTTCCAGCGCGGTTTCTTCCGCCGATAGCTTGCTGTCATGCGCCTCGATACGCCCATTTAAACTCTGCCAGCGCAGGCTCAGTAATTGCGCGCGGAGTAAACGTTCCCGCTGTTTTAGCTCTTTATATTTGGAAGCCGCCCTGGATTGGCGCTGCAGGCGCTGCAATTGCATGTCCAGCTCTTTGCGAATATCTTGCACGCGCGCTAAATTTTCACGGGTGTGCTTAATGCGGTTCTCGGTTTCGCGCCGGCGCTCCTTATATTTGGAAATACCCGCCGCCTCTTCGAAGAAAACGCGCAGCTCTTCCGGCTTGGCCTCGATAATGCGGGTCACCATGCCTTGCTCAATAATGGAGTAGGCACGCGGCCCGAGGCCGGTGCCGAGGAAGATATCAGTGATATCCTTGCGCCGGCAGCGGGTTTTATTGAGAAAGTAATCCGACTCGCCGTCTCTTACGACCTCGCGCCGGATGGAGATCTCCGCATAAGCCGCGTATTGGCCGGGCGCGGCGCCACTGCTGTTGTCAAAGATCAATTCAACCGAGGCCTTGCCCACCGGCTTGCGCGTGCTGGAGCCGCTAAAGATCACGTCGCTCATGGAATCGCCGCGCAAGTGCCTGGCGGAGCTTTCGCCCATCACCCAGCGCACGGCGTCGATGACATTCGATTTACCACAGCCGTTAGGGCCGACAATGCCGATCAAATCACCGGAAATCGGGATCGTGGTCGGGTCGACGAAGGATTTAAAACCGGACAGCTTAATTTTTTTAAGACGCATTCGTGGGTGCAAATAAGTTACAATTTTAAAAGTTCAAAACTAACATACAGCAACCAAAATGCCTACCGCGCCGAGTAAACAGTTGGAAACTTTTGCTAATCCCGCTCCCGAACGGGACTATCTTATCCGTATCACCATCCCTGAATTTACCTGCCTGTGCCCAAAAACCGGGCAACCGGACTTTGCCATCCTCCACCTTGAATACATCGCCGATCGCAAATGTGTCGAGCTCAAGTCGCTAAAACAATACATCTGGTCGTACCGCAACGAGGGCGCATTCCATGAGGCGGTGACCAACACCATTTTAAATGACCTGGTTGCCGCGACCGATCCACGCTACTTGCAGCTGCGCGCGGAGTTTAACGTGCGCGGGGGTATTTATACCACTATTGTGGTGGAGCATAGGAAGCCAGGCTGGGGCGGCTCCAGCTTGATCGGTCAAGAAACGTCCGTGCAGAGAAATAGCCAGGCCGGCATAACCTCAGCCAACCGGAATAGTGGAATCCCGTTACGTCCTTCCCCGCACGCCGAGTCTGGGCCTATGTTATCGGATGCCGAACCGGCACCGGCAGAAATGGATAGCGCTTATCTCGGTATCGACCTCGGCACCTCCAGTTGCCATATTGTGGCCATTGATGGAAGCGGCCAACTGCTTACCGCGGTCAGCGCCCCGATCCCGATACCCGCGCGCCATGACGATCAGGTGACGCAAGATCCGAATTTATGGTGGAAAGCGGTCGCGGCTTGCCTGCAGCGCCTTTTTAAGGAAGTCCCTCCGCAACAGGTTCGCGCCATCGCGGTCGCCGGCACCTCGGGCAGTGTCCTGTTATGCGACCAAAAAGGCGCGCCGCTAACCCCGGCAATCATGTACAACGACAGCCGTGCCGTGAGTCAGGCGGAAAAAATCTTAACGATCGCAGGGCGTGATTCCGGCGCCCACGGCGCGAGCAGCAGCCTGGCTAAATTGCTGTGGTTGCATGACCAGCAAAGCGACGCAAAAGCCGCGCATTTTTTGCATCAGGCAGACTGGATTACCGGGAAATTGACCGGGTTATGGGGGGTCAGCGATTACAACAATTGCCTAAAACTCGGTTACGATGCAGCCAAATTAGCCTGGCCGAATTGGCTTAAACCATTGGGAATAAATTTAGCCTTGTTGCCGGCGGTACATACCCCCGGGGAACCCTTAGGACCGATCAATCCCGAGATCGCCAAAACCTTTGCCCTACCGGCTGATACCCGGGTTGTGGCCGGAACCACGGATGGGGTGGCGGCATTTTTAGCCGCCGGTGGCAGCACCCCCGGCCAGGCGGTAACCGCGCTGGGCTCCACCCTGGTGCTTAAACTCCTGTCGGACAAACCGGCATTTTCCCCGGAGCATGGGGTTTATAGCCACCGCCTCGGCCGTTATTGGCTGGTGGGGGGCGCCTCGAACTCCGGCGGGGCGGTACTATTGCAATATTTTAAAGTTGAGCAGATACGCGAAATGACGCCTTTATTGGATCCAGAAAGCTTTACCGGCCTGGAATATTATCCGTTGGCCGGCGTGGGCGAACGTTTCCCGCTGAATAACCCGAAAATGACCGCGGTCTTAGAGCCTTTGCCCGGAGATAGCGTGACATTTCTTCAAGGCATGCTGGAAGGCATTGCCCGCATTGAGGCGCAGGGCTATCAACTTCTCACCAAGCTTGGCGCGCCGCCGCTCACTGAGGTCCGCACGACCGGTGGAGGCAGCCAAAACCCGGCGTGGAAACGCATCCGGGAACGGATTTTAGGTGTGGAAATAAAAAAAGCCCGCTCCGAATTAGCAGCCTATGGTGCTGCCCGGTTAGCAGCCGGTTTGTTTATATAAGCTTTAGCGCGACGCTGGTAAGGAGGGAAATGTTATAAAAATAAAAAAGTGGCGCAAAACCATTTTATTAGCTACTCTTAGTTCAGTACCATTTTAACTTTATAAAATAAGTATAAGAACTATAAGTAAAAATTAAAAAATTATGCCTTCTTTGCACGATGATTTGACCGGCTTAATAAACCGTGCCGCGCTGCACGAAATTCTGGAAGCCACCGTGGCCTATAGCGCCCAAAACCAGGCTCGGTTCGGTTTAATCTTATTTGATATCGATCGCTTTAAGCTCATTAACTATGATTTCGGCGACGAACGCGGGAATATCGTGCTTGGGGCGGTGGCGGAAGCGGCGAAGAAAAAATTAGCCAACGGCCATTGGATCGGCCGCTGGGGCGGACAACAGTTTCTCTGCCTATTGCCCGGCGCCGACCGTCAAGCCACCGATGCGATTGCGGAACAACTGCGCGGCCTGATTGCGACTTTAACTATCCCGGTGGAATACCATCTGGTTCAGGTAACAGCAAGCTTCGGGGTTGCCTGCTTTCCGGATGACGGCGACTTAATTCAGCGCCTGCTTGCCGCGGCTGAGGCCGCGCTATATCAGGCAAAAGAATCCGGCCGCAACCGCGTCATTCACGCCAGCAACTTACAGCAGCAGGTTTTCGGCATGGGCACTATGCTGGACGCCGCTCTCCGGGAAAACAATATCGTTCCCGCTTATCAATCCATCGTTGATTTACAGACCGGCAAAGTCGTAGCGGAAGAGGCGTTAGCGCGTCTCATTACCCGCGAAGGCAAAATTATCGACGCGGAAGAATTTATCGGCGTAGCAAGCCAGCTGCAATTGACCTACAAAATCGATCAGGCGGTGATCGCGCATTGCCTGGCGATTTTACAAGGCGATCCAACCCTCACTTATTTTGTCAATATCTCCGGCAATCTTTTGCGCCATCCTGAGATAGTGCAGGAATTATTGGCGTGCATGAAGGAATATAGCGAATCGGTAAACAAGCCGATAAACCTGCCGGTAATCGAAATTACTGAACGCGAGTTTTTAGGCGATATTAAATCGGCAAATAAGATGCTGCGGCCGCTCATTGATTTTGGCCTGCGCTTGGCGCTGGACGATTTTGGCAGTGGTTACTCTTCATTTCAATATTTAGCCGACCTACCCTTCTCTTTTCTAAAAATCGAAGGCAGTTTGATCAAGCGCATCGCTGAACCCAAGGTTTGTGCAATTGTGCAAGGCATACAGAATACCGCCGCGGATCTAGGGCTGGTGACGTTGGCGGAATGTGTGGAGAACGGCGAAACCGCCGAGGTCGTAAGAAAGATCGGGATTAATTGGGCGCAAGGTTATTTCTATAATAAACCGGCTTTGGCCTCACCCATTTAGCCCCTCGAATTTGACTATCAGGATGTTGAAAAAGTCCCTCCATGGCCTTTTTCAACAACCCGCTATCAGCGGCGCCAATTCCATCAACGCCGAATAATATACTTCGCGCTTAAAATCGACGATGCATTCCAACGGGCTCCAATAATCCACCCAGCGCCATTCATCAAACTCCGGCGCCTCGCTGGCATCCAGGCGAACGTCCGTTTCTTGCCCGACCAGGCGCAACAAGAACCAAATCTGCTTTTGGCCCTTGAAACAATGCTGCTGCGGTGTGCGCAAATATTGTTTGGGGATTTCGTAGCGTAACCAGTCGCGCGTACGTCCAATGACTTCGACCTGGCCCGGCTTTAAACCGATTTCTTCATATAGCTCGCGGTACAAGGCCTGCTCAGCGGTTTCGTTGTGCTTAATGCCTCCTTGCGGGAATTGCCAACCGTCGCGGTTGCAGCGCCGGGCCCAAAAGACTTTGCCGTGTTGATTGCACAAAATAATGCCGACATTAGGCCGGTAACCATCTTTATCGATCATATACAAGCCTATCCCAAGCCACTAGAATGCAACGATTTTTTCATGAACCGGGGCGGACGGCAACGTATTGGCTTTTTATTACTAAAGCCGGAGGAATTATGCCGCATTCCCGTTCCCTGATGCTATCCGGAAAGCTGACTTGAGTCTCGCAATTTTCGATCTCGACAATACCCTGCTAAGCGGCGATAGCGACTACGCCTGGGGACAATTTTTAATTGAACGAAACGCAGTTGAACAGGAAGGCTATGAACGCGAAAACCAGCGTTACTATGAAAAATACCGGGTGGGTACCTTGGACATTTTCGCGTTCCTGGCGTTTGCCCTCCGTCCGCTGAAACAATACGAGCGCGCCCAGCTTGATGCCTGGCACCGCCAATTCATGCAGTCCAAAATATTACCGATGATCACACCGGCGGCGCGCGCCCTGGTGGAAAAACACCGGCGCGCCGGCGATACCTTGTTGATCATCACCGCCACAAACAGCTTTATCACACGCCCGATCGCGGCTGAATTTGGCGTGGAAAACTTGCTTGCAACCGAACCTGAGGAAGTCGATGGACGTTTTACCGGCAAGGTGTGCGGCATCCCTTGTTTTCAAGCAGGCAAGGTGGAGCGCCTGAAGGCCTGGCTACACGAACACCACTATACGTTGAAGGGCAGTTGGTTTTACAGCGATTCGCACAATGATCTGCCGTTGCTGAATCTCGTCGACCATCCGGTCGCGGTGCAGCCGGATCCTATCTTACTCGATTATGCGCGGGCGCAGGGCTGGCCCATCATCCAGTTGCATTAATTCGACTATGGGGCACGCGGGGGGGAGTATTAAACTCTGAAAAAGTCATCCCTGACATTTTGCTCGGCGCCTCCCTGCGCCTCACCCCTAACGGGGTTAGCACGAAAATTCGCTCCAGGCGAATTTTTCAGAGACGAAAAACGAAAAGTGGCCGCTCTTGCGCATCCTTGCGCTCGCGGCATTCATGCATCCATGCACAGCATGATTTTCGTTTTTCTTCATTTTTCAATTACTCGCGTAATTGAAAAATCCGCCAGGAGCGGATTTTCGCGTTAGCCCCGCAGGGGCTTGGCGCAGGGATGCGTCAAGCAAAAATGGCGGCACTTTCTGCGCTGCGCTTTCCTGCTCCGCTGGAAAGCCAGGGCCGGCCTTCCGTGGCCGGCCCGCTCGGCGGAAGGAAGGTCCACCGGACCTTCCTCATAATACCGCCTCGCCCTTATGCCGCAGGAACCTCTGACTTAATCAGAGGTTCCTTAACGGAAGAAAACCTCAAACAGCTGCACGCCAACCATTAAAATGCCGACCGCCAACCAGAACAGTAATACCCGCCAAACTAACGCCACGGCCCGGCGTACATCGGCGGCGTCGGCGCTAACGCCCAGCTTCAATGGTTCGATCCGGAGACTGCCGTCTTCGTTCGCTTCCTCATAATTTTGCATATGCATGGCGCCAAAACCGGAAGCCAAGAGCGGACCGCTGTTAATATCCGACCACATGCCTGCTTGTTGGCGCCAGCAATGTAAGGCGTCTTCAAAACTGCCCATAATGGCATAGCTCAACGCCGTAATCCGCGCCGGAACCCAGCCGAGTAAATCATTAAGGCGCGCCGCCGCCCACCCAAACTGGGCAAAACGCTGGTCACGATGCCCCCAAAGTTTGTCCAAAACCGCAGCCATGCGTTGAAACACAACTCCCGCCGGCCCGAGCACAATAAACCAAAAGAGTGGGGCAATAACGAGCGAGTTCGCTTGCTTCAACACCGTTTCAATCGTGGCCTGGGCCATGCCGACTTCGCTGATCTCCATCGTCCGCTTGCGCTCTTCCACTTCAGGCTGGAAATCAGGGTACTTACCGGTCAGCTCTTGCAGATGAGTATTTGCGGTTGCTAAATCGCCCTCTTCCAGCGCCTCTGAAACAGAAACTGCAAGCTTTCCCAGCCGGTATAAATCAAGGCATACGTAAAGCACCAACACGTCAAAGACAAATGCCAATACGCTGCTTATTTCGCTTAAAATATAGCGGGCCAAAAAAACACCGAACACGATCGGTACGAGCGCCAGCAAAACCGCGCCCACGCCTTGCGATTGGGTTCCTCCATTAAAGCGGTGCTCGATCGACTCGGCCCATTCACTATACCAATTAAACAATTGCAAGCCGCCGCGATCCGGGATAAACCGGTCTAATGCCAAGGCCAAGAGGGTGGTAATTAAAATCTGAGTCATAAAAATCTTTAGATAAATTTTTTCGTGCATAAATGTACGGAAGACGCACCCAGGCTGCAAGTAAGCTCGTCTTTGATAAAGTTATTGACAGAGCGCCAAGTAGTGCTTCCAATCAAAACAAGGGCCGGGATCGGTTTTGCGCCCCGGCGCTACATCCGCGTGCCCGAAAATTCTCCGCGATGTGATGCCGGGATAATACTGCATAATGCTCCTCGTGACATCCGCCAAAACGCGGTACTGTACGTCCTCAAACGGCAAGGCATCGGAGCCTTCCAATTCAATGCCGATGGAAAAATCATTAACGCGCGTACGCCCCTCACAAACCGATTCACCGGCGTGCCAGGCGCGTAAATGAAAGGGTACAAATTGGAGAATCGCCCCGTCACGCCGAATAAGAAGATGACTGGAGACTTTAAAACCTTCTATTTCTTTATAAAAAGGATGCCGGCCGCAATCAAGCGTATTACAAAATAACTGCTCTATCTCGGGTCCGCCGAATTCGCCCGGCGGCAGGCTGATGGCATGAATCACCAAAACATCGATGGCCGTTTTCGCCGGACGCGCATCAAAGTTAGGGGAAGGAATAAAACGGGCGTCCTCTAACAATCCCCGTTCAAGATCGATATTCATGGCCCGCAAAACCGAAAATTACGCTAATTTTTCCGCTATCTTGCTGCATCGCGGAGGGCTTCCCAATTTCACGCCTCAAATCGGAACCCGAAGATTTTTTATACTGCAAAAACCTGACCGCGATCTTTAAACGACTTGATCTCAATGGCGTTACCGCTGGGATCAAGAAAAAACATGGTGGCCTGCTCGCAACCAAAGTGACGCACCGGCACGTCGTCCCCATCAACCGCATTTGTTTTCGCCCTATGCGCCTCGGAGGGCTGTAAATGGGCCGTGATTTGATGGCCATAAAAATCAAAATCAATCCAGGTTTCGGCGCTGCGTCCTTCGCCGCAGCCTAAAACCTCGCGGTAAAAAGCACGCGTGGCATTAAGATCAATAACCGGAAAAGCAAGATGAAAAAGCGGTCCATTTGACTCAGTCTCCAATTTATTTTTTGCCGTCATCATTATTTCTTACTACGCTATTTCTTACTACGCTGAACTCGAATTATTGATTAGGAACGGCATATTGTACGCCTTAACAGCGGCTTTTTAAAACTTATGTGGAAACCGCAGGGGGCTATTTCGAATTCTGAGCGGTTTCATTATTGGTTTCGTTATTAATGAAATCTTGCGTCCATTCCCGCCAAAGCACTCTACCGCCATGATGCTGGGCGCCAAGAATAGCCCGGCAATCCGACGCTTTTAAGCCGGACCCCTCGCGGCACCAATGGCAGCTTCGCGGCTGTAAGCGAGGCCGCACGAACGGCCGCTATGGCCGGTCTGCGGTTTCGGTCTCCAGGGTCTGCGGACTCACGATCGTCTTGCTGAGCGCGACAAGTGGCGTAAACCCACTGCGCGCCAGTGCGCGCAAGCGGTCGTGCCGGCGCAAATAGCCGGCCAGCGGCGGGCTGAAATTGTAGTACAGCCGCACAACCTCGCGTCCCACGGCGGTCGGCAGCAGATACTGGTCACGGAACGCGCGCAGGTAACGAACCTCCCGGGCCATGGGCGTGCCATAAGCGGCGGTGGCGATAAAGCAGCCGCCGCCTCCTCCAGCGCTTGGAGAAGGCGGGACAAATGCGGTACCTGAAAGCGTGACACTGGCCGGATTGTTGGCGGCATCGTTGGGGATCGCGAGGCTTGCGCTGCGCGCGCCCAGGGCGCTAGGGGTGAAGATCACGCCCAGGCTGCAGCTTCCGCCCGGTGCGATCGTGGTATTATTACAAGTGTTAGGTATCGCGTTAGATATCGCGAAATCTGCCGCATTGGTCCCGGTTATGCTGACGGCAGCAGTCGTCATGATAGAAGCAGCGGGGTTGTTATTGTTCGTAAAAGTCAGGATCTGCGGAGCTGAGGGTTGACCGACAGGCGTGCCGGCGAAAACAACACTGTTCGCGCTACTCGCGAGAATTCGGGCTGTGACCGCTGCCGTCGCATCGATGATGCCCGCCCCGCAAGTGGCCGTGGTGCAGTCTCCACCTACGGACCCGGTGCTGGTAGGAAAGGCGCGGGCAGTCGCTTGGATACGTGACAATACCAGGCTCGGTGTGAGCGTTGGATTCACTGACAGCATCAGCGAGGCGATGCCCGCCACATGCGGCGTCGCCATGCTGGTGCCGGCGTGATAAATGTATGCGTCCCCGCCGGGACTGGGCACCGGTGTGGTTGGACCACTGTTTGAGGTAGAGAGTACGCCGTCTGCACTAGGGGTGTTCTCACCCCCCGGTGCCGCGATCTTCACGGTGGGCCCAAAGTTACTGTAGGACGCCTTGCCCCCGCTGCGGTTCACGGCGGCGACGCTGATCACACCGTTACAGTTCGCCGGACTAAACCCAGATGCATCCTGATTATTGTTACCTGCTGCCACCACGACCACAGCACCCGCTGTAATGATGTCATTGACAGCGGTCTGCTCGGCAACCGAACACGCCCCCGGCCCGCCCAGGCTCAGGTTCAGCACTTTGGCCGGATTGGCGTTATTCGGGACCAAGGGAACCGGCAGCCCCGCGGCCCAGCGTGCGCCGTCGATGATATCGGATTCGGATCCACCGCACTTGCCGAGCACGCGCACCGGCAGGATCATGGACGTCCAGTTGATGCCGGCAACGCCGATGAGATTGTTCGTCTTAGCGCCGATGGTTCCGGCCACATGGGTGCCATGCCAACTGCTATTACTTACAGGGCAGCCGAAGTACGGACTCGCGGGAGTGGTACTTTCCATCGTTGTAACCCAGTCACCCGGGTCGGAGGGATCGGCATCGCGGCCATTGCCGTCGTTTGCTTTGTTCACATCGCTGATAAAATCGTATCCTGGGACTATGCGCGTTAGATCAATATCGGCATGCGGCACAATGCCGGTATCAATCACCGCCACCACCAGGCCGGCAACACCGGTGGTAATGGTAATGTCCCAGGCCCCGGGGAGGTTCGCCCCGCCAGGTTCGAGATCCGCCGTGGGCGACTTGTAGTGCCATTGGCTGGCATACAGAGGATCATTGGGCACCACCATCGGAAACATGGGCCGGTCAGGCTCGGCATATTCAACGCCGGGATCGGCACTCAATTTCGCGGCAATCGCCTGCGCCTCCGCCAACGTCATTTGGCGCGGCAGTTTCAGCACATGGGCGCCGCCCGACATCGGGCGGAAATGCTCGAGCGTGACCCCCGCGGCCGCGTTGAGGCTGCCCAGGTGATCGG
>WNFB01000941.1_pt1 | contig 24286 bp, 24 predicted proteins | sample 5400501 | NCBI WGS metagenome assembly WNFB01 (sample SAMN13153341, study PRJNA577476) | soil metagenome | isolation source: 200 cm saprolite under Douglas fir tree site 2 hole 1 | place: USA:California | collected 2015-04-18 | reverse complement strand
GCCTGGCTCATGAGCTCGCTGCACCTGGACATCTACGCGGGCCTTACCTTCGGCGCGATTCCATTCATCCCTGTCGACATCGTCAAGGCAGCTGTGGCCGTGACCGTCGCCGTAAGGCTGAGATGGAGCACCTTGCAGCTGCCAGTCAATGCTGCGACTGGCCCGCCGACTCCCTGAAGAGTTCTGCCACTGCGCTGAAGTCCTTCTCTGCCAGCCCTCGCTTCTCCGCCAGCCTGTAGAGTTGGAGTGCGAGGCTCCCCATCGGGATGACGGACCGCTGCTTCCTTGCTTCTGCTTCGATGATGTTCAGGTCCTTGATCATATGCTTCAACGAGAACTGCGTCACATAATCCGACCCGAGGATCTTAGGCACCTTCAGGGCTGAATTCGGGGACCTGATGCTGCTCAGGGAGACCAGGAGGTGCTCGATCATCTTCGGGTCAAGGCCGCCGTTCAGACCGAAGTTGACCGCTTCGCCGAGCGACACCACATAGGACGCCAGCACGAGGTTGTGGACGAGCTTCAGGCTCAGACCGGCTCCGTTGGGGCCGATGTAAAGGACCACGTTGGCGATCTGGCTGAGGAGGGGCTTCACGCGTTCGAAGTCGGCATCTCCGCCTCCCACCATCAGCACCGCTTCCTTCCTTTCAACCATGTTGGCCGACCCGACTACGGGTGCGTCGAGCATCGAAGCGGCTCTCCGCTTGATGTCGGACGCGATGGCGACCGAAGTAGAGGGACCAATGGTGCTCATATCAATGAACGTCTTGCCTTTGATAGGGACGCCAGAGATACCTCCGAAGAACGACGAGACTGCTTCATCGTCAGAAAGGATGGTGAACACAACGTCAGATTCTCTGACGAGTTCCTGGATGCTCTCGGACACGCCGACTCCCCAAGCTTTTCCAAAGGCGGCGGCCGTAGCTTGGGTGCGGTTGTAGACCAGACGGAGTGAGCCCGAATCGGCGAGCTTCTCTCCGACACGAGACCCGATGACCCCCAGTCCGACGAGCCCGACCTTCAAGAGATTCCTAGAAAACTGGCGGCCTTACTTCAGGCTTTAGCCCTCGGTTAGGGACCTGAAGATGTCGTAGACCTTTCCCTGGAGGTCTCGCTGAGTGAAAATCCCGACTGTCTTTCCATTATCTGTCGCGATCAGCCTTCGTATGTTCTTCAGCAGCATCAGCGAAGTGGCCTCACCAAGCCCCTGACTGGTCTCGATGGTTATTAGGGGGCTGCTCATCACGTCGGCAAGCGTGACGTCAGCCGGGTTCTTGCCAGCGGCGATGACCTTTTCCAGGAGGTCCCGCTCGGTCACGATCCCGACGAATTTCCCTCCCTCGCTTACGACCACCGAGCCGATCTTAAGTTCCAGCATCTTCTGTGCGCCGTCCTTCGCCGACTTGCTTTTGTCGAGCGACACAATTGGCCGCACGATGCTCTTGACCGTCGCCGTTACAGCCACCTGAACTCGGCCAAACGCGGCAATTCTCATCTTATAAATTGACGGAGGCCAACGAAGTCAAGTCTGAGGGGTTCGGTCGAACAATGGAACCGGCCAAGTCTTAATATCGTGCCGAGGGTCTCTTAGAATATTTGAGGGAGACTCGTCTCATCCTCAGAGACCTCAAAGGCGCTAGATTCAGGACAGCCGCCATCGTGGTCTCGGTCGCCGTCCTGGTCAGCCTGCTTTTCTCGACCTCGGTCTTCGACGTGGGGGCCCGGAGGGTCTCCGCAGCCGGGGCCGGGAAGTTCGGCGCCGACATCATGTTGCTGTCGCCCACATTACCCACCATCTTCTCCTACGAGACCGCCACTGGTCCCATCTTCGTTGTCGATAGGCCCGAGGGATACATGAACAGCAGCGTCGTCGGCCAGGTGTTGAGTCTGCCCGGAGTGGATGCGGCATCTCCGCAGGTCTTTGTCGCGATTCTCAACAGGTCGGGCACGGGCGCGACCCCCAGGCTGGTCGCCTTCGACCCGGCCACAGATTTCGTAGTGCAGCCCTGGCTGAGCCGTTCGATCGCGGACCTTCAACCAAACGATGCCATAGTCGGGGCCGCCGCAGGGTTCTCGGTCGGCGACGAGGTGCGTTACCAGGGCCTGGTGCTGAAAGTCGTTGCAGTCCTTAGCTCGACCAACGCCTCCCTCGACCAGACAGTGCTCTTCCCGATTGAAACTCTTCGCTCCACGCCAGGGATCACTACGACCAATGAAATTTCGGCCGTCATGGTCAAGCTGTCCGATAGCGGCTCGCTTACCACGGTCGAGTCGGAGCTCAAGAACAATGTGGGCAGCTTCAGGGTCGTCGCCGCCTCCGAGCTTGTCACCCGGGTCAGGGTGGACACGGCCGGAATCGCGTCCTACGAACTGCTTGCGGAAGTGATCATGGCGGCCTCGGTCTTTTCGCTGATTGGGCTCGTCTTCACCATGACGACGAACGAACGAAGCCGGCAGCTCGGTCTGATGAGGTCCATTGGTGCGACCAACCGTTTCATTTTCGCCAATGTGCTGAAAGAGGCGGCCCTGACCGCAGCGATAGGCAGCGGGCTTGGACTCCTGCTGGGGGCCGCGGTCGTCTATCTCGGGGAGGGCTTTCTGGTCGCCACGTTTAATACCGTTCTCACGGTTCCGGATTTCTCGGAATCTCTAATCTTGGTCTTGACGTCTGTCGCCTTGGGCATCGCAATAGGGACTGCTGCCTCTCTCCTCCCTGCATGGCGTGTGTCAAGGCGAGACCCGTACGAAGCGATAAGGAAGGGCGAATAGATGATCGAGCTGAAGGGTCTCTCGAAGCATTATCAGCTCAGCGGTGACACACTGGTCAAGGCCGTGGACAACGTAAACCTCACCATAAAGCCTGGGGAGTTCATGATGATCGTCGGCAGGTCGGGCTCCGGCAAGACGACCCTGCTCAGCCTGATCGGAGGTCTCACCAAGCCGACCTCGGGCACGGTCAACATCGATGGCGTGGACATCTGGGGCCTGAACGACGCGACGCAGTCGAGGTTCCGGGCCGAAACGATAGGGTTCGTCTTTCAGATACCGAGCCTGCTCCCCACCCTGTCAGTCCTCGACAACGTAAAGCTCCCGACCATGTTCTCGAAGGAGCACGACAACGTAGGGGAGAGAGCGCTGTCCCTGCTCGACATGGTTGGGCTTCCCGAGAAGGCCCACGCGTATCCTTCACAGCTCTCGGTCGGGCAGCAGAAGCGGGTGGCGCTGGCCAGGTCGCTGATCAACGAGCCGGACGTAGTGCTGGCCGACGAACCAACGAGCGACCTTGACAAGGCCACCGAGCTCGAAATAATGACGCTCATCAAGAAAGTCCACGATGACGGGCCTCGGACGATGGTGATGGTGACACACAACCTCGACCTGGTCAACTATGCGACAGAGGTAAGGACCATGGGCAACGGGGTCCTGGACGAAGGGACCAGGAAATGACCTTCAGAGTCGCGCCCCTGGTTGCGGGGCTCGCGTCCATCGCCCTAGGGCTAGGCATCATAGCCCTCTTTGCGCCAACCGACTTCTTCTTTGGTTACGCACAGGTCACAGCTGGGGGCCTCTCCACAGCGGTAGGACTCTACCTGATATTCATAGTCTCCTGGCGGGAGCCTGACGACAGCGACCCGAGGACGCCGAGGCTCTATTCCCTGGTCAGACGAGAGGTCCGCGGAAGGGCGCTCAGGACCGTGGCGTCGGGGACTGCGATAGCCGTGCTCGTCGGCGTCCTCCTATCGACGCTGCTGCTTACCAACGGGGCCGCATACAGCGTGTCCTCCACCAAAGACAAGCTCGGGGCTGACCTCCTGGTCGTCCCCGTGGAAACGACTCTCTCGGCCCAGCCGTTCTACACTCTGTCGTATGCCGGGAACACGGTCACGAAATCAGGAATCATATCCTATTCCATCCCCCCGTACCTGGACGGGAGCATCACCCAGCAGGTCGCCTCGGTCCCCGGGGTCAAGGAGGCGACGCCTCAGCTCCTCGTCACTTACTTCTTCCCTTCGGGAGGATGCGGAGGGCTCAACGTCGTCTACATAGTAGGGGTGGCCACCACCAACAATTTTCTCTTGAAGAGCTACCTTCCGACCAATGCGTCCGAATCGTTGTCGGGCAACGGTGCGGTATCTGGTGCTGAGGTCCCCGGGTTCTACCAGCTGCCCACGCTCGGCCTGTTCTATGGCGTGCAGCTCGACCCACGGGCCACCCTCCCCAGGACCGGGACGTTCATGGACCACATCATTTTCGTCTCTATGGACACCGCCAACGCGATGCTTCGGTGGCAGCTTGCCGGGAACGACCCGACCAAGGCCCAGCTGCAGCCGTTAACATTCCAAGAGGGGCAGGTGAGCGCCGTCTTCGTCAAGCTCGATGACGGAGCCAGCTCGACCGCCGTGGCCGCAGCAGTCGGCGCACGGGCGCCCAGCGTGAAGGCATACACACTCGACTCGATAGCAAAGACCATCGCACTGCAGTTTTCAGGGCTCCTCTCGATATTCTCTGTCTCGGGGACCTTGGTTTGGGCAGGCTCGCTGACCCTCGTCGCCACCTTGGCCTCCCTGGCAACCAGCGAGCGGAAAGGCGAGATAGGCGTCATGAGGACGCTCGGAGGGTCCCGAAGTTTCATCAGGAAGATGGTCGCGACCCAGACCATGCTGACCACGAGCATCGCTGGCCTTGTAGCGATCATCGCGGTCTGGATCGCCTTCAATTCACCAATAGTTTACGATGGCATCATGCTTGCGTTCAGAATCCCGTACATCCCGCCTTCGGCGAGCCTTTCCCTCTTCTACGTGCTGGTCTCCGCCGCCATCGTGCTGGTAACGTCCGGGGTCGGCGCTCTCATTGCCGCGAGGGTCTCAGGAAGGACGGACGCCTACGAGGCGATCAGGAAGGGGTCTAGATAGGGTCCTAGGCCTTCAAGGCCAAACATCATGGGGAATCTGTACGGGAGGGTAGGGAAGGATGTGACGTACCTGCTGACCCTATGGCTCTTGATCCCCATCTCAGGGACGCCCACGTCGCATGCCTCCGCAGTAACACCGATACCTGTCACATGCGACCTGGCGGTAGGCCAGTGCTTCGACCACAGCCTTAACAGCACGCACTTCATCGTGATCTACAACACGACAGGGCGGTTTGCGGCGACTCCCGGATGGGCGATGAACGTAAGCTCCATGGCCGAAGCTGCCTATGCCAAGCTGGTGGTCGACTATGGGTTTCAGCCCCCTGCCAGGAACCCAATTCCAATCTACCTCGACCTCGCCCGAGGAGGATTCACCAGCGACCTGCGGTGCGAGATTTGCCCCTCAGATCCGTCGAATCTGCAGCATCTACAGATCGAGTTCACCTACAAATCTCCATGCCCGGTCAACTGCGGCCTCCCGACTTCTTACTGGGGGGTGGCCCACGAATTCTTCCACACCATACAGTTCACGACTTACAGCGACAGCCTTCCCTTCGGCCGCTGGCTGGCAGAGGGCTCTGCGAACTGGGCCGGGTACAAAGTCGCGGGAAACGAATCAAGGTGGGACCCATGGGTGATATCGGCCTGGCTGGGGCCCAACGGGACGACTGAGCTGAGCTTCGACGACCGGACCTACGACAACGCCTTCTTCTTCGTCTTTCTTTCCGACCACTACGGCGGCCCGGAGATGATTAAACGGATCATGTCGGCTGCCAACCGAGATACGAGCGCATTGGACACCATCGTCGGCCAGCTGCACGCTCTGGGCTACCATAAGACCGCGGCCCAACTCATGAACGAGTTCGCCACTGCATTAATCACAGCAAACTTCACTGACAAAGACGGGGCGGCCGCGGTCCTCCGTAGCCTCCCCCCGATTAGCACCACCAGGAGTTGGACAGGCACCAATCAGACGGTCTCGACGTTCACAAGCTCGGTCAACGGTTTCTCGGCGGGGGACCATCTGCGGGTAAACCTTCCCGACGGGATGGAATTCGTCGAGGTCGAACCGACATCAGGGGCTCCCCTTGCGGTCGATATCCGGGCGCAAAACAGGTCATGTTTCGACGCCACCGTAATCGGGCGCCAGGGGACGCACTACGCGATCTACAAGATTGGGCAGGGAGGGCCGGCCATGGTGCCCTCCCCAGCCGGGTACGACCACCTCTTTGTCACAGTCACGAAGGGAAGTTGCGCGGATGGTAGTTTCTCGGTCCTGCTAGGCACGTTCAACCCTGGAGGATTGGGCTACCTGCCGTCGGCCTGGCCGGTGACAGTCATTTTGGCGTTGGTAATCATCGTGGTCTTGATCGCTGCTTCCACTTACCGGTGGAGACGGTCTCCGCGTGCCTCCTAGTAGTTATATACATCCGAACGAGCGAGTGCGAATCTCTTGCCCTGGATGGGTTCCGTCGAGAAGCCATTCGAGGACGAATCTGACAGGGTGACCACCCAGCCGTCCCTCACCAGGGGGGCGGAGATGATGATAGACAGGGTGAGGTCGTCCCTCGGACCGAAAGGCATGCTCAAGCTAATCGTCCAGCCGTTCCCGATGAGGGACGACATAACCAGCGACGGGAAGACGATACTGACGTCGATGGGGACGGTCCATCCGGGCGCCTGGCTGATGCGCGAGATGGCCTACAGCCAGATCAACCTGGGGGACGGCGTGATAACCACCATGGTCCTAGCAGGGGAGCTCTTGAAAAACTCGAAACAGCTCCTCGGGCTCAAGGTCAGGCCGGCGATAATCATCCGGGGGTACAGGGCCGCGATGGATTATTCCCGCAGGACCATGAAGAGGATCTCGCTGCCAGCGGACTGGCGCTCCCATGAGGACCTCTTCCGTGTGGGCCGGACTGCCGCCGCGACTAAGTCCTTCGGCGCAGGGGCCGACAAGCTTGCAGAATTCGCCGCCACCGCTGTGGGGTACATCACCGAGCTGCGCGACGGGAAGCCCTACATGGACATGCGAGACGTCTGCGTCCTCAAGATGATCGGGGGGAGCAGCGACGAGACCAGGCTCATCCGTGGGATCGCCTTCGCCCAGCGACTTAGGCATCCTTCGATGCCAAAGAGAATCGAGAACCCGAAGATTGCGTTACTTACGTGCCCTCTGGAGTTCAAGAAGTTCTGGGAGGAGAAGAACAACGTGAAGGTGCAGATCGCACCGGGCAAGATCAACTCCCTCAAGGAGAGCAGGCTGAATATGGTCAAGGATCACGTGGACAAGATAACCGCGACGGGGGCGAACCTCGTTGTCATGTCGCAGGGATGCGACGACCTCCATGCCTCCATGCTCGCAGAGAGGGGGATCCAGGTCGTCCACAGGGTCCCGGATGCAGGGGGCATAGGGAGGCTTGCCAAGGCTTGCGGGGGGAAAGCCATCGGTTCACTCGACGACCTCAAGGAATCGGACCTCGGGCGAGCCGGGTTCTCCGAGGAGGTGAAGGTCCCGAGGCAGGACACAAGAAGGCTCGAGAGTGGGGTGAAGGTCGGGGACCCACTTCCGGAGGAGGAGAGGATGGTGGTCATTGACGGCTGCAAAGACCCCAAGTCGGCGACCATCCTGATCAGAGGGCAGATCGAATCGGGCCTAAATGAGACCGAGAGGTCGTTGGACGCGGCCCTGTCAGCCTGTCAGGCGCTCGTGTGGGAGCCCAGGGTCGTCGGCGGGGCGGGCGCGATCGAAGCCGAACTCGCGCATCGCCTGAAGAAGTACGCCCTGAGGTTCGATGACAAGATTCAATTGGCCGTGCTTGCCTACGCAGAAGCCCTGGAGGGGGTGGTGGATATCCTGGCGACAAACGTTGGCCTGGACCCCATCGACGTCAGGCTGGAGATGGGCGCCGCCCACGGCAAAGGGCACAGATGGCACGGAATAGACGTCCGCGGCAGGCGCCTCCGCGACGCCTTCGCCATGGGGGTCGTTGAGCCACTGAAGATCAAGTCGAGCGCGGTCACCATTGCGAGCGAAGCTGCTTGTCAGCTCGTGCGGGTCGACAGGGTGCTAAGGGGGTGGCATGGCGCGACACTCCTCCCGGGCGAGATTCCACCGGGCGCCTCGGAAGGTCCCAACATATTGAACAGCGCGAGCGACCTGCCTGAGGAGACGATCAAGGCGTTCAGGAAGTCGAGGTTCCTGAAACCGTACGGGTCTAAGCTCGAGTTGAACTTGTAGGCGCGCGTGCGCTGCGGAGCTTCAGGAGGCGCTCGATTCTGCCAACTACCCCTTCGGGGACGAATAGGACGACCAACATGATGGCCACCCCCCACGCGAATAGCCTCCAAGCTCCGTAGGCCGTAAGATAGTTGTTTAGGGGAACGAGGATGAACGCACCGGCCACCGGACCGAAGAACGTCCCGAGGCCTCCGAAGACGACCATGGAGAAGAACAGAAGCATGTTGCTCGTATCCAGTATGTCTGGCCCGATCGCCTGGTAGAAGATCGTAAGGAAGCCGCCCGCGAGCCCGATAAAGAAACTGGACACCGCGAAGGCGATGACCTTGACCCTAAAGATGCCGATTCCTAGAGATGCGGCGTACACCTCTGCGTCCCTTACTCCCTTGAAAGCCACTCCAAACCTTGAACGTAGGAATATCCTTAAGAAAATGGCCGAGCCCGCAAAGAGAAGAATCCCGAGGTAGTAGTAAGCCACCCCGTCCCCGAGCCTCCAGCGGAATCCGCCCAAGGTGATGTCCGGAATCGTGTTCTGGCCGATGCCCCCCACGAAGAAGTGGAATAACACCGGAATGTCAGTCCGCACAATCAACTGACTGAGAAAGAGGGTGAAGACAAGCGAATAGAGCGCCATGTATAGACCCCGGAGTCTCATGGAGAGGAGGCTGAAGGCGAACCCGCTCCCCGCGGCGACAAAAGAGCCCGCGGCTATCCCCAATAGCGGGTTGTACCCGCTCAGGGCGATGTACCCGGCGGTGTATCCCCCGACTGCGTAAGGCACCATCGGACCGAGGAACGGGATGCCTAAGTTTCCGAGGAGCATGTTGTAGTAGATCCCGATTATCGAATAGGCTAGGATCAGTATGAGGGTGTAAGTCAGATAGCCCTGTTCGGCCACGGGGGGGTACAAAGCTAGTATTGCGACTGGAAGGGCAAGTAAGATGAGAGTCCTAACACGCAATTCTTTAGGTCTCCCTGAAGCCAAAAAGTCCTCTTGGTCTGATGATGAGTACGGCTATCATCAGAATGAACGCAAAGGATAGGCCCCACGACGGGTCTAGGACGAGGGTTACGTATTGCTGCACCAAGGCGACCACGTAGGAGGCTATTATGGTGCCTGGGACGCTGCCGATCCCTCCGAAGACGACGACGATAAAGGCTATCGTCAGTGGGGCAGCTCCGACAGACGGAGACAGAAACACGGTGTTGGTCAGGAGGAAACCTGCAATCGCGGCGAGCGCAGCGCCGATTCCGAAGGTTAGTAGGTAGACAGTTTGGGTGTTGATGCCGCAGAGGCTGGCCGCGTCGAGGTCTTGTGCGACGGCCCTCATCCCTATTCCCACTCGGGACCTCTTGAGGAAGAGATACAGGACAGCCAGCGCCCCGATCGCCACCGCGAACTGAATGATCTCTGCGTAGGTGATGACCAATCCGGCGAGGCGAATGTCTCCTACCGCTAGCTCCTCTGTGTACGAAAACCTGCCGCCCCCGAAGATTAGCGTCGCGACACTCTCAAGGACTGTCGCCAGCGCCAGCGTGGCTACGAGGGTCGTAATCAGAGGGTTTGGTTTTCTGATCAGCGGCTTGATTAGCGCTCTCTGAGTGACGACTCCGGCTCCGAACATTATCAATACGGCAGGAATCAGCGCCACGAAAAGAGGGAGCATGAGGTTGGACGTCGGTATCGAGGTTCCAAACAGCCTTGTGGCGCTTGCCGGGGTGTTGAGCCACCAGACGATGTACGCGCCCGCCATGAAGAAGGCACCATGTGCGAAGTTCAGCACCCTGATGGTAGAGTAGATGAGAGTCAGTCCCATCGCCATCAGTGCGTAGAGAGAACCCAGGATGAGTGCGCTTAGAAGCGGAGGAAGGAGAAGCGCGGTATCAACCAAACGACGGCGAACCCCCTACCCACCTAGATAAGCCTGCATCACTTCCTTGCTTTCGAGGACTTCTTTGGCGCTTCCCTGCATCCTCACCTCTCCGTTCTCAATCAGATAGATGCGGTCACAGTCGGCTATCCTCTTCGGACTCTGTTCGACGACCAGGACTCCGACCCCCGTCTTCCTGATTTCAGCTATTTTCCCGTAGACTTCGTCAATCAGGATGGGAGCGAGGCCGGCCGAAGGCTCGTCGATCATCAGGAGTTTTACGTTCTCTGCCATGAGTCCCCTGGCAATCGCGACCATCTGTCTTTCGCCGCCGCTCAAGGTGAGCGCGAGCTGCCTCTTCCTTTCTGCGATGTTTGGAAAGAGCTGATACACCCGAGCCAGGTTACTACCCTTGTTCCGCCATGAAGATTTCGCGAACGCCCCGGCGACCAGATTTTCCTGAACGGTCATCTGGGGAAAGAGCCTAGCTCCCTCGGGGATGTGAATTAGACCCTTTTCGGCCACCTTGTAGGCGGGCATCCCGGTGATGTCCTCGCCGTCGAACGTGACCTTCCCGGAGAAGGGCCGTAAGAGGCCCGATGCTGTCCGGAGGATCGTGGTCTTCCCGTGCCCGTTGCCCCCGATAATGGCCACGTATTCCCCTTTCCTAATCTCAAGACTAAGTCCTTTCAGGACCTGGACCTGGCCGTACCCTGCATGAACGCTCTCAAGAGCTAGCACGGCCGAGTCACCTAGAAGTACCCCTCTCCGAGGTAGACCTTTATCACTTGGGCATCCTTCGAAACTTCCGGAGGCGGACCCTCTGCGATCTTTTCGCCTCTGTGCATCACCATGGCCCTGTCGGCCCACGCGAATATCGCCCTGATGTTGTGCTCTATGATCATGACAGTAATCCCCTGCTCTCTTATTCTTGTAATCAGTTTTAGTTCCTCAGAAACCTCCTGGTTGTTGAGCCCTGCGAGAGGTTCGTCGAGCATCACGAGTTTGGGCCTGACCGCCAAAGCGGAAGCGATCATGAGTTTCTTCTTTCCATTTATGTCGAGGAGGTCGGTCGGGGACTCAGCTTTGTCTGTCAGTCCGACGAACCCAAGGCTATCCGAGACCGTCCTCGTGGCGTCGTGCGAGTTCTTTCCCCCGAACTGAGCGGCAAGGAGGATTTGCTCTTCGACAGTCATAGACCTGAAGAAAGACGGCACCTGGAAAGTTCTGGCCAAACCTAGGTGCGTGATTCTGTGTGGAGGGAGCTTGTCGATTCTATGTCCGTCGAAGATGACGGTTCCCTGGTTGGGCGTAAGGACCTTCGATATTATGTTGAAGAGTGTGGTCTTCCCCGAGCCATTGGGCCCGACTATCGCGAGGATTTCCTTCTCTTTGACGCTGAAGCTCAGATTGCTGACCGCCTTCAACGAACCGAAGCTCTTGCTCAGGTTCGTTCCCTCGAGAATCGCCAATTGTGCGCTTGGGATACTCGAAACTGTGCGCTATTTAACTCGTAGAGTCCCCTTCATGAATTCCAAAATAATTTTCAGAATCCGTTGAGCAGGATGGTTGATGCCGGAGACTAGCCACAGGCACGGCCCGCTACGGGGTGATGTTTGCTCTTGTTGCGGCGCTGACGTTGGCGAAGTATGGGGGCTCCTCGAAGGTCTCGTCGGCGTAGTTGGGCTGGATGCCGTCGGTCGACCAAGCGAATTGGCCGCTCGTGTAGAATGCCTTCGGGTCGTCCTTCATCACCGCCTGCTGGAGCGGACTCCAGTAGGTCTGGTCCGTCTCCTGGAAGCCTGTCTTGGCAATTACCGCTGGGTCGAACCAATAGCTCGATGCCCTTTCGCTGCCAATCAGTATCCTGGTGGGTTTGTTCCCCGGCCTGGTGTAGGGTTTGGGGATGGTCCTTTCGCCGTCCGGTGGCGGACTTTCGCCAATCCTGTTCTTTATCTGATAGGTGACGACCGGTCCTCCCATCGCAAGGTCCAAGTTGAACTTCTCGAACGGCCAGACTCTGACAAGCTGTCCAGGCCTCATCGACCACGGTCCTCCTAAACCTACCGACACGTAGTCCGCACCATGCTCATCTACGCTGCTGTTGAGGATGGCAGACATCCTCCTGGCCCGGTCACCGGTGAACCCGCCGGCCATTCCGCCGACAGTCAGGCTGTTCCAGGCGAAGTCCTGCGACTGAGCTGAGTCGGCCAGGGCCGGTGCGCCGTTGAACTTGGCCCAGTAGTGAGCTTCGTAGTCGTATCCTCTTCTGTTTCTGAGCAGTCCTCTGCACTCGTGGAAGAGCGACCCAACCGAGTTCTCGCCCGCTAGCGGCAGAAAGTCAGGAATGGACGGGCCATACTGCCAGAAGACGAGGGACGGCAACGGGTCTTGCATGAATTCCTTTAGGAAGGCCGCTTCGTCGGAAGGTGCGAAGTCGGTGTTGAATATGATGTCTGGTGGATTCGCTTTTAGCTGGGCAAGCATCGTGCCGTATTCGACGGTGCCGAAGTCGATATGCTGAGCAAAGCTGTTTTTGTAACCGGCATTATCCATTAACGTCTTGAATGTGTGGAGAATTCTCTGGCCGTACGAGCCAGCTGTCTCGATGGTCGCGTATTTCTTGTTAATCGGTTTATGCTTCCCGTGTTCGATCCAGCCTTGGTAGTTCATGAACAGGTTTCTCGAGTAGTCCTCGTCATGGACGACCCCCATGAACACGTTCCAGTATGGGTGAGTCGGGTACGCCGGGACCTTTCCGTCGTAACCTGGGAAGCCGTTGAAGGTCTTCCACGTGATGTCGGCGCCGGTCGGATATGTCCCAGTCCAGGTTCCGTTCAGCAGGACGTTGCTCTCGTGGAAACCGCTGATGTCATGGTTGATGTAGTAATGGTCGTACTTCGCTGCCTCTGGCTCCTCGGTCGCGTCGACAGTGATGTAGTCGGTGAGGATGAAGTCGACGTTGTCCTGGGAGAAGAGCTGCTTGACCGCCGCGCTTGCCTGCGCAGTGTTCTTGGCGGGAACGTCTATGTTGATGAACTTGTAGCTTGGCGCCCCGTTGGGAAGCGAGCCGAATATCGCGACCCAGTCGTCGAAAGCCATCGAACTCGACTTTATCCCTGAGAGGCCGTCTCCCGCGAAGAGGCCCGTCTCTGGGAACCCTGAGCCGACCACCAGCTGCTTGCCGAAATTCGGGTTAGTGTTTGTGGCCGTGTTGCCGACGGTCGTTGTTTCAGTTGTTACCCCCGGCGAAACACTAGGAGAGCGAAGGACGTAACCACCAGCAAACCCAGCTGCACCGAAGACGACCGCGCCACCGACCAACCCTTTGATGAAGTCTCTCCGTCCCTGGCTCATTCCACCCCCGCCGCTGCCTGTCTGATTGAGTATCGGCTTCTTAGAAACGTTCTGCGCGTCAGTCGGCGCCTCTGCGCCGTCAGACTCCATTACCCCGAGGTAACCTGAGAATCTGATATAAACCTATGCAGTTCCGTTCGCAAATGTGCAGGAAAACCTTTGGTTGGAATTTCCATCTTTTTTCCACCAGGAATTCGTTCGATTGCCTCCCCCCAGGGAAGAAATGCTCCGCCGTCATCTGTGGACTGGTTTTAGTAGAGCCGGGATGAATCCGGAGTGGTCGTAGTTGAAGGCGTCCTTCCTGATTGGCAGGAACCTGAAGGTCGCTCGCTTCCGTTCACTGGTCATCGCGATTGCGGTCGCGGTAGTTGTCGGACTTCTATTTTCAACATTCATGATAGAGCTCGGGGTCGGCCGAAGCACCGAAGTCGGCTCGGCGAGGCTTGGGGCGGACATCCTCCTGTTGCCGAGTCCCCTTCCAATCAACCTCATAATCTACATCCAATGGCCGGACCCAGTCTTCATAACTCCCACGGACGCGGCCGCGCACCTCCAATATCTGCGTCCGAGGTACATAGACAACAACGGGACTCTTGACGCGGGGATCAGGGCCATACCAGGGGTCGTGGGAGTCTCGCCGCAGGTCTTCGTGGGCACACTGAACAATTCCGGGCGTCCCGTGGCCCTCGTGGGGTTCGACGCGGCCACGGATTTCACAATCTTGCCATGGCTTAGTGCAACCGGTCAGAGTCAGACGAGCCTGGGGCCGTACATGGCGATAGTGGGGAGCGATACCGGATTCAAGGCTGGAGACAACATAACCTGGAACAGTCTTAGACTGCGGGCCATCGCTGTACTTGAGCCAACTTCGTCGTCCATGGACAGGACGGTCTTCTTCCCGATCCAGACTGCGTACAAACTCCCTCTGACCTCTGGGGGGAACGGGACTTCTACTGCACTAGGACAAAACTCGACTGTCGGTTTCAAAGCCGGCCAGATATCTGCTCTTCTGGTCAAGCTTGCCAGGGGCACGACCGAAGGCGAGGTGGGCAGACAGGTTTCCGCGACTCTGAGCAGCTACGTGGTGATATACGGGGCCATCGCAACCAAGCAAGTCAGCCTGGAGACGAGGGGCATCGCGAGCTACGAGTTCCTATTGGCAGGACTGCTTGGGACTTCGGTCTTGATACTTACGGCGTCGCTGATGTCCATGAGCGTCAACGAGAGGAAGAGAGAGTTCGGAATTCTCCGTTCAATGGGGGCGACTAAGCTTGGCATCTCGAAGCTCATAATGGGCGAGGCTGGCATCATGTCTATTTCGGGGAGCCTGCTCGGGCTGGCCGTTGGCTCCGTCGTCTTTGCCGTCTCGGAGTTTTACCTGAGCCAAGCCTACGGCATCTCTTTTGTCGCGCCCAGCTATGCCGAGGTCCTCGGGTTCATGATTGAAGCCATGGCTCTGGGCGTAATCATCGGAACCTTGGCCGCAGTGTACCCTGCCTACAGGGCGAGCCGGATGGACCCCTACCAGGCTATTGCCCGAGGAGAATGAAAGATGAGGGATAGGGCGGGAGACAAAAACAAACGTCCCCGGGTGACCACTTTGATCAGAAGGGACCTCCGGGGCAGGACCTTCCGGACGGTCTCGTCAGTGACGGCTGTAGCCGTGATCGTCGGAGCGCTTTTCCTGACGGTGTTGCTAATCAGCGGGGCCAACTACAGCATCGACCTGGCACGGAACCGGCTCGGCTCCGACATCATAGTCCTCCCCAAAGGGTCGGACGTTTCTTCGCGGCCCTTCGTCACCCTCTTCTACACCGGAACCAACGGCTACCTCCCTCCTGCCGACGTTCAGACAGTGGGGAGCGTCCCGGGAGTAAAAGCGGTCACCCCCGAGACCTATCTCGCAGAGTTCGGTTTCGCCGGAGGAGACACTGGGGTAGTCGCCTTCAACTACCTGATCGCCATCGACCCGGAGAACAACTTCATGCTCAAGAGCTGGCTTCCGGCGAACGTCACCCAGCCATTGGCGAACAACGGGACAATCCTAGGCGCGGAGGTTCCTGAGTGGGCCTCGATACCCACCCACGGCGGCCGGTTCTACGGGGTCACCATACATCCTACTTTCAGGCTTGCGGCGACCGGAACATTCCTTGACCACATCGTCTTCATCTCTACCCAGACAGCTGCGTACATGGTCGCGTGGCAGGGCCTCCACCCCAACCAGAGCGACCCAGACTTCTTGCTCCCCCTGAGTTTCCAGCTGGGCCAAGTGAGCGCCATCTTCGTCAAGCTCGAAGACGGAGTCAACCCGGACCTGGAGGTCCAGAAGATCCTGACCGCCCACACGGACGTCGATGCGTTCACGTTGAGCGACCTCGCCCATTCGGCCAATGTCCGCTTTGCCGGGCTCCTCTACCAGTTCGGGATATCTGGGACTTTGGTCTGGGCAGGCTCGGTCCTCCTTGTCAGCGCGATGACGACTCTGGGAGTCCGGGAGCGACAGAGGGAGTTCGGTCTCCTGAGGTCAATCGGGGCGACTCGCTCCTTCGTCCGTGGTTTGGTGCTCAGCCAGTCGGTGATCATTACGATGGCGGCCGGGGCCCTGGGGATACTTGGAGCGTATGCTCTCTTCAACCTCTTCTATGCCAGGGTGATTGCGCAGATTGGGGTGTCCTACATCACTCCTCCGGCACCCGAGATTCTGACCGTCGTCCTCTTCGCCATGGCGGCCACCGTCTTCACCGGCATCGTAGCGGCGTGGTGGCCCGCAAGGGTGGCCAGCAGGATGGAACCCTACGACTCCCTCAAGCGGGAGAAAGGGCAGTAGCGTTAATGTCTTGTCCCTACGCTGCTATGTCGAAGGAACTACAATCCTTTGAGCATGGCGGTGACTGCAACCGCGACCTCGTCGTTGGCCTTGGCACGCGTTCTCAATCTTTCTGTGAAGCCAGCCAACTGGTCCCTCGGAACCGTGACGACCATTTCGGTGGGCTTGATGCCTGTGCGTATCCGGTTGGTGACGCAGCCAAGACTGATGCCGACCTGATGGTCGTTGTATGACATGGGTATCGCCGCGCAGGTTGGGGCCCCCATCAACCTCGCGTTTCCTGCAGCCTCGCCGACGAGCATCGCCTGCTGCGGGTTGACGACCATGAGGACGACGTCCGGTTCGAAACTTGCCTTGTGCAGGGGCCCGTAGGCAACGAAGCTAGGCGCCTCCTTCATCCTCGGGACGCCCCCGAAGGCGGAAGCCGGGAAGTAGCCAGTCTTGTCGAATAGCGCGATGTCCATGCAGGCATCCAGGGAGACTTTCTCAGGAGGGAGGAACCCATGCGTGAAGCTCCCAATGTTGCAGTTCGCGTGGTCTTTCTGGTCCGTATAGAAATTGTCCTCGAATCCCCTTATCCAGTAGACGCAGCCTGCGGCAGCGCTTTCTTCGTTCTTTCTGGTCCCATTCGGAGGCGCATCGACAAAGGATATCGCCACGGGAGGGTTCTCGAGCTTCAGAAGCTCGTTGATTTCGGAACCAATCTGTCGGTACTGAGCCAAGTCCATACTCAGCACGTCCCTCCATGGATACTTAACCAGCGGAGTTACCGCGACGTAACTTCCTTCAAGGTGAGATATTTCGGCCTCGGACCGAACCGAATAGGGAAGAACGTTATTATCCGCCTCCGGTGTCACGATTTCTGTGGGCTTGAAGGGCGCTCTGATAGGAGGGGTCGTCGGCTATGTGGTGGGGTTGTTCTTCAAGAGCCTGATCATCGTTCTGATCACGCTCAAGGTCCCATCCTTCGACCAATACCTGGTCAGCACATTCATCCCGGCGGGAGGTCTAGCTACTCCCGATTTCCTTCGATTCTTTACGGTCCCCCTTCCGTTCTCTCTTATGGGGGCAGCTGTGGGGGCACTGGCATTCAGGAGCAAGACGACCGGAATCGCATCCATGCCTGAGTTCTAAAGCCAGAAGAAGAGGACCGCTCCGCCAATCAAGAAGCTGACCCCTATCAGACGATTGATCAACTTGGCGCTGCCCAATACGCTCTTGGTAAACCTCAGGCGCACGTCCTCCAGCATCAACCCTGCGATCATCAGTGGGATGATCCTCCCCACGGTGTAGAGACCGAAGTACGCCACGGTGGCGACGGCGTCCAGAGAAGCGATCGAGAGGAATACTATTGGAATCAGGATGGTGACGGTGCAGTGTGCCTGACCCGGACCGCCGATGAAGACTCCGTATAGAAATCCACCCTTGTAGCCGCGGAGGTTGGCCATGCTTGCCGGGACACTGACCCGGGGTATCGGAAGCCTGAAGCTCCGTCCTATCAGATACGAAATGCCGATGACCGTGAGTATCCCCCAACCCAGATAGTTGACTATGACAAGTATCGGCGTGTGCACGGGGTTGAACGGATTCAGGGTCGCCCATCCGGCATAGTTGGAGCCAATGTTGCCTAGCCCGAGGTTGGCCCGAAGCGCTGCGACACCGAGCGACAGCAGACCGCCGACGAGGACAGCGCCAACAAGGGTTATACCCCCGGCGAAGGCAAGACAGAGCGCGGCTATCCGCAACCTCGAAGCTCTCTCCTCGCCAGCAGAAAAGTACGCGAAGAGACCAGGATATACGACGAAGCAGCAGGGCAGGAACCCAGATACTATGCCTATGGTGAAGGCAAGTACCTCATGGAAGGGTTCGATCAATTACAAACGCCTAAGCTGCTCGGAAGGATAAACATTGCCTTGCTTTGCTCGTCTTCCTCTTCAAAGACCGGGGGTTACTTGGCTCTATGTTCCCGTATCTTTGCCTGAAGCGTCGCCTGCTTCGGGTAGCCCATGAACTCAAGCTTGCCGTCGATATAGATGGCCGGGGTCATGGGGGCCCTGTACCTAACTGCGAGACCCGGGTCTTCCGTGATGTCCAGAACGTTCCACCCGAGTTCGGGGACCTCCTCCTTCATTCCCTCCAAGACTGAGACGACTTTCTCTTTGACTTCCTTCGGAGTACAACACGAAGCGATCAATACCTCAACCTGCATCCATATTCACCACTCCGTCGCCAGAGGAATGACCGTCCTCTTAGGCCTTGCGTCCTTCCCTGGATTGACAAGCTCCTTCGGACTGACGGGGACCTTAAGCCACTTCTGGCCCCAAGTGTTCATCGCCTTGATTACCGCCGCCAGGTCCATTCCACGGGCTGTCAGGCGGTACCAGACCTCGACCGGCTGACCTTCACGAACCTCCCTGAGGATCATCCCTTCCGCCTGCATGAATCTCAGGTTGTCGGTCAGAACCTTGCCAGAAACGTAAGGGATGTTCCTTTTCAGGTCGCTGAACCTCTTCGGACCATTGAGCAGATGACAAACACTGACAGGGACCCATTTCCTCGCGATTATGGGAGCAGCCGAACATGCATAGGGGGAATCGCACGAGGCGTATTCAGCGAATTCCAATCGAATGAACTGTCGACGCCTAAGCTAATAACGGTTACCTTTGGTAACTAAGGCACACAACAATAGCGGCTAATCCAAAGCGCTTTCGCCAACAGAGCGTTGTACGTTGTCGTATTCCAAGAACGCCTTGAACCTTTCGTAGTCGATGTACTCCCAGATCTTCTTGATGGCGTCTCCATAAAACTCCGCGAAGAAGACGCCGTAGTTGTGGTACTTGCGCCCCTTGTTTGTTGCGAGGTCTTCCCACCTTACACAACCGAACTTCCCGTCGACTATGATCTGTTTGATGTCGAACTTGATCCCTTCGGGGAAGGCGCGTCGGCCCAGCTCCTCGATCGTCTTTCGCGCGTTGTTGACCCCGGCGAAGTCCGTCGTCCCCAGGAAGGTGTAAGTGGTCTCGTCAGTTATGACTCCCTCGAGGAGCTTCATGTTCCCGGTGTTGAAGGCTTCAATGAAGTTCTTCAGCGCTCGTCTTTTTCCTTCGTCCTCTTCTCCCGCCACGGGGCCGCGCGATGCTCTTTGGTCTATAAGCCTTGGCGCGGTCTAGTCTTTGACCTGGGCCTGAAGTTCAGGAAGCTTTTGGTCCAGGTACGTCGTGTCAAACTTTCCGGCGAGGAAGTCCTGGTTGTTGAAGATCACCCTTTGCAACGGGATTGACGTCTTGACCCCCTGCACCACGAACTTTGAGAGCGAGTCTTTCATCACATCGATGGCTTCACGCCTGGACCCTCCCCACGTAATCAGCTTCGCGATAAGCGGGTCGTAGTAGAAGGGCACCTTTGTCCCAACCTCCAGGGCATGGTCGACCCTGACTCCGTCTCCGGAAGGGATGTGGAGCCCCGTAATGGTCCCCGGAGAGGGGAGGAATGTTCTGGGGTCCTCGGCGTACACTCGCGCCTCCATGGAGCTCCCCCTGTGGGCGACATCGTCCTGTTCTAACAGGAGGCCCTCGCCGCTGGCTATCCTGATTTGTTGTTCGACGATATCGATTCCGGTGGTCATCTCGGTCACCGGATGCTCGACCTGGAGCCGTTTGTTTATCTCCAGGAAATAGAAGTTCCCGCTCGATTCTTCGAGGAGGAACTCGAAAGTTCCTGCATTTGTATATCCGGTTGCTCTTGCCATCTCCACTGCAGTTCCGAGCAAGTCGGCCCGCTGCTTTTCATCGAGGGCAGGTGAAGGCGTCTCTTCGACGACTTTCTGGAACCTCCGCTGCAGGGAGCACTCTCTTTCGAAGAGATGTATGACCTTCCCGTCAGAGCCGCCCAGGATCTGGACCTCGACGTGTCTGGGCCTGTTGAGCAGCTTTTCCGCGTAGACATCCCCGTTGCCGAAGTACAGCTTAGATTCCCTTGATGCAGCCTGAAGGTACTCAGCGGCCTTACTGGGATCGTTCAGCTTTCGTGTCCCCTTTCCCCCTCCACCGGCGTCTGGCTTGATCAGAACCGGTCCGTATTCTTCGAGGAGTTTCACGAGGTCGGCCGGTTCCCTCAGGGGCTCATAGGCGCCGGGAATGGTCGGGATTCCGTGCTCTCTTGCCCTGCTCCTGGAGTAGGTCTTTGACTCGACCTTGGCCATGACATCAGGCCTCGGGCCGACCCATGTCGCTCCGGCCTTCTCGACAGCCTCTGCGAACTGATGGAACTCGGAGAGGAAGCCGTACCCTGGATGGACGGCGTCTGCACCCACCTTGCCGATAGCGTCGCAGATGTTCGCGATGGAGAGATAGCTTTCGAGGGGAGGAGACTTCCCGACCATAATGGATTCGTCCGCCTTCTTCACATGCACAGCTTCGGAATCGGCTTCGGAGTAGATTGCGACAGTCTTGACCCCAAGGCGCTTGCAGGTTCTCATCACTCTCACGGCTATCTCGCCTCTGTTGGCGACGAGGACCTTCGAGAACATGGCAGGCGCTGACTCTAGGATTCGATCTCTACGAGGACCTGACCGATGTTCACTTCGTCGTCCTTCTTGACGTGAATCTTGCTGACCTTTCCCGCGACATCTGCGGTGACCGATATCTCGGTCTTCATCGACTGGACAACCACGACCGTCTCCCCGGCCTGGACGGACTGGCCCTCGGTCACGTTGACCTGCACAACGAGCCCGGCCGTCGGGGCAACAACCTCAGTCGAAGCCATCTCCCTATTTCACTCCTGTCTCCAAGTTTTTTTCGAGCTTTCTGCGCAACTCGATGGCCTCGTCATATGAGACTTTCTTGAACTTGAGCTGGTCCCGCCCTGGGGCGGCCTGCCCCACCTTCCACAATGACCCGGTCACTACGCAGCACAAGCAAATGAACCCTCCCGCCGACGGGCCATCCCTCATCAAGATGATTGGCTGGTCGCCGCTGACGTTGACCGAACCCACGGTATAGCCGTTGTCGATGATGTTCGAGGGGTGCTTCCCGGCCACGCCGCCGTCAGACCTGGCCCACTTCCACTGGCGAGGGGTCAGCCTGTAGCCGAGCCTGTTCGCGTTCCTGTCGACCTTGTGGACCTCCGAGAAGAACGCGTCGAGGTCCTCCTCTTTGATGAAGTCAGGGGCCGCCTGCGGTCCCACCGTGGCCTCGACTTCGAGGGTCTGGTTGAACTTGGGGATGGCGTTTTCGACGACCTTCCTTCCCACGAGTCCGTCTTTCTCCTTCTCTTTTTTGCCGACCTGCAGCACATCTCCGGCCTTGAGGGCCCTGCCCTGGAAACCCCCGAACCCTCCTGCGGCGAAGGTCGATTTGCTTCCCAGGTAATCGGGAACTTCAATCCCCCCGGCGACGGCGACGTAATCCCTGAAACCGGAGGTCTTCGCGATCCCGAGGGTCAGGTCCTCCCCCTGTTTGACAACGAAGCTCTCCCACATCGGGGCTGGTTTCCCGGCCAGGGTCGGCTGCATGTCGGCCCCGGTGACAGCAACCACCACGTCGCTCTTCGCCCTCACCGAAAACATCCCGGCGGCCACCTCCAGGGCGGCGTCTCCGGGCTGGTTCCCCACTAAAAGATTTGCGAGCCTGAAGCTGTAATCGTCCAGGGGCCCGGATGGAGGTATCCCGATGTCCCAGTAGCCTAGGCGCCCGGGATAATCTTGGACAGTCGCCTCGACGCCCCCCTTCAGGACCTCCAGGGAATGCGAATGGTTGCCCTGAATCGCCAATGCAAACGCGGGTCTTAGTTAGTTAGATAAACCACGCGTCAACCGAATGAAGGCATTACGTCCCGGGCGAATAGCGTGATAGAATTTTCGACTTTGTCGTGAGGCATTCCTGGCAGGGCGGTCCAACACAGGATATTGTCAACGCCAAGGCGCTTCGAATACATCTCGACCTGCTCGGCCGCGGAACGACTGCTGCCGACGATGACCTTCTCTTTATGAGATTCGAACGAACTGAAGGCCGGGTCGTCCGGGGTCCTGCCTTTGTCGTCGACAATCGGCCTCCACTTGGCCCACTTCCCGTACATGCCCGCGAGCACCGCCATCATCGAGTCGGCAGACTCCTCCACCGCTTTTTCGTCGGACTCGGCGACATACACATTCCTCAAAATCGGTACGACGTCCACGGTCTTCCCGTACTTTGTCAAGTATCCGCGGTAGGTGGCATAGTACTTCTCGAGCTCGGAGATATGATGTCTGTTTGAGCCGACGAGCGGCAAGCCCTGGGCCGCTGCCCTTCGGAGACCGGCCTCCCCCGACGCCCCGAACCACATGGGGATCGGCCGCTGTATGGGCTTGGGGGTCACCGAAATATTATCGCATGAGTAGAACCTGCCATTGAATGAGAACGAGTCCTTGGTCCAGGCCTCCTTCAGAATCTCTAGGTACTCGTCCATCCTTGGCCCTCTCTCGTCCCTCGTTATCCCGAAACCATTGAACTCTTCGTCGCGGTATGCCGCCGCCACCCCGAGGAAGAGCCTACCATTCGAGATGTTGTCCAGGACAGCGGCGTTCTCCGCAGTTTCGATCGGGTGGTGGAGGGGGAGTAGGTAGCAGGATGTCCCTATCCTAACACGTTCCGTCCTCGCAGCGATTGCTGCAGCGCTGACCAGCAGGGAGGGGTTCATCCCGTCCTCCAGGAAGTGGTGTTCGACAAGTGAGATTGAGTCGTATCCTAGCTTCTCCGCGAGTTCGGCCTCTTTCAGAGCGTCTTTCCAGAGTTGGGCGTGGGTGACGTCTGAACCCGGAGGGACTTGGAAGGAATAGGCAAGTCCGAATTTCATTCGTCGGGCGAAGGACACACCACTAATAAGACTAGTGAGTTTCCGGGCAAGACAAATAAGGACAGACGTTTCCCAAAGCTCACCGTGCAGGTACCTTCACAGATGTACATCGGCGGCAGATGGGTGGACTCCGCGGACGCCGCTACCCTAGACGTTTTGAACCCCGCGACCCAAGAGGTCATTGCCCGGATTCCAAAGGCCTCCAGAGAGGATGCGAGGAAGGCGATTGACGCCGCATCGGAGGCAGCGCGAGTCGCCGCCAAGCTCCCCGCGCATGAGCGTTCGAGAATCCTCCTCAAGGTAGCGTCGCTACTCGAGCAAAATTCTCAGGAGATGGTCGAGACCATAGCGAAGAACGTGGGAAAGCCGGTCACCGACGCCGCGGTGGAAACGGCCAGGGCAGTCCTTGTTCTGACCTTTGCGGCAGAGGAGGCCAAGCGGATAACGGGGCAGACGATCCCATTGGACTCGCAGTCCTTCCCGCCGGGTAACCAGAACAGGCTCGCTTTCACTATCAGGGAGCCGGTCGGAGTGGTCGGTGCGATTTCTCCGTTCAACTTCCCGCTGAACCTCCTAATGCACAAGGTCGCGCCCGCCATCGCCGCGGGAAACTCGGTCGTCGCGAAGCCGCCTACCGAAGGGCCCCTCCCGGCCCTGATGATGGGAAAACTGTTCGAACAAGCAGGTCTTCCGGACGGGATTCTCAACATCGTCGTCGGCCCAGGAGATGTAGTCGGGGACGAGATCGTCACCAGCGAGAAAGTGAACGCGATTAGCTTCACCGGAGGGAGCGAGACTGGCAAAGAGATCTCTCAGAAGGCAGCCAGGACGAACAAGAAGGTCATTCTCGAGCTGGGGGGCCACAACCCGATGATCGTCCTCGACGACGCTAACCTGGAAGCGGCGGTCAGCTCCGCGGTCTCGAGCACCTTCACGTTTTCAGGTCAGGTCTGCACGGCGACTAGGAGGATCATCCTTTCAGAGAAGGTGAAGAGCAAGTTCATGGTGGATTTCGACAAGGCCGTGGCCGGCCTGAAGGTCGGCAATCCTCTGGAAGAGTCCACGAACGTCGGCCCTGTGATCAGCCGCAAAAGCCTGGACAAGATCGAGGGCCTCGTAGAAGATGCGAGGTCCAAGGGAGCGGTCGCAAGGAGGGGCGGGAACAGGCTCGTTTCCGAAGAGTACTCGCGTGGGAATTACTTCGCGCCCACCGTCCTCGACGAGGTCGAAGGCGAGATGAAGATAGC
>WNFB01000940.1_pt1 | contig 24294 bp, 25 predicted proteins | sample 5400501 | NCBI WGS metagenome assembly WNFB01 (sample SAMN13153341, study PRJNA577476) | soil metagenome | isolation source: 200 cm saprolite under Douglas fir tree site 2 hole 1 | place: USA:California | collected 2015-04-18 | reverse complement strand
ATCGCGCCGCGCGAGCCGCTGAAGACGGACTTCCGGCGGATGAACAAACCGCCCGATGCGCAGTCCTTCTTCGGGACCGACCAGGTGGGCCGCGACACGCTGAGCCGCGTGATGTACGGGGCGCGCACCTCGCTCTTCGTGGCCTTCTTGGCGGTGCTGTTCGGCACCACGGTGGGCTCGCTGTGGGGCGTGGCCTGTGGCTACCTGGGCGGGCGGTTCGACCTGGTCAGCCAGCGGATCATGGAGGTCCTGCAGGCGTTCCCCGACCTGATCCTGGCCATGGCCATCTCGATGGCCATCGGGACCGGCCTGCCCGCGGTCATCGCGGCGATCGCGGTCACCCGCATCCCGTTCGGCGGGCGCGTGATCCGGTCGGTGGCCATCAGCGTGCGGGAGATGCCCTTCGTGGAGGCGGGACGGGCCGCCGGCGCCTCGCAGTTCCGCGTGATGACGCTGCACGTGCTGCCCCAGTGCATCGCGCCCTACCTGGTCCTCGCCACCACCCACCTAGGCGTCGCGATCGTGATCGAGGCCGCCCTGGGCTTCCTCGGGGTCGGCGTCCCGCCGCCCACCCCGACCTGGGGCAACATGCTGGCGGACGCGATCACCGGCCTCGTACCCCACTGGTGGCTGGTGCTGTTCCCCGGCCTTGCGATCACCGTCACCGTGCTCGCGTTCAACCTGCTCGGCGACGGCATCCGCGACACGCTGGACCCGAAGCTCTCGCCCGCCGTGCTACGCCTGGTCACCGGCGCCGGCAGATCCGCCCCCGCCCCCGCGCCGGCCACCGTCGCCAAGCCCTCCGACGCCACCGCCTAGCTTGGGGTCAGGTCTTGAATTACGACATTTCCGCCCGCAACGTGTCTCCGATCCGCGATAAAAATGTCGTAATTCAAGACCTGACCCCTACAGAGGTTTGCAGCCGGGTCGGTCGTAGCGGTGGAACTCGCCGCGCGCGTTGATGGCGACGCGGATGCTGGGCGCGGTGCCCACCGGCTCGAGATGGTGCCAGAGGTGCTTCGGGCCGAAGACGAAGTCGCCCGCGCGCGCGTGAATGGGCACGGTCTCGCCCTCGATGTACCAGTCGATCTCGCCCTGGAGCACCACCCACCACTCGTCGTGATGATGGTAGTGGGTGTCGTTGGGCTGGCCGGGCGGGTGGCAGATCACGAAGGCCTGGATGTCGTCGGTCAGCACGACCGCCTCCGACCAGGGCGGCGCGCCCTTCTTGGCGATGAGCTCGGGCAGGCGGCTCTGGAGCGAGCCCAGCTGGAGCAGCGGATTGCGTTCAGTCATGTCGCGGAGGCTCCCCGTCGGCGCGCGAGCCACCGCCGCGCCCCCTCGGTGGCCTGGACGAGGCCGCCGGGGAAGATCAGCACGATCGCGATGAAGAGCACGCCGAAGATCAAGAGGTGAAAGTCCACCCAGCGCACGGTCAGGTACTCCTTGAGCACCACGTAGAGCACGGCGCCCAGCACCGGGCCGTGCAGGGTGCCGACGCCGCCGATGAAGGTCATGAGTAGCGCCTCGAACGTCCAGTGCGGCCCGAACGGATGCGACGGATAGTAGCTGATGTGGTAGTAGGCGAAGAAGCCGCCCGACAGCCCGGCCAGCGCGGTCGAGAGCACGAGCGCCCGTAGCTTCAGCGACAGCGCGGCGACCCCGCTGGCCTCCGCGGCGTCCTCGTCCTCGCGGATGGCCTGCATGCCGAGCCCGAGGCGCGAGCCGGCGAGCGCGGCCACCGCGATCACCGACAGCGCGGCCAGCGCCAGCGCCAGGTAGTAGCGGGGCGCGAGCCGGTAGCCCGCGATGCTGGCCGCGGGCAGGGTCGAGATCTCGGGCAGCGTATTGCTCACGAAGGTGCGCAGGATCTCGCCCAGGGCCAGCGTGCCGATCGCGAAGTAGGCGCCGCGGAGCCGGAAGGCGGCCGCCCCGATGAGCAGCGCGAGGGCGACGGCCACCAGCGCTCCCGCCGCCATCGCGAGCAGGATCGGCGCGCCCGCGATCCAGAGAGTGCGCGCGGTCAGCGCACCCAGGCCGAAGAAGGCGGCGTGGCCCAGGTTCACCTGGCCCGCGTAGCCCGCGATGATGTTCCAGCTCTGGGCCATCGTGATCGAGAGCAGAATCAGCAGCACGAAGTTCAGCACGTCGTCGCGGTGCACGATCAGCGGCAGCGGCGCGAGCGCCGCGAGGCCTACGAGGATCGCCACCGTCCACGCGCGTTCACTACTCATCGGGGTCGTCCGAATAACCCCTGCGGCCTGAGCACCAGCACCACCACGAAGATCACCAGGCCCACGACCTCGCGATAGGGACCGCCGAAGGCGGCGGCGCTCAGGGCCTCGGCCACGCCCAGGAAGAGGCCGGCCGCGAAGGTGCCCAGCATGGAGCCGAGGCCGGCCAGCACCACGACGATCAGGGCCTTGAGCGTCCACTCGAGCCCGATCGAGGGGCTGATCGAGTAGCCGACGCTCACCAGGGTGCCGGCCGCCCCCGCCAGCGCGGTGCCGATGGCGAAGGCCAGCAGATAGGCACGCCGCACGTCGATGCCGGTGAGCAGCGCGGCCTGCCAGTCCTCCGCGGTGGCGCGGATGGCCTTGCCCCACCGCCAGCGGGCCAGCAGGAGATGGAGCCCCGCGATGAGGGCGAAGGCGACGGCCAGGCTGACCAGCCGGATCACCGGGATGGCGAGCGGCCCCACGTGGAGCACCGCGCCGCTGTAGGTGGTGGTGACCGAGCGGTCGTCCGCGGTCCAGAGCTGCACCGCCAGCGCGTGCAGCGCCAGGGCCAGGCCGAAGCCGACCAGGAGCGAATTCTTGATGCGGGTCTCCTCGTGGGCGCGGACCACGAAGCCGAACAGGACGGCGTAGAGCACCGCCCCCAGCACGAGCGCGCCCGGGATGACCAGGAGCAGGGAGGCGAAGGGATCGATGCGGAGCAGGGCGAAGAGCCAGAAGGTGCCGTAGCCGCCCAGCATGATCAGCTCGCCGTGGGCCACGTCCAGCACCTTGAGCACGCCGAAGACGAGCGACAGGCCCGCGGCGGCGAGGCCGTAAAGCCCGCCCAGCAGCAGACCGAGCAGCACCTGCTGCGCGAGGACGGTGAGGGCGATCGCGTCCATCACTCGGCAACCGCGAGCGGCCCGAGGTAGGCGCGCCGCACGTGCGGGTCGCGCAGCAGCTCGGCGCCGCCGCCCTCGCCCACCACGCGCCCGCCCTCGAGGATGTAGGCGCGGTGGGCCAGGGTCAGGGCCGCGCGCACGTTCTGCTCGACCAGGAAGACCGCGACGCCCGCGCGGTTGATCTCGGCCAGCGCGTCCAGGATGGCGCGCACGAGCTGGGGGGCGATGCCGAGCGAGGGCTCGTCCAGCATCAGCAGGCGCGGGCTCGCCATCAGCGCGCGGCCCACCGCCACCATCTGCTGCTGGCCGCCCGAGAGCGCGCGCACGATCTGCCGCCGCCGGTCGCGCAGGGCCGGGAAGAGCGCGTACACCCGCTCGAAGCTCTCGCGGCGCGCGGCGCGGGCGCGGGGGGAGAAGGCGCCCAGCTCGAGATTGTCCTCCACCGTCATGCTCGCGAAGAGCCGCCGGCCCTCGGGCACGATGGCGAGGCCGCGCTCCACGATCAGGTGCGAAGGCAGCGCGCGCAGGTCCTCCCCGTCCCAGCGGATGCGGCCGGCGCGCGGCCGCACGAGCCCGGCCACGCAGGCCAGGAGCGTGCTCTTGCCCGCGCCGTTGGGGCCGAGCAGGGCGACGATCTCGCCGGGCTGGACGGAGAGCGTCACGCCGGCGAGCACGGGGACGTCGCCGTAGGCCGCCTCGAGGCCGTCGATCTCAAGCATGCGTGTCGCCCGGCCGCGCGGTCCCCAGGTAGACGTCGACGACACGGGCATCGGCGGCCACCACGGCGGGCGGCCCGTCCGCGATCTTCTCGCCCGCGCTCAGCACCATGATCCGCCGCGCGAGATCCATCAGCGCCCACACGATGTGCTCCACCATCAGCACGGTGAGGCCCTCGGCGACCAGGCGCCGGACCAGGGCCATCGCGGCCCCCGTCTCGGCGGGATTGAGCCCGGCCATGAACTCGTCCAGCAGCAGGAGGTCCGGCCCGGTGGCCAGCGCGCGGGCCAGGTCGAGGCGCTTGCGATCCATCAGGGTCAGCGCGGACGCCGGGGTGGCGGCCCGGCCCTCGAGGCCGACCAGCGCGAGCAGCCGCTCCGCCTCCGCGCGGGCGCCGCCCCCGGCACGCTTGCGCCCGTAGAGGCAGCCGACCCGCACGTTGTCGAGCGCGGAGAGCCCGGCGAAGGGCCGGACGAGCTGGAAGGTGCGCGCCACGCCGCGCCCGCAGAGCCGGTGCGGCGGGAGCCCGGCCACGTCGCGGCCCTGGAGCCGGATGCGCCCGCGATCGGGGCGCAGAGCGCCCGCGATCAGGTTGAAGAGCGTGGTCTTGCCGGAGCCGTTCGGCCCCATGATGCCGAGCAGCTCGCCGGGCTCGATCGCGAAGCTGACGTCGTTGACCGCGAGGACGCCTCCGAAGCCCTTCGACAGCCGCTCGACCTCGAGAAGGGCCACGCCCGCTCAGGCGCCGCGGACGACGATCGGCTTCAGCGACGGCCGCGCCAGGGCCTCCGCCGCCTGGTCCCAGGGGATGATCTCGGAGGTCACGCGCTCGGGGCGCAGCCCACCGCTCGCCACCAGCTCGAGCACGCGGGGCAGCACCGCGCGCGAGTTCACCCGGCCGGTGACGAAGCGGACGCCCCGCGTGTACATGGAGAGCAGCGGCAGCGCGACGTCCCCGCCGAAATAGATGCTGACGCTGGTGCAGATGCCTTCGGGCTCGAGCGACTGGAGCGCGCGCCGGAGGCCGCGCGGATCATTGCTGCCGTCCACCGTGATCGGGTAGGTCTCGCGCGCGGTGGGCGGCCGGGGGCTCGCGCTGGCGCCGAGGGCCGCCGCCACCGCGGCGCGGTCCGGATCGGCGTCCACGTAGTCCACCCGCGCGGCGCCGGCCGCGAGGGCGCAGGCCACCGCGTAGAGCGGGACGCTGCCGATGCCGCCCAGCACCAGCACGCGCGACCCCGGGTACTCCGCGAGCGGCGGGCCCACCGCGCGCCAGCCGTCGGCGACATTGTCGCTGATGCTGGCCACCGTGGCCGGATCGAGGCCGGCGGGCAGGCGGACCAGCATGTGGGCCGCGAAGGGGACGCGCACCAGGTCGGACAGCGCGCCACCCCAGCGGCCGCCCAGGGGCTCGAAGCCGTACATGGACACCGGCGGCACCGCCTGGCAGCTCCCGGTACGGCCGGAGCGGCAGCAGGCGCAGAGGCCGCAGCCGATCTGGAAGGGCACGATGACGCGGTCGCCGGGGGCGAAGCCGGTCACCGCCCCACCCACCGCCACGACCTCGCCCACGAACTCGTGGCCGATCGGGAACGGCCCCTGGAACGGGGTCAGCCCGCGCAGCAGTGCGACGTCGAGATCGCAGGCGGCCACCGCGAGCGGTCGGACGAGGGCGTCGTCTGCCGTCTCGATCGCCGCGTCGGGCGCCTCCTGCCACTCGAGCCGGCCCGCCTCCAGGAAGACGAGCGTCCGCACCTCAGCGCTTGGCGAAGGCCGGGGCGGGGAAGGCGAGCGGCGCGGTGGCGACCTCCTTCGGCCACACCAGCTCCTGCTTGCCGTTGATCCACTGGAGCAGCGCCTGCGGCACGATGCCGGTGCCGTCCGGCCGGAACTTCACCGAGCCGACGACCGTGTTCATGCTGGTGGCCGCGATCGCGTCGCGGATCTTCTCGCGATCGGGGCTCCCCGCGCGCGTGACCGCCGCGGCCAGGATCTGCACGCAGGCGTAAGCCGGGCCCACCAGCGGATCCGCGGGCCGGCCGACTCTCTTCTGGTGCGCGTCGTTCAGCTCCTTCACGCCCGCGCCCTTCATCGCGTGATGCCAGCCCGCCGCGAGCACCATGAAGTCGCCGTCCTTGCCGAGGTTCTGCGACCAGATCTGGGCGTCGGGGGCGCGGATGAAGAGCGAAAGCTTGGGGGTGTAGCCCAGCTCCTTCATCTGCTTCACGAGGGTCATGCCGTCGGGCGGGGTGGGCAGCGCCAGCACCACCTCCGCGTTCGCGGTCCGGGCCTTCAGGATGATGTCGGAGAAGTCCTTGGCGCCCGGCGCGTACTCGCCGGTGAGCACCACCTGGTAGCCGGCGGCCTTGCCCGCTTCCGTCCACGCCGCCGCCATCTCGCGCCCCCAGTCGGTCTTCTCCTGGAAGATCGCGACGGTCTTCGGCCGCTCCGCCGCCGGGATCAGCCCGAGCAGCCCCTGGGTGGCCTGGCCGATGTCGGGCGACTTCCAGAACGGCGAGAAGAGATAGCGGAAGCCCTGCTGGTGGATCTTCTGCAGCGCGAAGGCCACGCCGAGGTACGGCACGCGGTTCTTCTCGGCCACCGAGGCGGCGGCCGCGTGCAGGTCGGACCCGAAGCCGCCGAGATAGCCCACCACGCCCTGGGCGGCCAGGCCCTCGAGCCGCGCCACCGTCTTGGTGGCGTCGGACTCGTCGTCCTGCAGGATCAGCTCGATCGGCAGCTTGGCGGTGCCGACGGTCACGCCGCCCGCCGCGTTGATCTGCTCCACCGCGATCTCGTAGCCGGCGCGGATCTGGGCGCCGCCGGCGCCGTAGCGGCCGGTGAGGGGGACGACCGCTCCCATCTTGACGGACTGGGCCCAGGCGGCGGTCGGAGCCAGGCCGAGCAGCGCGAGCGCGAGCAGAGCCAGGATTCTCATGGGGGTCTCCTTGTCTTCAGTCGGTCCAGATCGATCGGGCGGTCTCGGCCACGCGGTGGAGCTTGGCCCGCTGCTCCTCCGGCGAGATCCGGTTGCCCTCCATGGTCGAGGCGAAGCCGCACTGGGGGCTGAGGGCCAGCCGCTCCCGCGGGAGGTAGCGGGCGGCCTCGTCCACGCGGGCGCGCAGCTCGGCCACCGACTCGAGCCGCGGGGTCTTGGTCGTCACCAGGCCGAGGACGACCGTGCGGTCCTCCGGCATCGCGCGCAGGGGCTCGAAGCCGCCGGAGCGCGCGTCGTCGTATTCCAGGAGGAAGCGCTGGAAGCGGCTCCGGGTGAAGACGCGCGCGATGGGCTCGTAGCCGCCGCTGGCGTAGAACATGGACTGGTTGTTGCCGCGGCAGATATGCAGGCCGAAGGTGACGCCGGCGTGCTTGCCGATCACCGCATTATCCATCTCGATGCAGGCGTCGATCAGACGATCCGGATCGCTCCCGCGCTGGCGGTAGCCCTCGCGGAGCTCGGGGTCCAGCAAGGCCGCGTACTGGGGCGCGTCGATCTGGATATAGGTGCAGCCGAGCGCGACCAGCTCGTCCACCTCGCGCCGGGTCAGGTCCACGATGTCGGCCAGGTAGGCGTCGCGGGTCGGATAGGCGCCGGTGGATTTCGCGGGATCGTAGTAGGCGGCGGCCTGCTGGCTGCTGATCAGGGTGACCTTGCTGCGCCGGGTCGTGCGGGCGCGCAGGTAGGCGAACTCCTCGGTGCACATGCTGCGCCGCCAGCGGAGCTTCTCCACCACCACCGGGCGCTTGAAGACGAGCCGCTCGCCCTGCTCGTTGTGGAAGGGGATGGCCCAGCCGCCCAGCTTGTCGAAGCCGTCGAGCGCGTCGATGAGGTGGCCGAAGAAGGCGTAGCGCCGCAGCTCGCCGTCGGTGACCACGTCGAGCCCCGCCTCCTCCTGGAGGCGCACCGCCTCGTCCACCGCGCGGTCCTCGACCCGCTTGAACTCGGCGGGCGGGAGCTCGCCACGCTCGGCCCGCAGGCGCGCGGCTTTGAGGTATTCCGGCCGCAGGAGGCTGCCGACCACGTCGCTGCGAAGCACCTGCGACTCGCCTATTCGGAGACCTTGAACATGCCGGCCTCGATGCCCAATGCGTTCTTGCCGATGCCTTCGAGCATGCGGTCCACCGTGGGCGGCATGAGGGTCGAGGTGCGGAGGTCGCGGAAGGCGCGCTCGGCCGGGAAGTCCTTGTAGGCCCCGCGGCCGCCCACCACCTGGATCACCTTGGAGGTGACCGCGAGGCCGACCTCGGTGGCGAGGTACTTGGCCTTGTTGCCGAGCACGCCGCGCTCCACGATGTCGGCGTCCTCCCAGCGCTCGGCGGTGTCGGCCAGCACGAGCAGGGCGCCGTCGAGATGCGCGGACAGCTCCCCGATATGCCGCTGCACCGTGGGGTCGTGGGCGACCGGGATGTTCTCGGGCTTCACGATGCGCTTCTTGGCGTAGTCGATGGCGAAGGCGAGCGCGCCCTCCGCGATGCCCGTGTACACCGCGGCGTAGCCCAGCGCGAAGCTCTCCACCACCCCCACCCGGAGTCCGGCGCCCGGATCGCCGAGCGCGGCGTCCTTCGGCACGCGCACGCCGGTGAAGGTCACCGAGGGGCTGAAGGTCGCGCGCATGCCCAGCGTGTTCCACTTGCCGTCGGTGGCGATACCGGGAGCCTCCGCGGGCAGCAGCACCAGCGACAGCGCCTTGGCCATGTCGGTGCCGCCCTCGAGCGCGCACCAGACCATGTAGTGCGAGGCGCCCAGCGCCATCGTGCAGAAGTGCTTCACCCCGTCCACCACGTAGGCGTCGCCGTCCTGGCGGACGGCCGTCTCCATCAGGAAGGTGCGGGAGAGGCTCACCGCGGGCTCGCTGCCCCAGCTCCCGAAGAGCTTCCCATCGCGCATGACCTCGCCGAAGTAGCGGCGCTTCTGGGCCTCCGTGCCGAGCGCGTCGATGAAGCGCATGACCGTGGAGTGCATATGCACGGTCATCGCGGTGTTGGCGCAGCCCCGCGCGAGGGTGCGGATCACGCCGATATAGGTCTGCATGTCCAGGCCGAGGCCGCCGTAGGCGGTGGGAATGCACGCGCCCAGAAAGCCGTCCCGAGCGAGCACGCGCCAGGAATCGATCGGGTTGACGCCGGCCGCGTCGTACTCGGCCGCGCGCGGGGCTATGTGCTCCCGCGTGAGCCGAGATACCAACTCCAGTAAGGCTTGTTTTGACTGGGGGGGAGCGGCCGCCGCTCCTCCCCCAGACCCCCCCGCCGGCTTCGAACTGCTAGCCATCGACCCCTTCCCGTTAGCTCATCCCTCCGACCGGTTTGCGGTTCCCGGTGACGCAGCGGCAGGTGTCGGCCTGGTGCAGCTCGATCATGTTGCCGAACGGGTCGTACATGAAGATCTGCTGTGACTGCGGGCCGACCACGCCGGTGGTCACCCAGAACTCCACGCCCATCCGCTCCAGCTCGGCCTTGGCCTCCTGGATGTCGGCCACCGCGAGGGCCACGTGCGGCCGCGAGGGATCCTTGTCGGGCCCCTGGGCGAACTTGGATGCCCCGTCCACGCCCATGAGATGGATTTGAGCCGTTCCGCCCACGTCCATCCAGTAGCCGTCGATGGTTGGAATGACCGGACGGCCCTGATCGGCGCTCAGGCCGAGCACGTCGTGGTAGAAGCCGTAGGCCTTCTTCACCTCGGCGGGTGAGGGACCGACCCGGATGCCGTGATGGTGGAGCTCAAGCACTTTGACGGCCATGGATGCCTCCTGTGAGCGTGCCCCAGATCCCCTTGGGGAGGAACAGGACGAACGCGGAGAAGATTGCCCCGATCACGATCGGCCACGCCTCGATGACCCGACTCAGGCGCTCCTCCAGCACGAGGAACGTGGCCGCCCCGACGAAGGGACCGAAGAAGGTCCCGGCGCCACCCAGCAGCGTCATCATCACCGTCTGGCCCGAGGTGGTCCAGTACAGGGATTCCACCGGCACGACGGTGAGGCGCAGCGCGTCGAGCGACCCGGCGAGCCCCGCGAAGCAGGCCGAGAAGACGAAGGACAGGTGCTTGACGCGATTGACGTCGTAGCCGCAGGCCTCCGCGCGGCTGGTGTTCTCGCGAATGGCCCGCAGCACCGCTCCGAAGGGGGAGTCGAGGATACGCTTGAGCGCTCCCACCGCGAGCCCCACCAGGACGTAGGCGAAGTAGTAGAAAGCGAGCGTGGTCTCGATGGAGTACTGCCAGGGCCCCAGCCCCAGGGTGAGCTGCGGGATGCCGCGGAGGCCGTCGTCGCCGCCCGTCCAGTCGGCCAGGTGGAAGGCGATGAAGTAGAGGAGCTGGGCAAAGGCCAGGGTCAGCATCGCGAAGTAGATACCGCGGCGGCGGAGGCAGAAGAAACCGATGACCAGCCCCCCCAGGCCGGCCAGCAGCAGCCCCGAGGCGAGCCCGAGCCAGAGCGAGCCCACGTGGAGCTTCGCGAGCGCGATGCCGCAGCCGTAGGCCCCGAGGCCGTAGTAGGCCGCGTGGCCAAAGGACAGCAGCCCGGTGTAGCCGTAGAGCAGGTTGAAGCCCATGGCCAGGAGGCCGAAGACCAGCACCTGGGTGGCCATGGTTCGGTTGGGCACGATGAAGGGGAACAGGGCGAAGAAGACCCAGAAGGCGAGCACCGGGTGCGCGGCTATGCGAAGCGCGGCGCTGCGTAGAGCGCTCACTCGGCCAGGCCCGCCTCGCCGAAGAGGCCACTCGGCCGCACCAGCAGGACGACCGCCATCACCACGAACACCATGATCTCGGCGGCCTTGGGCACGAAGAAGGTGGTGAGCCCCACCACCTGACCGATCAGGAGCCCCGCCACCACCGCCCCGAGCAGGCTGCCCATGCCACCCACCACGATGACCACGAAGGACTCGATCACCATGGTCACGCCCATCTCCGCATAGGCGCCTCGCATGGGCCCGGCCAGCATGCCCGCCAGCCCCGCGAGCCCGGTGCCGATGCCGAAGACGACCAGCCAGACGCGCCCCAGGTTGATGCCGAGCGCGCGGACCATCAGCGGATCACGCGAGCCCGCGCGGATGATGAGCCCGATATTGGTGCGCCCCAGGAAGAAGTAGAGAGCGATCAGCACGGCGGCGATGACCGCGACCAGGAACAGCCGGTAGGCGGGGAAGGTCATGAAGCCGAGGTCGACGGCGCCGGCCAGGGCCCGCGGCGGATCCAGCGTGAGCCCGATCTTGCCCCAGAACACCTTGACGCCTTCGATCAGGATCAGGGAGAGGCCGAAGGTGAGCAGCAGCGGATCGTCGGGCGAGCGGCCGTAGAGCCGCCGGATGAGGAAGCGTTCGATGAGCAGGCCGAGCGCCCCCACCATGAGGGGCGCCACGATCAGCGCCACCCAGAAGCTCTTGGTGTAGCCGAGCAGGAAGACGCCGAAGTACGCCCCCAGCATGTAGAGGGCGCCGTGGGCGAAGTTCACCACCGTCATCAGCCCGAAGATCAGCGACAGGCCGATGGCCAGCAGAACGTAGATCATCCCGAGCACGAGGCCGGTGAAGACCTGTGCTAGGAGCGTCGAGAGCTCGGGCACGAGCTAGGCGTGACCCTTTTCCTTGCAGGTGCGGTCCAGCTCCTCGTTGGCAGGGATCTTCGCTACGATGTCCACGAAGCCCCATTCGCCCTTCACCTTCCCCGGCTCCCGCCCCCGGGTGATCCAGAGATCCTGGAAGGACTTGTTGTCGCAGTTCCGCCACCACTGCTTGCCCTTGTAGTGGTCGTAGACCGGGTTCTTGCGGAGCGCATCCGCCACCGCCTCGGAATCGACGGACTTGGCGAGTGTGCAACCCCGCGCGACCTCCATGACCCCGCTGTACGCGTAGGCGCCGTAGTCACCGGGAGGCGCGTTGTACTTCTTCCGGTACGTCTCCACGTACTTCTTCGCGGACGGCACGCTGTCCTCGAGCTCCCAGTAAAAGCTGGTCCCGCTGTAGACGTCGCCATACAGCTCGCCTCCGCCTTCCTTGAGGTAGGGCAGCCAGACTAGGGGCTGGGCGATCTTCATCTGTTTCTTCATGCCGTAGCTCAGGACCTGCTTGAGGAAGGCGATGTTGTCTGCGCCCGGGGTCATCGACACCAGCACTTCCGGCTTGGCGGCCTGGATCTTGGGCAGGTGGGCCGAAAACTCGGCGCTGCCGAGGGGGTAGGGCGTCGAGCCCAGCAGGGTACCGCCCTGCTTGGCCAGGGTCTCGGTGAGGACGGCGTTGTTCTGCTTGCCCCAAGCGTAGTCGGCGTAGATGATCCACCACCTCTTGCCGAGGTTCTGGGCGATCCACGTCCCGACCGCGCGACTGGTGATCGTGGGGTTCAGGGCCTCGTGGAAGGTCAACGGGCTCGTGTCCGGCTTGGCGCTGATCTCGTCGGACTGGCTCACCGAGATGAAGAGCACCTTGGCCTTCTTGGTCTGCTCGTTGATGGCCATCTGCACGTGGGCGGCCAGCCCCCCGACGACGAACTGAACCTTGTCGTTCTCGATCAGCTCCTTGGTCCGCTGGGCCCCGACGGCGGGCTTCAGCTGGTCGTCGCGGAAGAGGACCTCGACCTTGCGGCCCAGGACACCGCCCTTGGCGTTTAGCTCGTCCATGGCCAGGGTGGCGCCGACCTGCTGGTCTGCGGCGAGCGCGCCGAACGGCCCGGTGAGCGGAAGGGGGAAGCCGATGCGGAGCGGGTCCTTGCTCTGCGCGCGCAGGACGGTCGGGAACGACAGGGCCGCGGCGCCGGCCGCGGTGGTTGCCAGGAATGAGCGCCGATCCATGGATTGCCTCCTCTTCCTTGAGTGAAGCGCAGCGACGGGGGGACAGGTGGCCGGTATCATAGGAGGCCGTCCAGGCCGTGTCAATCGTGTTAAGATGCCGCACCTTTGCGCACGAGGAGGCCCCCGAATGCTTCGGATCGCGTTGAGCGTCCTGACCGTGCTGGTGCTCTTGATCGCGGGCCTCGGCCCCGCGGCGGCCCAGTACCCCGAGCGTCCCATCACGATCCTGACCGGCTACCCGGCGGGCGGCATGGTCGACATCGTGGCCCGCGCGCTCAGCGAGGGGCTCAAGAAGAAATACCCGAAGGGTGTGGGCATCGTCACCCGGCCGGGGGCCGGCGGCTCGCTGGCGGTGGCCGAGCTCGTGCAGGCCAAGCCGGACGGCTACACGATCATCCTCGCGCCGCTCTCCACGCTCGTCATCCATCCGCAGCTCAACGACCTGCCCTACAAGACCCCGGACGATTATGAAGCGATTATCAATGTCGTCTCGTTCTATTCGCTCCTGGCCGTGAAGGCCGACGCGCCCTGGAAGACGGTGCAGGAGTTCGTCGCCGCCGCCAAGGCCAGTCCCGGGAAGCTGCGCGTCGGCTCCCCCGGCGAGGGCACCTCCAGCCACCTGAACTTCGAGGAGATGAAGCGGCTGGCTGGCATCAACCTCACCCACGTCCCGTTCTCGGGCTGGGGCGAGTCGAGCCCCGCGCTGTTGGGCGGCCACGTCGAGGCGCTGATGGCGCAGCCGGGCGAGGTCAAGCCCCTCGTGGACGGGGGAAAGATGCGCGTGCTCATGGTCTCCCAGGCGAAGCGACACCCCGCCTTCCCCGACGCGCCGAGCGCCAAGGAGCTCGGCTGGGGCGAGACCGCGAGCGGCGCCTGGTTCATGTTCGTGGCGCCCAAGGGCACGCCCGGACCCGTGCTGAAGTACATCCACGACACGGTCAAGGCCGCGATGGACGATCCGCAGTTCGTCAACACGATCAAGCAGCGGATGGTCGATATCGACTACCGGGCCGGCGATCAGCTCAAGGCGGACCTGTGGAAGGAACAGAAATTCCACACCGACGTGCTCGTGCGCCTGGGGATGATCAAGAAGAAGTAGCATGACCGAGCGGCTCCTGGCCCTCCTCGTGGTCGCGGCCAGCGGCGCGTACCTGCTGAGCGCGTGGCCGCTGCCGCACGGCACGACGGCGCGGCCGGGAGCCGGATTCTTCCCGTTGGGAGTCGGCGCGTTCGGCGCCATCATGGCTCTCGTGTGGACGGTGAGCGCGTTCCGGCGGCGGGCCCCCGTGTCGGGGGCGGCGGCTCAGCGGGCCCCGGTCGAGGGCGTCGGGCGGGTCGTGGCCACCGCCGGGTCGCTGGCCGGCTTCTGTCTGCTCCTGCCCTATGCGGGCTATCCGGTCGCCGCGCTCGTCTTCGCCGCCGTCCTGCTGCGGTGGCTCGGAGCCGGATGGCGATCGGCGCTCGTGATCGGCCTCGCCAGCGCCGCCCTGTCCTACTATCTCTTCGGCGTCGTGCTGAGCGTCCCCCTCCCGCGCGGCATCCTGTTCGACTGAGAGCCAGCTCGTGGGTCCGATCGAAGGTCTCCTCTACGGTTTCTCGATTGCCCTGACGCCGGGCAATCTCTTCGCCTGCTTCATCGGAGTGCTGGTCGGCACCATCGTCGGCATCCTGCCCGGCATCGGGCCGGTGGGGGCGATGGCCCTGCTGCTGCCGTCGACGTTCGCGCTGCAGCCCGCGACGGCCCTCATCATGCTCGCGGGCATTTACTACGGGGCCATGTATGGGGGCTCGACGACCTCGATCCTGGTCAACGTGCCCGGCGAGGCGGCGTCGGTGGTCACCGCGATCGATGGCTACCAGATGACCAAGAAGGGCCGGGCGGGCGCGGCGCTCACCGTGGCCGGCGTGGGCTCGTTCGTGGCGGGATCGCTCGGAGTCGTCGGTATCGTGCTGGCCTCGGCCTGGCTGGCCGAGCAGGCCCTCCGCTTCGGCCCGCCCGAGTATTTCGCGATGGCGCTGGCCGGCCTGCTCCTGCTGTCGCGCTTGAGCGGGGGCTCGGTGCTCCAGGCCTTCGTGCTGGTGGCGATCGGCCTCGCCCTGGGCACGGTGGGCATGGAGCCGATCTCGGCGATCCGGCGCTTCACCTTCGGCTCGACCCAGCTCTCGCAGGGGATCGAGCTGGTCCCGGTGATCATGGGGCTCTACGGGGTCGCGGAGGTGCTCCTGATCGCGGAGGCGGGCGCCAGGCGCGCGCTGATCGCCTCGGTCAAGCTCAAGGAGCTGCTGCCGACGCGCCAGGAGTGGCGGCAGTCCGCCGCGCCGATCGCCCGGGGCTCCGTGGTCGGATTCTTTACCGGCCTGATTCCCGGCCCGGCCGCGGTGCTGTCCACCTTCATCTCCTATGCGCTCGAGCGCCGGATCTCGAAGACTCCCGAGCGGTTCGGGCACGGGGCGATCGAGGGCGTGGCCGGCCCGGAGGCCGCCAACAACGGGGCCACCGCCGGCGCCATGGTACCGCTCCTGTCCCTCGGCATCCCGTTCTCTCCCGCGACCGCCATCCTGCTGAGCGCGCTCGTGATCACCGGCATCCAGCCGGGGCCCCTCCTCATCAGCCAGCGGCCCGAGGTGTTCTGGGGTGTCGTGGCCAGCATGTACGTGGGCAATATCCTCCTCTTGATCCTGAACCTCCCGCTGGTCGGACTCTTCGTGAGCGTCCTGCGGCTGCCCCAGCACGTGCTGGCGACGCTGATCCTGCTGCTCTGTCTGGTGGGGGCCTACAGCCTCAACAACAGCCAGCTCGACCTCTGGGTGCTGGTCGGCTTCGGCATCTTCGGCTACGGCCTGCGTAAGCTGGCCATCGACTCCTCGCCGCTCGTGGTTGCCCTGGTGCTGGGGCCGATGATGGAGAAGACGCTGCGGCAATCGCTCTTCATGACGCGGGGCAGCTTCGTGGACATCCTGACCCGGCCGATCACGATGACGCTCCTGCTGCTCGGCGTCGCGGCCGTTGTGGTGCCCTGGGTGGTACGGCGCCTGCGCCGGAGCGTGCCCATCGTCTCGCTGCCGGACGCTACCCGGTAAGCGTTCCGCGCTAGCTCGCGGCCCGCGGCAGGCAGGCCGGAAGCGCGCGCGGGCTCTCGCACAGGAGGTCCGCGCCCGCGTCGGCCAGCTCGCGCCGGTCTCCGAATCCCCACAGCGCGCCGATGGACCGGATGCCGTTGATCTTCGCGGCCGTGATGTCGAGCCCCCGGTCACCCACCATGATGGCCGTCTCGGCGCGGATGACGCCGGTCTCCAGCAAGTGGGCGAGCAGGTCGATCTTGCTCTCGAACCGGCCGCCGGGTTCGGCGCCGTAGACCGCGGTGAAGTGCCGGGCCAGGTCGAAGTGGGCCACGATGCGCGTGGCGGCAGGCTGGAGCTTCGCGGTGGTCACGAACATGGCCTCCGCGATCCGCGCGGTGCCCTCCAGCATCTCGGGGACGCCGTCGTACACCCGGTTCTCGTAGAGGCCGGTCTCGTCGTAGCGCGCCCGGTAGTGGGACAGCGCGGTCTCGATCAGCACGGCGTCGGTGGTCCCGAGCAGCGCCGAGAAGGTGCCCCTGAGCGGCGGCCCGATATAGGCCGCAAGCGCGTCGTCGTCCGGGCAGGCTCGCCCGAGTCGATCGAGCGCGTGGCGGATGCAGGCGGTGATGCCGACGCTCGAGTCGGTGAGGGTGCCGTCGAGATCGAACAGGACGGTGAGGGGGCTCATGCGTCCCGCGGTTTCACCGTGATCTTCGTCTTCACGGAGTTGGCGATGAAGCACTGCTCGTGGGCGGCGTGGTGCAGGTGGTCCACCTCCTCGTCGGTCGGGCGCTTGTCGCCCCCGTAGACGATGCGCGGGCTCAAGGTCACCGCGCTCACCCAGATGGCGCCGCGCTCGTTCTTGCGCATCACCCCCACCGCGTCGTCCTCGTAGGACTCGACCATGAAGCCCTGGCGCATGGCCACGTAGAGGAACGTGAGCATGTGGCAGCTCGAGATCGCGGCCACGTAGGCCTCTTCAGGATCCACGTGGGCCGGGTTGGAGTACGGCACCGGCACCACGCCGGGCGACGGCGAGGCCGGCACGGTGAGCCCGCCGTCGAACGTCCACGTGTGCTCGCGGGAGTAGCGCCCCTTGAGGAAGTCGCCGCTTTCGAGCTTCCACCGCACCGTCGCCTTGTGCTCAGACATGGCTCGTCTCCTCGAGTCTCGCGATCTGGCGGTCGTGGAGGCGGGACAGGAGCAGCAGCGCGCTCGCCGCCCCCAGCAGCGCCAGGAACATGTCCCACTGAGTGTCCCACTGATCGCCCTGAGTGCCCAGGAACGCGTCGGCGCCCTCGCCGCCGATCAGAGCGGCCCACCATTCGACCAGCTCGTAGAGCGCGCTGATCGCGAGGCCCACGCAGAGCGCCAGGAAGGTCAGCCACTTGCCCGATTGGAGCGGCGAGCGCCGGATCAGGATCTCGCGCACCACGATGGCGGGCACGAAGCCCTGGGCGAGGTGGCCGATGCGATCGTAGTGATTGCGGGCGAAGCCGAAGACGCGCTCCATCCAGAAACCAAGCGGCACCTCCGCGTAGGTGTAGTGGCCGCCCAGCATCAGGATGAGCGCGTGGACGAAGATGAGCCGGTAGGCGAGCGGGGTCAGCGGAAAGCGGCGCGCGGTGAGGAGGAGGATCGGGACCGCGATCAGGATCGGGGCGACCTCGAGCACCCAGGTTACCCGATCGTGCGGCCCGATGCCCGAGACGACGAGCAGGACGGCGCCGACGACCAGGAGGGCCAGGGGCTCTCTACCAGTCACCCGCGTACTGGGTGTTATGCCCGGTCGTCTGCGTGAGCAGGCGCGCGCGGCGCAGCTCGATGAGCTGGCGCGTGTGCAAGAGGTCGTGCGCCGCCCACGAGGCGAGAAGGTCCCCGGCCGTGATGGGGCCGAAGGGCGCGCGGTATTCGCGGCTCCAGTCCGGCGCGGACAGGCCCGCGAGCCAGGCGATCGAGCGCTCGCGCTCGATGAGGAAGCCCTGCAGGGCCTCTCCGAGGTCGCGCTCGTTGTATCGCCGCTCGCTGACCCAGCCCGCGGGATCGATCCGGGCCCACGTCTCCTCGGGCCGGTGCAGCACCACGTCGAGCCGCGGGCGGAAGTCTTCCCGCTCTTCGTCGTGAAGGTGGCAGACCACCTCGAGTAGCGACCAGGCATCCGGCGCCGGCCGCACCCGCGCCTCGGCGGGCGAGACGCCCGCCACGAGGCCGCCGATGGTCTCCGCGCCCTGGGCCAGCTCACGACGAAGGAAATCCAGACGCATGCCGGTCGCGCCTACTGGAACTCGAGGGTGGCCGCGCGCAGCCCGCAGAGGAGCTTGCCCGCGGTCTCGAGACACCGGTCGTTGGACGGGGGCATCACCGGACCCGCCAGCGAGTCGCGGTGCCAGCGCTCGAGCGGCAGCTCCTTCAGGATGCCGCGCCCGCCCGCCAGCCGCATGGCCCGCTCGGTGGCCATCAGCCCCACGTCGGCCGCGAAGGTCTTGGCCTGGTTGACCACGAGCATGGTGGCCTCGCGGTCGCCCGCCATCTTCACGCAGGCGGCCTCGTGCAGGAGCAGCCGGGCCGCGCGGATCTGGGTGCCCACCTCGGCCACCGTGCGCTGCACGAGCGGGTGATGGCTCATGGGCTCGTTGGAGGGGCGCTGGGTCTTGGTGCGCGCGTACTCGGTCATGTACTCGAAGGCGGCCTCGCCGATGCCCAGGTAGACGGCGGCGTAGCCGAGCGCGAAGCCGTGCAGGTCGATGGTCAGGTACTCGCCGGGCCGGCCGACCACGTTGGCCGGATCCACCGCGCAGTCGTACCGGATGGTATGGCTGATGGTGCCGCGCATGCCGGTGGCGTTCCAGGTGCCCTCGATCTTCACGCCGGCGTCGCGGCTCGGGATCATCGCGGAGATCACCCCGTCGCGGGCATTGCTCTTGCCCGCCTGGATGCCGGTGACGAAGAAGTAGTCGGCCGCGTCGCCGAGCGAGCAGAACTGCTTCACCCCCGCCACCCGATAGCCACCGCCATTTGTCGGGTGAAACACGGTGTTGAGCACGAACTTGTCGCGGAAGCTCTGCTCGGGCTCGCTCGTGATGGAGGCGATGCGGGCCCCGCGGCCGACGACCTCGCCGAAGTAGCGCCGCTTCTGCTCCTCGGTGCCGAGCGCGGCCACGAAGGTGGTCACCGTCGAGTGCATATTGAAGGTGAGCGCGGTGGCCGCGCAGCCCTTGGCGATCTCGCGCAGGGCGTGCACGTAGGTGACCGGATCGGCGCCGACCCCGCCGTACTCGCGGGGGACGGTGAGCGCGAACAGGCCGGCCGCGTGCAGGTCCGCGTAGTTCTCGTAGGGGAACGTGGAGTCGGCGTCGTACCGGGCCGCGCGCGCCGCGAAGCGCTCCCGCGACAGGGTGGCCACGCGCTCCACCACGAAGCGCTGCTCGTCGGTCAGGGGCGGGAGCGGGAACACCCCGCTAGCGTAGCGCCCCTGCGTAGGCCGGCGCAATCTGAGTGTGCAACCGGGGGGGCCGGCATCCCTTATGGTACTGTTGCGTCCGTATGGCCGCACGAAAACGCGAGCTTGCCGCCGTGGCCCCCGCCCGGCCGGACTTCCTGATCCTGGGCCTGGCCGCCGCCGGCTTCGCCATCGCGGCCTACCTCACCGGGCTCAAGTGGATGGGCGGCAACGCCGCCTTCTGCCTGTCCGGCAGCGGGTGCGACGTCGTGCAGGCGAGCCGCTACGGCAGCCTCCTGGGCGTGCCGACCGCGCTCTGGGGCGTGCTGCTCTACGCGGCCATCGGCGCGCTGGCCGCGCTCGGGCTCACCGCGCCGCGCTGGACGTGGGCTTTCTACCTGGCCGCCGCGGGCGTGGGCTTCTCGATCTACCTCACCGCGGTCTCGGTGCTCGTCATCAAGGCCACCTGCGCCTACTGCCTCGCCTCGGGCGCGATCACGGTGGCCACCCTGTTCGTGCTGCTCCGGCGCCGCGCCGCTTTGCCGCGCCGCCGCCGGCTCGGGGCGCTCGTGCCCGGGGCCCTCGCCGCCGCGGTGCTGGTGCCGCTCGGCGCCGCCTTCATCTACGCGGTGCCGGCGGGCGGGGGCAGCGGCTTCGAGGGCGCGCTCGCGCGGCACCTGCGCGAGAAGGGCGCGGTGATGTACGGGGCCCACTGGTGCCCGCACTGCACCGAGCAGAAGGCCCTCTTCGGCGCCGCGGCCAAGGACGTCCCCTACGTGGAGTGCGCCGCGGACGCGGTCAACGGCCGCCCCGACCTCTGCCAGCAGGCCGGCGTGAAGTCTTTCCCCACCTGGGTGATGGGCACCGAGCGCCGCGAAGGCACCCAGTCTCTCCGAGCTCTCGCCGACTTTTCCAAGTTCGAGGCGCCAAAGTAACCTCCCCCTCACCCTGCCCTCTCCCCCTCCGGGGGCGAGGGTTCCGATTCACCCTCTCCCCTCCGGGGGCGAGGGTTCCGATTCACCCTCTCCCCTCGAGGGCGAGGGTTCCGATTCACCCTCTCCCCCTCGAGGGCGAGGGTTTCGATTCACCCTCTCCCCTCAGGGGAGAGGGTAGGGTGAGGGGTGGTCTCACGGTGGTCTCACTCAGTGCGCGCCCGGCGCCGGCCGCGCCCGCACGCGCTTGAGCAGCAGCGCCAGCGGGATGCTGCATATCGCCAGCACCGTGATCAGCCGGAAGTTGTCGACGAAGGCCAGCAGCGTCGCCTGCGCCACCAGCGTCTTGTAGAGGATGCCGAGCGCCTGCTGCGCGGCCGCGCTCGCCCCCACCTTGGGCGTCAGCACCTGCCGGAGCGCTTCCAGCCGCTGCTGGAAGACCGGATCGTAGGGCGTCATCTTCGCCACCAGGATGTTCTGGTGTACCTGCGCGCGTCGGGCCAGGAGCGTGGTGGCCATCGAGATGCCGACGCTGCCGCCGAGGTTGCGCATCAGGTTGTAGATCCCGGTGGCCCCGCCCATCTGCTCGCGCCGGAGCGTCGAGAAGGACATGGTGGAGAGCGCGATGAAGATGAGCGGGTTGGCGAGGCCGTTCAGGAATGTGACGAACGCGATGTTCGACCACGCCACGTCGAAGGTGAGCCGGCTCAGCCAGACGCCGGAGAGGGCGAGCAGGCCGAAGCCGGCGCAGACGATCAGGCGCGAGTCCACGATGCCGATGAGGCGGCCCGCCGCGATGGCGGCGAGCAGGGCCCCCAGGCCGCGCGGGCTGATCGCGAGCCCGGCCTCGAGCGCGGGATAGCCGAGCAGGGTCTGGAGGAAGAGGGGGAGCATCGCGGTGGTGGCGTAGAGGACGATGCCCATCGCGGTGATCAGGATCGTGCCGATGGCGAAGTTGCGGTCGCTCAGGATCTGCAGGTTGACGATGGGCTCGTCCGTCACGAGCTCGCGCGCGACGAAGGCCACCATCGCCGCCGCGGAGAGGGTGAGGGCCCAGCGGATCCACACCGCGGCGAGCCAGTCGTCCTGCTGTCCCTTGTCGAGCACGACCTGGAGCGCGGCCAGCGAGATCGCCATGAACGCGAGCCCCCAGTAGTCGATGCGGCGCAGCGTGGTGCGCTGCAGATACGGGGGGTCCTCGATGAAGGCCTGCGTCATCGCGAGGGCGAGGAGGCCGACCGGCAGGTTGATGTAGAAGATCCATCGCCAGGAGTAGCTGTCGGTGATCCAGCCGCCGAGCGTGGGGCCCATGATGGGCGCCACGATCACCCCCATCGAGTAGGCGGCCATCGCGCGGCCCCGACGGGCCGGCGCGAAGCTCTCGAGCAGGATGGCCTGGGCGATCGGCTGGAGCGCGCCGCCGCCGATGCCCTGCACCACGCGGGCCGCGATCAGCATCTCGAGGCTGGCGGCGGCCCCGCACGCGGCGGAGGCGAGCGTGAAGATGACGATGCACGTGAGCAGGAGGCGCTTGCGGCCGAACGCCGCGCTGAGCCACGCGGTGACCGGCAGCACGATGGCGTTCGAGATCAGGTAGCTCGTGAGCACCCAGGTGGCCTGCTCGGGAGTGGCCGAGAGGCTGCCCGCGATGTGGGGCAGCGCCACGTTCGCCACCGAGGTGTCGAGCACCTCCATGAACGTGCCCAGCATCACGGAGACCGCGATGAGCACCGGGCTCGAGCGGGGCCGCCACTCGGCCGCGGCGTCCGCGGGCGGGGCGGTCGGCGGGTTCTCGTCTGCCATGCGCTTGACGGGGGTCGGTGCCGCCCGCCATTATAAGCGCGAATCCAATGGCCGACCTGGACCAGGAGGGAATATCCGGGCGGTTGCGCGCCCGGTTCTCGACCTATCAGGAAGGGCCGCCGCGCCGCCGCTACCTGCTCCTCGCGATCGTGGTGGTGGTGCTCGCTTTCACCGGCTACGGCGGCTACCTCCTGTACTACTGGCACCACCACATCTCCACCGACGACGCCTATATCACCGCCCGCATCGCGCCCATGAGCGCGCGCATTCCGGGCATCGTGGTCGAGGTGCGCGTCAACGACAACCAGGACGTGAAGGCGGACCAGGTGCTGGTGCGCCTGGATCCGCGCGACTTCGAGGTGGCGGTGGCGCAGGCGCGCGCCGCCGTCGCGAGCGCCAAGGGCGATCTGGAGACCGCGGTCGCGGGCGTGCCGCTGACCGATGAATCCACCCGCAGCCTGGTCCAGCAGGCGGACGCCGCGCTCGGGGCCACCCAGTACGGCAGCGAGATGGCGCGGCACGATCTGGATGAGCGCCGTGGGATGGTCCAGGCCAAGCAGGCGGCGGTGGCGGCGGCCGACGCGGCGGTGCGCGCCGCGCAGGCCGACTACGAGCGAAGCAAAGGCGACCGCGACCGCATGGCCTCACTCGTGAAGGCGCATCTCGTCGCCCAGCAGGAGTGGGAGCACGCGGACGCGACGTTCAAGACCGCGGAGGCCGTGCTGGACTCCGCCCGCAAGCGGCTCGATCAGGCGCGCAGCGAGGTCGGCCAGGCCGAGGCGTCGCTGCGGACGCAGCAGGCCGCGATCGGCCAGTCGGTGAGCCGGGTGGACGAGAGCCGCGCCTCGCTCCAGAACGCGCGCAGCCAGCGCCAGCAGGTGCGGCAGCGCCAGGCCCAGGTGGAGGCGGGGCAGGGCCGGCTCGCCCAGGCCCTCGCCAACCTGCAGCAGGCGGAGCTGAACCTGGTGTACTGCACGATCCGGGCGCCGATGCCGGGCCGCGTGAGCCGGAAATCGGTGGAGATGGGCCAGGTGGTATCGCCCGGGCAGTCCCTCCTCGCGGTGGTGGATCTCGACGACGTCTGGGTGGTGGCCAACTACAAGGAAACCGAGCTGACCCACGTGCGCCCGGGCCAGCGCGCCACCGTCACGGTGGACACCTACCCGGGCAAGACCTTCAAGGCGCGCGTGGACTCGATCCAGGCCGGCTCCGGCGCGGTGTTCTCGCTGCTGCCGCCCGAGAACGCCACCGGCAACTTCGTGAAGGTGGTGCAGCGCGTGCCCGTCAAGCTCGTGTTCGAGCGGGGGGAGAACGCCCAGCACCTCCTGGTGCCCGGCATGTCCGCCGTCCCGATCATCGCCATCCGCTAACTTTCCCCCGGATCTCCACCCTCTCCCCTCACCCTTCACCCTCTCCCCAATGGGGAGAGGGCAGGGTGAGGGGAGGGGCAGGGTGAGGGGGCTAGTTGCTGAGGAGCCCATGAAGATCGACGTCCTCCTGATTCCCGTCGGCGCCCGCTACGCGGAGATGCGCGCGGCCGCGCTTGCTGCCGAGGAGGCCGGCTTCGACGGCCTGTGGACCTGGGATCACCTGCGTGATCCCGACGAGCGCGCGGAGGCCGGCGTGCCCGAGGCCTGGACGACCCTCACTGCGCTGGCCGAGGTCACGCGCCGCCTCACGCTGGGCCCGCTCGTGCTCAATACCGGCCTGCGCCATCCCGGCCTGCTCGCCAACATGGCGGCCACACTTCAGCAGGTCTCGGGCGGGCGCCTGCTCCTCGGCCTGGGCGCCGGCGCGACGCGGTCGATGTCGTACGCGCGCGAGCAGGAGGCGCTCAACATGGAGGTCTCGCCGGATCGGGTGCGCGCCGAGCGCGTGGCCGAGACCGCGCAGGTGCTGCGGCGCCTGTGGGCCGGGGACGACTCGAGCTTCGTGGGGGCGCAGTTCCGGCTCGATCGCCCGTCGGGCTTCTTGCGGCCGGATCCACCGCCGCCCATCATCATCGCGGGCTTCGGCCCCCGTATGGCCGGCATCGCGGGGCGGTACGGCGACGGCTTCAATACCCAGGCGATGCACCCGGATCTGGCCGAGCTGGCCCGCGTGGCGCGCGAGGCCCACGCCGCGTCGGGCCGCGATCCCGCGCGCTTCAGCGTGAGCGTCTTCGCGGGCCTGAGCGAGCGGTGGCTCCGCGCCGGCACGCCCGAGCGCGCCCGGCTCGAACACGTGGGCGTCGACCGCCTGATCTTGCTGGCGTCGCCCCCCTACGACCTCGGCGGCATCCGCCTGCGCTAATCCCGCCCCTCACCCTGCCCTCTCCCCCTTCGGGGCGAGGGTTCCGATCGACCCTCTCTCCTTTGGGGCGCGAGGGTTCCGATCAACCCTCTCCCCTTTGGGGCGCGAGGGTTCCGATCAACCCTCTCCCCTTTGGGGAGAGGG
>WNFB01000939.1_pt1 | contig 24313 bp, 18 predicted proteins | sample 5400501 | NCBI WGS metagenome assembly WNFB01 (sample SAMN13153341, study PRJNA577476) | soil metagenome | isolation source: 200 cm saprolite under Douglas fir tree site 2 hole 1 | place: USA:California | collected 2015-04-18 | reverse complement strand
AGCATCAAGAATCACTAGCAAGACGCGCAACAAGCGCCCGCTCGTCCGGGCCAAACCAGGGCGGCTCTCCAGCCGAGGCATTTTCCGCCATGCGGTCGGGGCGCGAGGTGGCCGGAATCGTGATATGGCAGCGTGTATCACTCAGGATCCATTTGAGGAGAGCTTGAGCCCACGTAGTCACCCCAAAGGGCCTCAATGGCGCTAAATCGACCTGAGATGGTCTATGACCCATCAAGCCTCCCTCAGCAAATGGGCGCATGACCACAACGCCAAGGCCAAGATCGGCTGCCAGCGGCAATATCACACGCTCGGCCTCGCGTTCCCAGGGGTTATAGGGAACCTGGATAGCCGTGATACGGCCTGTCTGCATGACTTGCCGCAATACTCCAAAATAGGTGCGGTCGTAGTGCGTGGCACCAATAGCGCCCACCTGTCCCGCATCGCGTAACCGCTCCAGCATCTTCAGGTGCTCCTGCCACAGAACCAGGTTGTGTATTTGATAGAGGTTGATATAGTGCTCGAAGAATGTGAGTGCGCGCTCTGCCTGTGCCCGGCCCTCACTGGCAGTCTGTGCCCACACCTTGGTAGCTATGATTGCCCTGTCTCTCCGGCCATGCAACGCTTCACCCAGCACACGCTCGGCCTGTCCATACATCGGCGAAGAGTCGAAGAAGTTGGCACCCGCTGCCAGTGCAGCATCCACCACGGCGCGAGCGTTCTTTTTAGCGACCTCCCCGCGCACATCAAATGTTCGCCAGGTGCCCATGCCAATGACCGGTACCTGCAAGCCTGTTCGTCCCAGCATTCGCTTTTCCATATCTTCGATTATACCATCTCACACTTGACAATCGGGTAATGCTATGTTACTCTTGTTTCAGACCGTTCGGTCTTTTCGATGAGATAGCAAACATACAAACTGACCTCACTGTGAACAGGGAATGTAAATTTTTTTGTACATAAAACAGACCGCTCGGTCTCTTGAATGCCGGTAAGTGAACTACAGACCCATTTTTTCGCGCGGTTTACCATACAATCGAAAGAGAGACAAATGAGATGATCAAGGAAAGACAGCTGGCTGCTGAGCAGCGAGGAGTTCTTCGTGAGAACAGCACCATCTCTCAGAGCACAACCATCGAGACACCCGCGGGGAGACTGGTATTGCGTAATTTCTGTTCGCCATCGTTTGTAGAGAGCCTGCGGGCAGATTGTGGGCTGCGTGCCTTTGCTCGACTGCCGGAACGTGAACATCAACTGCTTGTGAACATTGCACGGCGCCCGGACTCTGCGCTGACGCTGGCACACACCTTATCAGGAGAGATCGTCGGTGAAGTAACCCTGGCCCCCGCTGACGCATGGTGGGCGGGGTTGGACCAGGTCTATGAGGGAGCGGTGCAAGTCAGTTCACGCTGGCGCAGGTTTGGCATTGCGCGACAACTGCTGGCCTTCGCGCTCCACGTGGATGTTCTGGAGGAGATCATCATCCTGGCGATGGGCCTCTCCTGGCATTGGGATATGGAGGGGCTTGGCCTCACACGGTATCGTTACCGCCAGCTCATCGCGCAGTTGTTCGCGAACTATGGCTTCTCCGAGTATCTTACCAGCGAGCCCAATATCCGCATGGACCCTGCAAACATCTTGCTTGCGCGTATTGGCAGCCACGTGGACCAGCAGCGCATTAATCACTTTCTCAATCGCCTGCTGAGTTCTCAGACTCTCCCTGGCCTGTAATGAACCAAGCCCCGTAGGGGCGGGAGTGGAGTGGAGCAGGGCGGGGATGCTTCTCCTTGCGTCTCACCTGACCGCGAAGCGGTAGCTGCGCAGTGCCTTTCGTCTCGGCTGACCGCGCAGCGGTAGCGACGCAGTCGCGTCCTCCTTTCGTCCGGCCTGAGTGCGAAGCACTAGCTGCGCAGCAGCGTTGGCCGGACGGATAGGTGCCAGCCGAGACGGGCAAGAACCAGCGTTGGTGAGATGGATTGGTGCCAGCATCGCCCCCGCTACTCACAGGTAATAATACTGATATCAGGTTGTAGTGTTGTTCTATTGACTGCAATATTTGTGTCGAAGATAGAAGCTCGTAGTTTCATATTTACAGCGTTTTGCATGCTGGCTGCTCTCGTGGAGCACCGCACGTTTCGTTCAGTTCATTGCTAGGAGGTTTCCTATGACACCGCGCTCAACGTCCTCTCCTGGAGATCGATATGGCCGTGGCAGAGTTTTTGCTCTGCTCTCACTACTCCTCGTCCTTGGCACGCTTCTGGCTGCCTGTGGCAGCACCTCGAAGAGCGGTACCGCCAATCAGGGAGGGACACTCACAATCGTACCTGGCCCTACTGGAGAATTCACCCGCAACTTTAACGTCTTTGCCAACGGTTCCGTCCTGAGCGGCACACAAGGCTTGATCTATGAGCCCCTGCTCTTCTTCAACCGCGAAGATGGGAGTGTGAAACCCTGGCTCGCGTCGAGCTATCAGTTCTCAAACAATGCCACCAGCATCACCTTCAAGCTGCGTCCGGGCGTTCAGTGGTCGGATGGCAAGCCCTTCACCAGCGCCGATGTTGTCTTCACACTGAAGATGGTTCACCAGTACCCTGCCGTTGATTACAGTGGTCTCTGGACTGTGATCACAGGTGTGTCGGCCCCCGATGATCACACGGTCGTCGTGACGCTGAAGCAGCCATCGGTGCCGATTCTGTGGTACCTGGGCGGGCAGACGTACATCCTTCCGCAGCATCTGTGGTCCAGCGTGAGCAATCCGGTCACGTACACGAACCCTAACCCCGTCGGCACAGGACCTTTTGTGCTCAAGTCTTTCACGCCACAGCTCTACGTTTTTGGACGCAATCCTCATTTCTGGCAGCCCGGTAAGCCGTACATTGGCGAAATACGTTACCCCGCCTTCAACTCAAATACAAGCGCTGACCTGCTGCTCTCACAAGGCTCGGTAGACTGGACCGGTCTGTTTACCCCAGACGTCAATAAAACGTTTGCGAACCGTGACCCGGCGCATAATCATTACTGGTTCCCGCCAAGCGACGTCGTAACACTCTATCTGAACCTTGCGAAGCACCCCTTTAACCTGCTCGCGGTGCGTCAAGCCATCAGCGCAGCCGTTGACCGTGGCAAGCTCTACCGTATTGGGGAAAACGGGTACGAACCGCCTTCTCACCCCACAGCTTTAGTCTTGCCGGCGAACCAGAGCTTCCTGTCATCCAACTTTGCTAATGCCTCCTTCTCGCTCGATACCGCCAAGGCCACCTCACTGCTGGAGGGTGCTGGCTTCAAGAAAGGCAGCGACGGTATCTACATCGACAAAAATGGCAATCGACTGGCCTTCAACATCGATGTCGTATCAGGCTGGACCGACTGGGTGACCGACAGTCAGATCATGGCGAGCAATTTGCGGGCGATTGGTATGGATGTAAAGGTGAACGTCATTTCCTACAATTCTTACTACAGCGCCTTGCAGATGGGCTCCTTTGATACGGCCATCTCCTGGACGAATACCGGCCCAACACCCTACTACCTGTACTACTCGATGCTTGGCAGCACCAATACCGCTCCCATCGGCCAACAGGCAACGTCGAATTGGGAGCGCTGGAGCGATCCTACGACTGATAGGCTCCTTCAGCAGTATGCAAGCTCAACTGACCCGTCGGTACAGCAAGAAGCACTTGCTGGCATCCAGAAGATCATGGTTCAGCAACTGCCTACCATCCCCCTCATCTACGGCGCCACCTGGTACGAGTACAGCACGGCCCGCTTCGTTGGTTGGCCCGATGAGCAGCATCCGTATGCGATGCCCGCGCCGTACGCGGTGCCAGACGAAGAGATCGTCGTGCTCAACCTGCATCAGGCATAACAGCCCCGTAGCCGCGTAGGGGCGGGAGTGGTGCGGACGGGTGGTGGGGATGCTTGCATCGCCCCCCGAGCCGCTGCCTATTCGGCTCAGTCAGTCGGAAAACACGTAGTACGTATGGGTGATCTTCATACAAGATCACCCATACAGCAGACCATCAACACAAAAGAGAAGGAGGATTGCATGCGCCACCTGCTACGCCGTATTGGCTTTTACCTGGTCGCGCTATGGGCCTCGATCACCCTCAATTTTCTCATCCCGCGGCTTATCCCTGGCAACCCTGCCCAGGTGCTCATAGCTCGACTTCAGGGGCGCATCGACCCACGGGCAGAGCACGCGATGGAGATTGCTTTCGGCATCAGCCACGCAAGCATGTGGAGGCAGTACATCGAGTACCTTGGTAACCTTGCTCACGGAAACCTGGGCATCTCAATCACCTACTTTCCCACCCCTGTCGCGACCGTCATCGGGCAAGACTTACCCTGGACGCTCGCGCTCATGGGAACTGCCGTCGTTATCAGTTTTGTGTGCGGTACATTGTTGGGAATCATCGTTGCCTGGAGACGCGGTTCGCGACTGGATGCTTTGCTGCCACCAGCCCTTACCTTCCTCTCCGCCATCCCGTACTTTTGGCTCGCACTCATCATGCTCTATCTCTTTGGCTTTGTCCTCAACTGGTTTCCACTGAGTGGCGGGTACGACTTGGCGCTCGAGCCAGGCCTGGCTCCTGCTTTCCTGTTGAGTACTATCCAGCATGCTCTCTTGCCCGCCTTTACCATCGTCGTCAGCTCTATCGCCGGGTGGCTGCTCGGCATGCGTAATGCGATGATGACCACCCTCAGCGAAGACTACGTGCTGATGGCCCAGGCCAAGGGGCTTTCTGAGCGACGGGTGATGCTCGCCTACGCAGCGCGCAACGCCATCCTACCTAATATTACTGGCTTTGCACTCTCTCTGGGCTTCGTCGTCGGAGGCGCATTGCTCACCGAGATTGTCTTCTCCTATCCAGGCATTGGCTTTGCCTTGCTGCAAGCAGTCCAGAACTCCGACTACGCCCTGCTGCAAGGCATCTTCCTGATAATTGCTGTGGCGGTGCTGGGAGCCAATTTCCTGGCCGACCTGATCTACGTCGCTCTAGATCCTCGCGTGCGACAGGAAAGGAGCTAACATATGCAACTGAATCAAAGGAAAGCAAGCGCGGGTGCCGCACAGGTGACACCGCAACTGGTACTCTCAAAGGATGACATCCCTGCAAGCACTCTAGCTGGCAACACCCAACAGGTGTTACAGCGGGAAAGCCGCTGGCGTATAGGATGGAGCTGGCTTGCTGCCAACCCCAAAGTCGCCTTCGGCCTGGGTATCGTTGCTTTCTTCGCCCTGGTGGCAATCCTGGGACCCATCATCTTCCGCCAGGACCCTACTGCTTTCAGCTCTGATGTGCTTCAAGCTCCTTCGGCCAGCCATTGGCTCGGTACCACCCAGACCGGGCAAGATGTCTTTGCCCAGGTAGTCGTCGGCACGCGCATCTCGCTGTTGCTCGGCTTTGGTACGGGACTTCTGGCGACGACCATCTCGGTCATCGTCGGCTTGATCGCTGGCTACTTTGGCGGCTGGATCGATGATGTGATCTCACTCATCACCAACGTCTTTCTCGTCATCCCTGCGATGCCTCTGGCCATTATCCTGGCGGCCTACTTGCCTTTCCGGGGACCACTACCTATCGCCATCATCGTTACCTTCACAGGCTGGGCGTGGGGCGCACGCGTGCTGCGTGCCCAGACCCTCTCGATGCGCCGGCGCGAGTTTGTGGAAGCGGCCCGTGCCACTGGGGAGACCTCTTTGCGCATCATCTTCGTTGAGATTCTCCCCAACGAGATTGCGATTGTGGCAGCGGGCCTGGTCGGCACCGTGATCTACGCGATCCTGGCCCAGGTAGGACTGGAATTCTTGGGTCTAGGTGACGTCACCTCCGTCAGTTGGGGGACCATATTCTACTGGGCACAAAACAATGAGGCGCTGCTGCTGGGAGCGTGGTGGTGGTTCCTAGCCCCTGGTTGCTGCGTGGCGCTGCTGGGAGCAGGATTGGCGTTCATTAACTTTGGCATCGACGAGTTGGCAAACCCGCGTTTGCGCCGGGAACGCAGGGCAACCAGGACGAAAAAGGTGGTGGCATGATGGTCACAGAGGTACGCACCAACACACTGCTAGAGATCAACCATCTCAGCGTGGACTATGATTCAACAAGAGGCACAGTGCATGCTGTCAATGATGTGAGCTTCACCATCGAACGGGGCCAAATCTTCGGGCTGGCCGGCGAGAGCGGCAGCGGGAAATCAACTCTCGCCTATGCCATCGCGCGCTTGCTCCAGCCGCCCGCTGTCGTAACCCAGGGGCAAGTGCTGTACCACCCCCATAGACGCCAGGTGAGCCAGCCCTCCAAAGATGATGCGGTGGTGGATGTCCTTGCCCTAAACCCGGACCAGTTACGAGCTTTCCGCTGGCGCGATCTCTCCATTGTCTTCCAAAGCGCGATGAATGCGCTGAACCCGGTCATGGATATCGGAACGCAAATCACCGATGTGCTGCGCGCTCACAACCCGCTTATGACCACCGCGAGAGCACGTTCGCGCGCGGTGGAATTGTTGCAGTTGGTCGGTATTGCGTCAGATCGGCTGCATAGCTACCCGCATGAACTCTCTGGCGGCATGCGCCAGCGAGCGATTATCGCCATCGCGCTCGCGCTTGACCCGGAGATTATTATCATGGATGAGCCGACCACCGCGCTCGATGTGGTAGTACAGCGCGATATCCTCGCGCAGATTATGAGATTACGCAACGATTTCGGCTTCTCTGTGATTTTCATTACCCATGATCTTTCGCTCCTGCTAGAAATCGCAGATACGATTGCTATCATGTACGCGGGCCGTATCGCCGAGATAGGGACCAGCAAAGATCTGTTTCGTCACCCACGGCACCCATACACCTATGGGCTGTTGAACTCATTTCCAAGCCTGCGCGGTCCGCAGAGCAGACTGAAGGGCATTCCAGGTTCACCACCCGATCTACGATCAGCACCACCAGGCTGTGCGTTTCATCCGCGCTGTGCATTCGCTTTCGCAGCCTGTCATACCATCGTGCCGGCCCTGCTTCCTGTGACGCGTGAAAAGGTATATAGAGGGGTGCCCCTGGTGGACACCTTGTCTGTTGGGGAACAAGTAACCTGCGTTGCTTGCCACCTCTATGACGCCGAACTGAATCCCGAAGGTCCACCCAAGAGACTGGAGTCTGAACATGTCAACTAACACCGCCACGTCAACCGCTGCAGAACCCGTCCTGGAAGCAGTGCACCTGCGTAAGGTGTTCCCTTTACACAAGGTCAAGCCCTTTAGCCCTCCGCAAGTGGTGCATGCCGTCGAAGATGCTTCGCTGGCTCTGCGCCCCGGTCGCGCTACAGCCTTAGTAGGAGAGAGCGGGAGCGGCAAGACAACGGTAGCTCGTTTATTGGCAAGGCTCTATACACCCACGGCAGGCACCATTCGCTATCGTGAGGAAACGGTCAAAGCCAGGGGAGGAACTGCCCTGCGAGCCTACCGCCGCCACGTACAAATGGTCTTCCAGGACCCTTTCTCGTCCCTGAATCCAACACATACTGTGCGCCATCATCTCAGCCGCCCTTTGCGCATTCACGGGCATGCCCACAGTGCTGCTGAGGAGACGCGGCTCATCACGTCGCTGCTCGAACGAGTGAACCTGACTCCGGTCGAGCAGTTCATAGACAAGTTTCCTCACCAACTCAGTGGCGGTCAACGTCAGCGCGTCGCAATTGCCCGGGCACTGGCGGCAAAGCCTTCTGTCCTCCTGGCTGACGAGCCTGTCTCCATGTTGGATGTATCAATCCGACTGGATGTGCTGAACCTGTTATCGCGTCTCAAAGAGGAAGAGGACCTGGCGCTGCTGTTCATTACGCACGACCTCGCCAGCGCCCGCTACTTTGCCGAGGAGACGCTGGTGATGTATGCTGGTCAGATGGTTGAGGGCGGCCCCAGTGAAGAGGTGATCCAGCGATCAAAACATCCCTATACCCAACTCTTGCTCTCCGCAGCACCAGACCCCGATCGCTTCGGATCATCCGACCAGCAGGGCAATGGCAAGGGATGGATACAACCAGCACTACCCACGAGCGGGAGTGTGGAGCTACCAAGTTTGATCAACCCGCCCGGCGGCTGTCGCTTTCATCCCCGTTGCCCACATGCTATGCCTGTATGCAGCCAGCAGTTTCCGCCACGTACGGAACTGGGTGGAGGACACTGGGTCAACTGCTTCCTCTACGGAGCAGAAAACAAAACTGATCAGGCAGAAACGGCTCATGCTTTATCCCCCGGGGGGAAAGCGAGCCTGGAGAACACAAGGAGTACCATAACAAACCGGCGTCCGTCTAAGGAGGATAAATGAGCATAATCGATGACGCGAAATCAAGCACAATGGTTGATACTCAGGTCTACCCCACAGATTTTCTGTGGGGCGCGGCAACTGCATCCTATCAAATTGAGGGTGCAGCACACGAGGACGGGCGCGGCCCGTCCATCTGGGATCAGTTCGCGTCTATTCCTGGCAAGGTACATCAAGGACAGAACGGAGATGTTGCAGCCGACCACTACCACCGTGTGCCGGAGGATATAGCGCTGATGGTCGAACTAGGCCTGAATGCATATCGCTTCTCCATCGCGTGGCCGCGCGTTCTTCCCCAGGGAAAGGGAAGCGTCAACGAGCGCGGCCTGGATTTTTATGATCGTTTAGTGGATGCTCTCTTGGCACAAGGTATTACTCCCTTCGTGACCCTGTATCATTGGGACCTCCCATTGGCGCTGCACGAGAAAGGTGGCTGGCTCAATCGAGAGACAGCATTCGCTTTTGCAGACTACGCTGAGGTAGCTGCGCGACGGCTAGGAGACCGCGTCGACCGGTGGGTCACGCTGAACGAGCCGTGGTGCTCTGCCTATCTTGGATACGGTACCGGCGAACATGCCCCTGGTATACGCGATATGCAGTCGGCCTACATCGCAGCTCATCACCTGTTGCTCGCACACGGGCTGGCACTCCCCCGCCTACGTGCGCACACCCGTCAGCACGCACAGCTGGGGATCACGTTGAATCTTACACCCATCTATGCGGCAAATGACCTTCCCGAGACGCTGCGTGCGGTAGAGTGGGCAGATAAGATGAACAATCGCTGGTTTCTCGAACCGATCTTTCGTGGCAACTATCCCGAAGGTCTCTTCGCTGATGCAGGGGTAGCTCCTCCGCCGCTACTCGATGGCGACCTGGACATTATTGCCACACCCATTGATCTTTTGGGTGTCAACAACTACTCGCGCTCGCTTATTCGTGCCCCTCTAGAGCACAACGGAGCTAGTGGCGATACAAGCAAGCGCTATGAACATGTCCCAGCGGATTCAGCATATACAGAAATGGGGTGGGAGGTCTATCCACGGGCGTTAACCGATGTGCTGGTACGAGTGCACCGTGACTATGCTCCTCGTGCCATAGCGGTGACAGAGAATGGTGCAGCCTTTGCTGATCACTGGGACGGCAGCAATCACATCGGTGACCCGCAGCGAGTACATTATCTACGTGAACATCTTCTAGCCCTCAGGCGGGCACGAGCACAAGGAGTACCGTTACAGGGCTACTTCGTCTGGTCGCTACTGGATAACTTTGAGTGGGCGCAAGGCTACAGCAAGCGCTTCGGCATCGTCTACGTCGACTACCCCACGCAGCGTCGCATCGTCAAAGATAGCGGCCGCTGGTATGCTGCCTTTATCGCAGCGCAACGCAAGCAACGGGTCTCGTGAACTCAACACCGTGGACGACATTACTTGCGATGAACTTCTTCCATTTGAGGCACAGCATGGTTGTGCGCCTAGCCTGCCCGGAAAATGTCTTCCGCCCTCAAGGCGGTGAGGAGATACCCCTCTGCATGGATCGAGCGAATATCGATGCCGAAGGTATGCAGCTTGGCCCTGCACCGTGACAGGATATTGCGGATCGGCTTCATCGAGCGATCCAGCGTCCTGTGCTCCACCGCTTCTTGCACGCTGCTGCGCGCGGCACTAAGCACCTCATCGGTGATCGCCGCCCGCAGCACCCCATACGGGCAGTAATGGGGATAGGCCTCCAGCAGGGCGACCAGCACATACATCTCCAGTTCTGTCACCACCTCTTGCGCCACCAGCCCATGCACCTCGGCTGACAGCTGCGTCAGCACAAAGGTGGACAGGCTATACGGATGCGTATTCAACACGAGCACATGCCCTTCCGGCAACACCCCTGGTAACCTGAAGTACCGGAACTGTTGTGCTGGCATAACTCCTCCCTCCTCCCCTGCTCACTTGCTGGGCAGGCATTCCTCCGCCTGCCCGTGCGCGCTGAGCGTGGCGCGCAGCAGCGGGCGCGCACGACAAAAGTAGACTTTGGCGGTGCTGGCTGGCATCTGCAGCCGCTGCCCAATCTCCGAGAAGCTCAGTTGCTGCCGGTAACGCAACAGCACCACCTGCCGCCACCGAGGCGGTAACCCCGCGATCGCATCCAGCAGCCTGCGCTGTACTTCATGCTGCTCCGCCACTTCCTCGGGCGACGGTCCTGGGTCGACCAGGCAGGCCGGCGGGCACAGCTCCTCCCCCTCTTCCTCCGCTTCCCACCCCAGGTCGGCAAAGCGCACCAGGTGCCGCCTGCGGTATTCATCGATGCAGCAGTTGCGGGCAACGCGGAAGAGCCACGGCCCCAGCCGGGCCTGGCCCGCGCTTAGCGTGGGCAGCGACACAAACAGTTTGAGCAAAACCTGCTGAAACACGTCCCAGGCCTGGTCGTCGTCACCGACCTGCCGGCGAATGAACCGGAAGACCGGCACATGATAGCGGCGCACCAGGGTCTCAAAGGCGCTCTCGTCGCCCGCCAGGCTGTGGAGCACTAACACACGATCTGCCACAGCCTCCGGCTTGCCAAGCGATTCTATCACGTTCCTACCTCCAGGGCCTCGCTGACCTGGACCACAATCACGCTCGCATTGTCTTCGCCGCCGCCTTGCAAGGCAGCTTCGAGCAGTGCACGCCCTGTCAATGACGCGTCGTTGACAGGGCGCAAGAGCTGCTGAATGAACGGGTCACGTAACATCGCCCACAAACCATCAGAACAGAGCATGACGGTATCACCCGGCTGGAGTGGCTCTACGAACGCATCGACTTGTATCACGGGTTCCGTACCCAGGCTGCGAGAGATCACGTTGCGCCTGGGATGCGTGTAGCTGTCATCCGGTGTGATGATGCCGGCCTCCACCAGATACGCGACCACCGAATGATCCCGCGTTACCCTGCGCAGTCCGTCTGATTCTCGATACAGGTAGGTGCGACTATCCCCAACGTTCACCACAAAGGCCGTCCAGTCTACGATCAACGCGGCGGTGACGGTTGTCCCCATCTCAGTGTGCTGCTCCATGTTGCGTCGATAAATGGCCCGATTCGCCGCTTGCACTCCCTCAACCAGGAGCTGCCTGGGACCTGCATCCACCAGCTCGCCGCCCGCAGACACCCTCGACAACACGTGATCGACCATCGTTTGTATGGCCAGCCGGCTGGCCTCCTGTCCATAGGCATGCCCGCCCATGCCATCTGCCACGAGAAACAAACCAAAGGGTTCTGTCCCCGCCAGGTGCGTTCGCATTCCCTGGGCGGCAAAGAGGCTATCCTCGTTCGGTTTATGCCGGCGCACGATCCCAGGATGCGAGAGTGCTCCCACTTTCAGGCTCAGATTGCGATCTTTGAGCCGTCGCTCCCTGGAATAAGATAAGCTCCTCTCCACTTCCGCCCGCCCGTTCCCTGGCTTGCCTGGCGGCAGCTCTACTATCGGCTCATCGCCCACCGAATACAGAGCAGGTGGGAATGCATTCCCACTCGCAGGCTTGCCTGCACTAAAACTCCCATGCGCATCGTTGAACTTAGAAACACTCATTGGCTCTTTCTTCCCTCCCTTGAGTTTATGGCTGCCATAGAACAATCTCTCATCGTTCCGTTCGACTCCAGTATCGCTGTCCTGCGGATCATCTTATGTCCCTCCTGCTGCTACGATTAACCGGGGCACCGCTACCCTCACCGCTTAGGGCACCACGATGAAGCTAGTGGTGACCACTGCGCCACTCTTCTGACCCACGAAGATTAGCGTGTTCTCCCCGCTGAGTCCCCCTACCTCCAAGGCTGCTGGCGCCGCGAACCGGCCACTGCCATCGGCCTGGACGCGTACCACGGGCGCCCCTTGTCGCTGATTCAGGTACACCAGCACTTCCTCGTTGGGAACAAAGTCCCGCCCTACAAACCCCAGGCGGGTATGGGGCGACGGCGCGTAGTTATCCAGGACCACCCAGGGGTGGAATCCCTGGACACTAAAGCCGACCGATACCGGAGTTTGGCTCTGGAGCCCGGCGAAGAAGAGCGTATAGTTACCCTCCGGCAGCGGTGGAACGGTGAAACGCCCCGCTATGTTGCCCCCGACGTTCGCGGTCACCGCAGCTACTACTTGAGCCGATGCTTGATCCGTCCTGCCCAGGCGCACCTCCACTGTTTCTTTCGTCATGAAACCAGAGCCATCGAAGCCGATGTCGTGCCCGGGCTTTGCCGAGTAGGCGTCCAGATGCACCGTGGGCGGAATCCAATGTACCTGGAAGGCCGCCTGTGCTATACGGTGACTGCGCTGTCCTTCCACCAGCAGGGTATGGATACCGGGGGGCAGGCCCGCTGGGATCGCCTCCATCGCTGCACCGATCTTCCCGGCCCGGTCTGCAATCAGGGGGGCGAGCTGCACCTCCGCCTGCCCCTGTTGATCCTGGATGGTCACCACCAGCACTTCTCTTGGCAGGAACCCCGAACCCGCGAAGCGCAGCGGCACATTGGGCGTCAGGTCTGCACCATGGAGTTCGAGAGAAGCGGTCTGTGTGCGCGCCACCGAGGGAGCGGGTATCGACCGCCTCTGGACAGGTGGCGGAGGATGCATTTGGCTGAGAGATGCCGGTTGCACAACTCTCCCGTGCGCCAGAGCAGCGAACCATCGTGGAGCCAGACTGGCTGCCCCCACGATGATGGTGAGGCTGACCAGTGCCATCACCACTGCCAGCGCCACTACCAGCATACGTCGGCTCCCGTGCGGGGTGCGCGGCCGTGCGTCGCTATGGGGTCGCGCTGACCCCTGGCTCAGGCGCAGGCTCCACACCACCCGCAGCGCCTCGGTCACGATGCCCCGGCTCATCTTCGACTTCCCCACCTGCCGCTCCTCGAAGCGGATCGGCACCTCCACAATGCGGAAGCCCTGCCGCGCGCAGCGGTACGTCATCTCGATCTGAAAAGCGTAGCCCTGCGCCTGTATCGTCTCCAGGTCCGGCAGCAGCGCCTCCAACACCTGCCGGCGGAACCCTTTGAAGCCTCCCGTCAGATCGCGCATCGGCAGCCCCAGCACCAAACTGGCATACGCTGAGCCGCCCCGGCTCAACAACCGGCGCCATAGCGGCCAGCGCAGCGTGCCTCCCCCTGCCACGTAGCGCGAGCCCAGCACCACATCGGCCTCCTCCAGGGCCGCTCGCAGAACCGGCAGCACGCTCGGGTCGTGCGAAAAGTCCGCGTCCATCGTGTAGACCTGCTGGTAACCCAGCGCCAGCACATAGCGGAAGCCCGCCAGGTAGGCGCTCCCCAGGCCCAGTTTGCCCGGACGGTGCAGCACACTCACCCGGCCCATATATCGCCTCGCCAGCTCCTCTGCCAGCTCTCCTGTCCCGTCCGGCGAGTTGTCGTCGACAATCAGAATATCGAATGGCCCCTGCCGCAGGATGCTGGGCACCAGGCGTTGCAGATTCCCCGCCTCGTTGTACGTGGGAACGATGACCACACTCTTCTTGTGGCCATTCCCACTGTTCACCAGTGCCTCTTGCGGCAAGGCATCCATCTCCTCTCGCTTGGAAGGCGTGTTCCCCTTCATCAGCAATCAGCTCCTTTCTTCTGTAGCCCTGCAATCATGGGCAGTTGCTTCCACTTCCCTGCCTCAAGGCGTCGTAGGCGCCGCAGGCTCCGCAGGCGCCGCAGGCGTCGTAGGCGCCGCAGGCGTCGTAGGCGCCGCAGGCGTCGTGTCCAACGGGCAGGTGAACGGCGGCTGCGGCGGTACCTGCACCGGGGTGGGCGGGGCCCCCACCGTCATCGTGGCGAGACCAATGCCACCACTCATGGTCCCCACCAGCGCGAACACCATCTTCCCAGTCTGCGCGTTGCCTGGAATGACGTACGACCCGGCAGCCCCGACGTTGCCCCTGTCATCGGTGCGGAAGCAGCTCACCATGTTACCCGCACCTTGCGTGTGTCCTAAGTACACATGCACGACCTCGTTGCCGGCAAAGCCGGTCGCGTAGAAGCTTATCGTCGTTCCAGGAAAGCCTCCGTAGGTGCTGGCCATGGCGGTCGGCGTGTAGGGCAGCACCGTAAAGGCGACGGTGATCGGGGTCCGGCTCTGCTCCCCCATGAAGATTAGCGTCTGCTTCCCTTTCAAGACATAGGGCACCATGTAGCTGCCCGCCTTGCTGAACGCTCCATGGGCGTTGCTCTGGATGACCACCACCGGCGCGTTGTTGAGAGTGTTCAGGAAGACGAAGACGCGCTCCGCCGGCCCGAAGCCCTTTCCCGTGAATCTCACGGCGTTGTCCGCCTTAAGGGCATAGCTGGAGAGGGTCACCGTCGGATACAGCGAGAGCAACAGGATCGGGGCGGCCGCCAGTGCCTGGCTCTGGCTGCCCACGAATAGGAAGGTATTGGTCCCCACGGCCCCGAAGGGCACCTGCACCGAGCTCTGGCCGACCCCGCCCCCGCCATCGGCTTGCACGGTGGCCACGGGCTGGCCGCCCATGCTATTCCAGTAGACATTGATCGATTCGCCCGGACTAAAGCCGTGGAGGGAAAACACGATCATGTCCCCCGGCTGGGCCACCTGGGCGCTCAGTTTCACCTGGGGCACACCCCCCGCGATGGTGCCGACCGCCTGGGCTACCTTTGCGCTATTGCGCTCTTGGGCTAGCACTACGAAGGTGCCCGAGGGCAGATTGTTGGGCACGGTGAGAGTGGCCTCGAGGAAGGTGCCACCCTTGTCGGTCTGCACAAAGGTAGAGGCGAGGGTGCTGCCCGTGGCCTGCCGTTTGAGCACCAGGTCGATGGTGGCTTTAGCGTCAAACCCGCTGCCCATCACGTTGAGGCTGGTGCCCTGGCGCACGACGCCGGGGTTGAGCAGGATGAGCGGTCCCACGAGGCTGGTTGACGTCCCCTTCACGCTCGGGGTGCTGGTCGGCAGCGACGTGCTGCTCGGCAGCGGAGTAGTGCTCGGCTGCGGCGTGGCCTGCTGGGAGCCTATGCCCGCCAACTTCATCAGTTCCGAGACAACCGATTGGTTGAGCGAGCCTACCACCACCGCGAGGACCACCAGTGCCCCGAGCACGGTCACCAGTAGCTTCTTACGGTTCTTGCGGCCTTTGGGTGGCTTGGGCGACGAGTCTCCAGGTGCCGGCCGGCCTCTTCCCGGTTCTCCCAGTACCTGCGGTTTTCGGCTCGGCGTGGCGGTGCTCGGCTGATTGGGGATCGCCTCTTCTTCGGCGTCCGGCTGATTGAAGATCACCTCTTCTTCGGTGTCCGGCTGGTCGAGGATCACCTCTTCTTCGATATCCGGCTGGTCGAGGATCACCTCTTCTTCGGTGTCCGGCTGACCCCACGGCTCTTTCGCCTTCCGCGGAGTATGCGACAAGTCCATAACGTTTCCATCCTTTCTGATCCAGGTACTTACTTCTGAACCTGATAAATTGCCAGGCTGACCCCACCGTGCGTCAGTTGCCAGATCGGCTTGGCGTTCTGGAGGGCCAATAAGATGTAGTCCTCGCCTCTATCCGTATCGTTTTGCTGCATGGCAATGAGCATCTTGTTCGACATCACAATGTAGTCGATGCTGTGCCAGTCCCCTCCGCCGAAGTACTTGTCGCGCACGGCGGGGTCACCCGAGGCGTTCCAGTGGGAGTGCGCCCACGGATACACTGGAGCCACATCATGTAACTGTAACCATAGGTCGTCGTCCATGATGACGTGCGCGCTGGGCGGGATGTGCTGGCGGATGAAGGTCAGTTGCTCCTCCTGCAGCGGCGTCAGCGGCAGCTTGTACAGGTCGTGCGGCACCACCTTCCCAAATTGGTCATGCACCAGCAGGTAGCCTCCTGCCGGCAGCAGCAGCACGGCGAAGAACACGGCCAGTATGGCTGTCCGGGCGATGCCGAACAGCCACCCGAGCTGCCTGGTCTCCGGCAGCGGGAGCCGGTTCACCAGCATCGCGATATTCATGGCCAGGAAAGGGACCAAAGGCACGACGTAGAACTCCAGCATCACGCTGCCGCGCACCAGGTAGAAGATGTAGCTCAGTGCCAGCAGCGAGGCAATAAGCTCGCCCTGATGGTGCTTGCGGTCTCGCAGGCCAAGATAGAGGTTGATGAGCATGGCCCCCGCCCCGCCTGCCAGCAGGAAGGTGTCCTTGGGCAGCCAGGCGTCCAGCGAAAACGTCCAAAACAGGCTGTGCAGATCCAGAATGCCGCCCTGCGCGCGGTGCAGTTGCTGCCAAATGGTGTAGAGCAGGGAGACGTGCGCTGCCGGTGGCTGATTGAGATTGAAGCTCAAATGCGCCGGCAGCAGCTCGTTTTTGAGCACAGCATATAAAAAGTACAGCGAAATGATCGAAAACGCCCCGAAGAACCAGAAGCTCAAGGCAAAGCGATAATTGCCCCGGGGGCGCACCTTGCTGTAGAGCAGGTAGCCGATGACAGGCATAAAGAAGATGGCGTTCTCTTTCGTCAGCACCCCCATCCCCAGGGCCAGGCCGCTGAAGAGCGGGGTAAGAATGCGCCGGTCATCACTGCTGGCCAGGTAGAGGCTCAGCAGCACCCAGAAGACCATCAGGTTGTCCAACAACACCTGGCGCTGGTAGTAGACAGCCAGCGGCGACAGGTTGAAGAAGAAACAGGCCACCACGGCCGCCATGAGGCTGCCCGAGAGGCGACGGGTGGTCTGGAAAAGCAAGTAGACGCTCGCCAGGTGCACCAGCAGCATCAGCACGCGCCCGGTATTGATCGCGTTGCCGAAGGCCTCGAACTGGTGGGGCAGCAGGGCCACCCAACTGGCGATGACCAGCCAGCCTGCCGGCGCATGGTCATAGTAGTACGTATAGGGCGAGAACAGCCCCTCGCGCAGCACCGACCACGCCCGCTCCATGTAGATGCCCTCGTCAGTGATGTAGAGCGGATAGAGGAACAGGTGGTAGCCATGCGAGATGGCCCCCGTGAGCAGCGAGCCCAGCAACAGCACCCGGGTGAGCACGGTCTGAGGGGTGCTCACATTTGGTGCTGGCTGCTGGGGGCCCCGCCCGTTCTGGCCGACCCCTCTTGGGGAGGGGACGGATAATGTGTCATCTTGAAAAGCGTGCATTTCTCCTCCTTAACTTGGCGACGAGGTCGCTTCCAGCTCCCGCGTCTCCTGCTCACCGGCCGCCTGGGGCTCTGCTCGTCCCTGCCGGTGAGCACCGATATGCTGGGTCTTCTCCCAGTTATTGATGCCGCGCACCTGCCGCAGCGTCGCTCGCACAGAGGCATAGGCCAGCACCCACTGATAGGGCAGGTAGCCCAGCGCCATCACCAGCGGGGTCTTCCAGGTCGGCTTCAGTCCGTGGGCGGAGGTGAATTCATAGAGCCCAATCACATTCAGGATGAAGTGAGCCGCCAGCAGGTAGAACGGCAGGTCCAGCGTGATAGCCATCAGCACCGGGGTTTTCACCGTGAACATCATGATCAGCGAGGCCAGGATGTAGAACCCCAGCACCGCCTGTATGGCGGGAAACCCCAGCGTGTACACCGCCAACAGCCGCTGCCCCAGCCGGGGCAGCCTCCTCCACTCCCCCTTCAAGAGCGTCTGCAAGAAGCCCTGGCTCCAGCGCGTGCGCTGCTTGATGAATTGGCTCAGCGTAGGAGGAGTCTCCTCGCGAGTGACGTAGCGGTCGTCGTAGATGACGCGCATCCGCTCGCCCAGGAGACTGATGCGGATACCAATATCCGCGTCCTCCGTCAGATCCTGCTCATCCCAGCCGCTCACGCGCTCGAGCACCTCCCGCGTGAAGAAGACGGTGTTGCCTCCCAGCGGCGTCATGCCCAGGCGCGCATGGTAGTGCAGCCGGCTCTTGAACCAGAAGAAGTATTCCAGCACGTTGAGCACCGAGTACCATTTCGACTGGTAATTCATCAGCTGCACCCCGCCCTGCACGACCGCGACCGGCTCGTTTAGCAGCACAGTGTTGACCACATTGAAAATGTCCGGGTGGATATCGTCCTCGGCGTCGAAGATCGTCACCACCTCGTTGTGGGTGTGGCGCAAGCCCACGTTCAACCCGTGCGGCTTGTTGATGGGCTTGTTCTTGAAGGCGGCCACGTTCACGTTCGTCACCCCCTTGCGGCGCAACTGCGCAACCTTCTGCTGGGCCTTGGCGATGGTGCCGCTGTCGTCGGCGGAGCAGATCACCATCACTTCCAGCAAGGACAGCGGGTAGTTGGCGCGCACCACGCGCTCGATGGTCATCTGAATCACCTCCTCTTCATGGCGGGCGGGCAGCAGCACAGTAAAGGACTTGTGAGGTGGCAGAAAGCGGTTGGGCGCCTTCGACCGCTGGGAGGCCTCGGGCCGATCCCAGGTGTAGACCATAATGTAGAGCGTATAGACCGACTGCATCGTGAGTAGGAGCGAGAGGGTCACCGCTCCGGCGAGCACACACGTCATCACCGCATGACCGACAGCAAGCAGGATCGCGTTCATCGCGCACCTCCCCACGTCCACACCACGTTCACCGCGAAGTTCCAGGCAGTCGCCAGGGCGATCCCCAGCAGATTGGCGGCCAGGTAGTAAACACCCAGGTGCCCGGCCAGGAGCCAGAGGGTGCAGGTGGTGATGACCAGGCCAGCCAGCGACACCAGGTTGAACTTGGCGAAGCGCCGCAAGGAGAGCCGCGTGCGCCGGAAGGTCCAGCGGTCGTTCCAGCAGAAGTTGTGGATGATCGCCACCTCTGCCGACAGAACCGAGGCGAGCACCAGGGGCAGATGCGCCCGCTGAAAGAGGAGGAGCAGCGCGAGGCTGTTCACCAGCGCCCCTATCCCTCCGACCAGCAGAAATTTGCTCACCCTGGCCAGGAATGCGCGCCGCTGCACGCGGCCTGCGAGCGCAGACCAACAACGTGTGACGGGCATGCCCCGGTCATGTTGGCGAGGTTCCGCGGAAGCTGCACCGGCTGGTGCTTGCGTGATGATGTTATTGTCGTAGTTTAGGTGTGCCATCGCTTGATATGCTCGCTCACGGTGTCCTGCTCTCACAGCGCAGGTGAGGGAGCGTTCCCTTTCTTTTTCAAAGAGACGACGTCAAGGGTGTGAGAAAGGGGGGTGGAGGTGCCTCCACTCCCGTTGAGGGAACGAAAGAGCCCCAGACGTCGTTGTGTACTTTCCCGTCAGCGTTTCTCCAGAGGCCCTCGCTTGTCAGGAGGACAACTTGCCGTATACGTAGAGCTACTGGAGAAATAGGAGTCGGTTGCATTCCGCCCTGCTGACAGGATCTAGAAGTTCTTGACGTCCTCAACACAGCCGCTGACCTGCGTATAGACGATGTACGTCTTCTGCCCTACCAAACCATCGGGTCGATGTGCCGTGACTACGTACATGCGGATCTGCCCGCCTTGCGGTCGAGTGTGGGCCCCTATATAGTCCACGGTGAGCGTCAGATCCTGCCCGGACTCGGCGATGCGCTGCTCCGTCACCTGGCTTGCGAGCTCCGAGAGAGGCAGCTGCGCCTGCAGTGCCGGACAGAGCTGATGCCAACCAAGAGTGCCATCGAGCTTGACCACCGATTGCATGAACAGATCGGCGGGAGTAGAAGTGGTGGCCTGTACAGCCCCCCTGGTTCCCAGAATGAGCATGGGCGTTGCCAGCAGGGCCACCAGCTCTAGCCACACGATCGGGTAGCGTAGCACGCGCAAGATCGTGGACTGCGAACGGTTCTGTGAACCTTCCAAAGACGTTCTAAACATTGTTCGACCTTTCTCGAGATTACCTTGCTCGGAGTTCCGGGTTGGCGACCACGCTGTCTGTCCAACCTGGAACCCGTGAGCCGTAGGTGCAGTACGTGCCAGGCTGCAGGTAATCAAGCGGAGGGGGCCTGCGCGATCACGCGACAGTCCCGTTTCCTACCGCTCCTCCCACATCTAGCAGGCATGCTTTCCAGGCACCAGGGCTCTCCGCATTACATGAGTCTACTACCAGGTTCGTCCTCAAATCTGCTCAAGGAACGTCATCTCACATCTCTGGTGAGAACGTAGTGTCTCGCATTGAATATGCCTCTCCCTGCCTTTCACTTTGTTCGCCTGGCCAGGCGAAGATCAGATCACCTTGCGGGTCAAGTAACACATCCTGCATGTTCCATCCGAGCAAGACCTGGAGCTGCGCTCGCAGCCAGCCATCAAACGGGCGCTGGGAGCTAGCAAACTCTTGCAGGGCCTGGTGCGGCTCCCGCATGTGAACTGTCACAAGCAGAAGTTCGCCCCGAAGCATTTGCACCAGCCGGCCACGCACCTGCGTGATCCCCACTTCCTGGCAGGATGCTTCAAACTGGACCCTGCGTGATCCCGCTACCTCCTGACAAAGTCTTCGCCAATACTCCTGGGTTCCCGGTCGTAGGAGATAGGCGATCTCTAGCTGCGCCATAAGACAACGCTCCTTTTGCTTGTTTGCTCTCTGTGTGCATCCTGGCCTGGTCCGACATACCCCATGAAACCCCACCTATGTCTTGGTAGCCTCATTGCTCCTGCCACGACTGGCCGCACACCGTCTTCTCTCTTGCTAGTATGACCAGGGCGCGTCATGAAAGCGTCATGAGCATCGTCATGAACGGAAAAGGATCGCCCATTATCCCGTGAAACGGGTCCTCTATAGATGGTCCCTCTTCTTTACATTCGCCAGCACAGTCTTATATGAGAAAGAAGCGCCATGAAAGCGTCATGAGCATCGTCCTGAACGGGAACGACTGATGGGCACGGGTCCTATATATGTATGAGGCCATCGGCAATGACATCGTGCACCGAACCGCAGGGATATATCCTCACAACCATGAGATGCTCGCGTTAAATCCGTGATGCGCTTTTCAGGAAAGTCAAGCATAAAATGTGTATACTAGTGCTAAGTGATATGACATGTCTGTTCCTTCACAATCCACGGAACTCAGTGTAGAGAATCCCAATGATTCGGGATGCGGCAACCGTTCCAACCCAAGAGTCAAATATTTCTGCCTGCATCCTTGATCACCTTCCCAGGTCTATAATTTTTTGTCATATCGCGGTTACACCTTAAATGAAACTCCTCTTAAATTAATGCCGTTCCTAGGGACATAAAGTTACATAAATATCTCACACATCATACTCGTAGAGCGATAGTAATATTCTATCGACTTATGGATGGATTGATCGTTACCCGGTATCACTAGAAAGGAAAACGCCTGCCGACTGGACGTAAACCGTTTTTTTGATCACATAGAAAGGAAAAGTGATTTGAAACGTCTCTGCATAGCCGGCTTTCGCGGAAGAAGCATACAAGCCTTCCTTGCAGTTATTTTGGGGGTAGTAATCCTATCTGCCTGTAGTACCCCCACTACTAGTACCCCTGCTACTACTTTGCTTTCGGATAAAGTCTCAGGGTCGTGCCAAACTGCTCATCGAGTAGGGTATCTCACGGCCTTCCATAGTGAGCTGGTGGATTCGTTGGGCTGCGTAGTGCATCTCTCAGGTGTTAACTGGTTTGGGTTTGAGACCAGTACCTTCGCCCCGCATGGGCTGTGGGCGCGCAACTGGAAAGACATGCTGAACCAGATCGCACAGACAGGCTTCAACACTATCCGCCTGCCTTTCACCAATCAGCTCTTCGACCCTGGGAACAAGGCGAATGGGATCAACTACCAGCTGAACCCTGACCTCAAAGGCCTGAGCGGGTTGGCACTCATGGATCGCATTATCCAGGGTGCCGGCAAGATTGGCTTGAAGGTCATCCTCGACCGGCATGATCCCACGGCCGACCTGCGGCCCCCAATGTGGTTCACTAATCAAATGAGCCAGTCGCGCTGGATCAATGATTGGGTCATGCTGGCCCAGCACTACCGCGGGAATGATACCATCATTGGGGCTGACCTGGCCAACGAACCGCACGGTCCAGCGACCTGGGGCGATGGTAACCCCAACACCGATTGGCGTCTGGCTGCCGAGCAGGCGGGCAATGCCATCCTGGCCGTCAATCCAGATTGGTTGATTATCGTCGAGGGCATCGAGCAGTTTCACTACGACTTCTACTGGTGGGGCGGCAACCTCGAAGGAGCAGCGCAGTACCCCGTGCGTTTGTCGGAGCCGGACAAGCTGGTGTACTCAGCCCATGACTACGGGCCGGAGGTCTCCTGGCAGTCGTGGTTCCAGACCCGAAATCCTGCTGACCTCGCGCACACTCTGCCCGCCGTCTGGGAGAAGCATTGGGCCTATCTGCAAACCAGTGGGACTGCCCCGGTACTCATGGGAGAGTTCGGAGGGAGCTCTATGGGTGGGGATGCTGAGGGCGTGTGGCAACGCACCCTCGTGAATTTCCTGAAAACGAATAACATGAGCTATACCTACTGGTCGTGGAATCCGGACTCGGGAGATACCGGTGGCATCTTGGAGTACGACTGGAAGACGGTCAACCAGAGCAAGATGGACGTATTGAGCGCCTATCAATGGCCCATGCTGGGGCAGCCTGCATCTGGCACGAACAACCATGCTGGTGCTATTCCGAAAGCCTATCAATGGCCGCCATCGAAGTGAGCCAAGATCCCTCTACCGTTCCGTGGCAATTCAGGTCGGACACAGCCTGGATGAGCACACTCCCCACCTGGGTCCAGGTGGGGAGTGTGCTAGCCACTATACTGGCTGGAACTGCTCGCGGGTGATGGAATCCAGCAATATTGAATCAGAGGGCACACGCTGCGTTTGCAGGTGTGCCTGCGCACAATAAAAGAAGGTTAGTGCAGGGCCTTCCCAATCTTCTAGAAAGAAGAGATAAGGACGATGAACATGGAATCACAAGAATCTTTCTCAGTCATGACGGACATTTGGCAGCTCGAGCAGGGGGGGTTTTCGAGCGATGAGATTGCTGGCCTCCTCAGAGTCAAAGCGCTCTATCAGCGAGGAGTCTATGACGAGACCGATTCCGAGCAGAATCGACTGGCGTTTGTCCGCTGGCTTTACGTGCAGGGTCGCCTGGAAAGCTAACCAGGCGGCATCATGCTCAAATCGGGGGCGTGTAACAATCTATCCATATATGGCGCTACGCAAAACTAACAGGGAGTTCTTTCAGCCCCCGGAAGACCTGGCTTGGCTGCCATTCCAGTATCTCAGTATCTAAGTGCAGTGCCTGAAAGCGGCCCAGGAGAGTGCTGAAGGCGATCTCCGCTTCGACACGTGCAAGCGGCGCACCCAGGCAAAAATGGATACCCTGGCCGAACGAGAGATGCCGGTTTTCCTGCCGGTGCAGGTCGAGCCGGTCCGGCTCTGCAAACTGCGCAGGGTCTCTATTTGCGCCTCCCAGGCACATAAGGACTTCTTGCCCTGAACTGATCTGCTTACCGCCGATCTCCAGGTTGCCTTTGGCACGGCGCGAGGTCAACTGGACAGGACTATCATAACGCAATAATTCTACGACCGCCGGTGAGATCAGTGCGGGATCATCCCGTAATTGCTGGAGCTGGTCAGGGTGCTGGAGCAATGCCAGCGTGCCATTCCCTATCAGGTGCGTAGTTGTGCCATGTCCTGCGGACAGCAAGAGCACACAGTTCCCAAGCAGCTCTTCCTCGCTCAGTACGCCACCCTGTTCTTCCGCATTGATCATAGCCTGCATCAGGTCATCCTTGGGATCGGTACGCCGCCGCCTGATAATCTGTCGAAAATACTCAATGAACTCGGAAACGCCGGCCAGCGCCTGGAAAACGCTTTCAAGTGTGAGATTCGCTCCTCCAAGCAGTGCGCCGAACTGTCTCGACCACTTGAGAAATTGATCGCGGTCTCCCGGCGGCACACCGAGCATCTCTGCAATCACGATGGCGGGCAGGGGGTAGGCAAAATCCGGCACGACATTCATGCGCCCGTTTGCCTGGACTGCGTCCAACAACTCACCGGCTACCTGTTGAATGCGCGGACGCATAGCGTCCACTACTCGCGGCGTGAAAGCCTTGGCTACCAGCCCGCGCAGGCGCGTATGGTCTGGCGGGTCCAGGAAGAGCATCTGCCGGGTAATGGCACGGACGGGTGGTCCCA
>WNFB01000936.1_pt1 | contig 24343 bp, 20 predicted proteins | sample 5400501 | NCBI WGS metagenome assembly WNFB01 (sample SAMN13153341, study PRJNA577476) | soil metagenome | isolation source: 200 cm saprolite under Douglas fir tree site 2 hole 1 | place: USA:California | collected 2015-04-18 | reverse complement strand
AGCTCCCGTATGTTATTGTCGCCGTTCTGTGACACATGCACTTGGTCGTTGTTTGTTCGCGTCATGACGTGTGCTGGAGCGGCACCCACCTCAATATTTCTCACAAGCTGTCCACTCGCTCTATTAAATACAGCAAGTTTCGTATCGAACCATTGGGTTTGATAGACTACCGTCTGATCTTTATCTGTCCACATATTGTGCGGATTGTTCATGTTGATCGATGGCAACCCGACTTTGCTGACAACTTTGAACGTCGCCGCGTCTACGGCTGTCGCTGTGCCGGGCTTTGACTTTTCATTCATCATTTCGAACTGGGTGTCCACCCAGACCTGTCCCACGCCTGGTGCCGCCGGTGGGACAGGGGCTGAAAGTTTCTTTAGATAGGGTGCGCTCGGATTTGCTCCTGTCGGACCGCCTTCTCCAAAGTATCCACGCAGGAGTTCGTCGAGATTGACCTGAACCGCCGTCCCATCTTTAACGTGGGCCACGACTGGAACTCCTGGATACGCTGGCTTCCAATCGACTGTTCCGTTGACAGGGTACTGTTGCCAGTTAGCGGGATTGGTGATGATGAAGAAAGTGTGCACGAGTCGTAAGGCCAAGTCCGACGCTGTTGGCAGCCCAGGAAGAGTCTCTGCCACTATCTTGTGGAGATCCACCGTCTTCCCCAGTTCAAGTCCCGTTGAACCTAAAAGGTCCCCATTCGAAATGGTAGGATCGACCACGATGACGGCCGCGAACATGTAGGGATGGATATCGCAGAAGAAGACATGCAGTCCAAGCTCATTCGGAATGATTGGGGCGGACCTTGTTCCCACAGCTAGGTCAGTGTCGAAGGGCATTTCGGTAAATCCTACGGGGGGGGGGCTCGCGGGGGTGGGATAGATCAAGCTCACCACCGTATGGATCGTGTTGGCCGTAGAGCCATGGTGGGGGGCACGCGATTGAAAAGTAATGCTCTCTCCGCGTTGAATGATTGCGAGTGATCTGCCTGTAGTACTATCACTGCCTAGAGCCTGATGAACGCACCCAAAACTGGGCGAAGTGCTGACAGTACATTCGAACCAGCCTCCGGGATTGTCTGTGACTTGGAATGTCACTCCAGTGGCATGGGCCATACCAGTCCCATCCCATCCCACCAGAAGACCTAGTAACGCCAACAATATGCGTTGTTTCTTCATAAAGATTTCCTTCTAGATTGGGCCACCCACGCGGCCACAGTGGTGAGAATGTTACCGGCAAAACACATGATCGGAACCAATCCTCCTTCCTTCCTTCCTTGTTGGTTGTGTTGATATGGCATCGACTGACCGCTCCTTTGCCCACTGTTCGTCATCCGTCGCTCGTGACGAGTCCCTCGTTAAGCTCTGATAGGCTCTGAACGGTGTCCTCGATTGATTCATTTATTCACGATTGCCCCGTTATCCCATTACCACGCTATCCCGTTTGTGTTTCCCACTACCCCACCTACTTCTCCGCATCAGCCTTCCGCTCCCAGTCTTGCTCGATCAATTGCTGCGCCCGCGCCCGGACTCGTTCGTCCTTATCTTCGAAGGCCAGGATCAACGGATCGACCGCTCCCGGGGGCGCTGACTGCGCCCAGGTCTCCAGGGCACGGAGCCGGACGCGAACATTCGGCGAGTTGAGTTTTTGGTCCATCCACTCGGGCACGACCAGGCCGTCCACTGAGTGTGGTGACTCAGAAGATGGAACAGACACCGCGTGGAGACTGTCCCCTCCTGGGACTGTCCCCGTTCCTGACGCGGAGCCTGTCCCATTTACCAAGGCAAGGGGCAAGGGGCTTGCCTTGGGGGTGAATGCATCGTTGCGTGGTAACGGACCCTGCTCGGACAGGAGCGACCCGCCCACGCTCGCGCGCGACTCAGGGCTCGGCGCGTTGTCAGACGAAGCCGGTCCACAGCCGGCCAGCCCCGCGAGGAGCATCAGGCTCAGGAGCAGCGCTAGGCGCGGACACAGCAGACGCAGGCACGGTCGTGATGGACGCATGTCCTCAGGCCTTTCAAGTGGCGCGGGCGATGGGGGGTCGGGAACGGTCCACACGAGGGTGCCCATGATCGAACCTTCTTGGCGAAACTTAATTACCTCACCATGTGCGGCAATCGAGAGGGATCGGGTCCTGGCAATATCGACACCGGCATCGAACCACCGGCCTGGCACATCAGTCAGATCAAAATTCGTGGTCCCGGCGTGGGCCATGTCAGCCCCACCTCACCAGAAGACACAGCAGTACCAATATGCGTCGCTTCTTTATAGAGATCTCATTCTAGATTGGGCCATCTCACGTACCACAGTGATAAGAATGTCATCGGCATACGCAAGATAGAGACCAATGCTCCCGATCGTGGAATTGAGCGGACCTGCTATCTAACGCTCACGTTTACAAAGACATTTTGGAGCCACGCGAAGAATGAACGGAGCAGAGAACGAAGAATTAGGGAATCTTGTGAATCATTTCAGATTCATGCAGAATGCGAAATGATTCGCTTTCTGTTGTATCCGGAGAGTTATATAGGCACCTCTATAAACTTTAAAAAATGCCATTGGAATCAAGCACGGTTGAGCAACGTCTGTGCACTCTTGCTGGGATCGACCAAACTCGCGAGATGGGAGCGCCCACAGTGAACCCGATCGGCTTGTAACTGGCCGTGGTAGCCAGCTTATAAGAAACTCATCTCCTGTGTGTCAAGACAATTTTTACGAGGAAGCCATAATCGCGCACGGCAAACACCATGCCATGGCAGAACGGTGACTCGCTGGGAACAGCCTGTCGAACGGGGTTGGCGTGAACGGTCATCGCGGAGGAGCTGGGGCCACCTCACACTGACCCCATCACGCGCGACCCAATACTCTGCTTGTCACTGTATTGTCAGTAATCTAGAATGGCGCACATTTCAGGGATGATTGCGCTCTATATCTCCACTATTATATGTTGCCTGATTTCCTATACCGTCAAAGATTTCAACGTCTACTGACGGCCATGTGCATTGTGGCTGTGAGCGCCTTTGGAATAGTACTGGTGTATTTGCGCAAACCTGTTTTTCGTGATTTCGACGTGCATCGCCAGATCGGAAGTTGGTTTCTCACCGGCCAGAATCTCTATACTGATCCCTATACTTATCCCTACATGCCGACCGGGGCAATGTTTTTTTCTCTGCTTGCGCTGGTCGATCGAAGCGTCGGATTGGCGATGCGCTACACGACTGCGATCATCTGTTTATGGTTAACGTGTGTTCTATTCCATGCAATGCTCAGGGATCGATTCAAAGAATTGGCTCAAGTGAATCTCATACTTAGCGTCATCACGGTAGTGTTAGCCGGCCAGTTCATCCTGTACGACCTCGACGATGGTGGCCCACATACGATTCTGATGGGTATCCTCGTAGGCGCCGTGTACGCGGTGTGGAAAGGACGGGAAAAGTTAGGAGGGATGTTATTCGGATTGGCCATTGCGCTGAAGGTGACACCTGGATTATTTTTGCCATTTTTCATATGGAAACGCCAGTGGCGCTTGGCTCTTTACACAGCAGTCGCAACAGCATGCTGGATCATTCTACCAATAGTCTGGATGGGGCCAGCAAATTGGTGGTCTCACCAGCTGACATGGACGCGCGTGGCAGCCGGATCTGCCGTAGGCTACAAGACACCATTTGCACAACACAACGAGAACGACATTCGGAACTCAGGTATCCAGCCTGCGCTGATGCGGTATCTTGTCACTCTTCCTCCTGATCATAAGCTGCGACAGAATAACCCCGGATACGTGGATATTCTAGATTTGCCCCCTACTCTAGCGCGCATTCTGGTCATCTCAGCCATAACAGCTTTATTGATTGGCTTCTGTCGGTACACCCGCCGACCGTATGGAGGACCGGGTGATCCCGAGTGGCCTCGGGAGTGCAGTGGCCTCCTCATCTTGATGTTGTTCCTTTCTCCCGTAACCTGGATCCAGCATCTACCATGGCTTGTCCCGGCTCTTTACTGGATTGTGGCCAAAGCTTGTAGCCACGATGGTTTGAGCCACCTATCCAAAGTAGCGATGGGGCTGTATGTGATGATCGCTGTTGTTCTGAATTATGAAGTGCTGGGCAAACAAAACTTCTTGGTGTTTCTCAACTTTAAGCCGTTTACTATCGGCATGTTATTGATCTTCACTGTACTTATGCTCCGGTCGCAGAAGACCGGAACCTTTTCGCACAGTCCTGTCTCCACTACCGCCTATGCCAAATAGCCGCCCAGCATCCTCACCTTTGAGCGATACCGAGCAAACCACAGTGCGTTACTACCCAGTCCGCAATAGTTGTGCGGTGCCTGTCCCAAGAGAATTGGGACCGGGGGAAGCGTTCGTGGTGCCGAACTTTGAACTGGCCGAGGCTTTGATTGCCTACGGTGCGGACAGCGCTCGCATTGCGATCAGCCAAATTGATTCCTCCGAAGTGAACTATCCGGGGTATGCGCAAGTTGCTTCGAATAAGCAGCTTGCGCCTGTAATGCCATTCTGTTTTGACCGATCAATTCTGATTGTGCTCCCCACCTACAATGAACGCCAAAATCTTGAGGCCATGGTTGAGACGATTGGCACGTATCTCGTCGCCGATATCTTGATTGTCGATGACAATTCTCCGGACGGTACCGGGCAATTGGCCGATCAACTGAGCCGACAGCAGAAACATGTGCATGTGTTGCATCGGGCTAAAAAGGAAGGGCTCGGGCCGGCCTATCTCGCAGGATTCCAGTGGGCACTGGCACGTGGTTACCAATTAATCATTGAGATGGACTGTGACTTCAGCCATTCGCCTTGGGACTTGCCCCGATTGGTTCACCGGAGTGGGACTGCAGACTTGGTCATCGGGAGTCGATATGTACCGGGTGGAAGTACGCAAGGCTGGAGCAGGCGCAGGCGCCTTGTCTCGCGATTTGGTAATGCCTACGTCAGTCTATTTCTGGGTTCGAGTATCCGTGACTGGACCGGAGGCTTTCGCTGTTATCGGCATGAGCTGTTAGCCAGAATGAACCTTGAAAGCGTGAATGCGAAAGGCTACGTCTTTCAAGTTGAGATGGCGTGGCGGGCACGCCGATTAAGAGCGGAGATCTGTGAGCTGCCCATTCGTTTCAGCGATCGGGTCCAAGGCCAAAGTAAGCTCGGGTGGCAATCGATTGTAGAAGCAATAACAGAGGTGCCGAGAATGTATTTTCAGACGACACCTTCCCCATGAGATAGAGCCTTCCTTACCTACTCACAGATATTAGCCTGTCTGTAACAAATAAGTCTGTGCCATCTGCGTTCAGATAAGACCGTCAGAGCTGGCAGGCGGTATCTTCTACCCTCCTGCGCTTCCAACCGGCCCGCCTGGTTCGGTCATGCGCCAGGGATCGAGCAGTTCGTTGAGCCGCTTTTCTGGTAAGACTTTTTGTTCTTTGGCCATCTGGCGCACCGTCTTGCCTGACTTGTAGGCATCCTTGGCGAGTTTCGCGGCAGCCTCGTAACCGATCTCTGGAACCAGGGCGGTGCACATGGCCAGACTTTCCTCGATCAAGCTCCGGCAGCGTTCGTTGTTGGCTTTGATGCCGTCGATACACTTGACCGCGAAATTCGTTGAGGCTGTCGAGAGCAGTTCGATGGACTGTAATACGTTATAGGCCATCACCGGCAGCATGACGATCAGTTCGAAATTGGCCGCCTGCCCTCCCACTGTGACCGTTACATCGTTTCCGATCACCTGAGCGCAGACCATCGTCACCGATTCGGCAATCACCGGGTTTACTTTGCCCGGCATGATGGACGAACCTGGTTGTGTCTCTGGTAGATTGATCTCCCCGAGCCCACAGCGCGGGCCGGAGCCGAGCCAGCGAATGTCGTTGGCAATCTTCATGAGGCTTACGGCGATGGTCTTCAACTCCCCGCTCGCTTCGACCAATGAATCCTGAGTAGACTGTGCTTCAAAGTGATTCTTCGCTTCTTTAAACGTGCAGCCGGTCTCTTTTGAAATGATGGCCAGCACCTTGGCTGAGAACTTCGGGTGGCAATTGAGCCCTGTGCCGACTGCTGTGCCGCCGAGTGCGACTTCGCTGAGCGCGTCTTGTGCGTGCGTGACTCGTTGAATGCCTAATTCAATCTGCCTAGCGTAACCGCCGAACTCCTGACCCAATCGAACAGGCGTCGCATCCTGCAAATGGGTGCGACCGATCTTGACGATCTTGTCGAACTCTTTGGCTTTGCGAACCAACGCTTTCTGCAAGCAGGTAAGTGCCGGAATGAGCTGCTGCTGCAGCATCTCCCCGGCGGCGATATGAATCGCCGTGGGAATCACGTCGTTGCTGGATTGGCCCAGATTGACGTGGTCGTTTGGATGCACCAGCTTGCTGCCTCGTGCTCCGCCTAACAGCTCGGTGGCACGATTGGAGATCACCTCGTTGGTGTTCATGTTCGTCGAGGTGCCTGAGCCGGTTTGAAAAATGTCCACGGGGAACTCAGCGTCGAGCGTACCCTCGATCACTTCGGTCGCTGCCTGGTTGATCGCATCCGCTGATTTCTTGTCGAGGAGGCCCAGCGACTGATTGACCGTCGCGGCAGCACGTTTGATTAACCCCATGGCCCGGATCATGGCGCGGGGAAATCGCAAAGAGCTGATCGGGAAGTTCTGGATGGCGCGGGCGGTCTGCAGGCCATAATAGGCAGTGGCTGGCACGGCCAGCTCACCCATCGTATCGCGCTCAACTCTGGTGCCAGGTGATGACGTGGTCGAAGCCCCTGTCGGTACTTTGTGCTCTCTCTTCATGCGTTCTACTCCGGTATAAGGGTTCTCAAGTGTTGCGGGCGCCATGATAAACTCAGCTCCCCTGCTTGCACAAGGGTATTGGTCGATGGACAGGTCGTACATCAATGTTGAAGCGTTCGCTGGTGCGAAAGGGGAAGAGACTCCCCGGGCCTTCAGGCATGAAGGAAGCCGGCTGACAGTGACCGAGATCGTGACTCGCTGGTATACCGAGACGCACTGCTATTTCCGCCTTCAAGCTGACGACGGACATCGCTATGTGCTCCGGTACGATCTGGATAATCTAATCTGGGAACTCGTGATGTACGAAACATCTGACGATGGGACGTAAGGGCCTAACACGCTGCTGAAAAAGTCTGCCAGCGGCCATGGACCGAGGCGCGTGACGCCTGAGAAATGCGAGAAAGGCGCGCTCCGAAGTTCGACGTTCGGGGTTCGAAGTTCCGAAAACCTCGAACTTCGGACCTCGAACCCTCGCCCATCCCGCCCGTCTCGCACGATTATTCTTTTGCGGCACACGTATGGACCACTGACGTTCTTTCGCGCCAACAGAGTTTTTTCACAGCCTGCCAACAAGAAGAGGCCCGCCATAGCGGGCCTCTGTTCGGACTGGATGCGGCGGTTATCGATTAGCCGACCTTGACTTCGATCGCTTTCGGCTTTGCCATCTCGGACTTGGGCAGCTGGAGATTCAGAACACCATCCTTGAATTCCGCCTTCACTTTCTCCTCATCAACCAGATCGGGCAATGTGAAGCTCCGGACGAAGCGGCCATAGGAGCGCTCTACCCGATGGTACTTTTTGCCGGTCTCTTCCTTCTCCTGCTTCCGCTCACCCTGGATCGTGAGGACGCCGTCTTCCAGTGTCACCTTCACATCCTCTTTCTTCACATCAGGGATCTCTGCCTTGATCTGGTACCCCTCCTCCGTTTCGCTGACGTCCACTGATGGCACCCAGTCGGCAACGACCATCGTCTCCTTGCCATTCGTCCGAGGCAGAGCGGGACGGCTAAACATCCGATTCAACCGATCCGACATGTCTTCGAGTTCACGAAACGGATCCCACCGTACGAGTGTCATACTAGACCTCCTTCTCATTGTTGTTTGCTATCTCAGAACGTCTGTTCGCGGCGCGCGCCAATTGTTCCGTCTGACCTGAAAGATAATTACAACTGCCGCAGAGTCAAGGGGGGTGGGCCACTTTTGGAAGTGGCGGGGCAGAGGAGAGGACTTAGCGTTGCTCGATGGGTACGTACTGCCGGTTATGCTCACCGGAATAGATTTGGTCAGGACGGAACAGTTTGTTCTCGCGAAGCTGCTCCAACCAGTGGGCCAGCCACCCCGACACCCGCGCCATCGCGAATAACGGTGTGAACAGATCGGTCTCGATGCCCATCTTGTCGTAGACGATTCCGGAGTAGAAGTCGACGTTGGGATAAATCCCCTTTCCCTTCAGCAGCGCTTCTGCAACCCGCTCGACCTCTACGGCAACCTCATACAACGGTGAACTGCCACACTCCTTGAAGAGTCGCTCGCACAGACCTTGTAGGATTGTCGCACGGGGATCTTTGACCTTGTACACCCGGTGACCGAAGCCCATCAGCTTCTGTTTTGCGCGGACCTGTTCTTCGAGGTACGATCGGACCCGCGCTGGCTCACCAATTTCCTTCAGCATCTGCACGACTTCTTCGTTGGCCCCCCCATGCAGCGGGCCCTTCAGGGCCCCAATTGAGGACGCGACGACCGTATAGGGATCGGCCAGCGTCGATGCGGTGACCATGCCGGTGAAGGTTGAGGCATTCATCGTGTGCTCGGCATGGAGGACCAGGCAGTCGTCGAAAATGTTGCCCCACAAAGGAAGCGGCTCCGTCTCAGTCAGCATGTAGAGGAAGTTTTCTGAAAACCCGAGATCGTCGCGCGGTGGAATGTACTCGTTCCCATACCGCAGACGCGCCCAGGCCGCGACGATCGTGGGCAGTTTGGCAACGAGACGGACGGCAGACCAATAATTATTTTCGACGTCCTGGACATTCCGACCTGGATAAAACATGCCCAAAGCGGCGACCGCAGCTTGCAAGGCGTCCATGGGATGCCCCTGCTCCGGAAGGCATTTCAATAAATCGACAATCTTGAACTTGATGCGACGGTGATGGACGATGTCCTCGTTCCATCGCGCGAGCTGCGGTTGAGTGGGAAGGTGTCCAAATAGCAACAGATAGGCGGTTTCGAGGTAGGAGGATCGCAGGCAAAGTTCTTCGACTCGGATGCCGCGATATTCCAGCACACCGCGCTGCCCGTCCACATCGCTAATCGCGGATTTGGCTGCGGGGATGCCGGCGAGCCCCGGCATGAAATCATGTGGCATGACTGTGCTCCTTCACCTGAGGGGCAGCATACATGTAGCAAGATGCTGAAAAAGTCCGCCAGCGGCATTCTCGCTTCGCTCAGAAGCTCAACGTACCGAAGCGTACGCCTTCGCCTCTTCGCTCGCTGCGGCCTTGCTGGTCAGCCTTTTTTAGCATCCAGCGTGATGCGCTCCTGTTGTCCTAGACATGCGGGCCAGTGAAATTCCGGCGTGTCCACAGAGTTTTTCCGCAGCCTGCTAGAGTCGAGTCAGTCTATCATGTTCGGAGAGGCAGGATATTGAAATGGCCCTTATCGGTTGGCATACTCAATTTGCCAGCCGTTCACGACCGGGGAAAGGCCCATGTGCCTGCGGGTTCTGACCCTTGTCGGATGTCTCGTTCTTGTTCTGGGGTTTATGATGCTCTGGCCGACACCGGCGACGACATCACAGCCGAGGTCGGTCAAGCCGATCGGTACGAGTGTCCTGAGCCACAGTGCAAACTCTTCCACCGGCCAGCCGAGATCTCGCATGGACCGTCCAGATTCTGTAGGTTCACGCGAGGGATTGGATATGCAGAGGAGATAAGCGATGACTTCGCGTCTGTCCCTCCTGCTGATGCTGTTCGCTCTCATCGCGATGGGGACAGCCTTCTTGGTCCAGGCCGACGGTGAGCTCCTTGGTTTTGCCGTCGTGAGCGAGGTGCCAAAAGATAAGGCGCGGGTATCGGCGAAGGTCTCGCTGAATGACGCAGTGTCGGATATGAAGCTACTCGCGTCGGAGACGATCCTGAATAATCTGATTTGGAAAAAGCTCGAAATCTGTCATGCCATGAAGCTTGAAGGATTCAAAGTCGCTGAAGGCTTTCAGATTGTCACGGTGCACGTGATCGACGCCAGCATGCTGCCGATGTCATTACAGTCTTTTGCGGGCGATTGCTTGATTAAGAAAGCGATCGAGATCGCGCCGCTGGTCGACTAGTTGGGACGGGTTAGGCGCGTCGGCATTCCGGACAAGCGGTAGGTTCTTCTGCTGCCTCACACTCCTCGGCGGTCAGGGGAAAGAGTTGTTCGCACTGCCTGCAGGGGCGAATTTCGAAGTAGGCGGTTCCCATATCGTCGATGTCGGTAGGCAAGAACAGCTCCCGTGGGTCATATCCGATCGCGCCCCCGTCGGAGAATTTGACGATGGCCAAGCGGTCGTTAAAGACCTCGAAGGTTCCTTCCTGCCCTTTTCTGGCCAATACATGCCCGAGAACGAACACCGGCTGTCCCTTGCGCTTCGTGCGGAGGTCTCGTAAGGTATGTTGCGTGTCTGTGGTGCGGGAAAACTGGCCACTAGAGCTGGTTCCGAAGATTGGCGTTGGCATCATGTGCGCTCATGTGAACAAGATAAGTCTCATGTATCACACGGGTAAAAATGGCGTCAAGGAAGGCAAGACGCTGAGACAAGGAGTTTGAACATGGCTGAGGTGACGATTTACCAGAAACCAACCTGTAGCACATGCCGTCAGGCGGTGCAGTTGTTAAAAGAGAGCGGCAAGCCCTTCACGGCCATCAACTACTATGAGAAGCCCTTCACTAAGCCCCAACTCAAGAGCCTTTTGAAGAAGGCGGGGCTCTCGCCGAAGGATATACTGAGAACCAAAGAGGATATCTACAAGGAGCTCGGTTTAGCGAAAAAGAATCTCTCGGATGATGAATGGCTTGATGTGCTCGTGGCCCATCCGGATCTCATTCAGCGTCCGATTGTCGAAAAGGGCGCGAAGGTGATTTTGGCCAGACCGGCGGAGTCTGTGAAAGGACTTCTTAACAGCTGAGCCTACGTTCCGTATTCTCCACTCGAGACAATTCTTCCTGATCCGGCATGAGACCGTCGTGCCGGATCAATCGCCGCCACCCCACGTTTCACAACGTTCCCTCCTATTCCCTTGGCTTCATAGAGGGCGCGATAGGCCGATTTGAGCACTAAACTCAGTGTCGCGCTGTCGCTCACTTTTCCCCCCACGCCGATACTCAGGGTAATCGGAAGTGCTTGGTCGCGCGATCCGGCCTTTTGGGTCCCTCGTTGCTTTTCCCAGACCCGATCGCGTCCTCGGAGGAACAGACTGATGACTTCGATCGTTTTCCGGACGATCTCCAGCGTACCCAAGGTGTCTCTGGTCGATTTTCCAGGGAACAGTATGGTGAGTTCCTCTCCGGTCGTACGGAAGATCTGTCCATCAGAACAAGCGGCCTGAACTCTGGGTGCGACCAGTTTCAAAATCTGTTCGCTAACAGATTTCCCGTGAGTATTGGCATACTGGGTCAGTTGATCGATGCTGATGACCGCGACGGAAAACCTCTTCCCGAGTTGCCCGATCGCTTCTTCATAGGCCAGGCGACCGGGAATGCCAGTGAGTTCGTCGCGGTAGGTCCGCTGATAGAAGGATTGAAGCAATGTGACGAAGAGAATCAGTCCGGCCGCCATGAAAAAATTTGTCGGCTGCCAGCCGTAGCGGCTCGTATGATAGGCCGCGAAAATGGCAAACAGAGCCCAGACTGCTCCTCCCTCCAGTGGGTCACGATGAAGAGCGAATCGTATGACGTGCAGCAGCAACGCCGTGGCAAAGGCAAACAACGCCGGCTGTGGAATCGGCGTCCATTCCATGTACAGCGAGGGGATGTACTCCCGTGTGAAAGCGGAGGCCAGGTCTTGCTGGTCCGGAAGGCAGAGCCAGAGCAGCAGGAAGGGTTGGACCAAGACGAGCACTACACGCGTCAAGCCACGAAGCGTCGAGAGGGAATCTTCTTTAAGAATGGAAAAGGCCAGTAGGTTGAGAGGGACGAGAAAGGCAGTTATGGCGACAATCGTCTGGCTTACGACCGCCTGATCAGCATCGGTGGTGGGGAACAACACCAGGGCTCGATCTGCGAGTGCCAGCACCAGGAGGGAAAGGATCATGCGACTGCTGGCAAAGTACCAGCCAAAGATGAGCCCAAACGTGAGGACGATATACGGCAGGGCTGCGATCGGCTGTTGCAGCCACATTGGGAGCCCCTGGGGACGAAGAAATCCAATCGCTATGAGAAAAATCAGCCCCCCCGGGAAAAGAACCGCGAGGATGGATTTCCAGAGCAGGCTTAGCATGGTTCGTACCTGTGCATAGAGCGGTTTGGAGGCCTCTAGAAGACTGCCAGATCCATACCAGGCTGTCCCTGCCTAGGGAGGAGGCTATAGAAAGCAATAAAACAACGATCCTGTAAAACCGTGGCTTTTCCAGGTGAAATCCGGCTTCCGCCAGCCGCCTTGTAAGGGAGACGCGAAGGCGAGGGCTGAGTCAGGGCCGTTTTTGTACAGTCAGAAGAGGTTGTTACCAGGCAGGGGGAGTGAGAGACGGATCGTCAGCTTGAAGCGTTCGAGGGACGTTCCTGGGTTATACGGAGGGCACCTGAGGTTCGGTCTACGGTGATGGTGACCGCTCCATCTAATACTCGTAATAGCAGGTCACCAGCCAATCGTCGTCGCCAGCCACAGAGGATGGGCACATCAAGGGCTGTCCGATTCTGCTTGGCTTCCACGAGTATTTGTAGGTCGGCGCTGGTGGCAAGCATGGTGGGGGCAATCCCCTCCTCTGCTGCGCGGGCCTTCAGCACAGCTTGCAGGAGTTCAACAATGCCGGTCGATTCAGGATCCGGTTTTCGCTCGCAAGGGACCTCCGGCCATGCCGACGGTGGAAGCGCCAGTGCAGAGGTGATGGTGGCCAGTAGTTGACCTCCGTGTCGATCGACCTCGGAAGAATGGATGCCGCGGTGACCACGGAGCTCATTGACCGATTTGGGTGGATGGCGTGCGAGTTGGAGTAACACCTCGTCTCGCATGACGCGTCCGCGAGGCACGTTCCGGCGTCGGGCTTCCGCTTCTCGCCAGGCAGCCAATTCACGAAGCACCGCAGCCCCTTTAGGCTTGAGCGTCTCCCACCCCCGAATTCGTTGGTAGCGTTCCTGCGGCTCTCGACTTTTTTCTCCCACTGCCGTTTCAAGGCGTGCAAATTCCTCACTGACCCACTCCAACCGGCCGAGGGTGCTCAGGCGATCCTGTAAATGCGTATGGATTGACAGAAGGAATTCGACATCTTCCAAGGCGTAAGCGATTTGGTCATCCGAAAGCGGTCGCGCACTCCAATTGGTAAAGGTATGGGCTTTCGCCAGCTTCGTACCGTGGAGTCGCTGGACCAAGTTCGCATAGGCGACTTGGGCGCCATACCCGACCATGGCGGCGGCGATCTGGGTATCGAAAAACGGTTTCGGGATCTGCCCTGCATGTATGGCAAAAAGATCGAGATCTTGCCGCCCGGCGTGGACGATTTTCTCAATTTTGGCATCACAGATGAGTTCCCAGAAGACGTCAAGCGATCCGCTGGCCTGCACAGCAGGAAAATCGATGACGGCAGCGGTGGTGGCGGTAGCGACTTGGATCAGTTCGAGTCGTGGGATAAAGGTGTCTTCCCCGACGAATTCCGTATCCAGAGCCAGTCGCGGACTCTGCCGCAACGTGTGGCAGAGGGATTTAAGCGCACCCTCGTCGGTCACATACGGCAGAGGTGGATTGGGTGTCACGTGTGTTTCATTCTGTTGGACGGTAGGTGGCGTCTGGTGACCGCGGAGGCTCGGTATTGCTGAGGCTCAAGTATTCCTTCAGAAACTGGTAGGCCTCCAACATACGGCGCAATTCCGGTTCGGCGCTGCGGTCGCCGTTATTCGAATCAGGATGGAGTTGTTTGGCCTTGTGACGAAATGCAGCGGTGACATCGGCGAGCGAACTGCCGAATTCCATCCCCATCGCGGCATACGCATCCATCGCGTTGTTGATGCCGCTCGATCCTTGTGAGAGGTCGCCGCCTCCCCCACCAGCGGCTTTCAACATATCAGCCAGGCTGATTTTCTTGCGCCGGCGACGGGGGCGCTCGCGTATCTCGCTGTCGAAATCGTCCCATCGGTCTTCGACAAACTCGAGACGGGATTCCAGTCGCATCGCGCCGGAGAGTTCACGGATTTCCCCAAGCTCCTCTTCAATCTGGACCAGTGACTTGATGATTTCCTCCAGCCCTTGTTCAACACGAAAGAAGCTGTCGACCCGCTCTTGCATCATCGTATCGACGGCGAGATCCAAACTCTCTTCAGCTTTCGGGCGCAACGACTCGATCCGTCGTCTCATCCCGTTCTGAAACTTGATGAATTTGCGTTGTGAAAACGGCATGTGAACCAAGCTCTCTCCCAGGGCGGGCATTGTAGCACAGCCTGGGCGCGTGCCAGAAGGGCAGTGGAAACAGCTGGATTCATGTGGGTTGAATGGTCAGCGTGACGCGAAATCGTCGCTGAGTTTGGTACGGCGTCGTGCCACGCCTGATTCACGTGCGGCTGCCGCCACAGCTTTTGCCACGCGTGGTACGACTTCCTTGTCGAACACGCTCGGAATAATGTAGTCCTCGCTGAGAGCCGCAGCGGGAATGGTCTCAGCCAGAGCCTTGGCCGCAGCCAGTTTCATCGCTTCGTTGATGTCGCGCGCCTGCACGTCCAGCGCACCCCGAAAGATGCCGGGAAAGGCGAGCGCGTTGTTAATTTGATTCGGATAGTCTGAACGCCCGGTAGCAAAGATCCGGCAGTGGGAGGCAGCCAATTCAGGGGGGGCTTCGGGGTCGGGATTGGCCATGGCAAAGACGATGCGATCAGCCGCCATCAGATCCAGGTCTTCCGCCGTGACGATATTGCCGACGGATAATCCGATGAAGACATCAGCTCCCTTAAGCGCGTCTTGGAGTGTTCCTTGAGGACGATCTTGGGTCATGCAGGAGGTGAGATCCGTTCGGCAGGCCCGCAGCTGCTGGCCGTCCCCTCGTAAGACGATACCGTGCGGCTCGCATCCGACCAGGTGAGAGAGGCCGGCGGCAAGCAGCATCCTGCAGCAGGCGGTTCCAGCGGCACCGAGACCATTAACGACTACGCGGATCTCCTCCATCCGTTTCCCGGTGATGGTGAGCGCATTAGTCAAGGCAGCGAGGATGACCACAGCCGTGCCATGCTGATCGTCATGCATGACCGGAATATCCAGAGCGGTTTTTAAGCGGCGTTCGATTTCAAAACAGCGAGGCGAACTGATGTCTTCCAAATTGATGGCACCGAATCCCGGAGCAATGGCCTGAACCGTGCGAACAATTTCGTCAGGATCTTGCGTGTTGAGGCAGATCGGCCATGCATCGATTCCCGCGAATTCTTTGAACAGCATGGCTTTGCCTTCCATCACGGGTAACGCGGCTTCCGGGCCAAGATTGCCGAGGCCCAGCACAGCGGATCCGTCGGTGACTACGGCGACCGTGTTGCCCTTGCTGGTAAAGGCATAGGCTTTGGTTTTGTCCTTCGCGATCGCTTGCGAAACCCGGCCGACTCCCGGCGTATAGACCATCGACAGCAGGTTTCTTGTCGTGATGGAGAACTTGCTTTGGACATGAATCTTTCCGCCGAGATGCAGAAGGAAAATCCGGTCGGAAGCCGAGAGTACTTTTACGTCCGGCAGCGCCCTGATCCGAGCGAGCACCTGCTCTCCATGCGCTTCGTTCTGGACGTCGAAGGTCACGTCTGGCACCATACAGTCGGCCGTTGCAGAGACGATATCCACCGCGCCCAAGTTGGCGCCTTCCTCGGCCAGGACGGCTGCCACTTTTGCGAACATGCCTGGTGTGTTGGCGAGTTCAAGGCGAACGGTCAGGCGGTAATTGGAATAGGGTCCAATGTCGGTCATGGCTGGTCCTTTATTTCATTTAAGACTACCACAACACAGGTCATGAGCTAGAGCGGCTTGTGTGTTGTGCTTTCCATGGAGGTGGCATAGAAGGGAAAATGAGCGGTTGACAGCAGGGCCTATTATTGGCTACCGTACTGTCCGGTTGTCCTACTGAATGGGTAACGGCATACTAACACTAACATTGAAGGGGGGTGACATATTATGAAGCGCATCTTGATGGCAATTATGGCAGTGGCAGTGGCAGTGGCGTTCAGCGCTCCGGCCTTCGCTGAAGAGAAGAAGAAGGAGGAGAAGAAGGACGGCAAAGTCGTCGTGCAAGAGGATAAGAAAGAGGAGAAGAAGAAGGACGATAAGGGTAAATAAGCGCGACGGACGTCGTTTGTCTGATCAGACAAGTCTAACATGAACTATTTTGAAGAGGCCTGCGATCTCACGGTCGCAGGTCTCTTTCCTTATCCGCTCATTGACCCCTCTCCGGCCCCGATGCTACCGTGGGACCATGCACACTTCACCAGGATCAGTAAGGCCTAATCGCCTCATTCACGAAACCAGTCCTTATCTCCTCCAGCATGCCTCAAATCCGGTCGAGTGGTACCCCTGGGGACCGGAGGCCTTGCAGGTATCGAAAACGCTAAACCGTCCCATCCTGCTCTCGGTCGGATATTCCGCCTGTCACTGGTGTCACGTGATGGAGAGGGAGTCGTTCGAGAACGAGGTCATTGCGTCACTTATGAACCGGCATTTTGTCTGTATCAAAGTCGATCGGGAAGAGCGCCCAGATCTCGACGAGATCTATATGCAGGCCACGGTGACCCTCAATCATGGTCAGGGTGGATGGCCGATGACGGTCTTCCTGACGCCGGATCAGGAGCCGTTCTTTGCCGGTACGTATTTTCCTCCTGACGATCGATGGGGCCGTCCTGGTTTCCCCAGCCTGCTCAAGAAGATCGCAGACGCGTGGGAGAAGGATTCCGCCGGTCTCATGAGCCAAGCGCGTCAACTGACCGAACGGTTGAAGAACGAACTCAAGGCGGTGTCCCCCGTCTCCGTCAGTGCCTCTGTGCTTGATGAGGCCGTAACGCAATTCCGCGAGGATTTCGATGAGCGCCATGGCGGATTCGGCAGTGCGCCGAAATTTCCGCCTTCCGCAGGGCTCTCGTTGCTCCTTCGTTGTTACCGTCGAACAGGAGCGAGCCGAACCTTGCAGATGGTCACACGCACGCTCGATGCGATGGCAGCCGGGGGGATCTACGATCATATCGGTGGCGGGTTCGCGCGGTACTCCACCGACGAGCGCTGGCTGGTTCCCCATTTCGAGAAGATGCTCTACGACAATGCCCTCCTAGCCCGCACCTACCTGGAAGCCTATCAGGTGACCAAGCAGGCCTCCTATCGCCAGGTCACAACGGAAGTGATCGAGTATATTCTCCAGGAGATGACCGACCCCGCCGGAGGATTTCATTCCGCGACGGATGCAGACTCGGAAGGTGTCGAAGGAAAGTTTTTCGTCTGGACGCCGACGGAGATCCAGGCCGTGCTGCAAAACGCAGAAGAGAGCCGCCGATTCTGTGCCTATTACGATATTACCGATCAAGGGAATTGGGAACATCGGAGTATTCCGAATCGACTGCGTCCCATCGAGGCCGTGGCCAAGGAGTTGAACCTCACCATCGATGAACTGTACGAGACGATCCATCGCGTGCGTCCCCTCCTCTATCGCGTCCGCCAAGAGCGAGTACCGCCCGGACTCGACGACAAGATCATCACGGCATGGAACGGCATGATGATCTCGGCGATGGCCGAGGCAGGCCGTGTGTTAGGGATTAGCCGCTACATCGACGGAGCCATGCGAGCCGCAGACTTTCTCTTACTGGTGCACCGCACTTCCAAGGGGGCGCTGCTCCGCACGTCGCGGCAGGGCCGAGCCCATCTCGATGGGGTACTGGAGGACTATGCCTATCTGGCAGAAGGATTGATCGACCTCTATGAAGCCTGTGGGCAGGAACGATATCTCACTGCCGCGCTTCAATTGGGAGAGCGGATGGTGGACTCCTTTCGGGATGAGGAACAAGGGGGGTTCTACACGACCGCGAAGACGCATGAAACGCTGATCATCCGAGCGCGTGAGGGGGCGGATGGTGCGACGCCCAGTGGTAACGCCGTGGCGGTCTCAGCCCTCGCAAGACTCTCGTTTCACTACGATCGCCAGGATCTGCGCGAGGCAGCGATTGGCGGGATTCGCGCCTATGGCCGCCAGATGGCCCGGTATCCGAGAGCCTTTGCCAAGAGTCTTGCAGCGGTGGATCTGTTGGCGGAAGGGCCGATTGAATTGGCTTTTGTCGGAGCGCCCAACGATCCCGGGTTGGAGGCGCTGCAGCTCGCCGTGCGCGAGGTGTTCCTGCCGCATCGCGTAATCGCCTCCAGCGATGGAACGGGCACGACGTCTGGTCATCCCCTGCTCGCCGGCAAGGGGTTGGTGGAGGGGAAGGCGGCACTCTATATCTGTCGGAACTTTTCCTGTCAGCGTCCCCTCACCGATCCAAAGGAGGTCACCGAGGCTCTGCTATCGGCGTCGCGACGAACGGATCAGACGACCCAGCAGACACTCTTAAAAGGAGCGACGCTCCCTGGCTCGGCCAGTCCCGAGGGGACAGCCAGGTATGCCGCGCGTATCGTTAGTCAGTCACGCCATGACGGCCGCATGGAACATGGGTATGGCCGGTTCGGCAACAGCGGGTTGACGACGTCCCGACTGGGATTCGGTACCTATCGGGTCGATACGAGGGAGCCAGAGCATCGAGATGCGCTCAAGAAGGCCCTGCGAGAAGGTGTGAACCTGATCGACACGTCGACGAATTATATGGACGGCGACAGTGAGCGCCTGGTCGGCTCTGTCTTACGGGAGTTGATCAAGAACGGTGAGCTGACTCGTGAAGAGGTGATCGTCGTCTCGAAGCTCGGATATGTACAAGGGCACAACTTGAAACAGGCGGAGGCACGGGAACAGGCCGGGCGTCCCTACCCTGACATGGTCAAATATGGTGAGGGCATCTGGCATTGTGTCCACCCGGAGTATCTGGCCGATCAGCTCACACTGTCACTGGATCGGCTTGGACTAGCCACGCTCGATGTCTGCTTGCTGCACAATCCGGAATACTTTCTTTCCGAGGCAGCGCATCATGAAGTTGGAGATCTCGCGGTGGCGCGGGATGTCTTTTATCGCCGGATTGAACAGGCATTCACATTTTTTGAGTCGCAAGTGGCTGCGGGACGAATTCAGGATTATGGCGTGTCGTCGAATACGGTCACGGCAGACCCATCGGATGCAGCGGCGACGTCGCTCTCTCGCTTGTGCGACGCTGCGCGAGCTGCCGCTACGGCACAGGGCATGGACCGCCACCACTTCGTGGCGCTGCAATGCCCCATGAATCTGTATGAGGCAGCCGCGCTGGTGACGCCCAATACCGGGGTGGATCAGCGGGAGACAGTGTTGACGGTGGCGCAACGAGAAGAGATCGCGGTGCTTGTCAATCGTCCGCTCAATGCCATGCCGACGAAAACGAGTGGCGTGCTTCGATTGGCGGATTTTCCGCTCGAAGGCGATCCGGTAGACTTCGATCGACAATGCCGGACGGTCGCGGCGCTTGAAGAAGAGTATCGCAAGGCTATTGCCCCGACCCTTCAACTTAGTGGTCAAGGCATGGCCCCAGCCGACTTCTTTACCTGGGCCGTTGAGTTGACGCGCGTGCGGTCCCAGATCCAGGGGCTGGAACATTGGGAGCAGATCGAGCAACAAATGATCGCGCCTCACGTCAATCAAGTGATGCAGGCGCTTTCACGGCATCTGACCGGAACGGCTGCTGAACAGTGGGAGGCGTGGCGAGATCGCTATATGCCGCAGTTGCTCACCCTGTTGCGCGGGCTCCGTAGAGAAGCCACTGAACACAGTCGTGCAAAAAACGCCTGGGTGTCAGCGGCCCTCGATCCCCTGTTGCCCGAAGCAAGGCGCAGCGAATCGCTGTCACGAAAAGCCTTGTGGGTCCTGGCGAGTACGCCGGGCGTCACCTGTGTTTTGAATGGGATGCGTTCTCCTGCCTATGCCGACGATTCTCTTGCCGTCATGGGATGGGAACCGCTGACGGAAGTCAAGCAGATATTCGAAAGCCTTGCACAGCGGAAGTCGTCACTATCGTGAACGCGCCGGTCGGGTGAGATCTAGCGGAGGGGACAGGATCCGCAAATCCGCTACTTGCGACTACCGATAAGCTGGTTGAGACTCTCGATGGCATTGCCAAACCAAGACCGGTTGCTCGCAACCCCCCGTTTGCCATTGGTCGAAGGTTTCTGCCTCGACGAAAGCTCCTTGGCTCGATAGGCAGCATCTTTAAAACTCGGATTCATTTGAGCGATACGGCGGTACAGGGTTATCGCTTCTGCTATCTGCTCCACCGATTCGAGGGTCCGTGCGAGAAAATACTGGACATCGATAACCTCCTTCCGAGATGCCGACTGATCGTCCAAGGCAGCGCGGAACGCCTGAATCGCGGCCCCATGGTCTCCCATAGACCTGTGGCAAAGTCCAATCTGTGCCTGGGATTTCAGCCAATAGGCCGGACTCTTCCCCGCTAGCTCGAGCATATCGATAGCCTCTCTAAATCGGCCTTCCTGCCTCATTGCTACTCCCTGTTCATAGAAGCGTTCGGGGGTGCCGACCGAACGCGTGGCTGTGCGTTCCGGAAATGGACTTGCCGGCCTCATCTGCGATGAGCTGGGTTGCGGAGGGGCGGCATCGATCTCGGTGGCATCTTCCGGAGCGCTGGCCAAGGCACTCAGTTCTTCTCGTGCCGCAAGCGGCAGAATCCCGCCTTTATTGCGGTCAAAAGCGGCCTGAGCGACGAGCTTGGATGTAATGACCCGCTCCTGCTCGGCAAACCCATAGGTCAACGCAACATCACACACCTGATTGATAAGACGAGGATTGCCTCTCGTCAAACGATGCACCAAGGCACAGGCCTTATTCGTAAACAATGAGGGATGTCCGCCGGCAACCTGCAACCGGTGACGAATGCAATGCCCCGTCTCCGCCTCCGAGAGCGGTTCCAAGTGATAGTCGACGACAATCCGTTGGGCAAACTGGGTCATGTCGATCCGCTGCAGTAACGTGTGCAGGTCCGGCTGGCCGGAAAGAATGATCTGCAGCTTCAACGTTTTGCCGTCGTTCAAATTGGACAGAAGCCGCAGTTCTTCGAGCAGCTCGGCGCCAAGACTCTGGGCTTCATCGATAATAAGAATGACCCGTCGGTGCTGTTTGGATCCCTGAATCAGAAACTCCGAGAAGAGGTGATAGGCCTCAACCGGGTCCAGTCGCTTCTGGCTCAACCCGAGGGAAAGCAGAATCCAGGGCAGGAGATGTTCAATGTCGTAGCGCGCGTTCGTGACGAGACCGATCGAATGATTTTCTCCGTGCTCTGAAATAAGCTTCTGCAGAAGCGACGTCTTGCCCATTCCCGGCTCGCCGGTGAGCACCAGAAACGGCGCTTCGTTGATAAGGCCGTATTCCAAGATGCTGTAGGCCGCACGATGCGTAGAGCCAGGATACAGAAAGTCGCTATCCGGCAGGAGTGCGAAGGGTTTAGTCCGAAGATTGTAAAATGACTCGTACATTCAGCGTTCGCTTTCCGACACGAGGCATCGGGTAATCTAGTGAGAGAGTAGCTTCCGCATGCTAGCAGGGGTTGTGGCCATTTGCCCAGCCTTATTCAGCACCGTCCCCAACACGGGACGGGAATTCTTCACCAGCGACAAAGCACGCTGCACCTCCGCGGCCGTCGTTTTCCCCTCCTCCACGACAAGGAGAAGCGCGTCCGTGTAGGGTGAGAACGCAAGTACATCTGCCGTGTGCAGCAATGGCGGAAGATCGAAAATGACGATCCGCGCAGGATAGCGATGCTTGAATTCTTCAACCAATGCCAGCATCTTAGGCGATGTGAGGATCTCAGTCGAGTTCGAAATCGCCCGTCCTCCCGGGAGTACCACGAAACGGCCGATCCCGGGATGCACCAACAAATCCTCAACGGGCTGATTGTCTAACAAGTAGTCGGCGAGACCCGGACAGTCGTTTAAGCCGAATACCTCGTGGATACTGGGGTTACGGAGATTCGCATCGACAAGCAGCACAGTCTGCGAGGTCTCCATGGCGAGACTCGCAGCCAGATTCACGGCAGTCAACGTCTTGCCTTCACCATGGCCTGGACTGGTGACGCCCAACACATTCCAGTCATTTTCTCGAAGGCGATGCATGACCTGGGTCCGTAAAATCTTAAAGGCATCGACGAAGGGGCCCTTGTCGTACGCGGCCATCACCCGCCGCTGACGAAGCACAGAGAGTGGAATATCAAGGGACCTCGTCCTGGTATATACGATGGGGGGAGGTAAAGCTTGGCCGTCGGCAGTCTTTCCGGCTTGCGGCCTGGTTCGAGACTGACCCCGTTGGTCTTTATAAAGCTGCAGCGCTGCCCGATATCGGTCCATGGATTCTCCTAAAACCCCAGAAAGTTAGAGGGGAGAGGTTGGAGGGTCCAGCCTCTAACCCATACCTCTAACGTTTGTCCCAATCTACTCTATGCCAAATCGCCTCAACGCGGCAAACCACATCACATCTAAAGGCATCACGAACAGATGCAGCAGCGCGAGAACTGTCACGAGCGCGCCAACTCCGGCTCCCTTAAGGAGGCGACGGCGCGTTACGGCGCGGGAGAGATCCTGTTCGTTTGGCATGAAGGGAATCACCGCGAGCGGGAACAACTGAGTCAGTTGCGCAAGCTGTTCCGGCGTGCGTATTGAATGATCCAACGATTCCGCAGCGGCGCCGGAACCGATTCCGCCAGCGAGGGCTAGAATAAAGCCCAGAAGCACAATGGCGGGCCGGTTGGGCTTGTCCGGCTTCTCCGGCAAGCTGGGCGGATCGATGAGAGAAAACCGTTCGCCTTTTCGCTGAACTTCTAAACCTTCCGAGACCTTGGCTTCCAGCAGCCTGGACCGGATGTCCTGATACTTCTGTCCTGAGGTGTCACGATCGCGCGTTAGGAAGAGATAGTCAGGCTCCATCTCCGGAGTCCGTTCGAGGCGGGCGGCATAGTCCTGGAGACGCCGCTTCACAACTGTGCGAGTAGCCCGCAGGGCATCCAAGGAAGAGGTTGCGGAATTGAGCTGAGCCTGGAGATTGATATAGGCAGGGTTTTCCGGTCTCAGCATGGGCTTCCGAAGAGGGGCAGATCCAAGCTGTCGAACTTCCTGTTCCAACGCTTTAATCGTGCGACGGGCCTGAACGACGTCAGGGTGGTCACTGCCTAAACGCTTCGAGGAGGCCGCCAGCGTAGCGCGGGCATCGATGAGTTGTTTGGAGGCTTCCTCAATTTCTGGACGCTGACCGGTTTCCTTTTCCAAGGCTTCGATCTCCTGCTTCATCTTCAGAATGTCGGGGTGCTCGGGAGACTGATTGGCAGAGGCGCCGGCATATTCCGCGTGCAGGGCGCGTAAGCGCTCGGCTGAGTCCAGGATGCGTTCTCCGGTCACGGACATGATCGGGGTATTCGGTTTGATCGTGGCGAGTTCACCATCAAGATAGTTCTTGCGTTCCTCGAGGGTTCGAATCTGCTGGTCGATGTCCAGCAGTTCTCGATCAGACTGACTCATAAGCTGCAAATTGAGTGGCATCAGTTCCGGCAAGGCACCGCTCGCCCGGTGCTTGAACGTGGCAATCTTTTCATCCACCTCGCCGATGTGTGTGGAAAGATTCTCTGCCTCCTGTTGGAGGAAAGACGTGGCCTCCTGCGCCTGCCGCTCTCGACTCTTCAGATTCTGGCCCAGGAACAGGCTGGTCAACTCGTTGGCAACCTGTTGGGCCAAGTCGGGCGAGTTGCTCTGGTACGCCACGGTGAACGCGATGGTGGCCTTCGTCGGATGTTGGGTGCGTTTGTCCACCACGTCGGCACTGATCACTTCAACCTCGATCTCTTTGGTGAACCGCTTTACGACTTCTTCTGCGGGGTTGGTTCGACGCAAGTCCGGGTAGAGATTGTATTGTTCCACGACCTTCCACAAGGTCGTCCGGCTCATGACTTGTTGCTTGATCGTTTCGATTCGCTGATCGGCATAACTGGTAATCGTCGAATGAACGAGTTCGGATGGAATTTCCTGTTCTTCGATCAGAATGGTTGCCATCGATTTGTAGGTCGCAGGCCAGAGGAACGCGGCAGCGAGGCTGAGGCCCAACAGAATGCCACCAGCCAGGACAATCAGAGTCCGTCGCCGATGAAATATAGCCACGTAGTCCTGAAGACTCTGGACCGGTTCGGATTGTTGTGAGCGCAGTTGGGTAGTCATAGATTATAAAAGCCTAGTTGGAAAGCGCGAGTTTCGGAGGA
>WNFB01000935.1_pt1 | contig 24356 bp, 15 predicted proteins | sample 5400501 | NCBI WGS metagenome assembly WNFB01 (sample SAMN13153341, study PRJNA577476) | soil metagenome | isolation source: 200 cm saprolite under Douglas fir tree site 2 hole 1 | place: USA:California | collected 2015-04-18 | reverse complement strand
CTCATGGGTGCCTATGTGGACCCATCGTGCGCCATCGTTGCTTATGCCTTCGCCGCGGACGCGGAATTCAGGAAACGCTGTCTGCAAGAAACGGATCATCCCCTCGATGTCGCGGACACAGAGGTTTGCATGTTCCAGCCGGAGAGTCATTGCACACCTCCAATGCGGGCCTAAGTCCTTTTAGGCCAACCCGCATAGATTGCCGTACCGGGCGGCCCAAGAATAGCACTCACGCACGCCGTATAACGAGCGACACGTTCCCGCCGGGCACATTCCGGACGTGTTGTCGGCAACTCGGAGGTAATCGCGAGCCCAGCTTCCTAGATGGTGGATCAATTTCGACCCTGCTTCGTCAAGAAAACGACTGGAGGTGGCAACAAGCTTTGACCTTTGGGTTTACAAACCAAAGGTCTCGCAATGCTGTTCCGCGTTCAGAAATCAAGTTCTAACGCCTTGAATCAGGCGAGCCGACCTAACCTCATCAGCATTCCCGAATTCGACTGCGGGCTTTTCGAGAGGCGACCCCTGCTTGTTTCCCGCCGTCAATGATTCACCCTCGCCGTGTGAGCTTTAACGGCGATCAGCAGGAAGCCCTTCGCGTTGGCATTTTTCTCCAGGGACAAGAGCTGGGCTCGCGCAGCGGCGGATTTGCCGGACTTATTCAGCGCTTGACCCAGAGCAAGCCTGGCTTCGAACTGGAGGGCGACAAATCCATCGTGTTTAGCTTCTTGCATGCTGGTTTGAAGCGATTTGACTGCCTCCATCGTTTTACCGGCGACCGACTGAACTTGTGCGTTCGCGATATCCAAAGTTATCCGACTGAGGCGATCCTCGCTGTTTGCCATCAGCTTCTGATCTTGAGAAACCAACTGTTGCGCGTCAGCGAGCTTGCTTTGGGCAAGCAATGACCGAGTTAGGATGACATCACTTTCGATCTGGGCATCTGGCTCCGATTGTGCGGCGTACCCAATGAGCGCTTGCCGCACTTCTTTCTCGGCGTCGGAGGCGCGTCCGTCTTCTAGCGAGAGCTCCGCCAATCGGACTCGGCTGTCGAAGAGTTCCCTAGCATAGCCATGTTCATTCTGTCGTAAGGCCAGAGCTGCCGCATGCTGCTTTCGTGCACCGGCAAGGTCACCTTTTGCCATCAGTATGTCTCCCAGACCAAACAGCGAGTAGCTGGCAACAAAATCCGGTGCTGGTCCTTTCGACATCCCGAGTGCCTCGGTGTAGAGTCTCTGAGCTGAGACTAAGTCTCCTGCCAGCAGTTCCAGGTCTCCGAGTTCGAGAGTGACTCCTCGAATCCGTTGTTTGGAACTGGTTGTGCGAAGAACTGCCAGACTCTCCTGTGCTGACTTTATTGCTCCGGCAACGTTGCCTTCAGCTGCAAGGACGTTCGCCATGTTAATGAGGCAGCCAGCTTGCAGAGATTTGTCGCCGAAGTGTATTGCCTGGGGAAGCGCCTGCTGAAAATAATCTTTGGCTTGCGCCAAATGTCCTTGATCTTTTTCTGCAAGACCTAGGTTGTGTAGCGTCAGCGCGATCTCCCGGGGACCACCGACCTCACGATACAGGGTCAAAGCACGCTGGTCGTAGTCCACCGCGCCGGCAAGATCTCTTTGGAAAAGCAAAACACCTGCGATCGCTGACAAACTGCTTGCCTCGCCGTATTTGTTTCCCAGCTCTTGGCGGATTTGCCGAGCCTTCTCGAAATTCTTCCGGGCGTTGTCCAGATCACCCTGATTTACGAGCAAGACTCCGGCGTTGCTCAGCACCCGCGCCTCACCATTGCGGTTGCCGGCGGCGGCAAACAGCCTCTGCGCTTCCGAAAAGAGTTCTTTCGCCTTTTCGAGCTTATTCAACGCGCGGTAAGCATGAGCTTCTTGACCGAGAGCCTCGGCCACCAGCAAACGCGCGCCTTGAGTCTGACCCTTTTGTGCAGCCCGATGGGATGCTTCCGCTTCACCTTTGTTGTCCTGATGAGCATTGGCGGTATTGGCTTCGGCAAGATCAATGCGCGGATCTTCACCGGCCGGAGCGGGCAGCTTTCGCAATTCTGCAATCGTGTTCAGTGCGTCATCCAGCTTTCCCGCTTCGGTTTGAGATCCAGCCAGACTTAGTCCGTACTCGAGGTTGTCGGGAAAGAACTTGAACAGTGTGCGATAGACTTCAATGGCTTTGTCGGCATCTCCTGCCATCTCGTAGGAGCGTCCCTCAACCCAGAGGCTATTCTCGCGCGGCAGTTGCTTAGCAAGTTCAGAGGCCCTCTTGGCCTCATCCTTCGCTTTCTCTCCATAGCCAAGGTACTGCCACGCGTCGGCAAGTGCCGAGTGCGCGAGGGCGTAATTCGGATCGGAAGCGACAGCCTTTTCCAACGAGTCACGCGCCCCTCCGGCGTCGAAGACGCGCAACTTCGCCAAGCCTTCAGCGTACAAGCGCATCGCGTCCGGGTTCGACGGCAACGCGGCTTGCACACTTGCGGATTCGGCCGGCGAAATCCCGGAAATGCCCAGGTTCTGACGCAAGTCGGCGCCGGCCCGTGTTATCAAGTCTGGCAAAGAGCTTTCGCTGCCGGTTTCAGCAAGGGATGCCACTGTTTCACCCAAAGCGGCATCCTGCACGCGCAGATCGAGTCGAACGTTGTGGCCTACACCGCTCACGTCCAGATAAGAACCAACAATTACTAAATCGCTTCCGAGGTTCTTATAGACCAGGTTCAGGGTCTCTCGGGAAAGAGATTCGGCTTCCGGGAGTGATAGGTTGATCTTTGTCCGCGCGACACTCTCTCCTGGGACGGTCCGCAGTTTTCCTCCCGCCGACAATTCCGTGGTCAGCATCTCCGAGAGCGCGGTGGAGAGCCACGCGGTATCCGCGCGAGCGGAAAGATTCTTGAATCCGAGCACAGCGACGGAACGGCGTCCGCGCGATCTCTGACTGACCAGTTCCGCACGGGCTCTCTCGGCGGCTTGGTGTTCGTCAACGATCAAGATTACGACTGCCGCGAACAGGATAAGGAAGACTGTCGCACCCGCGATCACTTCCGTCTTGCGTCGCCGTACGAATTTGGAAGTGCGGTAGGCGAACGTACTGGGCCGTGCCTGAATCGGCCGGTGTTCCAGGTGGCACTGGATGTCCCGCTCGAACGCGGCCACCGTTTCGTAGCGCCGTTGCCTTTCCTTTTGCAGCGCCTTCAGCAAGACGTTGTCCAGGTCGCCCCGCAGGCTTCGGCGCAACCTCGCCGGTTCCCCTTCGCGCGTGCGGCTCACCAGTTCAGCCGTTTTCGTGACCGTGGTTCCGTCGGGAAGCTTTTCGGTTTCTACCCGATCGATCGCGGTGCTGGGGGATTCCGGTTCCTGCTCGCAGATGGCGCGCTCCATTTCGGCAGGGGTGCACTGCTTCAAACGATAGGGACGATGCCCCGTCAGCAGTTCGTAGAGCACGACGCCAAGCGAATACACGTCGGTAGCTGCGCTGACCGGCTCGCCCCGAACCTGCTCCGGACTGGCGTAGGCCGGCGTCAGATGGCGAGTGGCGGTTCGAGTAACTACTGCCTCCGACGGTTCCTGCGCACCCAGCATCTTGGCGATGCCGAAGTCCAGCAACTTGGGCGTGCCGTCATCGGTGACAAGAATGTTGTTGGGCTTGAGGTCCCGGTGAATGACGTGGCTTTGATGAGCGCAACGGACAGCCTCGCACACGGCGCAGAACAAACGCAAGCGCTGTTCGACCGTCAACTTGTGGGCGTCGCAGTATTCATCGATGGGGCAACCGTCAACGTAATCCATCACCAGGTACGGCAGCCCTTCATCTGTGCTGCCGCCGTCGAGCAACTTCACGATGTTGGGATGGTCGAGGACGGCAAGGGTCTGGCGCTCGTTGCGAAATCGCCTCAGCAGTTCTGCGTTATCGAGGTCGGGGCGCAGGATTTTGACCGCCACCCGTTTGCGAAATTCGTCGTCGGCGCGGGAGGCCAGGTACACCGACGCCATGCCCCCGTAGCCGATCCGCCGCTCGATGCGGTAAGCGCCGATCCGCCGCCCCAACATGGGGTCGTCAGCCTCTCGGGGCGGCAGTTGAGCCGATGAACGCTGCGATACCGCCTGAAACACTTCGGAAGTGGCAGCGCCATTGCCTTCGGCCGCGTCGAGAAGAGACTGTACGTCGGCCCGCAGTGACTCATCACCGGCGCAGACCTCCTGCAGCAGGGCGCTTTGCCTGTCAGGCTCGCATTCCAGGGCCAGACCGAACGTATTTTTGATCTGCTGCCAGCGCTCCGGAGTCAGCGCGTTAGTGGCTCCATCACGAATGGGCTCTGGCTGCGGCTTATTGGCTCCGCCGTCATCCATAAGAGCGGTTCCGGACTAACCGTCTGGCGATATCGAAGGGAAAGAGCCAACGCCCCGTATAAGGCGCAGAGTATATACCTGTCCGCCATACCCGCCAAGCATGGATTTTGCTCTCCCACTTGATCCCGTTTTGCTCCGTTTTGCACGTTTCTAGATCGAGGATGGCAATCCGTGCGTCGGCTGCAATTAGTCTCCAGACTTCGACAATGGGTATATAGTGGCGCTCCGACTTTCTGGCGACCCTGACATCGCGCGGGCTTTGTTATCGACCTCCAAGGGTGTTGCTCATGAACTCGTCTTCCATGGACGTGACCTTGTTGCTGAAGGAGCTTTCCCGCGGCAACCAGGGCGCTCTGGCAGAGCTGATCCCGGCTGTGTACGACGAGCTGCGCAGGTTGGCGGCGTACTATCTCCGCCAGGAACGAAGCGACCACACTCTGCAGGCGACCGCCCTGGTTCACGAAGCCTACCTGCGCCTGGTGGACCAGCGACATGTCGACTGGAAAAACCGCAACCATTTTTTCGGAGTTGCGGCACACCTGATGCGGCGGGTTCTCTTGATGCATGCCCGCGAACACCGTGCTGCCAAGCGCGGCGGTTCGGCGGTCAAGATCTCGCTTGACGAGACCGCGATCTTCTCTGAGGCGCAAGCAGACAGTCTGGTCTTTCTGGACGAATTGCTCAACCGGCTGGCAACTCTTGACCCCCAACAAGAGCGGATTGTCGAAATGCGCTTCTTTGCCGGGCTCTCGGTAGAGGAAACGGCCGACCTGATGGGTATTTCGACTGCGACCGTGAAACGCGATTGGGCCATGGCCAAGGCCTGGCTGGCACGGGAAATGGGGTTACCTGTAAAGCGGGGAGCTGCTTCGGGCTGAGCAGTCTTGCGCCTGGATGATTTTTGTGTGAGCTCTTTTTTCCCTTCTTGGCACGTTATAAGGTGAGGCGCGTGCGACAAACCGAGGATGGTTGTTGCCACGCACCCTTCCCCAACAACGCGAAAAATCCAGGAAGGAGAATCGTCATGAAAACGAACTTTGCACGTGCCCTGCTGGTGCTGGTCGCCACCTTTGTACTGGCGCTGGTTCCTCTGCAGGCGGAGGCCAGCCACTGTTCCAACGCCAGTCAGGCGGGAAAATGGGCCTACACCTACACCGGAACCATCTTTACCCAGAACGGTCCACTGCCGGCAGCGTCGGTGGGCCACTTCAGCCAGGACTCCGCAGGAAACGTCACCGGCAGCCAGGCCCGCAGCGTGGCCGGAAACTCCGGGGTGGAAGACATTGCCGGAAACGTTACCGTAAACAAAGACTGCACGGCCAACGCGACCATCAACGTGCTTGTGAACGGACAACTGCAGCGCACCGCTGTCCTCGCTGTGGTTTATGACAACAACGGGAACCATGCTCGCATGATTTTCCAATCTCTGACGCTACCGGATGGCACCAACATCCCGGTGGTGATCACCCTGGATGCGAACCGGTTGTTTAGCGAGGATTGACGGCGGGGGCAGGATGAGAGTCCTGCCCTTTTTTGCCGTTCATTAGCCACGTTGCAAAAGGAGTCGCGAGAGGCGAGGTAAGCCATGACGGACGGATTTTGTGCATCTCGATGCCGAGCAGCTTTCGGACCTGTGCTCGTCACGCTTGGTGGTGTGTTCTTGCTATGGTCGCTTTGCATCCCGCCCGCCTGGGGGCAGCTATTTCTGGAGGCTCCAGAATATTCTACCGGACAGAACCCGCGGTCTGTCGCAGTGGGAGACTTCAATGGCGACGGGAAAAATGACCTCGCCATTGCTAACCTCGGAGACAGGACCATTAGCATTCGCCTCGGTAACGGCGATGGTACTTTCCAAACCAGCGTGAATTACCGGACTGGAAGTGGCCCCGGGTACGGCGGCAGGTCGTTGGTGGTGGGAGAATTCAACGGCGATGGTAAGGCGGACTTGGCCGTGGCCAATTCCAGCGACAATACGGTCAGTGTCCTGCTCGGCAACGGCGATGGCACCTTCCAAGCGCGCCTGGATTATGCAGTTGGAAGTTTCCCAGAACAACTGGCGGTAGGGGACCTCAACGGGGACGGTAAGGCAGACTTGGCGGTTGCCGATGCCGGCGCGCGCGCCGTGAGCGTGCTCCTGGGTAACGGCGATGGAACCTTCCAAGCGAATGTGGAGTACCCCACGGGACTCACTACGAGGGGCATGGCGGTAGGTGATTTCAATGGAGATGGCAAGCCCGACTTGGCCACGACTATTTCGGGCGGTCTTTGTCAAGGCTGGGTCGCAATTTTCCTGGGCAAAGGGGATGGGACCTTCCTCCAACATGTGGACTCCCCTTCGGTGGGGTGTAATTACCAGGTCGCGGTAGGAGACTTCAATGAAGACGGCAAGGAAGACTTGGTAGTGGTCGACAACTGGGTGAGCATTTTGTTGGGCAATGGTGACGGCACCTTTCAGCCAGCAGTGCGGTACCGGGCCGGGGGAAATAACACATCCATCGCTTTGTTTGACTTTGACGGCGACGGCAGGTTGGACCTGGCTCTGACCGACTTTATCGCGAACGCGGTAAGTGTGTTGCTGGGCAATGGTGATGGCACCTTTCAAGCACGCCTGGGCTATGGGACAGGGCAGGAACCTTTGTCGCTCGCGGTCGGTGACTTCGATGGTGACGGCGTGGTTGATCTAGTGACTGCCAACAGCGGCAGCAGCACGGCGAGCGTTCTTCTCGGTAATGGCGATGGCACGTTCGTGGCGCGCAGGGACTATCCAGCAGAAAGTAATCCAGGCGCGGCTGCCGCCGGGGATATCAACAACGACGGCTATCCCGACCTGGTTGTTGGCAACCGCGGACCTCTCCCGTCGTCCGTCTCCGTCTTCCTGGGTCGCGGCGACGGCGTCTTCCCGGCGCATGTGGTCTCTCCAGATGCCGATGATCCCATCTCGTTGGCCCTGGCGGACTTCAATAAAGACCAAAAGATGGACGTGGTAACGGTGGGTCGTAGCAACACCCTGAGCGTACTGTTGGGAAACGGGGATGGCACTTTTCAGGCGCACTTGGACACGATTATTGATGGGCCCCGCTCAGTTGCAGTCGGGGACTTCAACCGGGATGGCAAACTCGATATTGTCGTGGCGCTCTTCTCTGGATCTGGCCTGGGCGCCGGCGTGTTGCTGGGAAACGGCGATGGCACGTTTCAGCCAGAAGTGGATTATGCAACTGGCGGCGCCGCGACGTATGTTGCGGTGGCTGACTTTAATCATGATGGCAACTTGGACCTCGCGATGACCATCTATCCCCTGATTGACGAAACTGCCATTGTGAGCGTGCTCTTGGGGAACGGCGATGGCACGTTTCAGCTCCACACAGACTACGCGATAGCGGCGCCACCCTTTCCGCAGGGTCCCTTCGCTGTCGCTGTCGGGGACCTCAATGGAGATGGAAACCAGGACATGGTTGTGGCGGGAGCATGCGGTTGCATTAGCGTTCTCCTAGGCAACGGCGACGGTACCTTTCGAGCACATCAAGACTATGCTGCACCCAGCTTCACGGACTTGGTCGCACTAGGTGATTTCAATGGTGATGGCAAGCTGGATGTGGCCGTGACGGGAGTGGGTGTTTTTCTTGGGAACGGGGACGGTACGTTGCAAACAAGGGAGGACTACGCCACCGGCTCAGGAGGAGGGAACGTGGTTGTGTGGGACCTAAATGGAGACCGGAAGCCCGACCTGGCACTGTCCAATGGTTCGGGCGCGGACAGCGTAAGCGTGTTACTGAACAACGTTAGAAGTCCCTTCTTCACGCTGTCGGTGGCGACAAGTGGCAGCGGCAGTGGGACGGTGACGATCACACCCGGCGGGGCCAAGTGCACCGGCAGCTGCTCGAGGAATTTCGCGAGCGGCACAGCATTGACTCTTTCCGCAACTGCCGCTTTCGGCTCCAGTTTTTCTGGGTGGAGCGGCGCGGGTTGCTCGGGCACCGGCACCTGTAACCTGACGATTACCTCCGACCAGACTGTCACTGCCACCTTCGATCTCGCCCCCGACTTTGCCGTTGCGGTATCGGCCTTGTCGCCGGGTTCGGTGAATCCCGGACAGTCCGCGACCTCGACCATTGACGTAACCGCAGCAGGCGGATTCAACAGCTCGGTGGCACTCACCTGCGCGGTGTCGCCGACGCCGCAACTTGCGCCGCAATGCTCCATCAGTCCGAGTTCGGTAAACCCAGGAACCCCGGCGACGTTGAGTGTTACTACAACCGGACCGCAAGCGGGGCTAGCCTCTCCGTGGGGACGTGCCGAGCTTTTCTACGCCCTGTGGCTTCCGGTCTGTGGGCTAACGTTGATGGGGATGGTGTTCACCGCGCAACGGAAAAAAACAAGACTGCTGGGCATGCTGTGTTGCGTGCCACTGTTCGCGGCCCTGCTTCTGTTGCCTGCCTGCGGCGGCAGCAGTGGAGGTTCGCACGGTAGTAGCGGCACGCCTCCTGGCACGTACACCATCAGTGTCACGGGCACGTCGGGAACGACGCATTCGACAACGGTGACACTCAAAGTGCAGTGAGGCCGGCAACGGGCCTCGACTTCGGAACTGGGCTATACGCAAGGAGGGATGATATGCGTGACCACACCTTAGTTAGTAATGAGTTGGTCAAGATTCGCGCAACACGAACAACTCTACCGCCGTCTTCATGGGTCACTTCCGTCCGGACGACATTCCACTTTCTACTGCCGACTCTTGTGGCCCTCACACTGGCCGCCGTGCCAAAGGCAGTGTCTCAAGCAGTCAGCGTCGCCACCTATCACAATGACAACTCCCGGCGGGGCCTGAATGACAAGGAAACCATCCTGACTCACGCCAACGTCAATCCTGTCCAGTTCGGCAAGCTCTTTTCCCAACGCACCGACGGGTATTCGTACGCTCAACCTCTTTATCTGCCGGGCGTGAACATCCCGGGGCTTGGTGTGCACAACGTAGTCTACGTCGCCACCGAGCATGACACGATCTACGCGTTCGACGCCGACAGCAACCAGGGCATCAATCGCGAGCCGCTCTGGCAGCGCAGTTTCATCGACCCCGACCACGGCGTTACCACCGTTGCCTCCAAAGCCGACGCTGCCTGCACTGATCTCGCTCCCGAGATCGGCATCACGGGAACTCCCGTGATCGACACTCAGACCGGCACTATGTACGTTGTGGTTCGCACCAAAGAGAATGGTCAATTCTTCCAACGGCTGCATGCGCTCGACATCGCCACCGGCGCTGAGAAATTCGGCGGTCCAACCGTAATTAAGGCCAAAGTGAAGGGCAGCGGTGATGGTGCTGTGAACGGGTTCGTCCACTTCGACCCGCTTCGGAACAATCAACGTGCCGGCCTCCTGCTGGTCAACGGCCTGATTTATATCGGGTGGGCGTCGCACTGCGATAACGGCCCCTATCACGGCTGGGTCATGAGTTATGACGCCCGCACAGTCAAACAGAACGGAGTCTGGAACTCCACTCCGAACGCCGGACTGGGAGGCGTGTGGCAGTTAGGCGGAGCCCCCGCAGCCGACGACGACGGCAACGTTTACTTTGCGACCGGCAATGGTGGCTTCGACGCTGACAAGGGCGGATTGGACTACGGGGACAGCGTCATCAAAACAGGAATGCCGATTAACGGTCAGTTATCGGTGTTCGATTACTTCACTCCCCACGACGAACAGTTTCTCGACGACCAGGACCTCGACCTCGGCTCCGGCGGACCCATGCTCCTGCCCACGCAGAGACCCGGCTCTCCTCATCAGCACCTGCTCACCTTGGCCGGCAAGGGAGCCGTGATTTATCTGATTGATCGGGACAACCTTGGGCATTTCAATCCCGACAATGATGATCAGATCGTGCAGTCCCTGCCCGCTTCCATCTTGATTACCGGTGGAATAGCAGCGTGGTGGAACAACACGCTCTACTTCGTTCCGGTGTTCGACACGATGAAAGCTTTCCACTTCGATCCCAAGACCGGCCTGATTTCGCCGACGCCGGCGTCACAGACTGTCACCTATTTCGATTACCCCACTGCCCTGGTGTCGGTTTCGTCTAATGGCAGCAAGGACGGGATTGTCTGGGCACCGCAGGATGACGGGTATTATACGGGGGCACACGCGATTCTGCGCGCTTATAACGCCCACAACCTCGCACACGAGTTGTACAACAGCGAGGAGAACCTCAGTCGCGATGACCCGGGCCCGGCTGGGAAGCTCACTGTCCCCACCATCGCCAACGGCAAGGTTTATTTCACTACCCACAAGCGGCTGGCCGTCTATGGGCTGCTGCCTTAGCGAGCTTTATCACAACAAAGGAGACCGCCATGCAATGGACAACACCAGAGTTTGAAGAAATTCAGCTGTGTTGCGAAATCAACTCATACGCCTGTGCTTTACTCCAAGGTGTTGACACAGGCCGAGCGCTGAACGAGTGAGGCCACAGCTTCTCTGCTTGATATTCACCCGAGCGAGCCTCTATCGTTTACGCGAGGCGCGGCAGCTAACGTTAAGCGATGGCTCTCGCCCCAAAACCCCACAATAACCCCACAACACGTTCATCACTGCGCCCCGATGTGCTTTCGAACAACCCCAATCACACCGCGCAACCTGTTGATACATCGTTGCGAGCCGCACTCATAACCCAAAGGTCGGTGGTTCAAATCCACCCCCGCAACCAACGCAATCATAGAGTTGCAGGGAGAAGCTACAGTACTGTTAGCTCCCATTAAATAGTGGCCGCTCTGTGCAGCGCCACTACTGTTTTGGGGCCAAAGACCGGCAGGACCTTCCGCACAACTTTGCTGTTGGCGTCCCGCTTGGCCTCGGAAACTGCCTGGGTGTAATCATCGTCGCCTGAATGTCAGCATGGCGCAAAGCCTCGGCTGTACTTTCAGCTCGACGCCCAGAGAGCGCATCGTTGAATAGGTATGGCGAAACGTGTGCCAGGATCGGTTGCGTAGCGCGGCCAGTTCTTCTCTGACGACGGCGGTGGGACAGATGCGCTCCATGTTCTGGCCTGGCGTGTTCTTGAATCGGAAACGGCATTACACCATCTAAAAAGGGCGATAGCACATTGTCGCCGATACTCATGAATCTTCTCTATCGATACTCGCGGCAGTACTGGCAACTGGTGATAGTGGCTCTCCTGCTGGCCGCGACCAATCAGATCTTCTCGCTTCTGGACCCGGTTATCTTCCGGCACGTCATTGACGGATATGCCACCCGCTATCACGACTACACGCAGGCACAATTCATCCGCGGCGCGGGATTGCTGCTGCTGGCCGCAGTGGGGGTCGCGTTTGTCTCCCGCGTGGCCAAGAACTTCCAGGACTATTTCGTGAATGTCATCGTGCAGCGTTTGGGAGCCCGTATGTATTCCGATGGGATCCGGCACTCGTTGGACTTGCCCTATCAGGTATTCGAGGACCAGCGGAGCGGAGAAACACTCGGCAAGCTGCAAAAAGTTCGTAGCGACGTGGAGCGGTTCATAACCGCCGCCATTAACGTGATATTTATTTCGTTTATCGGCGTCGTGTTCGTGATGATTTACGCTTTCCGGGTTCATTGGGCCATTGCTCCAGCATTTCTCATCACGGTCCCAATGCTGGGAATTATCAGTTCGATACTGAGTCGCAAGATCAAGAAGATCCAGAAGACAATTGTCGGCGAAACCACCGCGCTGGCGGGTTCAACCACCGAGTCCTTGCGCAATATTGAATTGGTCAAGAGTCTGGGGCTTGCCCATCAGGAAGTGGAACGGCTCAATGGGATTACCGGGAAGATCCTTAAACTCGAACTCAAGAAAGTGAAATACTTGCGCAGCCTGAGCTTCATCCAGGGGACTGCGGTGAACGCGTTGCGCACCAGCATTTTGTTCCTAATGCTGTACCTGATCTTCCGCCAGCAGATCACGGTCGGGCAGTTCTTCTCGCTGATGATCTATTCGTTTTACATCTTCACTCCCTTGCAGGAGTTGGGAAACGTCATCAACATCTATCGTGAAACCGAAGTGTCACTGCAAAACTTTCAAGAGATACTTGACACTCCGCGCGATCCGAAGCCCGCTAATCCAGAGCCGGTTGAAGAACTGATGACCCTGCAGTTCGAGCGAGTCAGTTTCCAGCATCAAAGCTCTTCTGTTCTTGCATTGGATGAGATCAATTTCAGCGCTGCGCGGGGAGACACGGTGGCCTTTGTGGGACCGTCCGGGGCGGGAAAGTCAACGTTGGTGAAGCTTCTGGTTGGCCTGTACGCACCCAAAGGAGGCGAGATTCTATACAACGGGATTCCGTCCAACCGCGTGGATCTCGATCTGCTAAGGGAAAAGATTGGATTTGTGACTCAAGACACACAGCTCTTCTCAGGTTCGATTCGTGAAAACCTGCTATTCGTAAATCCGAAGGCGAGTGACAAGGAATGCATGGAGGTGCTTCAACAAGCTGCTACGCACAGCTTGCTGGCCCGTGCCGACCGCGGCCTGGATACGCTGATCGGCGAAGGTGGCGTTAAAGTTTCGGGAGGTGAGAAGCAGCGTCTGTCGATCGCTCGTGCGTTGCTTCGCCATCCTCAGCTATTGGTGTTCGACGAAGCCACTTCGTCGCTCGATTCGCTAACGGAAGAGGAAATCAGTCGCACGATTCGCGACGTAGCAACCAATCAGGAGGCGATCACCATTCTGATTGCGCATCGTCTGTCTACCGTGATGCACGCCGACCGGATCTACGTGCTGGAACGGGGACGCATCGTTGAATTTGGACGCCACTCCGAGTTGCTCGACCAAAAGGGCCTGTACTACGCCATGTGGCGCCAGCAGGTCGGTGAACGCGAGGCTGTAGCAGAGACGAGGTAGTTGCGGTTGAGCCTGCCATTTCCGCTGGACGACTCCTCAGTGCCTAGTGCGAGCCGCTGCTGGGCGAAGATCCCGTCATCTCCATTGCCCAGATCGCGGCAGGCCGCATGTACATCGAAGCGCGGTATTTGCCGTTCATCTCGTAGGCTTCCGGCGTGCGGAACCAGTAACCCTGGGTTTCATAAACGACGTGATACACGCCCCAGGCGGTATGGTAGCCCTCGTCTTTGAGGCCGTCGGCCAGCATCAGCGCGGCAACGCTGAAGGTGGTGCCGGTCCAGACTTCCCGGACCTGCTCGTTGTCGTTCTGAATCACCTTTCCGTCAGCTCCGATTCCGTTGACGGCTCCCATTTCGCCCTTGCCGAATTTCATGACGTTGAAGTCGTAGATCTTCTTCAGTGTCTTGCGTTGCATATCCATGGGCACAAGATCGCCCAAGCCGGTCATTTGCGCGTACCATTGGCCGGCAAGCTGATCTGCCTGGATGTTGTCGCGGTATTCGCTTCCCGTGTCGTAGCGGAAATATTCTCCATTCCACAGTTTCTTGATGTAGCTCGCCTGACTCTTCGCGAACAAATCGTGATATTTCGTCTGAGCAGGTGAGTCATTCAGGACTTTTGCAATTTCTTCGGCAGCGCGCAACGCGCCCAGCCAGAGTCCGCCACAATAGGCGCTTTCGCCGCGTACCACCCAGGTATCGTAAGTTTGATCAGGGAAACCGTCGTTCTCGGGGACTCCATCCCCGTTGCGGTCGTACTTGCGTAGATATTCGATCGCGAGCTGCACTGACGGCCAGGTATCGCGCAAAAACTGAGTGTCTTTGCGGCCGGTGAGAACATAGTCGCGATACACCATCAACACAAACTTTGTGTTCAGGTCTTTCCAGTCGTCAGTGTTCTGCCAACTGAACTGGTTGACCTTGTAGATGGGGTCCTCTTCGGGTGCGCCGAGATCGTGAGGCACGGCCCCTTTGCTCTTACGGGTGCGGAATACCGGCTTGTTCTCCTGGAGCGACTTCCAGATCCACATCAGCTTTTCGGGCTCATTACGCATGACGGTCTCCGCAAACGTTCGCATCTCGCGCTTGTCGAGGTCCGGCCAAAATTTGACGAGTGGCATGGAGCCATAAAAGCGTACGTCCAGCGTCGAGTAGTAGGGATAGTCGTAACACTCCATGAACGAGAAGGACTCATCGGAGCCGGGCGGAGAGCCGACGGGCCGTCCCCAGAAGGACCCGCCATCCGCCAATATGTAGAGTTCGTTGAAAAGAGCGCTGCGATACCATTCCGGCTTGCTGCTGTCGTTGACGTAGGGAGCCTGCCATGCGTCGAGCGCATCGCTCCAGGCAGCGGCTTTGCTCAGGCCTTCGGCCGCGATCTTGAGTGCGTTCGTGCCCGACGTACCAAAAAAATCCGTGTAGTGCCGATACCATTTGCGTCCGGTGCCAAACTCAACAATCGGCAGGTCCCAGGAGACCACCATGGGGATGACGCGCTTTTCTCCGGGCTTCAGGGTGAAACGCACGGCGATCGCGCCGGCCAGAGGCTCTCCGCTGCTGGTCCAGCGGAAGTCGTCGTTGGCGAGACGTCCATCTTTAGAAAACGGCTTCCAGACCTCAGCGCCGTCGCGGTCGGCCATATACGTAGTTTGATAGGTGACCTCAACCCCCGGAGACTCCAGGGTTGCGATGGCGAACTGACCGTCCCAATCGTTCTGAACGTCGGCGGGGCGGATGCGATCAAACAACACCGCCTTCATGGTGCCGGCCTCGCCTGCGGGCGTGGTGACGAAACGGTTGAAGTTGCCGGAGTTCTGCCTGCCATTGAAATCGCGCGAAGGGTAGAGCAGCCAGCCCAGCATGTTTGACCAGGAGAGCATGATGGACACGGTCACGGGTTTGTCGGTGGGATTCTCGGCATGCCAGCGGTATACGGCAACCGGATAACTGGATTCGCGATAGTTATCCGGGAGTACGGGGGAAAACTGCTCGAGCATGACGTGCGCCGGAAGTTTGTCCCAGCGGTAGTCATACCAGGACTTTGGATAAAGCGAATAGTAGTTCCCCGCGCTTACTGGATAGTCCCATTTCCAGGCGCCGAGTTCGTGGGACTTGGGATGATCGGCGACTAGCGCCTGCGCGATCCCTTCCGAAGCTCCTTCGGATTTCTCGTAGATCGCGAACTGGTTGGCATAAACGGTTTCGTATTTATGGACGCCGGCCTTGAGGTGCCATCGCGAAAAATCGCCGCGGTAAGTGCGCGAGAAAGTACCGGAACCCAGGCCGCCCACGGGCGCTCCCTGCCAGTAGCCGTCATCGATCATGCCCTCGATTTCGGGCTTGTGTGAACCGGGGCTCGCCAGGGGTTCGCCGATGCCGCGCTTCCAGGCAATTTTGGGGATGGTGTCTCCCGCCCATAAGGAAACAGCACAAAAGAAGATAAGGGAAAGAGCGGCGCAACAGGACAGGCGGGATTTCATTCGGCCTCCGGTAATTCCAAGCGACTCCGGCTTGAGTTGTCGGTGATTGTACTACGAATACGCTTAGAAAATCGATATTGTACATGATGCGCGACCGTCAGGGAAGAGCAAGATTCAGGAACACCCAACGAATGCCAAGCGAACCATGGACTCTGACCGGCCTCCGGACCTGGGCGATGGCCTAATGAAAATTGCTGAAGAGACGATGGAACTTACAGGATCGAACGGATTCCCCGCGACATGGAAGCCACTCTCACCCAAGAAGGGCGCAATGCAGCAGGCGCATCCAGGCAGAGAGTGACTCGCAGACTTACAGCCGCCGGAAATTACTCCCAATTTGGAAAGGAACCGCAGCGATGAGCGACAGCGACATCGTCAAAGATTTCCTGGTCGAAAGTTACGAGAACCTGGACCGGCTGGACCGGGACTTGGTTGGTCTGGAGAAGAATCCGAAAGACAAGGAAGCCTTGGCGGGTGTGTTTCGCACCATTCACACTATCAAGGGTACATGCGGATTCCTGGGTTTCAACAAGCTGGAAAAGGTCGCGCACGTAGGCGAGAACCTGCTGACCCGTCTGCGGGACGGCCAACTCACACTCAATCCTGAGATCACTACCGCGCTGCTGGGCATGGTGGATGCCGTCCGCCAGATGTTGAAGGAGATCGACTCCACCGGCAAGGACGGCGAGATCGATTACCCAGAGTTACGGGCAACGTTGACGCGTTTGCTGTCCCCTGACGTAACGGCCTCGAGCACGGCTGCGGACAAGCTCGAATCCGCTCTCCAGGCCGCCGCCCCCCCCTTGTCGCTCGGCGCTATTCTGATGCAACAGGCTGGAGTCACGCCGGAGGAGATTTTGCTCGCGGTCAAGAAGCAGAAAGAAGGCGACCCGCGCCTCATGGGCGAGATTCTGGTGGAACAGCTCGTGGTGCGCCCGGCCGATATCGCGGATGCGTTGCAAATCCAGCGGACCTCCCGCGCGCAGGCGACCGCCTCGGACAGCACGATCAGAGTGGATGTGGGGCTGTTGGACAAGTTAATGACTCTGGTCGGCGAGCTCGTGCTGGGGCGCAACCAGCTCCTGCAAATCTCAAACAATGTTGAAGACGCAGGTCTTCAGGCCGTCTCCCAGCGGATGAACCTTATTGCCACCGAGCTGCAGGAAGAAGTCATGAAGACCCGCATGCAGCCCATCGGGAACATCTGGGGCCAGTTTCCGCGGACTGTGCGTGACGTCGCGCTCGGTTGCGGCAAGCAGGTGAACATCGAGATGGAGGGTAAAGAGACCGAGCTCGACAAGACGATCATCGAGGCCATTAAGGATCCGCTTACTCACCTGGTACGCAATTCCGTGGACCACGGAATAGAACTCCCCGAGGACCGCCTGAAAGCGGGAAAGGACCCAACCGGACGCCTGATTCTGCGCGCCTTTCATGAAGGTGGACAGGTCAACATCGAGATCAGTGACGATGGCGCCGGATTGAACGTCGAGCGCATCCGCCAAAAAGCAGTGGAGCGCGGAGTCATCACCTTCGAACAGGCGGCACGCATCACAGAACGAGAAATCTTCAATCTGATTTTTCTGCCAGGATTTTCCACGGCACAAAAAGTCACCAACGTATCCGGCCGCGGGGTGGGCATGGACGTCGTAAAGACCAATATCGAGAAGATTGGAGGAACAGTGGATGTGCAATCGACCGCGGGCGGCGGCACCACGGTTCGGGTCAAAATTCCCCTGACCTTGGCCATCATTCCCGCGCTGGTGGTGACCTGCGGAGGCGATCGCTACGCCATCCCCCAGGTGAGCTTGCTGGAGCTGGTGCGGCTCGAAGGCGACGAGGTGCGAACCGGCATTGAAATGGTCCATGACGTTCCCGTTCACCGCTTGCGCGGGCGCTTGCTGCCGCTCGTCTATCTCAGCCGCGAGCTGCGGCTGGCGGAAGGCAGTAACCAGGCCGGGAAAGGTGACGATGCCGTCAACATCGTTGTGTTGCAAGCCGATGACCGGCAGTTCGGATTGGTGGTGGACGCGATCAATGACACCGAGGAAATCGTGGTTAAGCCGTTACGGAAACAGCTCAAGAATGTCAAGACTTTCGCCGGGTCCAGCGTCATGGGCGATGGCAAAGTGGCGCTGATCCTGGACGTGCTGGGCCTGGCCCAGCGGGCCAGCGTAGTTACCGAAACACGCCACCGCGCGCTCGCCGAGAAGAGCATTGAATCCGTGGAGAAGGCTGCGCAAAAACAAACGTTCCTATTGTTTGCGGGTCCGGGGGACTCCCGCATGGCCATCCCACTCGACGCTCTGGCGCGGTTGGAGGAGTTCGCGGTGGAGCAAGTCGAGATGTCCGGCAGCCAGTGGGTTATCCAGTACCGCGGCCAAATCCTACCCTTGATTCGCCTCAATGTAGTGATGGAAGAGCGCCGTCGCAAACTGCACGCTTTGCAAGGCGCGCCCTCCCCGGGTTCGGGCCCTCTTCAGGTGTTGGTGCTGAACCGGGACGGACACGCAGTCGGACTGGTAGTGGAAAGGATTCTGGATATCGTGGAAGACCGTGCAGATGTAAGGTCCGCGGCGACTCGAGCTTCGGTCCTTTATTCCGTGCTGATCGGTGACCGGGTCACGGAATTGCTCGACATCCCCGCCATTCTCAAGACTGCGGCAACCCTGCCGGGGCCGCCACGGGACGCCGTCATGCACGCGGCCATAGGAGCACACTGAGCGATGCCCGCTCTTCAATATTGCACGTTCTATCTCGACAAACTGCTCTTCGGCGTCGAACTGAAGGGAGTGCAGGAAGTCATCCGCTCGCTCGAAATGACCAAGGTTCCGCTCGCCCCCGAAGTGGTCAGTGGCCTTATCAACCTGCGTGGCCAAATTGTTACTGCGGTCGATTTGCGGCGGCGGCTGCAACTGGATGCTCGTCTGCTGGACGCACTCCCTTTGAATGTCGTGGTCCGCTCCGAAGATGGCGCAGTCAGTTTCCTGGTGGATGAAATCGGCGACGTGGTGGAAGTCGAGGAAAGCACGTTCGAGCCTGCGCCCGAAATGATGCGTGCCAGCGTCCGCAGCATGATCCTAGGAGTTCACAAGCTGCAGGGCCGGCTTATGCATGTGCTCGACACCGAGCAGGCGTGCCAAATGACCGAGCCGGCCGAGCCTGCGTTGGCAGGGAACAAGCTCAGCGCATAGTCTGACGATCAGACAGCGCAATAGACTAGCCCAACGTTGGTTTCCAGGAATGCGTCTGCGCTACCTCTGTTCCACCTCAATGGATGAACCCACCCAAATAAACCCCAGCATTGCACCGACCCATTCTTTTGGGATAGTACCCGGTCGGCCATCACCCTTCTGGGCGCTTCTTCCTGGACAAAGGCCGCTTATGCCCAGCTTTCCCGGTGAAGTTCCGTGCTGTTTCGCCGATGAACCCTTTGAGTTAGCGTGCCGACTCGATCCTGCGGTCATTCGCCCATGTCATGCAAAGAGGAGAATTTATGGCGTGGTTCAGGAACTTAAAAATCGGTAACAAGTTAGGTCTTGGATTTGCAACTGTTCTTGCCGTCACTGTAGTCCTTGGCGTTTTCTCCATTCAGCAGCTCTCGAAGGTAAACATGAGCACTGTGGACATCGCGACCACCTGGCTGCCCAGCGCGCGAGCACTCGGAGAACTCAGATACGAGGTTTCGGTCGTGCGTCGGGGAGAAAAGGATTGCATCCTGTCTAGCTCCAAGACGGAATTCGAGACCAATGAAGCCAAAGTCAACCAGGGGGTGAGCACGGTTGCGGACAAAGCAAAGAAATACGAAACAACGATCTCCTCCGACGAAGAGCGCCGGATCTTCAAGGAGTTTCAGGCCCAATGGGCTACATCCCTAACAATAACGAAACGGGTCTTGGAACTGGCTGCCAACAATAAGGACGCGGAAGCCTTCGCCCTGGAAGAGTCAGACGGCCAAACGGTCTTTGGCGCTGCCAACCAAGCATTGCAGGAGGGCGTGGACTTGAGCGACAAGGGTGCGAAGCAAGCTATCAAGCAAAGTGCCGAGGACTACTCATCATCTCGGTATGGGATTTTCTGCATCCTGGCCGGCGCGGTCGTGATCGGATTGATTATTTCGGTTGGCATTGCACGCCCGATCTCTGGCGCAGTGTCGCGCATGGCCGCCATGATTCAAGAGATCGCGACTAACAATTTGGCGGTTGCGGACATGGCGATCAAGTCCCAGGACGAAGTCGGCCAGGCGGGAACCGCGCTCAACAAGATGAAGAACAACCTCCATGAGGTCATTCAGACCATCGCCGGCACGGCCGTGCAAGTGGCCAATGCGAGCGAGGAACTCTCCAGCACCAGCCAGCAGATTACGGCGAACTCGGAGGAAACTTCGGCCCAGGCAAGAGTGGTCGCGGAGGCCACCCAGCACGTCAGTCAAAATCTGCAGACCGTAGCCACCGGCACGGAGGACATGAGTGCCAGCATCAAGGAAATCGCCAAGAATGCGACCGAAGCTGCGAAGGTCGCAACCTCGGCCGTAAAGGTTGCCGAAACCACCAACGCGACCATGATCAAATTAGGTGAGTCCTCCACTCAGATTGGTCAGGTTATTAAAGTTATAACGTCGATTGCACAGCAAACCAACCTCCTGGCCCTGAACGCCACCATTGAAGCGGCCCGCGCCGGCGAAGCCGGCAAGGGGTTTGCCGTAGTGGCCAACGAAGTCAAAGAACTGGCCAAGGAGACTGCCAAAGCCACTGAGGACATCAGCCGCAAGATCGACGCCATTCAGGGGGACACCAAGGCGGCGGTTGATGCCATCGCTACCATCAGCGAAGTCATCAACCAGATCAATGGCATCTCGAACACGATTGCCACAGCGGTGGAAGAGCAGAATGCCACCACCAACGAGATGGCGCGCAATGTCAGCGAAGCGGCGCGCGGAAGCGGCGAGATCACGAGCAACATTGCAGGCGTAGCCCAGGCAGCGGAAAGCACGTCGCACGGAGCAGGCGATACCCAGAAGGCAGCCCAGCAACTGGTGGAGACTTCCACCCAACTCCGTCGCCTGGTCGAACAATTCAAAGTAAATGCCAACAATGAGAGAAGGGACGCCGGGGCGACCGAGCCGGTCAAGTTCCGGGCGGCGCATGCGAGCTCATAGACTCCAGACCCGTGGCGGTAAGTGAAACGGAGTAACTCAGCAATGGCTCGCATTCGCATCCTCGTGGTGGACGATTCGGTGATCATTCGCGAGTTACTCTGCGATGCCCTGTCCAAAGATTCGGAGCTGGAGGTCATTGCTTCGGCTGGTGACGGCCGAATCGCGCTGGCGAAGATCGCGCAGCTCCATCCTGACCTGATTACTCTGGATGTCGACATGCCTGTGATGAACGGCATGGAGACGCTGGTCGAGGTGCGCAAGCTGTATCCGAAAATGCCGGTCATCATGTTCAGCACCCTGACCGAGCGCGGTGCAGCTGCGACCCTGAGTGCGCTTTCGCTGGGAGCGTCGGATTATGCCAGCAAGCCGAATGCGGGTAGCCCGGCCGAGGCCATCGAGGCGATCCGCGCCGCACTGATTCCCAAGATCAAGGCGTTGTGCGCCCGCCTTTCCACGAAACTCAAGCCTTTGCCGCCACCCCGTCCAGCCGTGGCGGCTCGAGTACCGTCCAACCGGCGCATTGAAATTGTGGCCATCGGCACCTCCACCGGTGGCCCCAACGCGCTGGCTGAAGTCTTGCCGCGGATTCCGAAGGACTTTCCTGTCCCCATTGTCGTAGTGCAGCACATGCCGCCCATCTTCACCCGCATGCTGGCGGAACGGCTGGCGAGCCGCTCGGCGATTGCCGTGGAAGAGGGCAGCGCAGGTGTAGTTCTCTCGCCCGCACGTTCCTGGATCGCCCCCGGAAACTTCCACATGACCGTGGCCCGGGCCGGCGTGAACTGGCGGCTGGAGCTCAACCAGGATCCGCCCGAGCATTCCTGCCGGCCAGCGGTCGACGTGCTATTTCGCTCGGTGGCAGCAGTCTGTCGAGCCAACGTTCTGGGCGTGGTAATGACGGGTATGGGCTCGGACGGAGTGCTGGGGGCGCAACACATTCGCGAAGCGGGCGGAGAGGTCATCATTCAAGACGAGCCTTCGTCGGTGGTCTGGGGAATGCCGGGTCTGGTGTATGCGGCCGGGCAGGCCGATGCCGTCTATCCGCTTGATCAGTTGGCGTCGCAGATCACCCGCCGCGTGCTGCAGAGCCGCGCGCCACGCGCCACTGTTCCTATGCACAGTCACGCCAGCCTGGAGCCTCGAGCGAAATGACGATCGGTACTCAAATTGCCGTTACGCCGCTCGCTACCAAGGTCAGCGAACCGATGGACCCCATATTCCGGCAAATCCGGGACATGGTGTACAAGGTGTGCGGAATTTTTCTGCTCGAGGAAAAACTCTATCTCATGGCGGATGCCTGTGGGCGGCGGATGAAAGAACTCGGACTGCGAACCTCTCGCGAGTATTGGGATCGTCTGACCGCACACGCCAACCGGGAGACGGAACTCCGGCACTTGCTGAACGAAGTCACCATCGGCGAAACCTGCCTGTTTCGCAGCCAGCCGCAGCTCGATGCCCTGCGCAAAGTAATCCTCCCTGAATTGGTGGCGGAGAAAACCAAACAAGTAGTGAAACGGCTGCGTATCTGGAGCGCGGGGTGTTCCACCGGTGAAGAGTCCTACACACTAGCCATGAACATGCTCGAGGAAAGCGAGGCTCTGCTGAAGGGCTGGACGGTGGAGATCCTCGCCACTGACTTGAATGACCGTTCGATTGAATCGGCCAAGGCCGGCATTTACGGCGATTACGCACTGCGCGCAACCTCCGACTATTTTAAGCGCAAATATTTCTCGACGATCGACAAGAAGAAACTGCAGGTGTGCCCGGAGGTGAAAAAACTGATTACCTTCAGCCGTCTGAACCTGCAGGATGATTCGAAAATGCTCTTCATGAGGGGAATGGACCTGGTTTTCTGCTGCAACGTGCTCATCTATTTCGACGGGCCCTCGAAGTCGAAGGTCATTGACCATTTCTTCAGCAACCTCAATTTTGGCGGTTACTTTTTCCTCGGCACTTCTGAATCGTTGATGAAATTAAATGACAAGTTCCACCTGGTGCACTTTCCGGGGACAATCGGGTATTGGAAACCGTCCCTTAAGAGTGGCAAGCTATGACTACAGCCATCGCCACGACCATCCGTGAGCGCGTGGATCGACTCAAGACGATACCTTCCATTCCGGCAGTCTTTCTGCCCTTGCTGAAGCTGCTGAATGCGCCTCCTGAGCAGGTGAAATTGGAAGAGGTCATAAAGTTAGTGTCTTATGACAACACCATCGCGGCGCAATGCCTGCGCGTGGCCAGTTCACCCTTATTCGGCCTCGCGAAGTCACCGGAGTCGATCAAGGGAGCGGTGCTCACCTTAGGGCTCCGCCGGGTCCAAACCATACTGCTTACTTGTTCTCTGGGGCAGGCCTTCCCGACGAACAACTGGGTTCTGGACCCAATCGTCTTCTGGAGGCATTCGCTGGGTTGCGCTATGGTGTGCCGGAAATTCAGCGAAAAGCTGGCGTCGTCTGATCACGATAAGGCCTACATGGCGGGACTGCTGCATGATATTGGGTTTCTGGTGAACTGTTTGGCTTTCTCCGAAGAATTCGGCGTGGCGATCAAGCACGCCCTTCAGGAGCAGATTCCTTTTGGCGAAGCGGAGCGCGCCACCATGGGATTCACCCACTGCGAGACTGGGCGCGCCCTGGCCGAGAAATGGCACCTCTCCAACGATATCGTTCAGGTGATCGCACATCATCATGCGCCCGAACTGAGCAAGACGGCCCAGCCCCTGGTGGCGTTAGTACACTTGAGCGATCTTCTCTGCCGCGTGCGCGGCCTGGGTTACGGATACTATGAGCGCCATAAAGTAGACCTGGTCCACAATCCCGCGTGGGCAATTCTTCAGAACCAACACCGCGACCTCGAGGGCGTGGACCTGGCGCATTTCACATTCGAGCTTGACGACGCAGTGGAAGAAGTTTTTGAACTGGTAGCGACCATATTTGGGTCGGCTGCAGCAAAGAAACACTGATGCGGGCTTGCTGGCGGGAGGTAAGACTCAGCAGCTTCTTAAAACGAGAACACTGTCGGACCATCGAGGGGCTTCGATTTCATAACCACTTTCGGTTTGCGCACCTTGTACCTTGCGCGCGGCTGGTCCGAATTGGTCAAGTCCCCCACGGACATTTCAAAAAATTGACTGCAACTCCGACCGGACTACAATCATCCGATACTGCTTTGCACCGGGCTTCGCAGGAGGTTCAGTATGGCGTGCTCCTCCAGAGCAATGCTGCGGCTGTTCTTAACTCTTCTACTTACCTGTGCCGGCTGGCTGACGGCGACTCTTCTCGCTTCAGGGCAAAGCGCGTCTCGGAAAGAAACGGTTGCGCCGACAACCCGCGAAGCCGGCCTCGCCGCATGGCAGCAGGTCTATTCTGTATTGACGCATCCCCGTTGCATCAACTGCCATACCGCCACCGATTATCCGCAGCAGGGCGATGACCGCCACCGTCATCTGTTCAACGTTGTCAGAGGCCCAGGAGGCAAAGGCGTGCCAGCCTTGAATTGCGCAACTTGTCA